>Ga0272448_1008847_pt1 | contig 10386 bp, 9 predicted proteins | sample YNPCB0191_FD_202220 | JGI IMG/M metagenome (GOLD analysis project Ga0272448, IMG submission 202220) | Hot spring sediment microbial communities from Yellowstone National Park, WY, United States - YNP-CB-019-1 | ecosystem: Environmental > Aquatic > Thermal springs > Hot (42-90C) > Sediment... | reverse complement strand
GATCTGGTTACGGTTTTTGATGTGGCCAGGGTTTTGCAGCGCAGCGAGATATTTGGCCGCATAGTGCGGGAGATCAGGGGCTATGTCAATGAGCTGGGGACCGAGGGGCGCCTGGTAAATATGCAGCTGCAGGAACTCATAGGGAATATTGAAAACGAGACTCTGCATATTATTCATGATTATTGCGCGCAGCCGGCCGAGAAAAGCCCGCAGGAAATCAAGGCTATGCTGGATCGCTGCTCTATGGAGGAGATAAGCGATCTGGGCATTATTGCCCGGGCTTTGGGCTACGGTTCAGCAGGAGGGGTGATGGAGCTTCCGGTTTCACCGCGAGGGTACCGTTTGCTGCAGCGCATTCCGCGTCTGCCGTTCCCGGTAATAGAAAACCTGGTTAATGCTTTCGGGGATCTGCGGCGGATATTGAAAGCCTCGATTGAAGAACTGGATGACGTGGAGGGAATAGGCGAAGTAAGGGCGCGGGCTATCAAAAACGGCATGAAGAGGCTCCAAGAACAGATTATCTTGGATCAGCGGCTTTAGCGGCAGTTTGTTTTGCGGCGAGAGGCTTGTTTTTCGGGCCAGCGTTTTCGGGGCAATGCGGCTAGGTAAGGTTAAAGACTCGGAGCGTGGTAATCTTCTTGTGTTCTTTGAGGAGGATATCGTAGAGGTTAAGATCTAAAAGATTGCACAGCGCGGTGAGGTAAAAGAGGGTTCTGCCGATTTCCGTTTCAATAATGTCTTTGCAGTTGGGGCACAGGCTGCCTTCCAGGTGGCTTTCCAGGTACTTTTTAAGCTCTAGCAGCGAAATGTCGGGCGGTATGCTTTTTTTGCGGGCCACTACCTGCAAACAGCCGCAGGTGGTAACTGCTTTGGCTACCGCGCGGTTAACCCGCGCAGAGCTTTCCTGGCACTTGGAAAGCACGTCGAGTATGCTGTGATGCCTAATAAGGAGTTCGCTGACGGTATTTTGAAACTCGTCACAAAGCAGATCTTTCATGGCATGAAACCCCGCTATCTTTAATGTTGGCATCAGCCAACCTCATTATACTGAGAATTTTCTAATGTTGTCAATGTCAGGTTTTTTTGACACCCCGGAAGCCCTTTGCTATAATGGGTGGGGAAATTTTGGATAGGGGGGCGGGAATTTGAATTAGAAAAGGAGGTGAGGTGAGGATGCTGCGAAAGATAATTCGTCTTTGTCTAACGGCCGGCGGAGCCGCGCTGGGTTTTTGGCTGGGCGAGTGGGTGCTGAGCTGGGAATGGCTTGCTTTTCTGCTGCCGCACGGGATAATGGCTTACGCAGTGATAGCTGCGGTAACGTTATTTGCGGGTTTGCTGAGTTATCTTGTTGCGCCTCTGATTATGCGGGGATTTGTGCAGATGGAAGCCAGCCTTGAGACCGCGCTCCAGAAAATGCCCACTCAGGATTTGCTGGGAGGCGCCCTGGGTTTAATTATCGGACTTATTATAGCTACTTTGCTTGGTTATTCATTTTCTTACGTCCCCCTGGTAGGAGGCTATCTGGCTATAGCGGTAAGCCTGGCCCTGGGTTACCTGGGCCTGGTGGTGGGCATAAAGCGAAAAGACGATTTGCTGGCCATTTTTCATCTTCTGCCGCGGCTGGGAGGCCGTGAGCGGGAAAAGAGCGGGAAGAGCGACTCCCGCGGCCGCTACAAGATTTTGGATACCAGCGTAATTATCGACGGGAGGATTGCCGACATCTGCCGCAGCGGTTTTTTGGACGGAGTGCTGCTGGTGCCTTCTTTTGTCCTGGAAGAGCTGCGGCACATAGCCGATTCAGCGGATTTGCTGAAGAGGAGCCGGGGACGGCGGGGGCTGGACATTTTGAACGCTCTGCGCAAAGATCCGCAGGCTGCGGTAGAGGTGGTGGACATCGATTTTGACGACCTTTCCGAAGTGGATACTAAACTGATTCGCCTGGCTCAGATCAAAAACGGCTGCATTGTGACCAACGACTATAACCTTAATAAGGTGGCGGAGCTTCAGGGAGTGCGTGTTCTTAATATCAACGAGCTGGCCAATGCGGTGAAGCCCATCGTTCTGCCGGGGGAAGAAATGGCGGTGCAGATTATTAAAGAGGGCAAAGAGCAGGGTCAGGGAATCGGTTACCTGGATGACGGCACGATGATCGTGGTGGACGGCGGCAAGCGCTTTATCGGGCAGACCATCGAGGTGCAGGTTACCAGTGTTTTTCAGACGGCGGCGGGGAGGATGATATTTGCCCGGCCGCGGCTGGGAGAGAAAAAAAGCGGCAATGCTTCTTCAGGCGCAAGCAATGAGGTGAAGTGGCTTGGATAAGGTGGCGGTAGTGGTGCCGGCGGCAGGGCAGGGCCGGCGTATGGGCGGCCGAATAAGCAAGCAGTATCTTCTGCTGGCCGGGAAGCCGGTTCTGGCACACACCCTGGAAGCGCTGGAAGCAAATACCGCAGTAGGAGAGATAATTGTTGTGGCCCGCCGGGAAGAGATAGAGTTCTGCCAGCGGGAAATAGTGGCCAGGTTTGGTTTCAGCAAGGTAAAAGAGGTAGTAGAGGGCGGAAAAGAGCGGCAGGATTCTGTTTTGGCCGGTCTGGGGCATGTTTCTGCTTCTTTCCCCTGGGTGGCCGTGCATGACGGAGTGCGGCCGCTTTTAACTTCGGAAGTCATCAGCCGGGTTTTTGACTCCCTGCGGAACTTTTCTGCAGTGGCGGCAGCGGTGCCTCTGCGGGATACTATAAAGCTGGCTTCTTCTGAGGGGTGGGTAGAAAAGACTCTGCCCCGGGAGGGGATCTGGGCAATCCAAACCCCGCAGGCTTTTGAGCGGGAACTTCTGCTTGCGGCTCATCAGCGGGCCCAAAAAGAGGGCGTGTACGCCACTGATGACGCGGCGCTGGTGGAGCGGCTCGGAGTTAAGGTGCGCTTGGTTTTGGGAAGCCCGGAGAATATAAAAGTTACGGTTCCTGACGACCTGCCGCTGGCAGAAGCGGTGCTGGCGCGGCGGCTGATGCTGGCTGAGGGCGGCGGGCGCGGAGAAGGCAGAGGGGAGAGATTGGCAGCAATGGCCGAAAAATGGCCGCAGGCAGAGCAAGCGGCGGGGAGAGCGGTTAGGGCCGGCATAGGTTATGATGTGCATCCCTTTGCACCAGGACGCCGATTGGTGCTGGGAGGAGTGGAGATCCCTTCTGAGATGGGGCTGGAAGGGCATTCGGATGCCGATGTTTTGCTCCATGCGCTTATGGATGCCTTGCTAGGCGCCCTGGCGCTGGGGGATATTGGGCATCATTTCCCCAACACGGATGCGCGGTATAAAGATGTTTCCAGCTTGCTGCTGCTGCGGGAAGTGATGGAGCTGGTGTTTGCCCGCGGTTACCGGGTGGGCAATGTTGACTGCACAGTGATTGCTGAAACCCCCCGGCTGGCGCCTTTTGTCAGTTCTATGCGAGAAGTTATAGCGAAAGAGTTGTGCTGCGGGGCGGAATCAGTTAGCATTAAAGCGACCACCAATGAAGGGCTGGGGTTTGTAGGCAGAAAAGAGGGCATTGCAGCTATGGCAGTGGCTGTGCTGCTGGCCTGAAGGAAGAAACAGAAAAACCTTTTAAGGAAGGGCAGGCAAGATGGAAAAGGACAATCTTTGGGAAAAAGTGCGGGTGCGTTTTGCTCCCAGCCCTACCGGGCCGCTGCATATCGGGGGAGCACGCTCTGCTCTGTTTAATTACTTATTGGCGCGCCGCTACGGCGGAACTTTTATAGTGCGCATCGAGGACACTGATCTGGAGAGATCGGATGCGGCGGCGGAAGAAAGCATTCTTTCTTCCCTGCGTTGGCTGGGGATTGACTGGGATGAGGGCATCGGCGTAGGCGGGCCTTACGGCCCTTACCGGCAGATGGAGCGGCTGCATACTTACCAGCCTTTTGTGGAGCAGCTGCTCAAAAATGATCTGGCTTATCCCTGTTACTGCACTGAAGAAGAGCTGGAGGCGGAGCGGCAGGAGCTTTTGGCGCGGGGAGAAATGCCTTACTACTCGGGGCGCTGCGCGCATTTGAGCTCGCGGGAAAGGATGGCCAAAGAGCGGGAGGGGCGGCGGCCGGCCATACGCTTCCGGGTGCCTCCCGGGCGGGAGGTAGTCATAGACGACCTGGTGCGGGGGCGGGTGACCTTCGAAACCGGTTCTATTGGCGATTTCATTATCATGAAGTCCGACGGCATCCCGGTTTATAATTTCGCTTGCGTGATCGACGATGCGCTGATGGAGATTACGCATGTAGTGCGGGGAGAGGAGCATCTTTCCAACACGCCGCGCCAGGCTTTGCTATATGATGCGCTGGGGCTGCCGCGGCCTTATTTTGCCCATATTTCGCTTATTCTGGGCCAGGATCGCACAAAGATGAGCAAGCGGCACGGGGCTACCTCGGTCATTGCTTATCAGGAGGCCGGCTTTTTGCCGGAGGCGCTGATCAATTATTTGGCCCTTTTGGGCTGGTCGCCCCCCGGTGAAGAGGAAATCTTGAGCCTGAAGGAAATAACTGCTGTCTTTTCCTTGGAGCGGGTGGCCCGCAATCCCGCGGTTTTTGATATGGATAAACTGCGCTGGATTAACGGCTGTTATATCCGCCAGTCTTCGCTGGACTATCTTGCGCATCAGGCGATTCCGTTCCTTTACAATGCCGGGCTTATCGCGGAGCCGTGGACGCGGCATACTTATGCCTGGGTGCGCCTTCTTGTGGAAGCGACGCGGGACCGCCTGGAGAGCCTGCAGGACATAGTCAAAGAAGCCCGCGTGTTCATGGGGGACAGGGTGCTCCCGGAAGATGAAGAGGCAAAGGCTGCGCTCAAAGAGGAGCATGTGCCGCGGCTGTTAGAGGCTTTTATGGAGAAATTGTCTTCCCTGCCGGGAATAGATGTGGCCGGGGCGCGTGCGCTTATCAAAGAGCTGGGCAAGACAACGGGGGTAAGCGGGCGGCGTCTCTTTATGCCCCTGCGGGTAGCGCTGACCGGCAGAACGCACGGGGTTGAGCTTTACTATGTTATTCCTCTGCTCGGAGTGCGGCGCTGCAAAGAAAGAGTGCAGGCGGCACTTGCCGGTTGACATTTGGTTTTGCGGAGTTTATAATGCTCCTAAATAAGAAGTTTATAGCAAAGTTTAAAAGGGTAAAGACGAAGAGCGGGAAGAGTACCTGTGCACACCCCCGCAGAGAGGGGCCGTCGGCGGCTGGGAGCGGCCCTGGGAAGGAGAGCAGGGAAGTGCGCCCGTGAGTTGTGCTGCCGAAACTTTGGAGGAGTAGGCGGCAACGCTTAGCCAGCGTTAGAGGGGGATGCCGAGAGAGGCATCGCGAGAGGGTTTCCAAATTCCTGCCCGGCAGGCCGGAGGTGCTTGATTGAACATTTGTACTGGTGTACTGGCCGAGCAGCAGCGGGGCAGAAGGAGGGAACCAAGCAGAGTGGAACCGCGGAGGGCTCTTCCGTCTCTGTAGAGACGGAAGAGCCCTTAATGTTTTGCCCGGGCTGGCGGGATGAGTTTTGGTCAAGGAGTGGGCGGACCGGGCTTAGGCAAACAGTTGGAGATTTTTATCAAAAAAAGCAAGGTTAAAAGGGGGGGAGCACTGTGCTGAAGGTTTTGAAAAGAATTCGGCGGGATATCGAGGTGGTGTTTGAGCGCGATCCGGCAGTGAAAAGTGTCTGGGAGGTGCTGCTCTGTTACCCCGGTTTTCATGCGCTGCTGTTGCACCGCCTGGCGCACAGCCTCTATAAGCGGAAGTGGTTTGTTTTGGCCCGCTTTATTTCTCATTTCAGCCGCCACATTACTGGCATCGAGATCCATCCCGGCGCGGTGATAGGCGAAGGGGTGTTTATTGACCACGGCATGGGAGTGGTCATTGGGGAAACTGCTGAAATCGGCAACAACGTGACCCTTTTTCAGGGAGTAACCTTAGGGGGGACCGGCAAGGAAAAGGGGAAGCGGCATCCCACCATCGGGAACAATGTAGTTATTGCTGCCGGGGCCAAGGTTTTGGGTGCTATCACTATTGGCGACAATGTAAAGATCGGGTCCGGTTCTGTGGTATTGAACGATGTGCCTTCTGGCTCGACGGTGGTCGGGATTCCAGGGCGGGTAGTAAGCCGCAACGGCTTCCGCGTAGCCCGCAGCCAGGATGAGGTTGATTTGTACCACAACCAGCTGCCTGACCCGGTAGCGGATCTTATCACTTCGCTGCAGCGCCAGGTAGAGGACCTGGAGCGGCGGGTTAAGGAATTGGAGGGGAAAGAGAGTGCAGATTCAGGTGTACAATACGTTAACCCGGCAAAAAGAGCCGCTTATTCCGCGTGAGCCGGGCCGCATAGGAATGTATGTCTGCGGGCCTACGACTTACAACTACATTCATCTGGGGAATGCGCGGCCGCTGGTGGTCTTTGATGCGGTGCGGCGCTATCTGGAATACCGCGGATTTAAGGTTTTTTATGTCCAGAACTTTACCGATATTGATGATAAAATAATCAACCGCGCCCGCGAAGAGGGAGAAGATGCCCAGGCACTTGCTTCCCGCTATGTGGAAGAGTATTTCCGGGATGCGGACGCCTTGAATGTGCGGCGGGCTGATGTTCATCCCCGGGTAAGCGAACATTTGCCGGAAATTCAGGAAATGATCCAGAGGCTGCTTGACAAAGGGTTTGCCTACGAAGCGGAAGGCAATGTTTACTTCGAGGTCAAGCGTTTTCCTGGTTATGGAAAACTCTCCCGGCGTTCCCTGGAGGAAATGATGGCGGGAGCGCGGGTGGAAGTGGAGGAGCATAAGCGTTTTCCTATGGATTTTGCCCTCTGGAAAGCAGCGCGGCCGGGCGAGCCGGCGTGGGAAAGCCCCTGGGGGCCGGGCCGGCCGGGCTGGCATATTGAATGTTCGGCCATGTCGCTGAAGTACCTGGGCAACGGCTTTGACATTCACGGGGGAGGGAGCGACCTTATTTTCCCGCATCATGAGAACGAGATTGCCCAGTCGGAGGCGTATACCGGCAGCGAGCCCTTTGTGCGCTGCTGGATGCATAACGGGTTTATTACCGTGAATCAGGAAAAAATGTCTAAATCTCTGGGAAACTTCTTTTTGGTGCGAGATATTCTGGGCAAGTTCCCGGCGCCGGTGGTGCGGTTTTATCTTCTTTCTGCACATTACCGCAGCCCGCTGGATTTTGATGACGGCAAGCTGCGCGCAAGCCAGCGGGGCCTGGAGCGGATAATTACCACCCTGGACCTGCTGGAAGAAGTTCTTGCCGGGGCGGGGACAGCAGGGGAAGAAGCGGATTTTGCGGCTGTCCGCAGAGAGAGGCCGGCCGGGGAGGGGAATGAGGAGAGCGGCTTTTCCCTGCGCGAAGCGGTGCAGAAGCATAAAGAGACTTTTGTTGCGGCGATGGATGACGACTTCAACACTGCGCTGGCGATCGGCGCTCTGTTTGAGATGGTGCGCGAGATAAATACCGTGTTGCAAAAAGCAATTCGCGGCGGGGAAGAAGAGAAGCCTAAATGGCTGGGGCAGTTGAGGGATGCCCGGCAGGTTCTGGCAGAACTGCTGGGGGTTCTGGGATTGGAGCCGGAATTTATTTGCGGGGCCAGGAGGGGATCGGCGAATCTGGCTTTCCGTTCCCGGGAGGAAGATCTGCTTGCTTTGCTCATTCAGCTGCGGCAGGAAGCGCGGCAGCGCAAAGACTGGGCTACTGCTGACCGTATTCGCGAGGAGCTTCGCCGGCTGGGGATTGTTTTGGAGGATTACCCCGGCGGAACGCGCTGGAAAATAGCGGAAGAAGGGCTGGAAAATGGCTGATTGCAAGGCCAGGTTTTTGGCAATGAGGAGAAGAAGACCCCTTTAAATAAAGGCCCCCAAAAGAGGCCGGGAAGGAGAAGGCGCAGGCGGTGATTATTCAGAAACCGAAGGCCCTGGTGCCGGCCGGGCAGCTGGAGCCGGCAGTCTTAACGCGTATAGAGCGGTATGCGCGTGTATGCTACAAGTCTGAGGGGCGGATGGGAGAAACTTTTAATGCTGATTTTCTCCGCTCGATAATTGAGCGCGGCCACGAGTCGGTGATCGAGCATGAAAAGCTTACGGTGCTTCTGGTTATAGACCGCGGGGTTTCTCACGAGCTGGTGCGGCACCGCATTGCCAGCTACAGCCAGGAGTCCACCCGCTACTGCAACTATGCTCAGGACCGCTTCGGCAGTGAGATCACGGTGATCGAGCCGTTCTTTTTCCTGGGGCGAGAAGAGGCTTACCGCTGCTGGCAGGAGGCGTGCCGGGCGGCGGAGAGAAGTTATATGGAACTGCTGCAGAAGGGCTGCTCGCCTCAGGAAGCGCGCTCGGTTTTGCCCAATTCCTTGAAGACAGAGATTGTGGTCACTTTTAACCTGCGGGAGTGGCGCCACTTCTTCCGCCTGCGCTGTGCGGCAAGCGCGCATCCCCAGATGCGCCAGGTGGCTATTCCGCTGCTTCTCTTTTTTAAAGAGAAGCTTCCGGTTATATTTGAAGACATTCCTTTTGACTCCAGTTTTCCTGCTTCCCACTATGCAGAAATAGTGCTTACCGATGAGCTGTTTAATCCCCTTTAGGGTTTTGTTTTGTATCAGGAAGGCGGATTTCGTGTTGGAAGGGCGGACCGAGGAAATGAAAGGGGAAGATTTGCGGGCTGGCCGGCAGCCGGTCCTGGAGGTTTTAAAAGCGGGAAAGCCGTTGACCCGCATTTGGATTGCGCGGGGGGTTAAAGGCGAGGCGATAGCTTATATACGTAAACTGGCGCGGGAACAGGGGGTGCCGGTGCAGGAAGCAGATGCTGCCTGGCTGGATCGGTTGGCGGAGGGGGCAAATCACCAGGGGGTGGTAGCTCAGCTGGCGGCTCAGCCCTATGTGGAAGTAGAGGATCTCTTGCAGCGGGCCCGGGAAAAAGGAGAGCCGCCTTTTTTGGTGGCGCTTGACGGCATTGAAGACCCTCAGAATCTGGGGGGGATTTTGCGCACGGCGGAAGCAGTGGGAGCACACGGGGTGATCATAACCAGGCGGCGCTCGGCGCAGCTTACAGCTGCGGCAGCCAGGGCAGCGGCAGGGGCTCTGGATCTGGTGGCGGTGGCCAGGGTCAGCAATCTGGCTCAGACGCTGGAAGGGTTGAAACAGCAGGGGTGCTGGGTGATTGGAGCCAGCGCGGATGCTTCTTCGCTCTACAGTGAGGCAGATTATACGCATCCCCTGGTGCTGGTGATCGGAGGTGAGGGCCGGGGGCTCCGCAGCCTTACCCGGCAAAAATGCGATTTTCTGGTGCGCCTGCCTATGCGCGGGCAGATTTCTTCCCTCAATGCTTCGGTGGCAGCGGGCATCCTGTTTTATGAAGTTTTGCGCCAGAGGCGAGAAAAAATGAGGAAAACAGAACTTTAATCCAAAAATTCCCAGTTCCAAGTTCTAATAGTAACTTGACGTAAAATTGTGCTTTCAGGTATAATGGGTATGTCGATCGGACAGCCTCTTCTTTTGTCATTCCCAGTGCAAGGGCGTTTATAGCAGTTTTCTTGTCCCACTGTTTTTGGGCAGTTCTGGCGGATGCTTGTGTGCTTTTATCCCTCTAAGTGACTCGTCTGTTAACTGAAGAAAATAAGGGTGGAGGCGATCTTGGTGAGTCTTGGCCTGCAAAAAGAGCTATCAGATGCTTTAAAGCCGCTGACTGATGAAGAGATTGTGGAGCGGGTGAGAGACGGAGATCTGGCAGCCGAAGAGCATCTGATAAACAAGTACAAAAACTTTGTGCGTGCCAAGGCAAGATCGTATTTTCTTATTGGAGCCGACCGTGAGGATATTATTCAAGAAGGCATGATCGGTTTATTTAAGGCTATCCGCGATTTTCGGGGGGACAAGCTCTCTTCTTTTCGCGCTTTTGCGGAGCTGTGCATTACGAGGCAGATTATTACCGCGATAAAGACGGCTACCCGGCAGAAACATATTCCCTTGAACTCGTATGTGTCTCTGAATAAACCCATTTACGATGAGGATTCCGATCGCACTTTGCTGGATGTTATTTCTGGCTCCAAGATTACGGATCCGGAGGAATTGATTATCAGCCGGGAGGAGTTCGATGATATCGGGGAGAAAATGGGGGAGATCCTGAGCTCTTTGGAGTGGAAAGTGTTGATGTCTTATTTGGAAGGCAAGTCATACCAGGAAATTGCCGGGGACCTGAACCGGCACGTAAAGTCTATTGACAATGCCTTGCAGCGCGTCAAACGCAAATTGGAGAGATATCTGGAGAAGAGAGACGACGAGCTGTAAGGTGTTTTTATTGGTTTAGGAGTGTTTATAACCGGTTTTGCCGCGATTAATGATAAATGAGGCGTTTTACAGGGGAATCAGGCCATGTTGACAGGGCCT
>Ga0272448_1008845_pt1 | contig 10388 bp, 12 predicted proteins | sample YNPCB0191_FD_202220 | JGI IMG/M metagenome (GOLD analysis project Ga0272448, IMG submission 202220) | Hot spring sediment microbial communities from Yellowstone National Park, WY, United States - YNP-CB-019-1 | ecosystem: Environmental > Aquatic > Thermal springs > Hot (42-90C) > Sediment... | reverse complement strand
TGCCAAGAAAAGTTTCCATGAGCGAAACACATGCTTAACAGCGTAGAATATGGGCATTAAACATCGCATTCTCTTTTTATTGTAACGCTTTTAAGTCTATTGTTTAGAACAAACCTTCTTTAAGCAAGTTTTTCTTCAAGTTGAAGCTTTTCCAACTGTTTTAGCACATACTGACGAATTTCCTTAGGCTTTGGCAATTTAGCAACCATTTTTCCATTCTTTATTAATGGTTTAAGCATCGGCTCAGTTTTGCCTCCACAAACTGGACATATAGGCTGTGTCTCATCGAAGGGTAAAACCAAATCCGCCAAACATTTTTGGCATCTCCAAACCTGTTTTTTGCCACCCATCTTACCTCGCTTCGCACAAAGTTTGCCGTCAACTTCAACAATGTCCATGGCAAAATCAATCGTAGGCGCATTGCTTAGGGCTGTGCCAACGCCGAAGCCTTCAGCCCCAGCCTCGCATAACTCTTTCATATTCTCTTCGTTTAATCCTCCTGAAACGAAAATTTTCACATGATTAAACCCTCTTATGTCAAGCTCCCACCTTACTTCGCGGATAAGCTCTGCAAAATCTCCCTTCCTAGAAGCAGGCGTATCTAAGCGAACAGCGTATAAGCGTTCTTTTAGGGCTTCGGCAGCCATTATAGCCTCCATCTTCTCATCAGAATAGGTGTCCACTAAAGCGATTCTCGGAACTTTTGGCGATATTACTTCGTCGAATGCTTTCCAAGCCTTAACCTGGTCTCCGAAAACTATTATCAAAGCATGGGGCATGGTTCCAGAAGGTTCTATTCCCAAAATTTTTGCTCCGCTCAGGCTTGATACGCCGTCAAAACCGCCTATGTAGGAGGCGCGGTCAATCATTGGAGATAGGGCTGGGTGCATGCGGCGAATTCCAAAGGATATTAACGTTTTATCTCCAACAACTTTGCGCATTCTTGCTGCACGAGTCGCCACGCCAGAGGCTTGACAGATTAAACCAAGAAGGGGAGTTTCATACAGGCAAAAATCGCCATAAGGCCCCTCTATCCGCATTACTGGTTCTCTTATGCCCCTGTAATCCTCGTGGCGGAAAACGCTTCCCTCTGGCATGGCATAAACATCCGCATTTATACCCTCAAATAGGTGGGAGACTTCTTCAATTCCGCATAAAATTCCCCAAGGCCAACCGTGGGGAAGCTTACCGGGCGTAACATCTGCAATGACTGGTGTTTTTTCTAAGCCTTTCGTTTTTATGATTTGTTTTGTTCTCACAAAGTATATGTCTGTGGTTTCGCCGCGTTTTATTTCTTCATCTGAAGCATAATGAAATAGCCTCATTTGCTTGGCGCTCCAAACATGGCTTAAATATAGTTAAAATGTGAATAAACGTTTTAGGGTTTTACGTTTTACGCTTTTAAAACCATTATGAGCACATTTACAAAGCCAACTTCCATGATGGCTGCAATGAGGAATATGCCGTAAATATATGCTAAATCCTTCATGGACATTGTTCTCCTCAAAGTTTTCTCTATTGTCAAGTAAATTCCGTATCCTTCGACAATTCCTATGGGCGTGCTTATAAGCAGAATTAAGGGCAAAGCTTCAACAGTTACCCCACCATAAATGAGGGTGCTTCCCCGCAAAATGCTCAAGAAAACAATCATAACCGTGAAAATTAAGGCAAAGGTTTTCGGATGCTCAAGCACAATATTTCCATACTTTTCCCTCTTGAAGAAATTTAAAACCACCAAATTGACGTAAAAGGTCATCCCTAAAAGAATTAGTGAAATCACGATAAGGTTATGTATAAAAAGCACGGCTATAGCTACAAGCTGATTGCTAAGGATTATATTCAAACTCTGAAAGAAAATTGTATTCTCAACATAAGAAAGCAAAAGAAAAATTAGAAAAGCCAAGCCTAAAAACACTGTTCGGGTTTTTTCACCAAACAACTGTTAAACCTCTAAGGGATTAAAATCATGAAGGAAAGAAGGCGTTCAATTATTATGGCGAGAATGCCGAAGAACAAAGCCAGTAAAATTATAACAGCCAAGTAAATGACTATTGCCAATATGCCAACCGCCAACGACCCGAGCCAACCTGTTTCGTAGAGGCTTTTTATTAGAAGCAGCCAAGTGATGATGCTGAGTATTACGGCTATGAGGGGATATGGGATGAACATGAGGAAAAGCGTCGACAAAACAGTTCCCAGAAGCGAAATTATTAGGGCGTCTGTTAAACGAGCCCGTTTTCCGCCAACAACAATTAATCCAGCAAGATAAAGAACAACCGTTAACACAAGTAAACTGACAAAGAAAAGCACTAAGGAAAAGATTATTGCAAGTTCCCTGCCGAGTTCGCCGATAATGTTATCCCACCAAGATCCTTCTCTTTTTGCAATTAGGCTTGTAAGCAGCACAATTCGCAGCATACTTGTTAACGCCATATTGACCACTTAATGGTTAGCCATATTCAGCTTCATGGAATAAAAATTTTGCTGACATTCTATTCAGATTCTTTCTCGCTTTATCTCGAAAAGCACCGTTCCGCCGTTTGTGTAGGGTTTTCCAGGATCCAAGCATTGGACGTAACCCTTTTCATCATCTTCCTTTGACAAGCCTAACTGTTTAAAACTTGTTCCGTGGCTTAACGGCACAATCATTGAAAGCATGCAGCCAAAAGCGTGAACGCAGATGTTATCTGTTTTGCTAATAACAATTTTCGGCGATTCTACTGTTATTTTTTCTCCAACCTTGAAAACTGGACATTTTCCTCGAATCTCCTTAACGGTTATGACTAAACGGTAATCATCTCCGTTTTGCATAGGTTTCGCCTCACTCGTTTCATATATGATTTTGTTGGATTATAATTTTTGGAAGCTGGAAAATGGCAAACACTTAAAAGTCATTTTGAAGGGGATATTTGCTAATTGACGATAAAGGTGTAAATGACAATGGGAAATCGTCCGGCAATAGTTGCGGTTGGAAGAACAAAATTCGGCGAACACTACGAGAAGGAACCTGAAAAGCTTATTGAAGAGGCTTGGCTTAAAGCTTCGCAGGAAGCGGACATAGAACGCAGAGACCTTGAAGCCTGTTACCTCTCAGATTATTTCTTGCCAATAACTAACAAGCTTGGACTGGAAGAAGGCTTTCTCTCAGAACTTACAGAGCTTCATGTGCCGATGGAAGTAACCCGCTCTTTCAGTTCAGCCTTGTTTAATGCTTGCAACGCCATCCAAGCTGGAAGATACAATGTGGTTTTGGTTGGCGGAATAGAGAAGATGACTGACCGCTGGGACAAAATCCGTGATGATCTTATGCTTCTTGAAGATCCTTGGAGTTATTATGCTGGCTGCACGCCTGAGGCAAACCATGAGCTTATGCTTAGGGCTTACATCAAAAAATATGGAATAAGCGGTGATAACCTTGAAAAATTAAATACTGCTTTGGCGCAGATTTCCGTCAAAAATCATCTGCACGCAACAAAAAATGAATATGCGCAGTATCAGAGGAAAATAACTGTTGAGCAAGTTTTAAATGCTAGAAAGGAAGCGCGAAAACCTTTGGGACTTTACGATTATGCGCCGATATCTGATGGCGCTTCTGCGCTTATCCTCACGAGTGAAGACTTTGCTGAAAAGTTTACTGACAAGCCCGTTTACATTCTTGGTTCTTCTTTAGCAACAGATTATCTCACGTTTCCAGCGAGAGAAGACCTAACGCATTTTCTTGCAAGCAAAATCGCCATTAAAAATGCTTTGAAAATGGCTGGAATAAGCCTCTGGGATATAGGCGTTGTTGAACTTTACGATCAGTCCACAGTTATGGAGATGATTTCGCTTGAGGATTTAGGGTTTTGTGAACATGGGAAGGCTTGGCAAAGCATATACGCGAGCTGTCAAGATTATAAGGGCTATTATGAAATTGACGGGAAGAAACTTTTCACAAACCTTAATGGTGGATTAAAAGCGGATGGAAACCCGTTAGGCGCCACTGGCGGAGCCCAAATTTTTGAAGTCTTTAAACAGTTGAGGGGCGAAGCTGGAGAAAGGCAAGCTAAAAGTGATGAAAATCTAAAGTATGGCTGTGTAATGGAGCTTGAGGGTTTTGGAACTAAGAGTTACGTCTACATTTTAGGGAGGAATCATAAGTGAGCAGTGAACCAATAGAGAGAAGGGTTTCCTATTTAGGCGATAGGTTAAGGGGGAGGCGCTGCGGAATCTGCGGGAAAGAGTATTTTGAGGTTAGGGATTACTGCGGAGTTTGCGGAAGAAAAAGCTTCGGAAAAATGGTTGACATAGACCTATTCTATGAGAAGGGTAAGCTTGAAATATGCACGCTTATCAATGAACCGACTAATAAGTTCACGAAGCTTGGAAAATACATTTACGGCATAGTTTCCTTCCACAACGGCAAAATCCGAGTTCCAGGAAGACTGACTGACCAAATAACGAAAGAGGATGAGGAAATTGACTTTTCAGTTTTTGAAGGAAGGGAGGTTGTTCCAAGATTTAGGAGACGCTATTCTGTTGATAAAAGCGACGTAATTCCAACAATTTCCTTAGCCTTCACCTTTGCCGACGAATATTATCCTCACCAAGAATACAATGTTGTCAAGCCGAATAAAGAGTATGAAACGCCTGGAATAGTCGGTTATGGAGTTTACATTCCAAGATTTAGGATTAAAGAGGGCGGCATGGAGCGTTCTGTTCCGTTCATTGACGAGGACTCTATAACGGCGGCTGTGGAGGCTGGAAAACTCGCACTGATTCATTCTGGAGTTGACAGTACTCTCGTTGGAAAGGTTTACGTGGGCTCAGAATCCAACCCATACGCTGTAAAACCCATAGCCTCAAAGGTTGCCCAAGTTCTGAAACTCGGCGAAGAAGACGAAGACGTTCAAGGAGTGGACGCTGTAGATACGGAATTCGCATGTAAAGCCGCTACAAGCATGTTTAAGGATGCAGCCTCGCTCGTTAATTATCCAAAATCAAGCATTCGATACGCCATGGTTATAGGCACAGACAATTCCCAAGCAGCTCCAAGAGACTGCCCAGGCGGAGAATTAGACCTATTCGTTGGATTCGGCGCATGCGCCTACATCTTTGGAAAAAATGATGTTATTGCTGAGGTTGAAGGATGGTACTCATGCACTTCTGATACGCCGGACTTTTGGCGCAGAGACGGGCAGCCTTATCCAATGCATGGTGGAAGGTTCACTGGAGAACCAGCCTATTTTAAGCATATTCGTAAGGCTGCGAAGAAGCTTATGGAAAGGCTTAACCTTAAAGTTGAAGACATCAATTATTTTGTTGCCCATCAACCTAATGTGCAGTTTCCAATGAAAGTCGCCAAAGAACTTGGGTTCAAAGAAGAACAGTATTTGCCGTCAATTCAAGTGGCAAAATTTGGCAACACATATTCTGGTTCTTCCCCACTTGGATTAGCATCTATCCTTGACATTGCTAAGCCAGATGAGCGCATCCTCATTGCAAGTTATGGTTCAGGCGCTGGAAGCGACGCCTACTCGCTTGTTACCACAAACCAAATACTTGAAAAGCGAAAACGCCAAAAACTAACAGTTAAGTATCAAGCTGAAAATCCCTTCTTAAGCTATGTGGACTACACAACTTATAGAAGATTAAAGGTTGGAATGTAGCAAACCCTTAATAAACCCTTAAAAGAAACTTAGTGGCGGAGCACAAAATTGTTTGCCTACGGAATATTCAAAGTTATATACGCACCTCATAAAGCGTTTAAAGAGATAATTCAAGACCCAAAATATTTTGGACCAATATTAATAATGATTCTTTTCATCGCAGCAAACACAGCGTTTGCCTACACCTTATTATCTAGGCAATACATTGAGCAGACTTTGCCAACCGCTCAACAATTAGACGTATGGACTGAAAACTCCACCTTATGGACATCTAATGGAGAAACTCCAAAGAACAATTATGACGATTTCATAAATGGAACCTATTACGGAAACAGCAGCATCGAATTCACAGTTAATGACAGCAATCAAGTTTGGATGCAGCTAAACGATATGGGAACCGTAAACTGTTCAGAACCAGACGGCTACAGTAGCCTATATTTAAGAATAAAATGGACACGCCCAGAGGAGGAGCCCGAAAATGTAACTATTTTCCTATTTTCTTCAACTCCTTCCGACTACTTTTATTATAACCTAACAGAGAATTTCTCGAATTCCACCGTTAACGTTTGGAACAACTTAACAATACCGCTTAGGAAAAACTGGTTGAATAATAGCCTTACTGCAAGTTGGGATAACATAACTGGCATAAAATTGGATTTCACATGGCCTGAAAGCTCCAACATAACCATATTAATTGATGGATTGTTTTTCGGAGGCATTTTTAAATCTTCACTAACAAATGTTGTCGGTGACCTACTTAGTTACGCACTTTATGCTTTCGCACAGTTTGTTATTAAATGGGTTATTCTTGGAGGATTACTATACATAATGACTAAGGCTTTTGGAGCAAAAATCTTATGGAGACCAGTGTTGATAGCGGTTGGATTTACCCTTATAACAATGTTTATACAAGCAGCCATAAATGCTGCCACATTCTCGACTTTACCAACACTCTATTACAGGTTTGATTTTATGGGAGGCGTTAGTGGAGAAAGCGAGTCTGCCCTCACTAAAATATTGGATGAAGTGGGGCTTGTTAATCAAATTTATGGATATGTCCAAATCGCCGCATACCTCTGGACTATGGGATTATGTGTAGTTGCCACTCGTTTTCTAACCCAGTTTTCATGGATGAAAAGCTTTTTCATAGGAGCCTTTTCATACTTTGCAAGCATACTACTAGTAAGCATGATATTTGGAATCTAAATTAAAAGTGAAGTTTATAAAAAAGCAAATTATCCATAAAGTTGTTTCCAATGGTTGGAACCCTATATGACAATAATCCTCGGAGTCAAAGACGTTAAAAAAAGCTATCGCATGGGCAAAGTATTAGTTCCAGCCCTGCGTGGAGTAAGCTTTGAAGTTGAAGAAGGGGAGCTGGTAACAATTTTTGGGCCTTCGGGAAGCGGAAAATCCACTTTGCTGCATTTAATAGGATGCTTGGACCGTCCGGATGAAGGAGAAATACTAATCGACGGCGCTAATGTTCTCAAAATGAGCGATGACGAATTGGCTGAGCTTCGCCTTAAAAAAATCGGTTTTGTCTTCCAATTTTTTAATCTGCTGCCAAGGTTAACGGCTTTGAAAAATGTACAGTTGCCATTGACTATTGCTGGCGCATCCGAAGGCGAAGCGTTAGAAAAGGCTGAAGAAATGTTGAGACTTGTAGGCTTGGAGGCTCGAATGAATCATAAGCCCTTCGAGTTGAGTGGTGGAGAACAACAACGTGTAGCCATAGCCAGAGCCCTAATTAATAATCCGAAAATTGTTTTGGCTGACGAGCCCACTGGAAATTTGGATACGAAAACTGGTTGGGAAATTGTGCAGTTAATGAAAGAATTAAATGAAAAGAAGGGGCAAACCTTTGTGATTGTCACCCATGACCCTCATGTGGCAGAGACCGCTGACCGCATCATCCATTTGAAAGACGGCTTAGTTGAAGGAATAAAAGAAGCGCCAAAGAGGAATAAGCCATGAAAGCAAGCAAAATATTATCCATAGCCTGGGACAACCTTAAACAGAGAAAACTGAGAACTTCGCTTACAACGCTTGGCGTAGTCATAGGAATCACAACAATAATAGCCATCGCTTCGCTTGGCGAGGGCTTCCGATTAGAAGTGAGACAAAGAATGGAACAAGGATTCGAACTCGATGTATTAATAGTATTCCCAGGAAGCTTTACAGCTGGCTTAACGGGAGGATTCAGCCAAACTGATGTCGAAAATATTACTAAAATAAGTAATATAACCGCCGTAACACCGTTAATCACGATACCCACAGCTGAGCTTTACAATATGACCGACGTTAAGCTTGGCGCATTTACAGTTGGCGCCGTAAACTTTACTGAAATGAAAGAAATACTACCTTTGCGATTTCGCCTGTTAAATGGCACGTTCCCGCAATCTGAAGAGAATCAATCGATAGTTCTTGGTTATAAAGCGAGTGTAGTTAATGGAACAATCGTGGCTGGTGTTGGCGATAACGTTTCATTAATAGTGAAGAGCAGCAGTGAATATGTTGTCTATACTAATAATTTTACGGTTAGTGGCGTATTGGAGAAAGGAGGTACTTCTGGGATAACAAACTTTGATTATTGGTCTTTTATTCCCCTAGACACCGCCCTTAACATGTCATTAATCAATGATAACCCAACCCCATATCAAATCATTCTTGTGAAGGTTTCTGACCCGCAATATGCGGAAAGTGTCGCTAAAGAAATTGAGAATCTTTTTCCGCCCTATTCTATTACTGTTTTTGTGCCTTCGGCTTTGATGCGTCAAGTTGATAACATTTTAAACATTGTTCAAATGTTTCTGGTGGCGATAGGCTCTATTTCGCTTTTGGTTGCTGGAGTTGGCATAATGAATATCATGACTGTGGCTGTTATGGAAAGAACCCGTGAGATAGGCATACTAAAAGCTATTGGAGCCAAAAGCCGAACGGTTTTAGGTATGTTTCTCGCCGAAGCAGTTTTGGTGGGCATAATTGGCGGTTTTATAGGTGCATTTACTGGTTATGGGCTTTCTTATGGGTTAGCGCAAATTCTTTCCAACTTTATGCAGCCTCAACGTCAAGAAACGGTTCTTCAGGCGCCAGAAACCCAAAGAATGCAGATAAGCCCCGTTTTTTCACCAGAATGGACTATAGTAGCCTTTGTTTTCGCCATAATCGTCTGCATAATCTTCGGCTTATACCCAGCAAGAAAAGCCGCAAAACTAAACCCAGTTGAGGCATTACGTTACGAATAGAAACTTAGCAAGATTTATATGGTTGAGTGGCTTTTCTGCATGTAACTAGCCATACCAAAAGCTCAGTGTCAACAAAATGGCACATGAGTTTTATGGTGGAAGGCTGGTTCCGCGATAAGGACGAAAACACAATATGCCAAGAAGGCTACCGGAAAAAACAAAAAACGCTCCAAGAAAACCAAGGAGATATGGAAGCCACAGTAGATTCCGCTCATCAAGACCATTTTTCCAAATGGCGCCTGTAAAAGAAAACCAAGAAATAGAAGTTGTCATTGATGATATCGGAAGCAGAGGCGACGGAATAGCAAGAATCCAAAACTATCTAATTTTCGTACCCCGAAGCAAAATAGGCGAACGCGTTAAAGTCAGAATTCTGGCAGTTCGAGAAAAGTTTGCCGTCGCGGAGAAAATAGCTTAACGGAGGACAAAATTGAAAATAAAGGATTTACGAAACGGAATGAAAAACGTAAGCATAGAAGCCAAAGTCCTAGAGAAATCTGAGGCGCATGAGGTTTTATCAAGATTCAAAGACGAAACCTACAAAGTGGCAACCGCCATAATAACCGACGAAACAGGCAAAATAAAAATGACCCTATGGAACGAACAAATAAACCAAGTAAACGTCAACGACACAGTCAAAGTGGAAAACGGCTACATCACAAGCTTCAGAGGAGAAATCCAACTAAACGTTGGAAGACGCGGAAAACTGACAGTTGAGTGAAACGCGGAAAACCATTCTTATTAACGAAATGAGAGGTGAAAACGGATGGAAGAAAGAAGAAGCTTCGGCCAAAGAAGAGGATTCAGAGGAAGAGGCGGAGGCAGATTCCCTCCAAAACCAGTGGAAATCGGAAAAGAATACGAAGTTGACGTTCAAGAAACAAGCCGCAGAGGCGAAGGCATAGCCAGAATCCAAGGCTTAGTAACCTTCATACCAAACACCAAACCAGGAGACCATGTCAAAATAAAAATAATAAGGATAAGCAGAAGATTCGCCGAAGCCGAAGTTGTAGAAAAAGGAGAAGCCGAAAAAGAAGAAGAATAAGCGCCTTTATTCCTACTTCTTTTTAAAGAAAAGCCAATTTTTCTTATCTTTAAATCTCATAAGCACATAAACGCCACTAAGCCTGCTGCCATTAATTTCTACAATAAGCTTGTCTTCCTTTCGCTCTAACAGCCTATACGTTCCTCTATCCCAAATTTCCACAGTGCCCGCCCCATACTCGCCTTTGGGAATTGTTCCTTCAAAATTTGCATATTCAACTGGGTGGTCTTCCACTTCCACAGCCAATCTTCGAACGCCTGGCATGGTGGGCGGTTCTTTTGGTATTGCCCAGCTTTTTAATACGCCGTCCATTTCCAAGCGTAAGTCGTAATGCAAGTGGGTTGCTGCATGCTTTTGAATCACGTATATGCGATTATCGCCTTTTGGCTCTGCTGTTTTCTCAAAGTTTCTTTTTCTTCGATATTCTTCTAGGCTCAATTCTCGCCC
>Ga0272448_1008844_pt1 | contig 10393 bp, 9 predicted proteins | sample YNPCB0191_FD_202220 | JGI IMG/M metagenome (GOLD analysis project Ga0272448, IMG submission 202220) | Hot spring sediment microbial communities from Yellowstone National Park, WY, United States - YNP-CB-019-1 | ecosystem: Environmental > Aquatic > Thermal springs > Hot (42-90C) > Sediment... | reverse complement strand
AATGGCCCGTGTAGTCGAAGCTGAAGCCGTCGACGTGTTCTGTCTTGCAGAGCCCGCCGACACGGTCGTCCTTTTCCAAAACGAGAAAGTCGTTCCCTCTGAGATGGTACGCCGTGCTCAAGCCTGTAAGGCCTGCCCCCACTATCACGATATCAGGCATGGGTCCCTTCCCCTCATCCCCCGGGCCGCTCGTCAGCACGGGGAACGCTCAGATCGTGTGCAAAAATTCTCGAGTTTTCGTGCGGGTGCAAGAATGCCTCGGGACGGTTGTCCCAGCAGAAGCAATTAGGGCACACGGCCTGGATACCTTCGGCCAGGATCTTCTTGCGAATGGCGACCACCTGCGGCTTGTTCCACACTGCAGCAGGGTCCTCTTCCGGCAGCCGGCCCAAGATGTAGCGCTCCATGGGGCAGCTCAGGACGAGACCGTCCCAGGCGATGGTCAACGAATTGAAAAACGACCAGCAGGGGAGACGCTTGGGGACCAAGTCCGGCGGGCTGAAGGCGATCTTGTAGCGCGCGGCGTGCGCTGCGGCGCGGCACAAGGCCGCACGGGCCGCCGGGAGGTCTTCCCACGGGCTCTCCTTGCGCACAGATTGGTCCTGGACGCTGAGATTGGGCATGGTGATCTCGCTCACACCGAGCCGCGCAGCCAACAGAATGAGCGAATCCAGCTCCTTTATGACGGAATTCATGGCGACGACGTTGAACGTGAGAAGCGGCTTTTCTGTGCCGCGCCTCTTTTTCAGGGCTGTCAGGGCCTCCAGATTCTCGACGACAGGGGCCATCTCCACCCCGCGCACCCGCCTGTAGGTCTCAGGGTCGGCGCCTCCGAACGAAACGGATATCTGATCCACGCCGGCCCCGAGCAACCCTTCGGAGACCTCGGGTGTCAGGAGCATGCCGTTGGTGAAAAAATAGACCTCGGGGCCGTGCGCCTTTATATAGGCCAGCATCGGGACATACTCAGGATGGAGCAGCGGCTCGCCGAAGCCTCCGAAAAGGACCCGCTCGGACCAGGAAAAGAAGGGGCTGAGGCTCCTGAGCACGCTCCATGAAAGAAAGCCTCTGGTGCGCGCGACCTCGTCCTTGCGGGCCGCGTTCCTGTTGCACATGACGCAGTTCGAATTGCACATCAGGGTCGGTTCGACCGACAGATAGACAGGACGCGAAGAGAGCCTCGTGCGCTTGCCGCGTATCTCGAGCCGGTTGAGGTACTTGTTGAGGAACGAGCGGATGCCTACGTATTTCATCTACGCGTGAGAAAAACGGCGCCTGCCGGTTGCGCCGCGGAAGAAATCGACGATGCCTTCGAGGATGGCCGAGGCGGCAGCAGGGTTCTTTTCTTTGACGAGCACTCTGGCTTCTGCCTTTACCATATTGTACACGATAAAGGGGGTCTTTTTGAACCATGCGCGCCCCCGTGAATGCTTCTTTACGAGGTAGAGCTTGTTGCGATACTCGTAGTAGGCATAGACAGGGCTCGTGCGCTGCGTCCCGCCCGTTGTGCTCATCACCTTGTGACGCAGGGATGCCCGAGGGATGCAGGCCAACAAGAAGCCGGCCCTCAGGGCCCGGATGCACACGTCATTGTCCTCTGCCGTGTGGAAGAAGTCCTCGTCGAGGAGCCCCACCTGGAGAAAGACCTCTCTTCGTACGAACATCCCTGCCCCTGTGACGAAGGTGCAGGGGATCATCCCCTCGCCGCCCGGGTCTTCGGCCTCATCCAGTTGCCCATAGCCCCAGTGTCGGGAAAAGCCGGTGTCAGGGTCTGTCGATCCGCCGGCAAACCATATGCGGCGGGGGTCGTGGTAGAAATACATCTTGGGTGCGGCAATGCCAAGGCGTGGTTCCTTGTTCATCGCCTCGACGAGGCGGTCGATACAGTCGGGGGCGACGACGGTGTCGGTGTTGAGGAGGAACAAGAAGCGGCTGCCGGAATCGAGGGCGCAGCGGATACCCAGATTGTTGGCCCCGGGGAAGCCGAGATTCGATCCGGCCCTGATGACCCGTACGCAAGGGTAGTCGCGCGCCACGGCCTCAGGCGTACCGTCTGTCGAGCCGTTGTCCACCAGGACGATCTCGAGGGGGCGCCACGTGCTGTTTGCCAGAGAACCGAGGCATTCCAGGGCGTCGTCCTTTTGGTTCCAGGTAACGAGTATGACGGCGACAACCGGCCTTTCGGCTTTGGGTGCCCTAGGGGACATGGCCGATCCGTGCCCTGAAGATCTCGGTGATCAGGTGTTCGAGGACGAGGTGGACGCTCTCCACATGGCCGTAGTCAGTGGAAGAGATGACTATGGCCTCGTCGACGAGATCCTTGAGCCTGCCCCCCCCGAAACCGATGAGCCCGATCGTGACGGCCTTTCGGGACCTTGCGTACGTTATGGCTTCGAGCACGTTTGCAGAATTGCCCGACCCTGTGATGCCGATCACGATGTCCCCCTCATTGACCAGATTGACGAGTTGCTCCTTGAAGACCGAAGCGTATCCGAAATCGTTGGAGAGGGCGGTCATCAGTGGGACGTTGTCGTTGAGGCCGATGACCCTGAAGCGAGGCGTGCCTTGCCGGGCGGTTTCCTTCCCGAGGTCGCAGACAAAATGCGAGGCGGTGGAAGCGCTCCCGCCGTTGCCCATGATAAAGACTTGCTTGTCGGCTCGATAGGCTCGATAGAGAAGCTCTGTGACCGCCTCGACCTTCTCCAGGGGGATTTCGTCGAGGAGGTGCTTGAGCGATGCGATGAAGTCCTTAGCCTTTTGGCGAAGGGCGGTCTCCGGTAAGGCGGCCACGGTCAGTCTCCTCCGTAGATAAGACTCGATCCCCCAGGCTCGAGAGCCACATGGAGTTCCCTCAACCCGTCGAAGGCCTTTCGAACGCGAGCCCGTGCACCGTCTCCCGCGACATAGAGCAAGAGAAACCCTCCGCCGCCCGCACCGAGGAGCTTGCCGCCAAGGGCTCCAGCGTTCCTCGCCCTCTGGTAAAGGTCGTCGATACCGGCCGAGCTGATCGATGCGGCCAAGGTCTTCTTGAGGAGCCAGGACTCGTGGAGCATCCTGCCGAACTCGTCGAGGTCGCGGCCGCCTGCCAGGAGGTCTCTCATCCGGGCGGCCAGATCGCGCAGGAGGCGCAGGGCGTTTCTGTGTTCCGGGACCGCCCTTTTTTGCTCGCTTAGGATGGTGTGGGACTTGAGCCTGATGCCCGTATAGAACAGCATGAGGTTGTCGAACAGGATGCGCGAGGTCTCTTCCGGGACGACCACGGGGTCGACGGAGACGGTACCGTCCGGGTGGAATCCGATGTAGCGAAGCCCGCCGTAAGCGGCGATGTACTGGTCCTGTTTACCGATGGGCTCTTTGAGTACCTCCACTTCCAGACGGCATGCATCGCGGGCCAGTCGCTCCGGCGAGACACGGTCGCCCTTGAGCCGGTAGAGTGCATTGAGGAGACCCACCGTAAAGGAACTCGAGGAGCCTAGCCCTGTCCCGGAAGGGACGTCCCCTATCGAGGTGATCTCCAGCCCGTGCTCGATGCCCACGAACCTCAACGCCTCCCTCACGATCGGGTGCTGTATATCGTCGATGTGCTCGACGATCTCGGTCTTGGAATAGCTCACCCTGATCGTATCGTCGAAGCGGCGGTTCACCGTGACGTACATGTATTTGTCGATGGCACACGAAAGGACTGCCCCGCTCTCTTCGAGCCAGAAGTCTTCGAGGTCGGTCCCACCTCCTGCAAAACTGATGCGAAACGGGGTCCTGGAGATGATCATGGGCGTGGGCGGTCGGCTTATGCGGCAGCTGGTGGAGTATCGATTCCGCTCGGCATCGTTTCCTTGCCACTCAATGCTACCATGCGGCAAGCGCCCGAGGCAACGCGGCCCGAGTCCTGGCCGTTCCGGCAATCAAGGCCATGAGAGTACGTGACGGACGGCATCCAGGAGGTTCGGGCACTTCACGTCCGGGCTTACCGCGTATTTCCCGTCCTTGCCGCCATACCCTGTGGAGACGAGGATCGTGGTCATCGCTGCGTTGATTCCTGTCTGGATGTCCCGCGTCGAGTCGCCTATGATCACGCACCGCTCCAGAGCGAGGCCGAACTCCCGGGAGGCCCTGAGCAGCAGGCCGACCTTGGGTTTTCTGCACTCGCACTCGCCCAGATAGGCGGGGTTGCCGCCGAGGAGGGAGGTGTCAGGGTGGTGCGGGCAGTAATAGAGGGCGTCGAGCCGTGCGCGTGCGCGGCGGAGCAAGAGTTCTTCGAGCCTGGCGTGTATCCCGGCCAATTCCTGTTCGGTGCAGAGATTGCGGGCGACCACAGGCTGGTTCGTGACCACGATGACCGGGATGCCCGCCCGGTTGAGCATGTGTATCGCCTCGGCCGACCCTGGTATGAGCCTAAGCTGCGAGGAGTCGTGGAGAAGATCCACCTCTTCGTTTATCACGCCGTCCCTGTCGAGGAATACGGCCTCAGGACGTCTGAGCACCTTCAGGGCTCCTCTGATGGTCAGGCCCGCGCCCTGGATAGCGACCTTGGCGGACGTCCTCCAGTGCCTCCTCGTAGCGCTGGGGCGTCCCGATGTCCTTGAGATATTCGGCCGTCCGGTATCCGTAGAGCCTCTCGCCTGCCCGCAGCATCTCGGGGAACACATCCTTGACGAAGTCCTTTGGGACGCCTGGGGGGATGTAAAAGAGCGAGCGAGGCTCCAGCACGTACAGGGCGGCGCTGGAAAGATCGGTCCGGGGCCTCCTCTCGGACCCGGGCCTCGAGAAGCTCGTGATCCTCCCTTCAGCGTCGATCTCCACAAGATCGCTGTCTTCCGGGTGACTCGTGGGGTGAACCACGAGGGTGGCAGCGGCCTTCTTGTCCCTGTGAAAGCAGACCAGGGAGGAGAGATCGAGCCAGCAGAGGACATCACCGTAAAGGACGAGAAAGGTCTCCTCCAGAGGGTAGCGGACGTTTCTTACCGCCCCGGCCGTGCCCAGCGGGACCGCCTCCCTGCTGGAGCGGATGCGCACGCCGAACCGAGTGCCGTCGCCTGCCCACGCCTCGATCTTTTCGGCCGCGTGGCCCGTACAGAGGACGATGTCGGTTATACCGTGATATCTGAGCACATCGAAGAGGTATTCGAGCAGGGGCCTGCCGGCGATGGGGACGAGCACCTTGGGCAGGTCCCCGGTGAGCGCCTGGAGCCGGCTCCCTCTTCCGCCTGCCAGTATCACCGCACGCATCGGCACCCTCAGTACTGCTGGAGAAGTTCCCGGAGGGCTGCCCTTACCGCGTCATCGGAACGGTAACGGGCCGTCCATCCCAGGGACTTCATTCGGGTCGAGTCGAGATCGACAAAAGGAACGTCTCCAGGCCAGCCCCGAGGGCCTCCTGTATAGGAGAGATCCACTCCTTGGAGCCCCATCTCCTCGATGACCATCCGGGCGATCGACGCCACAGAGGTGGTCCCTTCAGACGTGAGATTGTACACATTGATTCTCTCGGGTGCGTGCTCCAGCGCGAACAGCATGCCCTCGATGCATTCTGATACGTGGAGGTATGGTTTGGTCTGGGTCCCATCGCCACGAACAGTGAGCCTCCGCGGGTCGTTGCGGAGGGAGCGGATAAAATCGACCAGGGCGCCGTGGGTGCCGTTCTTGCCCACGACGTTGGCGAACCTGAAGATCCACGCCTGAATCGAAAAGGTGTTGGAAAAGGCCGCTACGAGCCCTTCGCAGGCGAGCTTGCTCGCACCATAGAGCGAGACAGGCAGAAGAGGGCCGTAATCCTCGGGCGTGGGAAACCGTCTCGGCTCGCCGTAGACCGCAGAGGTCGAGGCAAAAACGATCCTCGGCACCCCGGCGATGCGCATGGCCTCGAGAACGTTGTAGGTTGCAATGGTACCGAGCTTGAGATCGGTGTCGGTCCTGGCTGTTCCCTGGCTGATGTCCGAGTTGGCGGCGAGGTGAAACACCACATCAGAGCCGGCAAGGGAGGCCGGGAGGCCGTCGAACTCGAGAAGGTCCTTTTCGTAAAAGGTAAACCCGGGATGGCCGACAAAAGGTTCGAGAAACCGCTTCGAGCCCAGATGGAAATTGTCGAGGCCTGCAACCTCGCAGCCCCGTGCCAACAACTCGGCAACGAGATTGCTGCCGATAAAGCCCGCTGCGCCTGTCACGAAGGCCTTCACGGTCGAGCTTCCCATCGGTGGCCGCCCAAGTGATCGAAGTGCAGCGGCACGGTCGAGGTCTCAACGGATATGGCTTTGGGCCTCGAGAAAACCCTGCAGTGCGTCGGCGTTCTTTGGGTCGATCTTCAAGGCCTTGGCAAAGGCCTGTGCGGCATCGACCCATTTCTGCTGCCCCAGGGAGAGCGTGCCGAGCTTGAGCCACGCCTTCACAGACCCGGGATCGAGCTCAGTGCATTTTGCAAAGGCTTCTTCTGCCTGCTCCTTCATCCCGATCCTCAGATACGCGTCCCCCAAGGCCTCCTGATAGGTGAAATTGCCCGGATCGAGGGAGGCCGCCTTTAGGAGGAGCTTGGCTGCATCGAACGGCTTGCCGTGATCGAGGTAGAGCTTGGCGAGTTGAAAGTAATGGTTTGCCTCGCCGGGGTGTTTCTCGATTGCACTTCGATAAGAGGAGATGGCCTCGAGAAGGTCGCCCTGCCGCCTCTGTATCTCGGCTCTCAAAGGATCGAGCTCGGGGTAGGATGGATCGGCCTCCTCGAGGCGAGAGCAGACCTCCAGCGCCTTTTGATAGTCGCCGTGTTCCAAGAAGTGGCGGCCGAGCTTGGAAAGGAGAGAGGGCTGGGCGCCGAACAGCTCCGATCTCTCTCTGATCTCGTCCTCGGCGGCTTCTATATCCTTGTGCCTGAGCGCGAGCATGAAGTAGTAATCCCGGTAGTAGAGCGTCTCGGGATCGAGGCGAACGGCCTTCTTGAGCTCGCCAGCAGCGTGGCCCCAGTCCTTGAGACGATCCTCGAGCAGCATAGCGAAATAGTAGTGGGCGAGCGGCACGGCCTCGGGGACGACCTGTACGAGTTCCTCGTAGGCCGTGGTCGCGCTCATTGCCGTCTCGAGGATCTTCTGGATCACCTGATCGCTCGGGAAGACCTCGATGCTTCTTCTGAAGGCCGCGAAGGCCTCCTCTCTCCTGCCGCCGGCCATGAAGTAGGTCCCCAGGAGATAGTGAGGGTAGTAGCTGTGAGGGTCGAGACGTGCGGCGAGGGAGAACGACTCGAGTACCTCCGGCCCCGGCGTTCGGCCTTGGGATCGGGCGATCTGATATCTCACCCATCCCAGGTTCATGTGGTTCGAACTCTCGGTGGGGGCGAGTTCGATCGCCCGAATGTACGCGTCTTGGGCCTTATGGAGCAGGCCGAGCCTTTCAGGCTCGGAGAGATTCTCTATGCGCGCAACGTGCCCTTGGTAGGCAGCTCCGAGGGCTGCATGTGCCTCTTCGTTCCCGGGGTCCCACGCAATGCTCTTCTGGATGCATGCTGCCGCCCTGCGGGGGTCTTCCTCACTGTGAGCGGCCTTTCGCAGCCAGGCCTCTGCAAGGAACTGAAACGTTACCAGGCAGACGCATACGAGCCAGGCAATCGCTGCGAAAAGTGCTTTGACAGCGCCTCGGGTGCGGAGGCGTGCGGTACCGGTTTCGCTGTTCACTGGAAGAGCACGTCCCTTTTGGAAAACGAAAACAAGGGCTTGTTCAACCGCGGCAAGCGGCAGGCAAGGCCCAAGAGAACAAATACCGTGAGGGCGTTCGCCGGTATGTGCATGTTGAAGTCAGCGAGACTGTGCAGGGCAATGGCCGTCAGCGACCAAAGACACCCAAGCAAGAGAAAGTAATTGACGCGGGGGAGCGGATACGGCCGGAGGGTAGAGGCGTCCTGAGCACGGTCGGCCGAGGACCGGTACCGTACTAAGCGGCGGGTCGCCTTGGGAGCAGGGTCTGAGCCGGCCTGCGCCTGCCGGTAGAGCCGGAGCCGCGCCCTGAAACTCGTGAGGATCTCCCGGCCGAGACCGGCGAAGAACCACACGACCAGGACAAAGCCGACAGCCCCTGTTTCAACGAGCAGCTGAAGGTAGTCGTTTTCAGCGTGAGTGAAAGCCAAAGACCCCCCATGGGTTTTGTAGAGAGGGTACACATACGAGAATGTCCCAAGCCCGACACCGAACAATGGGAAGTCTCGGTACATCCTCAGGGTGTCGAACCACAGAGGGAGTCGCGAGAGTCTGCCGCCCGCTGTCACCTCACCTGTCTTTGCCAGCACTACGAAGAGGGCGGCCCCAGCGAACAAAAGGAAAACGAGAGCGGCGCCCATGAGGAAGGCCGGCCGGATCCTGGCCCACCGCTCGGATCCCAGCCTCCTCTCCATTGCGGCCCACACAGCAGTTGTAACGGCAGACGAGATCAGGAAGGAGACGACCCCGGCGCGCGAAAAAGAAAGAAAGAGGCTCGCTGTCACGAGCAGCAGACCGACAAGGGCCAAGGCAGCCTTGTTGTACAAAGGGTCCTGGAGTTTGCCCAAAAGCCCTCGCACCACCGCACTCGTGTGTCTCCTGCCGAGCCTCACCCCCAGCCAGCCGGTGTAGACGGCGAGGATCGTTGGAAGGGTCAACTCGATGTATCCGGCAAAATGATTCGCGTTCACAAAGGGCCCCATGAAGGAAGTGTCGGATTTGGACAGAGGTTTCCAAAACCCGTATATTGCACGTGCCCCGAGCACCTTTTGCCCCAGCCCGATCAAGGCCACGAGTGCCCCGGATGCACACACGGCGATCACGATGCGCCTGACGAAAGCCGTTGTCGACCCCTCGGGCCTGTAATTCATGATCAAAGATAGGAGAACCAAGTAACTCAGCCACTTGAGGATTTCGGTGCGCGTCCGGAATCGGTAAAGACTCAGTGAGCCGTCTGTCGGCGAAGGGGCGCGTTCCCCTTGATCGAGGCTCCCTGGTGTGCCGGAGGGTTCGGTAGGGCCTGGGTTGTCACGAGCGCGGATATCGGAGAGGCACAGGCTGTAGATCTCGGCTGTGCGCGGCGAGACGGCGCGAAGAAGCGTGGGGGGGAGGGGGAGGAGCTGCAGGAACAGGAGTACGATAAAGAGGAAGGCAGGCAGGAAGAGTCGCGCAGTGGCGGCCCGCCGGAGAGAACCCTCCTCGATGAAAAAAACCTTGAGGAGCCAGGCCCCTGCGATTACCGCAATGACCCATTCGACAATGGAATAGGCCCACGGGTACACAGAGCCGAACATGAGCGGGCTGGCCACGACAAGTACAAGCAGACCGAGTTGAACGATCCCGTCGGTTATCGTTTGGAGACGGCCTCTGTCGCTCATTGCCCGGGGGTGTCTCCTTGGGTCTGCCGGCATGGCCAGTGTGGAGATCGGGATACTGCGCCCCTCACGATACGGCCCTACCTGTTAGCACGATTGTGCAAGTGCAGTCAACTATGATAGATGGTACCACGAGACGAGAGAAGTGGGGGACCCTCGCATGGACAGTGAGACGAGACTGTGTGCACCGAGTCGCACGATTCGTGCCCGCAGGCCACTGCTCGGGTGGTTCTCGTGCAGGCGAGTTCTTTCGATGATTGCCTGTCTCAGCGCCTTGGACCCGTTCCCTCAGATCGGCCTCTTCTCGACAGTGCCGGGCCGGGTGCATGCAGCAGGGGCCGCCGAGGTGGGACCTTCCAGCGCGGTATCCCCGCACCTATTCGAGAACGTCATCCCCAACGGGGAGTTCGAACGTGACAGCGACAAGGACGGGATCCCGGACGGGTGGGAGCCGGGTGAGACCCCGTCCTTTGTGCGGCTCAGCGAGACCGGGTGTCGAGTGCTCGGGGAGGGTGGTGCGGCAAGAAAGGCCCTTTGGGCCACAGGGGGCAGGGATGGGGCAGGGGAATGGTCGGTGCCTCTGTCCGGGATAGAGCCCGAGACGTACTATCTGCTTTCGTTTCAAGTCTTTCGGCAGGAGTTTCACAACGGATGGTACCCGGAGATCGAACTATTCGGGAGGAGATACCTGTTGAACCAGCATGCCACCTTTGGCCGGTGGCAACAGTTCGAGCTCCTCCTGAAGGCACCGGCGGGTGCTACGAACACGTGGTTTCGCTTCATGAACGCATACCCGTGCACATTCTGGATAACCGCCCCCTCCCTGCGCCCTTTTCGGCTTGTGTGGCTCGAGCCTGCACAAAAGGCGGGGAGAGTGGGCCTGCGCTGGCTCGAGGCCCCCAGCCGCCTTGTCTACGAGTTGGAACTCTTTGCCTGCGGGTCGTCCGGGCACGGGGCACGACGAGTGCGGTTTCTCAATGCCGACTCACGGGTCGCCGCAGGGAAGAGATCAGGGGGGAGGCAGAAGAGCGTTACACGGTTCGAGATCGACGAACGATCGGGCGGTAT
>Ga0272448_1008843_pt1 | contig 10394 bp, 8 predicted proteins | sample YNPCB0191_FD_202220 | JGI IMG/M metagenome (GOLD analysis project Ga0272448, IMG submission 202220) | Hot spring sediment microbial communities from Yellowstone National Park, WY, United States - YNP-CB-019-1 | ecosystem: Environmental > Aquatic > Thermal springs > Hot (42-90C) > Sediment... | reverse complement strand
TCGATTCGGTACTGCTTGACGATTCTTTGTAATCCTGTGCATACTGTTCAATGTAGGTTCTCCTTGGTTACTGTTTTTTTCAGAATCTAGTTTACCAGGAAGAACCTACAACATTATAGGAAGCTGGCATATACCATTCAATACTGCAATACTTCTAAATGTGGGACTATTTGCTCTTGGATCAGCGTTTACTAGCGAACTCGTGTTCCGAGGGTATCTTTACGGCCTCTTGGAGAAACATTTGAAGTCGGCGACCGCCGTGGTCAGCCTGCAGGCGATTATCTCCGGTTTATATGGATTGCCGATGATTTATTCTATATACCATTCAAACGCACTTGTGACAAGGCATTTCGTCGCAGCGTGTGCTTGCGGAGCAGTGTTTGGTCTGCTTCGTCATAGATATAAGAACTTGCTTGTGCCCTCTCTCGTGCACTTTGCTTGGAATGCAGCACTTTCTTATGTCGCCTGTGCCTCGGCACTTGGTGCATGTCGGACAATATCGTGATTCTGCGATAGTTGATTGCGCCGGATTCTCATGATTCGGTTTGGCATTGCCTTGTTTGACGAGCGGGTGTACACTGGAAAAGAATTCTTTGAAAGTCGGTAATTGTCTAATCAGGCCACATCAATATCTGGTCAGCGAGGGCGCTTCGTATGAAATGGCTTAAGATAATTGGAATCATCTCGGCGTTATTGATCATCATCGGTGCAGGCATAGTAATCACCATGCCGTACTGGATAGAGCTAGAGCTTGATAATCGTATTTCCGCCATCCAGACGAAGGGAGATCCTATTTGCGGCAAGGACTTGATCCCGCATGTTCCGGATGACCGAAACGGCGCGCCGATATACGAACGTGTTTTCGCCATGATAAATCCGAGCAAGAAAGATATTATTAAAGCCTTTGCGGTTGTACAACCACTGAAACGAAAAGAACATCCGGAACTCCTTGCTTTGGCCAAAGAGTTGGCTATCAAGTATCAGGGTGTTTTGCCTCTTATAGAACAGGCAACATCCCGTCCACAATGCCGCTTTAATACCAACTGGAACGATCCGCCGGAAAAGATAGTATTTCCATGTTATGCTAAGGCAAAAAACACGTCCAAACTGCTTTTAGAAATCTCGATCGCCGATGCTTCAGAAGGCAAAATAGACGATGCAGTTAAAGCTGTCGAATTGAATTACAAGACAAGCGAGGTGTTACGTGAAGAACCCGTTTTCATCGGTCATCTGGTACGGTATGCATGTATAGCCATCGCTTCACAAGGATTGAAGCAATCCGCACAATACGGAGATATTTCCGAGCCCCAGGCGCTCAGGCTATTCAATTTACTTGGAAAGATAGATCTTCAAGCCGATTACGTATATGCAATGAAGGGCGAGCGCGCACAAGGTTTGGATATCATGGAACGTGTAAGACACCATTGCTTGGATATTAGCGGCGTGTATTCATCAAATACCAAGCGCAATCAGTGCGATAATCCCCACGGGCTGATGTTGATGGATCTCAGAGCTTGTGCGGACGAACTTTTCTACCTGAAGTATATGGACAAAATTATTGCTGCCGCCGGAAAACCATATCGAAGTGCGATCTCTCGACAAATGGAACGTGATCCGGATTTCCCCATGTATGCTTTGATGTCCTCTATCGTATTGCCTTGTTTTTCCAAAAACAAAGCACACCTTTATAAGGCGATGGCAACCGTGACCGGAGACCGAGCTTTTCTCGCTGTTCTAGCCTATAAGGCAAAGTTCGGCGTTTATCCATCCAACCTCAGTGATGTGGAAACCAAGCTGGGCTTGAAACTGCCGTTGGATCCATGGATAGACGAACCTCTCCACTATCGTAAAGAAAATAACGGCTTTGTTTTATACAGCGTAGGCGAAAATATGAAGGATGACAATGCCCGAACTGTAGAAGACCCATCGTCGATTCGAACTCACGCTAAGGGCAGTACAGAAGACTCCAAGTTTCTGGATAACTATCCGTATACCAACGGTGATGGCCGCCATTCCGCTGATATGATTTGGCAGATGAGCAGGTGATCGGCGAGACCGGAGGAGTTTCCCTGCAAATAATGTGTCGCAAGGAACACACCCTCGAACACTTGCGCCCGGAAAACTAATCTCTCTTCTTCCAAGCATCTTATCTTCCAAGCATCTTATTGACAACTCGGCAATGAGGCGGTATTGTTAATTCGATTGCCGAATTCAATGCGGGAGGGCGCAGAAGCCCTCCACCTATGAAATACTCGTTTCCACAAGGAGAGAGAAATGCCTTATTCAAGAAGATTTCAAGCCGTTTTCGCGACTGCAGTTTTGACAATTGCCTGCTGTGCCCTGCTCCCCGGGATGGCCCGAGCCGATAATCCAACCACCGATTCTGCGCCCAAAATCGAAGCAAAGAAGAAACATTGGGTGATAATGCCCACTATCGGTACTTACATCCCGACCAATGACAAAGCAAAAGACACATTCGGGAGCTCCTGGCCGAGCATTGGATTCGTCATGGGTATGGGGATAGGAGATCGAATCTACGATAAATTCGAATTTCATCTCGACGGCATCATGCGAAAATCCAATTCCGATTACGTGTACATGTTTCCGGTCGGTGCTGCTTATACCATCCGTCCGCCGAAAATGAAAAGCATCACTCCATGGGCAGGGGCAAGCGTGGATGTATACTTTACCAGCGTGCGTTCGATATCGAATCATGTGGATACAGGCTGGAGACCCAGCGTAGGAGGCAGTGTTTTTGCAGGTCTCGATCTTGGGAAAAACCTGTCATTGAAAGCAAGCTATCTCGCAACACCTAAAGTCAGCAGCTTTGATCTTTCAGGGATGAATCTGCAGGCGACGATAGGCTTCTGATCATCGACTGATCGACTTGGTGGTTGGTGGCAAACCCTGCGTTTGTGACGCCTGGCGACATGTTGGCAAGCAAGACGGCGACCGTGGTACGAGCAAATCAGCGTTCGGCTTCCGTTGACACGTGCTCGCTCTTCGTGTATCATCTCCATATAACTCATTCGCGATGCATTCGTCCGATTCGAGTGATGAAAAGCATCTCTTCCCGGCATCGACGGTTATGTTGGAGGAGACTGGTTTTCGAGGGAGGACATGAATATGCCTAAAGTCTTAGTAAGCGACCCGATTTCACAGGAAGGTATCGATCTACTCAAGAAGCATTTTGATGTAGATGTCAAAACCGGCCTGGAAAAGGATGCGCTGATTTCAATCATAGGGGATTACGATGCTTTGGCGGTCCGAAGTGAGACAAAAGTCACTGCGGATGTACTGGAAGCAGCCAAGAACCTGAAAATCATCGGCCGCGCGGGAGTCGGCGTCGACAATATCGATGTCCCTGTTGCTACTCAAAAGGGTATCCTGGTAGTCAATTCCCCAGCCGGAAATACTTATGCAGCCGCCGAACTCACCATGGCGATGATGCTTTCCCTTGCACGGAATATCCCACAGGGACACTCTTCTCTGCGAGCAGGTGAATGGAAGCGCAGCAAGTTGATCGGCAACGAGCTTTACGGTAAGACTTTGGGAGTGTACGGCCTGGGCAAGATCGGAACAGCCGTCGCCAAGAGAGCGCTCAGCTTTGAAATGTCGGTTGTCGGTTTTGACCCGTTCGTTTCAGCGGATTATGCTCAAAAGCTCGGCATTGAACTTGTAAGTTTTGAAGAATTGTTAGCGAGAAGTGACTGGCTTACTCTCCACGTTCCCGCTACAAAAGACACCAAAGGCTCGATCGGCCCTGAGCAGATAGCGATGATGAAAGACGGAGTGCGCATCATAAACGTCGCTCGCGGCGGAATCGTGGACGAAGCAGCGGTCTGCAAGGCAGTGGAAGACGGCAAGGTTGCCGGTATTGCATTCGACGTATTTGAAAAAGAGCCGCCTTCCGCGGAGAACCCACTGCTCAAACTCGAAAGGGCAATCACGACGCCCCACCTCGGCGCTTCGACCGAAGAAGCTCAAATCAAGGTGGCAGTCGACGTTGCCGAACAGATTATAGACGTTTTGAATGGCAAACCGGCTCGAAGTGCGGTCAACATGCCCGCATTGAGCGCCGATCTGCTGAACGCTGTTGCTCCTTACATGACCCTCGGTGAGCGAATGGGCTCGATGATCACTCAGCTCGCAGACAGCGCAATCAAATCGGTCGAGATCGGTTTCTGCGGCGAATTGAGCGGCTTTGAGACCGGCCCCGTCACCAGAGCGGTTCTTAAAGGCATACTCCAGCCGGTATTGATGGAATCGGTCAATTTTGTAAACGCTCCTTTGATCGTTGAGCAGAGAGGCATTCGCGTCACGGAAAGCCGAAGCTGTGAGCCCGAAGATTACACCAGCCTCCTCACGGTGAAGGTGAAAACAGAAAAAGGCGAGAAATCCATAGTCGGCACCCTGTTTGGAAAGAAAGATTTCCGCATTGTCCGCATTGACAATTATCAAGTGGACCTCATGCCCGAAGGATGTATGCTGGTAACCATGCACAGCGACAAGCCGGGAGTCATTGGTCGAGTTGGAATGATGCTCGGCGATCAGGGAATCAACATCGGCGGCATGCACGTTGCGCGCGAAAGCGTCGGCAACCTCGCCATGATGGTTCTTGCGGTAGACGATCCGGTATCCGAACCGGTAATGAAGCAGATGACCGAGCTCCAGGGCATAGAATCGGTAAGACTCGTACAGCTAAACTGATCCGTTTTAATTCTTATCCAGTGTTGGAATACTGACACGGCCCACAGCAACATCGTGGGCCGTGTTATACTGTGTGCCCGCCTTGCCGGGTTGAAGAAGTAGCCTGGGAGGCTCGGAATGTCAGTTCTCCGGAACGTCGTACCTGAATCAAGCAAAGATGCCTTTATCCGAGACTCCATAGCCGGAGCCTCAACCGGTGTCTACACCGGTATAATCGGCACGTTTATGCTGTATGTGGCTCGCAAAGATCTGCACAGCAGCGAATTTCTCCTCGGACTGATCTGCGCCGCGCCTTTTATCGGCGCCACACTCACCCTGTTTTACGCCCATGCGATGGACGGTCGTCCGAAAATGCCTTTTATGATCTGGCCCAATGTCATTGGGAGATCATTGTTTATTGCGACGGCTTTTGTAAATTCGGCAGTGCCTTTTTCACTGCTGGCAACCACATCTCAGATGCTAGGCGGTCTGAGCGGCCCTTGCTATGCAGCGATAATGAAAGAAGTGTATCCCGATCGGAAGCGTGGAACATTGATGGCGATCATACGGGTCGGTGCTACGATCATGATCTTCATATCCCAGTTGTTCGGCGGAAAACTGATGCACGCCCTCGGCTACACCAAGCTCTTTCCGATCGCTGCACTTTTTGGAATAACCGGCATCCTGGTTTTCGGAACAGTGAAAACTGCCCCGGTAGATCCGAACGACCCTGCCAATCAAAGAGCGCCAATCGGTGAATTCTTGAAAGACACATTGAACATAATGGTTCATGACAAGGAAAACAGGTTGTTCCTAACGGCAATCTCGATCGGGGCAGTTGGAAACCTCATTGTCCTGCCTGCTTACACCATATGCCAGGTGGACAAGCTGCACATTACCGAATCCCAAATTGCGATCATCGGCGCCATCTCTACATGTTTTTGGGCATTATCGTATCCGTTATGGGGCAGGATCGTGGACCGCCGCAGTCCTCTCACGGCATGGGCCATCAGCACACTGTTGTACGCCGCCCTGCCGATCAGTTATTTCTTTGCCACTGCATGGTGGCACATCATCATAGGACAAGCTATCGCCGGAGCATCGCTCGGAGGCATGGAGCTGGGATTCTTCAATGGCATCATCCACTTCACAAGGGAAGGCAAGGAGATGCATCACCAGGCACTGCATTCATTTGCTCAAGGAGTGAGGGGAGTGGCGCTGCCATTCTGCGGTGCTGGGCTCGTGGCGCTGTGCAGTCGAACGAGGATCGATTTGAATTATATCTTTCTGCTCTCCGCAGTGTTTCTGGCTGCAGGGTGCTTTATGCTCCTGGCCCAAGACAGACGTGCTCAAAAAGATTTGGCTCGCAGCACTGTGGCAAATGAAAGCTCGGAATAAGAGCACAAAAATAATAAGCGGCCTCTCCATTCTAGATGAAGAAGACCGCTTATCGGTTTGCGACACGGCAAAGCAAAAGCTTATTCCATGGCTGATTCAAAATGACTCGGTTTGCAGGATCGTGTGTAATTAGTCGATTATTGCTGTTAATCGCTACGCCGACCTGAGCTCTACCATGTCTGAAGAAATCAGGCCAAGGCTAGTTGCTCTGCGGAATGCTTGCACGCGGTTGCTGACTTGCAATTTCTCATAAATATTCGCCAAATGGAAATCTACCGTTCGCTTGCTCACGTAAAGCTCATCCGCCACTGCTTTGCTGGATTTACCCTCTATCACGAGACTCAATACTTCCAATTCGCGCCTGGTAAGGTGAATTGTCCGATCTCCTCGGATATCGGGCATCGCCATTGCCGTCATAAGGTCGCTCCTTTCTCGTGTCGCCGCTTCTAGGTAATTTCTTCCATAGTTTTACGAGGTTTTGAGAAAGAAATCGAGAAATCCGAAGATAATTTTGCAAAGCTTCGCGAGGAGGCGAATCGAGGAAGTAGCACAAGCAAAGAAGCACGCAGAGGTACTCCACTAATTAGAATACCAAGTAAACTATTTCTTGAACATCGAACGATTGGTCGAATCTCCACCGATGGTTCGACGTTGAACGTTGAGTGTTGGAAGTTAAGGCATGATTCTAATTGATCATATGCTGGCCAGGTATAAGTTGCTCCGCGTCCTTCCACGAAACAAGGGGCTCGGAGGGGTGCTCCATTACGGAATGGCGGATTGTTACCAAAGTGCTTGAGGAGAAGTCAGAGTACATTACGAACAACCCTATAGAAATCCGTACTTATCTTGGGCGAGGGACGGACAGTTTCATCACCGCCCGTCCCTCTGAAGCAATCTTACTTTTCCATCTCTCTGATGATAGCATCGGCCATTTCGGAAGTACCTACTGCAGTCGGATCGTTGCGGTCCGGCTTCATATCGTAGGTGACATCCTTGCCCGCTGCAAGCACAGCGGCAACTGCATTTTCAAGTCTTTCGGCGGCATCCTTCTCACCAATATACTTGAGCATCAACATACCGGAAAGGATCAACGCAGTCGGATTCACCTTGTTCTGTCCGGTGTATCTCGGGGCACTGCCGTGAGTCGGCTCGAACAATGCGGCATCGTCACCGATGTTTGCGCCGGGAGCGACTCCAAGGCCGCCGACCAATCCGGCACAAAGGTCGGAAAGAATATCGCCGTAAAGGTTCGGCATTACCAACACGTCATAAAGCTCCGGCTTTTGAACGAGCTGCATGCACATGTTGTCGACGAGGCGCTCTTCGTACTCTACCTTGCCCTCGTACTCTTTTGCCACTTCCTGGGCAACTCTGTAGAAGAGGCCGTCGGTGAACTTCATGATATTTGCTTTTGCAACAGCAGTAACCTTCTTGCGGTTGTTCTGCACGGCGTAATCGAAAGCAAACTTCACGATCTTGCGGGTACCTGTAACGGAGATCGGCTTGATCGAGATCGCGGAATCTTCACGGATCTTTCCGCCTGCCATGTCGATAATCTGCTTTGCTTCGGGAGTGCCGAGATCGTACTCGACACCGGCGTACAAGTCTTCGGTATTTTCGCGGACGACTACCAGATCGACATCCTGATACTTCGAGCGGATGCCGGGATAGTACTTGCACGGACGAAGACATGCATAAAGGTTCAATTCTTTGCGCAATGCGACGTTGACCGAGCGGAACCCTTTGCCGATAGGGGTAGTGATCGGGCCTTTCAATGCAACCTTGTTGCGCCTGATGCTTTCGAGCACTTCCTCGGGAAGCGGTGTGCCGTACTTGTCCATGACATCTACACCTGCGTCATGAACCTCCCAATCGATTTTTACGCCTGTGGCATCGATAACTCTCTTTGCCGCAGCGGTAAGCTCAGGCCCGGTACCGTCGCCGGGAATAAGCGTAATTGTGTAAGCCAATGTTGAAAGACTCCTCTCTCTTCATTTAGAAACTGGTTTCACGGATGAACCTTTATTATACAACATCGGTCAGGGGTATGGAAATTTCACGTTTGATTCCCAATGCCGGTCTGCTTTGACAATGGTTCTTTGGCATGGGTATCATAAGTATATGTTGACCAATCTTCGCATTCATCGACTGCTTTGGGGAATTACCGCCGTACTGGCATTAACAGCCGGCAGCGCAGGAGTGATACATCCATCGATGTACCAGGCCGTGGTGCAGATGGTGATATCGCCGATGACACCGACGCCGGAGATGACTCGGCCACTAGTGACGCCTTCGTTGATGCCGGGGATGGTGGCGCAGGACATCATTACCATACTTGCCGCCCTGACCATTCTTGGATTACTACTCGGCCGACTGTCGACACGATTGTGGGCACAGATCGTCATCCTCGGGCTGCTCGGCTCGCTCTTTTACAACTACGGCATTCTGGTTATCGAGCGGGTCTACACGCCTTTTTATCTCGTATACCTGGCAATCTTCGGTTTGGTCTTCTATGCTTTCATTTACGCAATGCTTTCTATCGATCCGGCAATTATCAGGTCGGTACAACTAACCCGCAGGACCCGCATCACCTCGGTAGTTATCTCACTGCTGACTCCGGCGATTTTTATCCCGCTCTGGTCACTTATGCTCACCAACCTTATCCACCACCACCAAGTGCCCGACAATCTTTATTCCATCTTTATACTCGATCTGTGTTTCATCATGCCGTTCTTCGTTATCGTCGCCGTACTCACGGCCCGCAACACCGGCTTTGGAATTTTGCTAACTCCGACCTTGTACTTTATCGGTTTTGCAGTCCTTTTCCCGCTGGCCCTGGGTGAATTGCTGAAACCTGCATTGCACATGCCGATTTCCCCGCGTGATCTCATACCCCCGCTTATTCTATCGCTCCTGTATCTAATCATCGCCGTGGTGATACTGCGGAAGCTTCGAGTCGTGGAAACAGCCTGACAATCTCGCCTGGTAGTAGAGGCAGTCGATATATGGTATGATAACGATACTCATACTGCAGGGAGATTCTCAAATCTATTGCGACGCAGGACGGAAGAAAACAGCAGATCGAGCGCCGACAATCGCCGGGGGCGAATCAGAGCGATCATCTTCTTAATAGTGCTCGCTTTCGGCGCAGCAGCCGGTTACATGACAGGCAACTGGCTTGCGAACAACCGTAAGTCGGCTGAGGACCTTGCACGACTCGATGAAAGTGTCGGCATTGGAAAACGAACCGGCATCCCCGGCTCCGTAACTGCTTCCGTTTCACAGACCCGAATGTCCGTAAACTCAGGAAGTCCGGTAACCATCAAACTCACGCTGACCAATAAGGGTAATGAGCCGACCGTGTTGAACAAGTGGTTCGACCCCACTCCTGCTGCGTTTCACAGCAACCAATTCCCGATCAAGGTAATAGTCCGTTTGAACGGCCGAGATGTGGATTACAGGAGTACGCTGGAGGTCATGCCGCCTCATACAAAGAATGATTTCATCACCCTTGCGCCGAGTCAGTCAATTGATGTGCCGCTCATGATCTATCCCGGTAGAACCGGCGGCGGGTGGAACATGGCTGCCCCTGGTAGCTATACGGTGGAGATATGGTATGAGACCTACCTCTCAGGCAAATATGTCGGAGTGAATGCCTGGACGGGGATGACCAACCATGTGGTTGTGAATGTGGAAGTTCAAGGTACTTAGGAGAAAGTTGTTTGAGCGAGATTTACGAATTATGGAAACTGAATATCCCTCAGTTGTACGGCCTTCCGGATTTTGCGCTCGATGATGCCGGGGTAGACGGGCAAGGGAACGTCTACGTGACCGATAGTATCAATTCGCGCGTATACAAGTTTTCCCCAAACTCTATCCCCATGGGATCGTTTGAAATAGACTGCCCGACCTCGTCCGGTGAAGACGCGAGCCTGATAAGCATAGCCGTAGATACATATTCCAATTTCTACGTCACGGACACGACAAACGGATATATACTCAAGTACGATGAGTCCGGAAAACTGTCAAACAAATACTGGGCTCCGAATGTGATAACCATCGGCTGTAATGTTCACGGCATGATATATGCGTTTTCAAAACACGGAGCAATCGAACGAATCGATTGCTTCGACTACAGCGGCAATCTGACCGACGTGCTCCCCGTACCGAGTCGAGGAAATGCGCATACCGATCCAAGCCTTTTGAATATCGACGTCGACTTGTACGGCAATGTCTACTTGAGCGACGGCATGCCTCCTTATAGAATATGGAGGATCCGCGCGGACGGCTCCGGAACGGATATCTTC
>Ga0272448_1008842_pt1 | contig 10396 bp, 10 predicted proteins | sample YNPCB0191_FD_202220 | JGI IMG/M metagenome (GOLD analysis project Ga0272448, IMG submission 202220) | Hot spring sediment microbial communities from Yellowstone National Park, WY, United States - YNP-CB-019-1 | ecosystem: Environmental > Aquatic > Thermal springs > Hot (42-90C) > Sediment... | reverse complement strand
ACAAAAAACGCCCAAAATCTATTTAAAATTAAAAATAGATAGGTTAAAAAATGAAAAAATGGCAAATTATTTTAATTATTTTAATTTTAGCCCTCGCTGGATTGGGTTTTTATAAGATTGGCGCTGGGAAAATATTAAAACCAAGTGCGCCGCCAAAGGCCTCGCCGGCGATCTCGGAATTAGCCAAAAAAGAATTGACGCTCGACGATAAAATTGCTTTGGCCAGTTACTATGGTTGGTACTCTAAAAATCCTGCTTGGGGCGAATTAACCAACGCCGAACATCCCTTAGCCGGTTCCTATGATCCCGCCGACGATAAGACGATTGATTATCAACTGACGCTGGCGACGGATGTTGGCCTTGATGGCTTTGTCTTTTCTTGGAATGGGATTAATAATGCCAATGACAAAGTTTTTGTCAAGATGCTGGCTCAAATTGAAACCTCAAGCGAATATCCCAGTTTTAAGATAGCGCCGCTCTATGAAAATATTAATTTTGAAGCCAAAGGGCCAGATAAAACTTTTATTAATGAACTATCATATTTAATTAATCTAAGCCAGACTCATCCCGCCTTCTTGAAACTCAATGGTCGGCCGGTCATTTTTGTTTATAATCCTCAGGCAATTGATCTCAATCGTTGGCAAAAAATTTTAGGCGAGGTGAAAGCCAATGCCGGCGAAGCCTATTATGTGGCTATGCCGGATAATTGGGAGGTCACCGATGATTATTTGAAATATTTCCAAACGATTACCACTTATGCCGACAAATATATTTCTCTTGATGAGCTTGCGGCTCATTATGCCGATTTGCAAAAACAGGGCCGGCCGCTAATTGCCACTTTGTTTGGCGGCACGAGTCGCCTGAAAAAAAATGGTTTTGATATTGATCGTTCCCACGGACAATATCTTAGGACTCGCTATGAAATTGCTCAAAAGAACCAAGCCAACTGGCTTTATTTCACCTCTTGGAACGAGTGGTATGAATTTAATCAAATCGAACCGAGCCGGGAGACGAAATTTGAGACAGCTAAATATGTGCGAGAAATTTTAGCCGAATTCAAAAATTTATCCTTGAAAGATGCCTCGGCAAAATGGATTGTCAGTAAGGGCGCCAGCCAGACCCAAATTAAAAATGAGGGACCGGGAAATATTTATTATGTCCGTTGTGGTCTGCAAGATAAATCATTGCTTTTAAGTTTGGTTTTAAAGGCTGGTCAGAGCCAAACTTATAATTACACCTGTTACAATGTTTCTGCCTATCTTTTGAATAATGAAAGGCTTGAATATTAAACTCAAGGCTTACCGGCTGGTCAACTTGCCCTGTTTTAGAATGTGAAAAAAATCGTCTCTGGGCATTTTTGAGCAGTTTGTTTCTGCAGTACTTATTTTTTTCTAATTGTCAACTTCCCCGTTTTAGAACGGGTGACAATGCCTTTTTTATGATGAAAACTTTCAATCTTTTCGCTGTCAAAATATTTTTGGATTTGCGACTCAAGGTCTTGGATTTTTGTGTAAGTCTCTAAGTAATCATCAATCATCCTGTCAATGTCCGGCGGCACTTCTTGATGGCTAACTTTCTGTTTAATTAGGGGGCAAAGATGGCTGTATTCACAGTAATCGCAAAAGGAATTTCTTTTCGGTCGCCATTCAGTTTCTTTGGCAATTTTTTCCGCGGTTTTGATAATTTCTTCTTTAATTTGCTCGACTTCATCCGGCCGTCTTTTAGTCGTTATTTTGGAATCGTGTTTTAAATAATATAAAGTCAGGCGGATGTCTTTGGCTTCGGGCCATAAATTTTCCACCGCCAAATGATAAATACAAAGTTGCTTGTCGCGATTAACTTCTTCTTGCGAAGGTAGCTGCTTGCTAGTTTTATAATCAATGACTTCGTAAGCGCCAATAGGCAGTTTATCAACGCGATCAATCATTCCCGATAAAATGTGTTCGCCCACAGGAATTTGAAAGCGTTTTTCAACGCAAACAATGTTGCGCAAACCGGGTTTATGCCCGGCATGAAATTTATCGAGCATTTGTTTGCCCCAGTCAAAATATTGTTTGGCTTGAGTCCCATTTTCAAAAACTTCATCACGCCATTGATTTTTGAGATATTCTAAAAGTTCATCCCGCGAGGGCATAATCGGGTCTTTTTTTAACGCATATTGAACCACTTCATGGATTAACGAGCCAAAATAAAGCTCGGGTTTTTCGGGAACTTTAATCCGGTCAAGATATTGAAATTTATACTTTGCCGGACAACGATTATAAGTTTCTAAAGCCGAATAAGAAATGTGCATGAGTTTATTTTATTCTTAAAACTCGTTTTTGGCAAGAAATTGTGCCATAATTAAGATATGAAGAAAAGTTGGTGGATTGCTTTAATTGTCGTTTTATTTATTGTTGGTTTTGCCGGTGGGGTGATTTATTGGTCGTTCGTTAAGACTAAAAATATCGCTAATTCTGCCTTGGATGCCGCCAAAAATATCCAGACCCTGACAACACCCACGCCCTCTTTGTCAATTTCCTCCACGCCGGTAGCTTTGAGTCTGCCAACGGCCGACGTCCCGGGCCAAGATCTTCCCGACATTCCCCGTTATAAAGGTTCAATGAGAACGGCTTATGACCAAAATGATGATGGCAGTGAGGTGAATCTTGAATATGTGGCTTCGGCTTCGGCCCAAGAAATTCTTGACTTTTATAAAAAAACTCTAGTTGAGAAGGGTTGGACACTTTTTGCCGAGGGTTTTCATAATTTAAATTTTTCCCAAGGCGAGACTGATGTTTCCATCGAAATCGTTGAGGCAAACAATGGCCTTACCCAATATCGTATCCATTCTTTCCAAACTCAAAAGACTGAATAAGATTTAAGGATAAAATTTAAAGAAAAAACAATCTCGTTCGTTAGAATCTTACTTTAAAACCTTACTTTAGAACCTTGCGCTAGAGCCTTACGTTAGAACCTTGCGTTAGAATCTTACTTTAGAATCTTACTTTAGAATCTTATGTTAGAACCTTATGTTAGAACCTTATGGTAGAACCTTAAACCCCGATATCTGATAAGCCTCGATATCTGGTATATTCACCCATTTCTTGCTGGAGCAAGAAATGGGTGAAAAGAATAGGGAAAAAGAATAAGGGAGTAAGGGGGTGACTAAAAATTGGCTAAAAATTAAGCAGTCTTTGCCAGAGTCTAGCCAGAGTTTATTTAACATAAAAATTCATTGACATCTTGGACTCCCAGCAGGCTAGCAAAAGAGATTCTAAGTAAAAATAGGACAAAACCCCATCGCAGTGTTGGTAAAATTTCACCGCTGTTATATTATGTAAACAACTTTATTGGTCTTAAAAAGGCTAATATGATGGTCCTCTAATCTGCATTGATTTTTATTTATATATAATTTAATATAGAATAAATGGCATTTGAGATTTGGCGAGAAAAAATGAATAAAAACATTAATGTTTACAATTTGCAAGCCAACATTTCTAAAATTTTGAAAGAAATTGAAAAGGGGGCGGTTTATGAGGTGAGGCGCTATTCCAAACCAGTGGCGGTTTTGCTTTCGTACAAAAATTACCGCAAACTCAAGGGCGAATGCCAACATTGCATTCAAGATTTAAGGAAAATGCTTCGATGAGAGTTTATTTGGACTACGCGGCGACAACGCCGGTCAAAAAAGAAGTTTTAGAGGCCATGAAGCCATTTTTTAGCGAGGATTTTGGGAACCCCTCAAGTATTCATACCTGGGGCCAGTCAGCGCGGAGAGCCGTTGATGAAGCGCGGGCTCAAATCGCCCAATTTTTAAATTGCCGAAGCGAGGAGATAATTTTTACCGGTAGTGGCTCGGAAGCAGATAACCTCGCAATTACTGGCGTAATTGCTCAAATTTCTAAATCCAAATTTCTAATTTCTAAACAAATCCCAAATTCCAAATCCCAAAATCAAAAACCGCATATCATCACTTCTGCTTTCGAACATCATGCCGTTCTCAAAACTTGCGAAGATTTAGAAAAAAGGGGTTTAGCAACAGTTACCTATATTCGACCAAACAACGAGGGGATTGTCGAGCCGGAAAAAATCAAAAAAGCCATCAGGCCAAATACGGTTTTGGTTTCCATTATGTATGTTAATAATGAAATTGGCACCATCCAGCCGATTCGCGAAATCGGGAAAATGATTGAATCAGAAAATAGAAAAAGGTTAAAAGAAAACAGAAATCAGTATAGAAAACAGAAAATAGAAAATGCTACTTCCAATTTCAAACAACCATTTTCCCAAATTTACCTCCACACCGATGCCGTTCAAGCTGCCGAATCCTTGCCAATGGACGTCGATTATTTACACGTTGATATGTTAACCATCGCCGGTCACAAAATCGGCGCCCCCAAAGGCATTGGTTTACTTTATGTCCGCAGGGGGACGCCCCTGGCGCCAATGATTCATGGTGGCGAACAAGAAAGCGGCCGGCGCGCCGGTACGGAAAACGTGCCTTCTATCGTCGGTTTGGCAGAAGCAATCCGACAAATTCAAAAGGCAAAAACCAAAAGGCAAAATGATAATCTAAAATTAGCAAATTTAAGAGACTATTTTATCAAAAAAATCCAAGAGGAAATTCCGGAAGTTTATTTAAACGGCTCGAAAATCAACCGCGCGCCGCATATTGTTAATCTTTATTTCAAAAATATTGAAGGCGAAGCGATTGTTTTGGCGATGGATTTGGAAGGGGTTGCCTGCTCGACCGGTTCGGCTTGCACCTCGCAAAGCTTGGAACCCTCCCATGTTATCATGGCAATTTTTAACGATCATTTGAGAGCCGCCGGTTCGGTCAGATTTTCTTTATCAAAATTGACGACCAAAAAAGAATTAGATTTTGCTATCTTTAAAATTCGAAAAGTCGTCCAAAGATTAAGAGAAATTAGCCCCTATGGAAAGAGAGGTTAAATGGCGATTGAAAAACTCTACAGTCAAAAAGTTATGGATCATTTTTTGCATCCGCGCAATCTGGGTTCAATAAAAAATCCCTCGGGTGTCGGTCGCGTCGGCAATCCCGTCTGCGGCGATGTGATGGAACTATACCTGAAAATCGAAAATAAAAAAACGAAAAAGGGAAAAACAGAAGAAGTTATTAAAGATGCCAAATTTAAGACTTTCGGCTGTGGTGCCGCCATTGCCAGTTCTTCGATGATGACCGAACTCATCAAGGGTAAAACCATTAAAGAAGCGCAAAAAATTACTAATTTGGCAGTGGCTGAGGCTTTGGGCGGTCTGCCGCCAGTCAAAAGGCACTGTTCAGTTTTGGCCAAAGAAGCGCTGGAAAAAGCCCTCGCCGATTGGCGCGCCTCCAAGCCAAGCAGCCAAATTCTTTAAAAGTAATCGCCATTAAAAAATGACTGTGCTATGATGAAAAAAAGGATGAATTGATGTTCACCTGGGTGGATATTTTAATCCTGATTGTAATTATTTTTTATGCCCTCGATGGTTATCGACAAGGATTTTGGAAAATCCTCCTCGATATTGTGGCCGTAGTCATTTCCTTGTTTACGGCTTTGAAATTTTATCCCCAGATCGGTGATCTATTTCAAAATTGGGGGCTGGCGAGTAATCTGTCTAAACCGGTTGGCTTTTTTGCGCTCTGGATGGTCATGCAGATAATATTTTATCTTTTGGCCATTCTCATTTTTCATTATTTTCCTAAATATTCCGAAGGGAAAAAAATTGGCAAAATTTTGGGGATTTTCCCGGGAATCATTAAAGGTTTAATGATTGTTGCCATCCTTTTAATTATTTTAATCACCTTACCTCTTGGGACCTCATTTAAGAATATCTTATCAAACTCTCTGATAGCTGGCCCTTTAATTAAATCGACTGCCAGAATTGAAGGACAAATAGTTAAGATATTTGGTCAATTAAACAATTCCTTCACTTTTTTGACTGTCTCTCCCGAAGATACCGAAGAGGCTAGTCGGTTAAATTTCCAAACCAATGACTTTAGTATTGATGCCGCGGACGAGGAGAAGATGGTTTCTTTGGTTAATAACGAAAGGCAAAAAGCCGGATTGGCGCCATTGACCACGGATCTTCTACTTCGAAATGTCGCCCGGAGCCATTCAATGGATATGTTGCGGAATGGCTATTTTGCTCACAAAAGTCCTTCCGGCGAAATGCCATATGATCGTTTAATAGCGGCTGGGGCTAATTTTCGCCTGGTGGGTGAAAATTTAGCCTTAGCGCCTTCAGTTGATTTAGCCCATATCGGTTTAATGAATTCTCCTTCTCACCGAGAAAACATTTTAGATCCCAACTTCAAGCGGATTGGGATTGGGATAATTGATGCCGACCCTTACGGTAAAATGATTACTCAGGTTTTTACTGACTAGAAAGCGATAATGATTTTAAAAGGTTTGCCAGTGGCGGAAAAAATCTATGCCAGTTTGGTCAAAGATATTGCTTTTCTTAAACAAGAAAATCTTACCCCAACCTTAGCGATTATCTTGGTCGGTGAAGATCCGGCGAGCTTAACTTATGTTCGCGCCAAAGAAAAACGGGCGCAGATTTTAGAGATCAATTTTAAACTGATGCATTTTTCCGGAATTGTCCCGGAAAGTAAAATCTTGGCGTTAATTGACGACCTTAACAAAAGCCAAGATGTCGACGGCATCGTTATCCAATTACCCCTCCCGGAAGGGCTGGATACCGATAAAATCTTAAGAAAAATTCATCCTGATAAAGATATTGACGGCTTTTTCTCACAACGATTTACGCCACCGACGGCCCAGGCGATTGGCGAAATCTTGAAATTTTATGAAATTGATTTAAAGAATAAAAAAATTGTCGTCGTCGGCTACGGCCGGTTGGTGGGTAAACCACTGGCCAAGTTTTTCCAAAAACAAGGAATCAAGCCCGTAATTTGTACTTCTAATTCGGATGTTGCCTCCGAAACTGCTGACGCTGATATTATTGTTTCAGCAACCGGCATTCCGGGATTGATTAAGCCAGAGATGGTTTCGGCCAAGGCAATTATGATTGATGGCGGCACGGCTGAATCGCGCGGCAAAATCCGCGGCGATGTTGATCCGCGTGTTTATGCTAAAGTCGCCGCCTATACCCCCGTTCCCGGCGGCGTCGGCCCGGTGACAGTGGCCTGCCTGATGCGGAATTTGATAGCAGCGGCAAAAGAGCATTAACGATATTCTCTCTATATATTATATTATCCTTTTTAACTCAATTTTTTTTAACTCAATTTTAACTTAACCTTCACATAATTTAATTAGTGTCATTTTGACGCGGTCGCGTTATTTTGACCCACTTTTGACCAAGTGTTGTTATTCTTGATTATTTTTAAGATCATTTCGGTTAAGTAATTTATTTTCGATAAATTGGTGAAGTATTTTTTCCTCGCCCTGGATTATTTCCGAGATTAGAATACTGACATATTTTTCGATAAATAGATTTTTTGAAAGGAAAGAAATAATTTCGGTGCATTCAAAAGGATAAATATAGACGCTTTTTTGAACTTGCAAGAACCCTATGTCTAAGAGTTTCTCCCGAAAAAAATCCCTTGCATTATGCTTATCTTCCGGAACATCAAAAATAACGATCCGCCATTTACCATCCCATTTTTTAGGCCGATCAATATTTACGTTTTTGATTAGTAATTTATTGGCAAAATTCTTACCCTTCGCAGTGAGTTCTAAATATTTTTCCTTGCCCTCAACAAAGGTCTGAATATAACCATGTCTTTTAAGATATTTTATTCTTTCGAAGAATTTTTCTCGATCAATTTCTCGCCAGCGAAGATATTTTTTAACAGATTGCCGATAAGTCCTTAAAGGCAAATATAATGGCGTGGCTAAATCAAACAAAGTCAGTAATACTTGGCGAGCAGTTAAAGCAACGATTTCAATGTCGCTTTCTTTTATCGCCATATATCTCCCTCTATTTATAGATTAATTATAGACCCAATTAATTATGGTGTCAAAATTCCACGACCGCGGTATTTTGGCACTTTTTCTAATTAATTATTAATTATATAACATAAAATTTTTGTCGGATTGTTGACATTTGCCTAAATATAAAATATAGTGTACTCGTCTTTGGGTTCCTCAAGACAGATCCAAAACAAGGAGCTGTTAAAGTGGGTAACCACGAAGTGCAGCAAAAACGGGCTTTAGGAGAACATCCTTTTACAGAGGATTATGGGAGATTGTCTCTTCAGTAATCCGTCACATAGATACCCAGGTTGAAGGCCTTCCGGCCAATGCAATCCAAGTACATTTCGGTGCTCGATAAGGTTGGCTCGATCGCAACGGCAAACTGTTCGTCTGGGATTCCGAGATTTTTTCAGGTTACGATTGTCGACCAGGCCGGAAAATTCAAGTCGATCCTGATCAACTGGAAGCTGCACAGGCTTGTTATGGCCAAGTACGATTAATACCCGCCATCGTCTTGGCGTCTTGTCCGCCATCAGATTAAGAAAAGAAGCTCATCAAGATTCTCTGAAAACTTTAGAGGAGGCTAGCAACAGATTTACTGGTTCATTGGGTGAGCTGATCGCCAGTCTTACAGCTACCAACGAAAAACTGCAACCTCGCATTGATTTTGGAATTCCTTCTGAACCTATGCCTGAATACGAGTAGTTCATCGGTCCCGCCATGGCGGGACTTTTTCTTATGGGGAAAATATGGTAAAATATTTTTACTATGTTAAAACAACGGGTAATTTGTGCGATGTCGGGCGGAGTGGATAGTTCGGTGGCGGCGGCAATCCTCAAAAAGCAGGGCTATGAGGTCATCGGGATTTTTATGAAACTTTGGTCCGCTGAGACGACGGGGGACAAAACCGAAAACATCTGTTGTTCGACGGAAGCGGCCACGGCGGCCCGGGCCGTCGCCAATAAACTTAAGATTCCTTTTTATGTTGTTAACTTCGCGGAGGAATTTAAAAAGGCAGTGGTTGATTATTATATCAAAGAGTCTGAATCCGGCCGGACACCCAACCCCTGTGTGGTTTGCAACCGTGAGATTAAAGGTGAATTATTAATGCAGAAAATGCTTGAAATGGACGCCGACTATTTGGCGACTGGACATTATGCCCGCATCAAAATTCAAAATTCAAAATTCAAATCTCAAAATTTTAATAAATTTTCGCCCTCAAATGACAAATCAAAATGCAAAAATATCTATGAACTCCATCAAGGTAGAGACCTCAACAAAGATCAAACTTATTTTTTATGGACACTCACTCAAAAACATTTAGCGAAATTATTATTTCCCATTGGTGATTATACTAAGATAGAAGTTCGTCAAATGGCAAAAAAGTGGCAACTGCCGACGGCCAAACGTCAAGAATCGCAAGGCATTTGTTTTATCCCCGACCGCGATGTCAGTCGCTTTCTTCGCCGTCAGGCGGCTAAACTTACCAAACCCGGACCGATCTATGATAAAGAAGGGAAAAAATTAGGTCGGCATCATGGTCTTGTTGATTATACTATTGGCCAAAGAGAGGGTTTGGGAATTGGTGGTCCGCGGGCTTATTATGTGTTAAAATTAAATAGACGCGATAATAGTTTGATTGTTGGCGAAGAAAAAGACTTGTATTTGAAAGAGCTAATCGCTGAAGATTTAAATTGGCTTAATTTAACCGACAACAGGCAACTAACAGCTAATCACCTCGGGGCAAAGATTCGCTATGGTCATCCAGTTGCTGGTTGTCGATTGTCATTCATCAGCCAAGATCGAGTAAAAGTCATTTTTGACCAACCCCAAAGAGCCATTACGCCGGGGCAATCAATTGTCTTTTACGCGGGCGAAGAAGTTCTGGGCGGAGGGGTTATTAAGGAGGGAATTGAAAATAATTAGAAAACTGGCGAAAATTTTCACTATTATCATTATCGTCCTGGTTTTTTATTTCCTAGGCTATCTTGTTGGTCATAAAAATCTAATTTTTGAACAAAATTTTAAGCCAACAATAGTCAACACTAGCCTTGGTCAACCCAAAGACATTGATTTTTCCAACTTCTGGGACGCTTGGAGATTAGTTACGGAAAAGTTTGTTGGTCAATATTCGGTTGAGAAAATGGTTCATGGTGCCATCAAGGGCATGATTGAATCTCTTGACGATCCCTACTCGGCCTTTATGGAACCGGGGACGAATCAAATGTTTTTGGAGGATTTGTCGGGAGAGATCGAAGGAATTGGTGTGGAAATAACGGTGAAAGAGGGTAAAATTTTGGTGGTTGCCCCGCTTGATGATTCACCGGCTAAACAGGCCGGAGTCAAGGCTCAAGACGAAATCGTCGCCATCAATGGCGAATCAACCGAGAATATGAGTTTGGAGGAGGCAATTGCCAAAATTCGTGGTCGAGCCGGGACCGAAGTTACCCTCTTAATTAATCGCCAAGGCT
>Ga0272448_1008840_pt1 | contig 10397 bp, 4 predicted proteins | sample YNPCB0191_FD_202220 | JGI IMG/M metagenome (GOLD analysis project Ga0272448, IMG submission 202220) | Hot spring sediment microbial communities from Yellowstone National Park, WY, United States - YNP-CB-019-1 | ecosystem: Environmental > Aquatic > Thermal springs > Hot (42-90C) > Sediment... | reverse complement strand
ACAATCTTTCTCCCACCCCACCCATCCCCCAAGGCCGACAGAGCGTTGGTCTCAACCGTGTGCCCCTGCCTCTCCAGGGCAGCCTTGATGTCCCCCGCCGCAAAAGCTATGGGCGCGTTGCCGGGATCGAAGTACAGCCGGACCGTCTCCGCCCACGACCCCGCCCCAAAACAGAGCACCACAAAAAGCGTCCCCACACAGACAGCCTTGCGGCGAAAGGACAAGGCGGACACAAATAATTTCATGCGATTTTCCACACTGGGTTTCCATTTCTTCCCGCTCTCAAAGGCGCGTGGTCGCGGTCTCCACTGGTAAATCGGGCCAAAGGCGGGACCTTGGGGTGCAAGGCCCCTGATGGGTTTTTGTTCGCGAGCCGTCACCGTCTTTGCGAACTGGCGCCACCCCGCACCGGGCCTGCACTTCATCCCTCCAATCTCTAGCCACCCGGTTGGAGCCGCTTTCGTTCCCCATCCCCCGCCCTAGGCACACCCGGTCGATCGCATGACATGGAAACGGTGCTGGGATTCATCAACGTAATTCCAGCACCGTAATCCCATTTCCTGGTCAGTTTATTGTCTGACTCGGTAGAATCGTTTCGGATCAGTGGTGTCCACGGTTTGCGGATTGGCCTGACTGGGCGCCGTGACCCACACCGGCGCGACCAAGTTGGTGGTCGTTTCCAGGGTGCCGCTGCCGGTCCAGCTCAGCGTCATCTGCCCAACGCCCGGCCCCCGCGATACTGTGAGTGTCGCGGGCAACGGTGGCAGGACCCAATTGATGGCCGCGTCGAACAACGCCAGCCCATTGGTGTTAAGATACTGCGCGTTGTTGTTGCCTAGCAAGCCCAGAAAGACTTTGCGTGAGCCATTGGTCACAGTGACGCCAGAGCCGTAGTAATTCTCAATTACCAGCCCTTTTTCCATTCCCACAATCTTTCCATAGGTAGGAGTCGTCGTAAGAGCTGCCACTATAACACCCGGCGTCAGGGTGCTGCCCACTCTCATTCCATCGTTGCCGTCGGGTGTATAAACCGTGTAGGTCCCGTCAGTTAATCCGCCGGTCAAGGGATGTGGAGCATTGGTAACGACCAAAGTCGCAGCGGCGCTACCCCCACCGGCATCAACGCTGAAGGCCCATTCGTCGGCGTTGCCGAATTCCCATGTGATTATGGGTACGTCAGCGTAGTTCGGGTTGTTCGTCATGAAGTTCCTTGCCCAGACGGCAATGTCCGCGGATGAAATCGTGGAGGAGATTAATATCAGCGCCTTCCCTTGGGCGTTGGTCAGTTCGATGTCCGCATTCATACCGGTAACATTCCGGTATTCCACATCCAGGCCGAAATTCTGAGCCAGCCGGTTGCCCAAGAAGGTCTCAGAAACGTTCGGGACGCCGCCGCTGGCGACGACGAACAACGCCTTCCGCCCGGTCCGGACTTGATAGGTCCAGGTGCCAACCAGCCCGCCATAAGTGACCTCGCAATTCACGGTGCCGGAGAGCGCCGCGGACGGGGTATGGGTAATGGTGACCTCATTGTCGTTGGTGACAGACGTATAGCCAACGGTCACACCATTGACTTTCAGTACTGGAATGTTGGTGCCCAAGTTCACCAGGACCACGCTGACAGGCGCCGTGGGTTCCACCCCGGTGGCGCCCGGTGCAGGCGTGACACTTTTGACATAGGGCCGGGTGGGCACCATCAGGGCACGATACGATTTCACAGCACCGGCGACCGTGTCGTTAATCAACACGGGATTTCCGGTCGTCTCGTCGAAGCGGTACCACTCCAACTGGTTGGGCACGGTCTGGCGGTAGTTTCGGAAGAGCAATCGGAACGAGTAAACGCCGTTCGTTTCGATAAATACGGTGGCCGTGGTGCCCACAGCGGCACGGTTGCCCTCAAACTTGGCCAGGCTGGTGCGGAACAAATCTCTGGCGTCATTGGGGCTGATGGCCAGTTCGAAAGTGTCATTGCAGGTGACGCCGATTCGATTCAGCCCCGCGGGTAATTCAACCCAACCGACCAATTCGACGGCATGCTCCCCTGCATTGTTATAGATGGTGAAGGTGGCGTCTGCTGACCCCGGCAACCCGGGCCACAACGCGTCGGGATAACCGTTGGCGCTCGAGAAGTTGCCGGCCTCTGCCACAGCGCCCGAGCCAGAACCATCGAGGATGGAAAAGTTGATGAAGTTCGTCACGGTGAAGGTCCCGGCCTCGCCCGGGCCGCCGCCGGCGTCCACCGGTTGACCGTTGGCTGGCCATCCCGCACCAATGATCGGGTTGCCGTTGGTGACCACCATGTTAATGAACGGTTGTCCGGTCGTTCCATCAATCAGTTGACCAGCCAGTTGCTTTTCCGCCGTCGAGATCGACGGGGCAACCACAGCATTATATCGCGCCTGATGAATCTTACCGGCAAAGCCCGGTTGGGTGACGTCGCCCGACCCTGCCGGATAAGCCCAACTGGCCGGGATGACCTGGAAGGTCCCGACCGTGAAGGTCCACTCGTTGGACAGCACGTTGCCGAGGCTGTCCTGCGCCACGACCTGACTAGTATGGACCGACTGGTTAGATAGCAGGTTCGGCACGGTGTAGGAAACGTAGGTCACATTTCCGGTCTTCGTGATGGTCGGAGTCACCGGCACGCCGTCAAAGGACATGGTGATTGCATTCGTGTTCACCGTGCTTGTGGTGCCGTCGGTCAACCGCGCTTGCACAGTGGGCTTCGGGCTGGCGTTCGGATCCCCGGGCACCGGCAACAATTGGCTGACATACGCCAGCGAGGGTGTGATGGGCAATGATGCCGGCTCATAGGCGGTCAATTGGTTTCCGCCACCATTCGGGTCATTAACCAGGTAGCGCTCACCGGTGATTCGATTAGTGGTGAAGAACTGAAGGCCATTTATGTCGCCGCCTTGTCCATAAATGATGCGAACCGGGTAAACCCCGGCGCTTTGCACGTAAATATCCATGAAGGTTGGCCCGTACCCCCGCGTCCCGCTGAATTCGCCAACCTGGACCGCGTCGAGACGCAAGGGATTATCGCCGATGCCAACATACAGGCGGAACGAATCCCCGCTCCCCACCACCAAGGTGTTGGTGCCGGCCGGGAGGTTCAAATACGTGATGATCTCGTAGGCAAACGTGCTGAAACCGCCTGTCTCGGCTGTGTTGGGGTTAATCCCCGGGAAAGGCCGGGCGTAAAGAAAGCCGGTATTGGGGTCGGGGAAGGCCACCCAGTCCTGATCATTCGGTCCCACGGGCCAGTCGGTCGTGTGGTGCAGGTAAGGCTCCGACCACCAGCCGCCCGGCAGCGGCCCGTTGGTGGCCCGATTGGGTCCAAATTCCCCGGCCAGTTCCTTCAAGACGTTTGGAATGCTGTTCTGATCCCCCGGGGACCGGGCTGCAAAAATCTGGTGCGCCCGCATGACGAAACCCGTCTTCGACGTGTCATATGCACCTGGGGGCGCCATGAGATCCGGAGTGATCACGACCTGTGCGGAGACGGAGACCGCCGCCGCAACGACCATGGCGAACAGCGCAAAGTCTCGGCCTGAGTATCGAGGGGTTTTCATAGTCTTTGTTTTTGTATTTGTGGGGTTGATCCGTCCAGTGTTTGTAATTCCAAAGGCTGACGCATACCCTTAGCGCCGCTGACGCCGCGCCAAAAAGGACGCCATTCCCAGCCCGAGCAACGCAACCGCACTGGGCTCAGGAATCAGAGCGTAGTTGACCGCATTGTCCAAAAGCTTCCACCCGTCCGGCGTTACAGAATTCGGGTCCCAATTCCCATATACGGGGACACTCATGCGGAGCGCCGGCCAGCTTTGACCGCCCCCACCGGGTGTGTTTGCCGGAAGCAAGGCGAGGACGACGTTATTCGGCACGCCTGCTCTTACCGCAATTTCCATGGTGCCGGATGAACCGGTTCCCAGGGTAAATCTCGGCACGGTCACACCGGCAGGGCCGCTGTAGATGGTCACATTGCCACTCAGCCCTGCAGCAAGAGGGTCGGACGGGTCCAAGATCGTAATCGTGACGGGATTAATTGATCCATCTATGCCGTTGCCGGTGCAGCCGAAAATGTTGCCATAAATCGCAGCCTCGTATGTAATCAACGGTTTAGGTACGTTGCCAAAGTTGTTCCATGCCGTTGAACCCGATACAGCCTCTGAAATAATAAACAAATCCATATTGGTCACCTCCGGGAGACTGCCCTGGTTGTGCAGAAACACAGTGACCGAGTGCCCTTGCTGGATTAAGCGATTCGTCCACCCTATGTCAAACGGCCTCGTTCCGTCCATGCCACTGCTGCCGACGACAAAACCGATATTGGCGGCGTTTGCCGCATACGTCAACATGAATGCTGACGCTGCTGCCGTCGCGGTCCATTTTCGGGTATTCAGCTTTTTCATTTGCGCTCCTCTGCCTCCATCAGTTGTTGGTTGGTTGTTTGGTTGGTGGTGGTAAAAGACCCGGAAAAATCCGTGTGAATAACTCCTCCACTACAGCTTTGGCGAGTAGGGGCTGAACAGCCACAATGGAACACCTGTTTTACCGTCGGTTGTCAATCTTCGACTTTCGACGTGGCTGTCAAAAAACACCACATTTATCCTGCCGGAATGACGTTTCTCGGTTACGTGCATCGTCCGCGCCGTGTCCGCAGGATTGGGCTGGTTCTGCAGGTTAAAGGTGGTGGTGGTCGGGTTCCAAAAATTCCAGTTAACGTAGGATTTGCCTTTCGCCCATGTCTCGTTGATCTCAGTGATGTAACCGACCTCGACCGGCCGGGGAATGGCCGAGAGCTTGTGAAATAGTGTCTCCGGATATACATTGGGTTGCCTTTGAGTTGCCGGGATATCCAGGTCGTTGAGGATATAATGCAACGGCTTGATCGTCGTATCCTTGACGCCGGGACATTGGAAGAATTTGTAGCTCTTAAAATAAGCATCAAACTTGGCCACGTCGGTTGCGTCAGCCCCTTCGAATTGCTTTCCCCCTATGTATGGGGCCAACATGTTTGCCCAAAAATGGCCCGATGAGAAGTAATCACCCGGAACATAATCATTATAATCACTGGCATACAAATGCGCGGCCAGGCCATACTGCTTGAGAGTGTTGAGGCACTGCATCCTCTGCGCTTTTTCCTTGGCCTTCGCCAAAGCGGGCAGGAGCATGGCGGCGAGAATCGCAATGATGGCGATGACCACCAACAGTTCGATGAGCGTAAAGGCACTTCCTACCTGCCCCCGTTTTCGGGAAAGCCAAGTGTACTTCCCAATTACCATCTGACTCATACTGTAATCGCTTTTACTTTTTGTTAATGAGATTATGCGTCTTTTTGTTGTGATTTTGCGCCAAGCCTTTCGAAGCCGTGCTGAGCGCCACACGTGAGGTTCGAGAGTTGCCGTTGACGCGGAGACGCCCCCCGCTCTTGCCAACCGGAGGCCCCAGTCCAACCAAGAGGACCAATCCCGCTGCGAGTTGGAAGTATGAATCCCGTTCATTTTCATTCGCGGCATCCCTTGCCGCAACGTCCAAGCGTTTTCGTTCGCGCGCTGCGGCTCGACAAGCGAATCCTCAGCTTTACCCCCAATCTATCACGGTGAGGGCAGGTTGAAAACCTGCACAATGATGTAGCGCCGCCCCCGCCCGGACGGTAGCCCGCACGCCAAGGGCAGGATGTCCGGCGCGCAACATGTCAGCAGAAACCGGCCCAAACGCCCACAGAAGTTTCGATGAACCATCGGGACTTCACGGACGATGCCGCATCCAAAATGCATGCTGCCTGAACATAAGGCTCGGGTAAAGGACGCCGATGGAAAGAACGCGACGTCGTCTGCGAAGTCCGAGCACAGGGACTGAGCTTCGCCTCCACGGCCGCTTGTGAAGAGGTACGTGCGCTGCGTGGCGATCGCGGTCGCTTCGCCTTCGAGCTCTGCGGCTTGGGCAGAGTCGAAGCTCATCCGCCAAGGCAGCATGGAGGTGATCTGTTCGCCGCGATGTTTCATCCTGCCGCGCATGCAACGGGTCAGCTCCGCTTCGGCGAGCGGTGATCCCAGCATGAAGAAATCTGGGCGATGCCCGACCCGAACGAAGCCGACATCAAATCCAAACCAACCCCCGATCAGGACGGATGCCTCTTTTCCGGGCATGCCCAGCCAGACCATCCAACGCCTTCCGGAAAGCCGAAAAAGCACGTTTGTCGCCAAGTTTCCCGGCCGATCATAACGGCATCGCAGCCCACTTCTCGCGTTCCAGGCTTAGGCCGTTGTCATTTGCTCTACGGCGGACGCCGTCGGGCGCGCGCATCCTTTGTGCCTCGGGACGAATTCCGAGGCCGGGTCGCCTGCCGTTCTGGCGTGCGCAGCGCCGTGACTTTTGTTCCCGGGTCTATGGAAATGCTCCCACGGGATGTGTAAAGCCGGAAGCCAGTCGCTGCACCACAGCTCCGGGGTGCCTCCTGCCAACCGTGAACCTGGTGGCTTCGGGGTCGTACAAAACGGGCTATCCTGTTCGCATGCCAAAGAGAGCGTGGTGGGCTGCCGATCGCCCCGTGGAAGCTCCGCGCGCCGAGCGCCCGGTTGTCGCCGAGGGAGACCTCGATACGGTGAGGACACAGCGGTTCTTATGTATTTCAGACGAATCGCTTACATGTGAGAGAGCAGGCGTGTCCACGAGGACGGGGGGGGACCGATGGTTCATCCGTTCACATTGCCAGGCGCTCGGCAAAGAATCCGTTCAGCTCGGCCCGGCTACATCATTATGCAGGTGTTGACATCCTCCCGGCTGTCATATGTTACGTTGATTTTTGATAAGCCTTGGCTGTCGCGGTCTGTTGGCCAAGTTGGCTTCGTGGCTGCGTGGTCATGAGCCGTGACGCGAAGTCATGTGTGTGGCGATGAGTCTCGTAGCACCGACAGCCGGAAAGTGGTGCAGAGTTGGGAATGTGCGGTTGCGTGCGGGGGGCTTTCGGGCGAAAAAGCCGGCACCGACCATTTTTTATTAGTTTGACAGCATACACGGCCGAAACCCATTCGGCCCATTGTTGAGCAGCCGTCAAAATTGATGTTGGAGATGGATGTGAATCTTTAACCATGGGAATGGAGGTCATTATTTTGGAAAATTGGAAAAGACTCGGCGCGCTGTTGGTCATTGCTCTGGCAGGGTTGCAGTTGCGGGCACAAATCCCCGCGATCTTGATGTTCGACGAAAGTATCGGACCAATCAGGTTCGCTGCGGGCGATGTCCGGACTGCGCTGGAGGCCAACGGTTATTCGGTGACGCTGGCTCCGCTGGGCAATCCCTCCGTTGCTACGCAGTCCGTTCGTGTCATCCTGACCACGGAGGATGTCGCCATACCAGGCAAGCCTACGGCCCCGGGCCTCAAACCCCAAGGGTATGCAATCCACCGAATGGGGGATGGGACAGCGACCAACTGGTGGGTCATTGGCAAGGACGCGCCAGGCGCGATGTATGGTGGTCTGGAGCTGGCAGAGGCGGTGAATCTGGCGAACGGGCTGGCCGGGGTGACCGACCGCCAAGCCAATCCCTATCTTGAGAACCGCGGCATCAAATTTAATATCCCCTTGGACAGGCGCACACCCACCTATTCGGAGGGCGGAGGTTCCGGTGCCGGGATGAGTGCGCATCAATACAACGTCCCGGAGATGTGGAGCATGGATTTTTGGAGCCGGTTTCTCGATCAGATGGCGCGGCATCGTTACAATGTGCTCTCGTTGTGGAGTTTGAGCCCGTTTCCCTCGCTGGTTCGGGTGCCCGAGTACCCCAACACGGCACTCAACGATGTTCAAGGCTGGGTATTCACCAATGGAAGCTGGTCGGTGGTCACATACAAAACGATGACCATGGACGAGAAGATCGCGTTTTGGCGGCAGGTGATGCAGTATGCCAAAGACCGGGGAATTGACGTGTATGTGTTCACCTGGAACATCTTCGTGCTGGGGACGGAAAACAGCGGGTACGGTTTGACGACCAACCCCACCAATGCCACGACGAAGGACTGGGTGCGAAGGGCGACTCGGACGCTGTTCGACACGTATCCGTTGCTCGGAGGGATTGGCGTTACGGCCGGCGAGAACATGGGCGGCATGACCGACGATGAGAAGGAACAATGGTGCTGGGAAACCTTTGGCATGGGAGTTCAAGATGCCGTGGCCAACTCACAGAATCCTGCCAGTCCGTATTACAACCCCTACCGGGTCATCCGTTTGATTCATCGGGCTCATCAGACAAGCCTGGGCCCCATCGTCGCGTACTTTCAGAATCTGCCCGGATACACAAACGAGGATTCGACCCTCTCGTTCAGCTTCAAGTATTCGCAAGCGCACATGTATTCCTCGAGCAAACCCCTGTTCATCTACCAGAACAACTGGTTCAACTCGATCCCGGCCGGGAAGAAGACCTGGCTGACGGTGCGCAATGATGACATGTTTTACCTGCGGTGGGGCGACCCGGACTTTGCGCGCGCTTACCTGACCAATTTGCCCGATCTCTCGAAGATCGCTGGGTTCTATATGGGGCCAGACGGATATTGCTGGGGCCGAGAGTTTGTGAGCACTGAGCCAGAATCGCCGCGTCAATTGGTTATCGACAAAATGTGGTACAGCTTTCTGCTCTGGGGTCGGTTATCGTATGATCCAACCCTACCCAACAGCCGGTTCCAAGCGATCCTGGGCGAGTATTTCCCACAACTGACCGGCGTCAATCTGACCAACTTGTTCACGGGTTGGGCGTGGGTTTCGAAAATCCTCCCGCTTACCACGCGGTTCTACTGGGGTGCATTGGATTTCGAATGGTACCCTGAAGCGTGCTGGGCCCAGGAGGGATTCCAGACCGTGCAGAAATTCATTGATCCGCGATGGGATCCGATGCAAGCGAGCGAGGATGGCGACCGACCTCTACTGATGTCGGTGAAGGAATATGTGGACGGCCAAGCGGCGAATGGGCGGTTGAATCCTGAAGAGGTGGCAGATCTTTTGCAGCAGTACGCTGACAACGGCTTGGAAAGCATTCAGAATTTAAACCCGGGAACCAACAAGGAACTGCGCCTTACCCTCGGTGATATCCGGGCCATGGCCCATCTGGGCCGGTATTACGCCGAGAAAATTCGGGGCGCGGTTGACCTTTACCGTTATCAGAAATTCGGCCTGGCCAGCGATTACATCAATGCTCGTATCCACTTGATTGCGGCCTCCAACCACTGGAGCCAATACGCCGCGCAATGGTCCGCTCAGTATGTGGGCCAGCGGTTGATTCGCGAAGGCTCCGGAATCGTGGACATCGCTGCCATTCAAACTAATGTGAACGCAGACATCCCGCCGCTCATTGGCCCCATCTACACGCTGACCATCAGTGCGACTAATGGCTCGATCACCCTGAATCCGCCGGGGGGAATCTACAGTTCGGGCATGGTGGTTACGGTGACGGCGATCGGGAATCTCGGGTATGGCTTTAGTTCCTGGGGCGGCGACCTTGCCGGTTCGACAAACAATCCGGCCACCATTCTGATGGACACGAACAAAAGCATTTTCGCGAACTTTGTTCCCGTCCCCACCTATACGTTGACCACAACCGCGACCAACGGCTCGGTATTGTTGAGCCCACCCGGTGGAGTTTACAACGCAGGCACCGTGGTGACGGTAACGGCCGCAGCGGATGTCGGATACCGGTTTGACTCTTGGAGTGGAGATTTAATCGGAACGAACAATCCGACGTCGATTGTGATGGATCGCAACAAGAGCGTGACCGCAAACTTTGTTGTCTTTGTCGGCGAAGAGGTACCCTGGATTGAAACATTCACTTACCCTGACGGCATGAAGACACACGGCCCGCCGACCTCCTGGACGGCGACGCGAGCGTCCGGGGTGTTCGAGGTAAGGACGAACCGGCTGACCATCAACAATAGTGGCGGTGAGGGGGTGCTTGAAACAGGCGAGATTGGCATCAGGGGTGGCAGTGTCAGGGCCAGCGTGGAGGTGCAAGGGGAGGGAGGTTTGGATAGTTCAGGTGGGAATTTGGACTACGTGCGCTTTTACAAAGTTGTGGATGGAGGTCCGGAAGTGCTGATTGGTGAAATACTGGGGCCGGTCAATGGGACACAAATGCTGCTGGGAACGAACATCACGGGGACCATGCTCAAGCTGAAGATCAGAACGTTGGTTACGGCGCCTGATGAATATTATTTCCTGGACAACCTGAAAGTAGAGTGGGAAGCAGTGACACCCACCTACACGTTGACGGCGATTGCGACCAATGGTTCGGTCACGCTCAATCCACCCGGTGGGGTTTACACCACTGGCACGGTGGTGACGGTCACGGCCACCCCCAACACCGGCTACGTCTTCAGCCACTGGAGCGGAGATCTGAGCGGGACG
>Ga0272448_1008838_pt1 | contig 10399 bp, 6 predicted proteins | sample YNPCB0191_FD_202220 | JGI IMG/M metagenome (GOLD analysis project Ga0272448, IMG submission 202220) | Hot spring sediment microbial communities from Yellowstone National Park, WY, United States - YNP-CB-019-1 | ecosystem: Environmental > Aquatic > Thermal springs > Hot (42-90C) > Sediment... | reverse complement strand
GTGTAGTATTCACGCTGGGAATCGGGTCCCTCGTACGTTCCTACCGACGAGATGCACGGGGCTTGGATGGACGGGGACGGGTTGCACCCATTCCGCGTGTCAGGTCCGCGCGCACGAGCGGTCGGTGGAGCATGAGTGCATGCCGATCGAGCTCGTCGGGTACGACCGTCCTCTCACAGAAGAATCCAAAGCGGAACTCGTGGACACCCTGGTCGGCGACGAGTCCGCGGAGCGAATCGGGCTTGCGGGGATCGTGGTTCGCCATCAATGGGCTCCGCAAGAGCGTCAGACGCGCCCGCTCCGGCCTTGCGTCCAGAGCGAACACGTCGGGGCAGACGACACCGAGTCGCCGGCCATCGCCGAATCGGAATAGAGTCCAGTCACGGAGCGGCCTCTCGGCACCGTCCAACTCTCGTGCGATATAAGCTCCGGGTATGCCGTCCATCCGCTCGACAGCCGGTGCGTAGAACGGGAGGACGAGTTTCAGGACCTTGTGCTTCTGTCTCCAATGAATCCGCAGGATCATTTCGACGACTGGCCAGTCGGCATACACGCGAGTCTCCTGGAGCAATGTGCTGTCGCCGATCTGGCCATGGCGAATGAACGAAGCCATGAGCGGTCCCTTGTCCACCAGCGTCGCCGCATCCCAGTCCGCCGGGACGCCCGGTCCTTCCGCGTAGCGGTCTATACCATGCGACCAGGTATCCGTCGGGTCGTCGAGGAGCTCGAGCTGCGGGCGTAAAGCCGTGCCTTCCTGCGAGCCGATCTCGCCGATCGCGTCCGCCCAGACACCGCGCTCGTTGAGAATCCGCTCGGCGCTCGCCGAGACCTTGCCCCGGCCATCCGGAGCGGGAGGGACGTCCGTCCCGATCCTGAGCACCCGCATGGCCGCCGGCGGAACGCTGAGACGCAGCAGCAGGCGCGTGCGCCAGCCGGCCGTGATCAGCGGTTCCGCTTCGATAGTCTGTGCCGGGATTGGCCTGCCCTGCTCGTCGGCAAGTTGGAGATTCGGATGTTGCGAGCGCCAATCAACCCACGGCTCGAAACTGGTGTAACCCTCGAACGGCTGATCCGAGGCGTTGAAGAGGACGACACGCTGCTGCGGATCGTCGCCGAGCGCGTTAGCGATCCGGCGGACGCCGTGATGGATGATCTCGTCGGCAATCGCACGGGCCTCGCCGAGCTGTGCCTCGACCTGCCGGTACGCCGAGGGGATGCAGGTCCCGCCGAGGGTGTCGTGGAAGTGATGAGTACAGACGCGCTCCCAGGCCAACGCGAGGCGCTTTGCCGTATCCCTCTCCGGCCGGGGATCGTTCTTCGTCACGATCTCGGCTTGCCAGAGCAGATGCTCGCCCGCGCGGACGGCGGTCTTGACCGGCCTGTGGACGGTGTAACAACCGATGGCGTGGTGCTGAAGCTCGCCGGTGACAAGCGGGAGCTCGCGAACCTTCGCAGCAATAGCCTCGAAGAAGCGCGAGGGCGTCGAGAAGATCAGGCGGCAACCGTCAATCGCGCTGGCATTCTCGCGGCACCACTCGATCTGGTGCTCGGTCGGGCCGCCGCCGTGGTCGCCGAGGCCGACGAAGCACATCGTATGCTCGATGCCCGGCGGGAGTTCGGTCAGGCTGCGGCGGACGTGATCCACCGTGATATCGCCTGTACCGTAGGAGCCGGCGATGCGGAAGGTAACGACCTCGGGTCCTCCCTCGAAGCCGCGCCAACGGAAGAGCCGGGCCGGCAGCTTCTTCTCGAACTCCTGCGGCCGCATCATCACATAGAAGCGTTGCCCGGCCGCCCTCATGATCCCCGGCAGACTGGCCGCATGGCCGAAGGAGTCCACATTGTAGCCCACCTGGGGAAATAGGCCGAACCGCTCGAGGAAGTAGGCCTTGCCGAGTTGGATCTGCCGCTCGAACCCCACGCCGCCGGTGAAGTTGCAGTCAGGCTGGATCCACCAGCCGTTGACGATCTCCCAGCGCCCCGATCGGACGTGACGGCGGATTCGGCTCAGGAGCGCCGGGTCGATCTTTTCGATCTGCTGGTACACCCACGCCTCACCCTGGCTGAAGGTGAGGTCGGGATGCTTGTCCATCAAGTCGCAGGCACTCCGGCAGGTCGCCAGTGCGACATCCACGCCCTCCTGCCACGGCCAGAGCCAGACGGGGTCAATATGCGCGTTGAAGATCATGTGCACTGTGATCATTGATTCCCTCCGGGAACAGTTATCAGTCGTCGGAAGCGTCCTCGTACGTGATTCCGTGTCCTGCCTGTTGCGGGCGGCGTCCCCTCGCGTCGCGTCAGCCTGCGACGATTCGCCCCCTTCACATTTCTTTTGCTTTCCCCTGCGCCTCTGCTCTGACGCCTATGCTGTTCACTCGCCGCCCGACGACGGCCTTCGTTCGAGGCGTGATCCGCTTCTCGATACTCTCGGCGCTGATGATGAGCGTCCGGGGATCGATGTCGGCAAAGACGGGCACGCATCCGAGCGAGACAATCGCCATCGAGGAGGCAATAAACGAGCAAGGCGGGCAGATCACCTCGTCGCCCGGTTCGAGGCCGAGAGCAGCGAGGGCCGCCTCGTTCGCCGCCGTGCCCGAGCTGACTGCACGGACGTACTTGCGTCCCAGGTGCTTCCCGAAAGCTTCCTCGAACTGGTAGACCTTTTCGCTTGCACCGCCCCACAGGTGTTGGCTCTGGATGACTTCCACCAGAGCGCCGAGTTCCTCGAATCCGATGTAACGATCCATTGCGCTCTCCTGCAAAGGATAGGGCCAAGCGGTTGCACGCCAGGTGGCCCGGGAACGGTTCCGACGTCCCTCCTCCACCCGTCATCGTTCTCGATTCCATATACGATCAGCATCTTTCGTCCAACGCGGAGGCCGGACGCTGCCGATAGCATCATATCTTGCGGCGGCCGCTACTCCCAAACGAACAGGTAGGTCCCCCCGCGCTGCCAGAGCCCCGCGCGCTTTGGCAAACCGGTTCCCTCTCCCGCATCCGCCCACACGCCTGGCGGTAGGAGCGCCCTGAGGAACCTGATCAACTCCTCGGTCCTTTCGCTTGTGTTGCTACCCACGCCTTCCTCACCCAGGAGGCCGCCTTGTCTTTCCGCCTGCTGCTCGCCATTGAGGGAGAAGCTGGTCACGGAAGCCGCGAAGCTGTCGAGCGGCACGAGCACGTCCGAAAGATCGTAGACGACAAGGACGCCCTCCTCGACGCGCTTGCTCTTGAGCGTCAGGAAAACGGCGTGATCCCGAAGGACGTACTTCAGTCCGTGAAGCCGACAGATCCAGTTCAGCGTGTCCTCGATGGTTGTACCCTGTAGTCGGAGGGTGACGGTCATGTCGGGGTTCTTGGCCACCTCCTCGTCGAGGACGATATTCAGTCCCGTCATATCGTGCAGCAGATCGGCCACGTCCCCTATGGGAGTTTCGCTGTAGTCAACCACGGGGATGGGCCGCTTCAGGGACTCTCGCATCTCCTTCTTCCACTCCGGCTCGGGGGCAGCGGCGCAGCCGGCTCGCCGCTCGGCGGCCTTCCGGGAGATGTCGCTCCATTTCTCCGTCTCGGGGAAGGAAACGAGCGCGATGGGCGGCACCTGATCTCTGGCGATCTGCGAGAAGATTCGGTCCGTCTCCTCCTGCCGGCTCTTTTCCGCTTCGGTGTACGCTTGCATGGTTTCGGCCTTGCGTATCGCTTCGATCAATCGGTCCACCTGGCCCTGCGTGGGAAGCCCATCCGCGGCCCCGGCGAGACCCGCCACAACCAAAAGCACCGTCACCATCCTGAGCATCCTACGCCCCCTTTCGCTTCAAGACGGCCACGTAGCCGCCGTCTTCGCCGGTTCTGTGGGGAAGATAGAGTTCCTCGCCCCCGAGCTCGAAGCCGGGCCTGAGTTCGAGCGCCTTCCGGACGACCGCCTCGTTCTCGGTCTCATCGAGACTGCACGTGCTGTACACGAGCGTTCCGCCCGTCTCGACCGCGTCGAGCCCACCGAGGACGAGTTCGAGCTGAAGGGAGCTCAGCCGCTCGATCTCCTCCGGGCTGACACGCCAGCGGGCCTCAGCGCGCTGGGCGAGCACGCCTGTGTTCGAGCAGGGCACGTCCGCAAGGACAGTGCGGAAAGTCGTACGCAGCCAGCGAGACACCATCCGGCTGTCCCCGCAGACTACGAGTGCATCGGCTTTCGCCCGCACGAGAGCCTCCTTCAACCTCCGTAGCCGTCCGGCCGAGCGGTCCGCGGCTACGACGCGAACTCCGCAGCCGCAGAGCTGGAGAGTCTTGCCACCCGGAGCTGCGCAAAGCTCGAGCACGGGGCTGTCCGCGGCCTTCGTCGCCGGAATGCCTGCGACGAAGCCCTGGAACCGGGCAAGTCCCTCTGCTACGTATTTTAGCCCTTCCGACGGCAATGTCAACAGGCAATCGCCGTCTGCTTCCTCGAATCCGACCCCGTCTGCCTCCAGGCGGGCGCGAAGTTCGTCAGCCGAGCATCGTGTCCGATTGGCCCGCAGGCGGTATCGGGGAAGGGCGTTATTATGCCGCAAAAGCTTCACCGTTTCTTCCTCGCCAAGGCGTGCGAGCCACCGCTTGACAAGCCAGCGAGGATGTGAGTGGACGACGGCAAGGTGCCGCGGGAGATCCGCCGCCGGATCGGGGAAGAGGTCCTGAGCGAACAGGACTGGTCTTTGTCCCACCGGCAAGACACGGGTCGGCGGGAGCGAGGTGGTGTCCGTCCCTTCCTCGAGCACGGTCGCAGCAGCAGCAACCTTCCTCAGCAGTGCGTTGCCGAATGCAGCCTGCTTGGGCGAGCACGACTTGATGATCTCGACCGCTTCGAAGACGGCAGCCCGGAGCGGAACACGATCGAGGAAGAGAATCTGGTAGAGCGCCTGGCGGAGCGTTTCCCGGACGATCGGGGGGAGCTCGGTCGCAGGAGCGGAGGAGAACTTCTTGACGATCCAGTCGAGTGTCAGCCTGTGGCGGATGCTTCCGAGCAGAAGGTAGCTCAGGAAGCGTCTGTCGCGGTTGTCGAGGTGTTGCGAGCGGAAGGCTTCGTGCAGAAGGTCCCCAGCCCGGACCTTCCCCCAGTTCACCTTGACCCCTATCTCCGCCGCCAGCCGTCGCAAATTCATCGCCGGGTCTCAAGCAGAGCCGCAGCTCGCACCGCCACTTTCAACAAGCACACCTGCAATCGAACAGACCGACACCGAACGCCGAACCGACCAAGAGCGTCCAATCCCCCCGGGACGGACGTTTTCTATCGAGGCGTAACAAGGTCCTCGGCTTCCAACTCATTTGCGCTCTATGCCTCTCTTCTCGCATTGTGTCCAATCGTAAGACAACCACTGGTCACAACCAAAACCGCTACCATGCGCGATCCTCAGTTCCCATCCATGTTTCCACACTCCCTTGGATCGGAGCTCTGTTACGGCTCTGGGGCTGCGGGCGAGTCGCACGGCACAGCTCGATTGAATACCTTCCCGAGGGATGCTAACGTAAGGTGCTATGCATCCTCGGTGAGAGCTCTGGGTCGCTGCGGAGTGCGAACAGCCGCAGGCAAATAGCCGTCCTGTCGCCAAGCGGCAGAGCGTTGAGGATGACAGATAGGAAATGATCAATGACGGATGACAAACCCCGCCGAAAAGAATCAGCCAGCGTGAAGGCAAAGAAAGTCTTCCCCGATGACCCAGCCATAGTCTACTCGGGTTACGCCCACCTGTCATTGACGCACGAGCTTGCGTCCTTCGACCGGAAGGTCAAGGATTCCCCCTTCGCCGCGGACAGCCCGTGCGCGACTGTTGCCTTTCGTACGAACGCTGCCCTTGTCCAGGCCGAGATAGAGTACGCCGACAAGCGCGACCTGCCCGGGCATCATACCTTCAACAGTACGGGCGTCTGTCTGGTAGATGGGGAGGCGAGGGCGTGTTTCACTCGCTCCGACGACGCGGGGGGACGGCAGCATGTCAAGCTTGCGGTCGGGGGCGAGCGAGGCCAATTCCGGGATGTCGAGATCATCCTGCCTATCGCAGATCGTGTGAGCTTCCGCGGCCTGAGCGTCGAGGCTGCCGCCGAGTTCCACCGTATCCACAGAAAACGTTCACCGGTCTACGTCGCTTATGGCGATTCCATTACTCAGGGTTTCTGGGCGTCCGACCCGACCCGCACCTTCCCTTACCTGCTTGCGAAGGCCAAGGGCTGGCAGTTGGTCAACATGGGATTCGGCGGCCGGTGCGTCTCCGCGTCGGATGTCTTCGCGCTGGCCCGGCTCAAACCGGACATACTGACCGTGCTCATAGGTGTCAACGACTGCCTCGGCTGCACGTCGCTCGACGACTTCGCAGAGGAATGCTCGCTCTTGCTCTACAATATACGCTTCTTCCGGCACGGCGTCCCCATCGTTGTAATCACGCCGCTAAGCGTTCCGGGCAAGTGGGAAGGAACGGAGAGCTTGGAACGATACCGTGAGGTCCTTCGACGCGCAGTTCAGGTGACCAAAGACGAGGCTATACATCTCGTCGAAGGGCCCGACCTGATCCCATCGGACTTGCAGTACTTCCACGATGGCCTCCACCCCAACGATGCCGGCTTCCGCCTGATGGCCGAGCGGTTTGCCGCCCGCTTCCCGCGAACCTGACTTAGTGGCGCGGCCGTGAATCCTCGGTGCCCCGCCGCCTCCGGTCGCAGCGTTCGCCCTGTCAGCGAGTCAGCTCGTAGAAGAAGATGTCATCGTCCCGCTTGGCTGCGAAGGTAAGCGAGCTTCTGTCACGCCGGACAGGTTCTACGCGATAGAGCCGCTTGCCAAGCCAGTTGACGGCGTAAAGCTGCTGGATACCCGGCAGCTTGATCGTGAGCTGTGCATTCTGGATACACCAGACGAAGAGCGACCTCGAGGTCTTGAAATCTGCCGTATCCCAGGGGAGCAGCGCGACGGCCACCTGCTTTTCGTTGCTTTGGATGTCGAGCCGGCTCAGGGTGACACGCTTCTTGCCAGCAAATCGTCCGAACCATACCTGCATATCGTCCCGATCGGCCTTCATCGAGCAGGTCCGCGTGTCCATCTCGATCGTTCGGTCGATTGTACGGTACACTTTGTCAATCTCGTCCTCGGAAAAGGGGAGCGGATAGCCCCAGCGCTGGAGCGCTTTGTAGACCATGCGATCCAGTTCCGGGATCTCCTGTCCCTTTTCGGGCGCCCAGTAGTCCTCTTCGGGAACGACCTTGGCGGCAACGCCGAATGGTAAGCCAGCCTTCCTCCCCTCGCTGACCGCCGCGTCAATCTCGCTTTGGTGCTTCCAGCGTGCGCTCTCGGCCTTCCAGTGCGTCTGGACGTACGTATTGGGGTCCTCCGTCGTGGCGAAGTACTTGTCATCGAGGTAGTACTTCTGGCCAGGTTTGAACTCGATGCCGTGGAGCTTGAACCACTTGGTTTTTGCGTCCGGGTCCTGGCCGGTACGGTCGGTCTTTCCGTGACACCAGAGGATGGCATGCCTGGCCGCTCGGTAGTCGCCGTACGGACCGCGTCCCTCGTGGATGACGATCCGATCCGTGGGCCCGTCGTAGACATCCCTGAAGTGGTACTCCTCGTTCGGCAACTGGTAGCTGATCCAGTTCTCGAAGAGAGCGTAGCCCATCTTGCGCTCCGGCCCACCGTAGCAGACGCTATCCGTGGGGTAGGCGACGATGATCTTGTCGCGCCGCTCTTCGATCTTCGAGCGGCCCAGAATCCAGGCTGCGACGCCGAACGCTCCGCGCCGCCGGTCGAACGCCGGCACGATGTACCAGCTCCGGTACGCCGTGGAGTACGGGTCCGAGTACGGGTAGGTGCAAGCGCCCATCTTGTGATGGGCGTACCCGTCGTAGCCGTGAATGCGGGCGATGATCGCGTACTGAAGGGGAATCTCCCAGGCATAAGGGGTATTCGTGAACCAGGCGCTGGCCTCGTGAGCGAACGCCGGCTTGCCGTAAACCTGATCGTAACAGGTGAAGTGTTTGAGATTCTTCGTGCGGCTCGTGCATTGCTCGCCGTTATCCCAGTCGTAGTAGCCGGTGCCGCCTTGGCCGTCAACGGTCTTGCAGAGCCCCGATGCGTGACGATTGGCGACCTGCATCATGTGGAAGCAGTCACCGGTCCAGTTGACTGCGCACTTCAGTCCGATCTCGTTCTTGAGGAACTCGCTCAGCTCCTTGAGCCAGTCGTACTGGACTCGCACGGTCATCTCGATCGCGTCGCCGATCCTGGGACTGGCGATCCGCTGAGTGCCGTCGAGGTAGAAGCGGCCCTGGATGACCTGGTTGTGCTGGCCGGCGCCGACCGGGAACTCGCGCTCGCCGTTGAATCGAGTCGGGATCAGGATGTCGTTCTTCGCTGGGTCCTCGGTGCCGGGCATCAGAGGCTCGAAGCGCCATGCCTTCTGCAGCGCCTGGGTGGTGCCGTACTTCTTCAGCAGGAATTGGCAGTACTCCCGCCGCCATGCGGCAGCCACATCCGGCTGGCTCATCGGATTGTAGTTGAACCAGCGGGCGTTGAGGCCCCACTCGTTCTGGAGGTCGAACGAGATCAGAGCCGGATCGTCCTTGAGGGGGCGGCCGCCACGGTAAGGGTTCGGAGTTGTCAGGAGGATCCTCCAGAGCTTTTCAGTGGCCCCGATGAAGGTGCGGTCGCGCATCTGGATGGCTGCTTCCAGCGGGTCGGCGCTGGCCGGAGGCGGCTGCGGCCCGTAGCCGTGATAGTCCGTGATGTGAAAGTATATACCCTTGTCGGCAAGGGCACCGACGAGATACAGGAGGTTGTCCAACTTCTCCGGGATGATCTCCATCGTCTTCCAGTCCTTGACCATCTCACCCACACCCATCCATCTCATACAATTCAGCCCCATCGTCGGGTAGGTCTCAGCATACGCATTGGCACCTTCCTTTGTGGGGATGTGGTTCTCGTGCCCCGCCCAGAAGAAAAACCGCGTCCCGTCGTCGGCCACATAGTCGCCGTTCCTCGCACGTACGAACCCGTGCTTGTCAATGTCGTCGAGCAACGAGGGCAACTGAATGGCGGAATCGGAAAACTCGCACTTGGCGAAGTCCACCTGGCCGCGGAGGATTTCCGTTTGTCCCTCCCGGAGAACGAGCACGGAGACGGGGCGGAAGATAATGCTCGCGTCGCAGTACCAATACCGCGTATCGCAGAATGCTCCGAGGAAGTGATAGCCATCCGTCACGGTGTGGCCCCTGTCCTCCGGCTTTGCGTTCGCAGGGAGGACCTGGACGGAAAGGCCCTTCGCGGCCTCGCGCACGAGCGGCTTGCCGTCGGGTCTCGTAACGAGAAGTCCCGCGTGCTTCTCGTTGCGCGGGAAAACCGCGAGGGCGTACTTGGCACCATCCTGCTTCAGCACGATGCACGGGATCAACAGTTTGTAGTACTTCTCTCCGATGGCAACGCTCTCGGCGTTTGGAGATACGTCGATCCGAGCCCCGCTCCTGCCGATGTCTTCCAACTGGACTGCGTCGCCTTGCGTCATCACCGCATCAGCGCCGAACGCACCGGACGGCACGAGGCTGCCCAACAATGCCAGCAGAAGCTTTCCCGCCTGCGCTCTTCGAACCATCCTTCTCCTCCTTGCGCGGCCAGCAGCCGCAACCGGCCCCTACGGGGACGATCATTTGTCATCGGTCGTCTGCATCTCAGGAAGAACCTACCAGACGCTGGCGGCGTTGCCGTTCAGGGCAGATGAGAGCTGCCCCATGACCGACAAAGAATCCGTCCAAACGACACCGCCCGCCCAGGACTCTATGCTTCCTGTCGGGCCTGGGGCGGAAGACGGGGACATTTCGCCACCGGTCCTGTTCTCGTCCTTTTCCACTATGATCGCCGCTCCCGCTCGGACGTGCAAGCCTCTCTTCGTTCGCTTGTGCTCCGTAAGGGCGCCACGCCCCCGACTTCGTTTGCCGGGCAGGCTCCTCTAAGCCCGCAGCCTAATAGCCAGCTCCTTGCCCACGCCATGCTCGCCATACCCGCTGCAGCATACTCGGGGGGACGGTTTCACACGGGTGTCAGATCATCGAGGCCCATGGCGAGACACACGAGCCGGTGCCTTGGGCCAAGGTATAGTACCCTTATCGGGGCTTGGCCGTGGGGGGCGGCAGTCCCTGGCCGGCAGATAGTGCACCCCGGCTCGACCTCCGCGTAGCGAATACCCGGCCGAGTCTGCTACAATGGTGTGTGGTTTGTAGGGCGACGTGTTACGCGCGGTCGTCGCTGGCCGGCAGTGGATTCCTGCCCTAAGGAATCGCAGAGCCGACGCGTCGGAGGCCGGGGTGTACAGAAGCATGTGCGCCCGTGCGAACCTCGGCAATGAGAGGAGGATGGCATGTTGCACCTGACCGGGACGGGCTGTCTGGCAGTGGT
>Ga0272448_1008837_pt1 | contig 10400 bp, 7 predicted proteins | sample YNPCB0191_FD_202220 | JGI IMG/M metagenome (GOLD analysis project Ga0272448, IMG submission 202220) | Hot spring sediment microbial communities from Yellowstone National Park, WY, United States - YNP-CB-019-1 | ecosystem: Environmental > Aquatic > Thermal springs > Hot (42-90C) > Sediment... | reverse complement strand
CTAATCAACCTGGCCATGAGCCCCCGTGGCGAGTCTCTCCGCCCACGGAATGTCCTTGCTTGTTCAGTGATAGGAACCCTCCGGATGGAGTGCCCCGTCTGGCGGGTGAGCAAAATGCGGATTGAGGCCGCGACGAAGGGGACGGGAGCCAGGCGCGACCGCGAAGTGCGATGGACCGACTGGTGCAACTTGGCTAGCGTCTTGGAGCCAAGTCACGGCCCCGTCTGAGTTGCGCGACGCACAGGCGCAACGTGAATGCAGCGCCTCGGTGGTGCATGGCTCTTGCGCAGGACAGCGAATCAGGCCCACGGGCAGACTCCGCACTTCCGGCGAGGCGGCCCCCGCCGAGTTGCAAATGATGCTGCGCGACGCCCCCCCCAGCAGAGTTATGATGCCCCTGCCTTCCGGGCGCTGGACCGGCCGACGCGAGAGCGCGCCCTGGCCGCGCTGGACTACCTGAACCGGCTTAGCCGTTACGGAATTGCACGCACGGGAATCGTGCGGTCAGATGCAGCCTTTGGTTACCCTCGTGCTCTTCATAGAAGAAGCATCTTGCGGCTGCGAGGATCTGGGGAACCTTGTTGGCGAGCGGCGCCGAACTGGCCGAGAGACCATGAATCAGGATGGATCCGTTGCGAAGCTCGTTATCTCGCACGCCGAGCAACTCGTCCGTTCGCGTAAGTTTCTCCGCTATCTTCGCTCCCCGGGATGCGGGCTGTTTCTGTTCGACAAAAAGCAGCAGCCGTGCGGCCTCGGCCCGCCCCAAGGAGCCAGCCCGGCGCCCGGCAGTCCCGCCCGGCCTTTGTGTGGCCAGCCATTGCCTGACTGCCGCGTTTTGATCGTTCAGGTGTTCCGAGTCAATGCCGTGGCTGAACAGCCGGTACCGGGTGATGAGTTCCAACAGCCGGTAAATGCGGACAAGAACTTCCTCGAAGTGCCCCTCCTCGAGGCGCCGCTCGGCGTTGGCGAGGAGATCCGCAGCCAAGGCCCGGCAGTGTTGCACTCTCTCTCCCATGGCTTTGGGAAGGGCTGCACCGAGCAAGCAGACGAGACGCCGCTGGTCTTCTGAGGGGAGCAGCATGTGCAGAGGCTCGGGCACTCCCTGTGGCAAGAGGCCAAGGAGGCTGCTGGCTCTCCCGTAGTCGAAGCGGTCCCAGGCGCCCCAGTATTTCGCTGCCCAGTCCAGCACGCAGATTTCGACTTCAACCGGGTTCGAGGGACGGCTCTGGCCCGGGAAGTACGGCGACAGCAGGTGCTCCACGGCGCGAAAATTACCGGCCCGCAGCGTCGCCATCGCCAGCCTGAGGTTTTGCCGCAGAAAAATGAACGAGGGCTCTATATCCCTGACCTTCTCAGAGCCCGGCTCCGTACTACCGCTCTCGTTGCGGCGTTCCCCCACCAGATAGCGCACGTGCCGAACACCGTGGATGGCTGCGGCCATCAGCAGCGCGGCGGACATGGCTTTGGTGCCGCGAGTGATGTCGGCGATGACGTGGGATGGATCCGTTCCAGCGGCCAACACCTCAGACAGCACCGCATCGAAATGCTCAAAGCAGCGGTCGGCGTTGTTCTCGTCGCCGGCGTTCGGCAGCGGCCGGATCTCGGTGGGGAAGTCAGGAAAAGACTCCTGGATTCGCCGCGCAACAGGCTCCGTATCCTGTGACGGCAGCAGAATGTTGCGCGAGGCGCCGGCCGCCATGAGCGACTTCCTGAACGGCTCCAAAATCGTCTCCTCCAGCTTGTCGCGCGTGCCGGTGCCAACGGTCAACAGAAGAACCTGAGCTGTCTCTGATGATTGAATCGTTCTCATGGTTGTTCCTGGCAAAAGTGCGCTTCCGAGCGCCCCGCGGCTTCAGAGCAGGACCACAGGATGTCGCGCGCGCCGTAAGGCAGACATTCCACATTTGCAAGCAGGATTCGAGCACGGATCAAGCGAGGTCGACGATTTCCACCTTGTTGCCTTCCGCCCGCACCTTCACGGGTCGATTAGGCACAGATTTCCTGCTTTTCAGGATTTCCCTTTCATTCTCAGGCAGCTTGTTTATGAGGTCTTCCGCTCTCTTGTCCCGCAGCGGAGCGGTCTTCTGGCTGCCTAGCGTGGCTGTCAATTCTTTCTTTGAAGGATCCCAGCGCAAAGTGGCCTTTTCCCAGACGGTCTCGTTGCTGGCCGGGGCCGGCGCCTTCTGCTGCTGTTCCCTGTCCCTGCCAACTTGAGGTACAGGCGCGGGGCGGCTATCGGATCTCTTCATAGCCCCATATCCCACGGCAGTCTTTGCGCCGAAGCCGAGCCAGGTAAAGGCGTGCTCGAAGGCCGCCTCCAACAACCGCTTCCACTTCTCGCCTTCTGCCAGCTCCCGCGCGACCTTTCGCAGGCGCACTTCGTCGCAAACCACATGAAACGTGAACCTGGAACCTGGTGGGACCGTGAGAAACAGGATCGGGTTGGGCTGACCTGAGTCGTGGGGAGTTGTACTATTGCCGGTCCCGGGCTCCCTCTTTTGCTGGTAGTAGTGCGATTGGTGCGGAGTCATTACCTCGACACGCAATTTGTCGCCTTTGATTTCGGGGATAACATCCCAGAACGACAGTACGCCGCGAAAATGATTGGATTCCCCCGATGGCGTCTCGCGCCCAAACAGGACATCGAGCGCCGTCAGGGGTATCGTCGTCTTCTCTCCCTCCGAGGAGGCGGTGAAAGCTCCAACGTGCTCTTTATGCCACCCATGCGACTCGGCCCACTGCCCCTCGGCCAGCTGCCGGGCCGCTTCGCGCACGACACCTTTCACGCCACTGCCGGCAAGATAGGGCAGCCCATAAGGGTTCAGAAAACTGAATCCGTTCTCCAGTGGATGCTCGTTCCCGAGGCCGGTGGTGAAAGGCGATATAGCTTCGGCATTGCATGACCACAGCCAGGATTGTGGGAGTGTGCGAGAGATCGCCGACATTCGACCGATCAATCCTTTGATGCATTCTCGGTCGCTCGGCGACAGCGCCTCTATTCCTTTCCAGGCGCGCTGTGCAGCAAAATCATTCTTCTCCCACAGTCGAGGCAACCGTCGACCGCGTTCTTCCCGGAGGAGACGGCCGATTACCTGGTCCATGTTCTCCTTGTTTGGCCCCAACTCTGCATGTAGTTGTTCACCCTCTCTGCTGTTGGCTGCTGCGCGCTTTGTTACCTCTTCCACTTGATCCCCGCGTGCTGTCCAAATAGACAGCAGCAGTCCAAAACGCAGTGCGGGCGAAGCCTTTGAAAAGTCAGCCTGAGGCATGTAAGCGGGAACTGCGGCAATAGGCATATCAGGCTCCTTTTCGGGCCGCAGACATCAATCGCAGCCATTTCAACCACGCAAGTGCTTCCATACAAGCCTGTTGGTACTCTCGCGGCGGGCACTTCATCAGTTCGCTCATGAATTGCTCGAATTCTTGAGCACGTCTGAGATTCTCAAACCGGCTACGAAGCCATTCGCGAAGATGACCAGAAATCACTTCATATTCTCCTCCCTTGTCATGACAAAAGGCGAGCACCTGCATGAGCCCCGAATTCATGATCAGGGCAGGAAGAGCCTTGGCGGTGTTGATGTGTGATTTCTGGTAATCCTTTGCTTTATCCCAGGCGTGCTTTGCACGGAGTTGCTCCAGCGTCAGTTTTCTCTGAGGATTTTGCGGCTGCACTGCGATTCACCTCCCCTTCACAATACGGGTGACAACGAGACCTCGGCCTGTGGTTGCCTCCCCACCGATTTGCACAAGCCCGCCATCGAGCGCAGTGTGCATCTTCCCGATGACTGCATCAGCATCCAGCCAGCCGTTACTTCCTCGGCGCTTTTGCGGATTGCGAACCTGGCTCGCCATCAGAGGGGCGAGCAGGATGGACTCGGGCGGCAGGTTCTCGGTGTAAAAAAGCCCGCCCGGATCCGCAGCGCCAGTCTCATCGTCGATCCTCACGTGAGGCTCGACCAGCATGGCGTGTTCACAGAAGAAAGCAAAGTCCGTATCGGACAGTACGACCAGATGTTTCTTCAGCTTGTTCCGGAAGAACCCGTAGCCGTTGCCGTCCGGTATCGCCTTGTGACCGAGGTCCTCGCCAATTCTAGACAAACCCGGCAATTGAGCGGCTTCGTATTCGTAAGCCTCGAGATGCAACTTGTCGTTGGTCAGAATCGAGCCGTCGGCAACGAGGCACTTTCCTTCTTCGAGGGTTTGCTCGAGTGGCTGCCATTGCGGGGCGGCGCCCACCAGAGTGAGCAGGCGGTGGGCGCGGGCCAATGCCTGAGGGCAGGTCGTGTAGACGTAGCCTTCCTTCAGGCAACGCACCGGCAATACGACGAGTTGGGCGTCGCCGAAGCTGACGGCCCCGGCATGCAATTCAGCCGAGCCGGCTTCCGGGCCGAACAGATCGTTGACCAGGGAGGCATCTCCGCCGAGCTGCTCAAAGCTGTGGCGCACAGCGCCCTTGATGCCCGAGCCTGCCAGGCACGGATGACCCGTGTGGCGTTCTCTTTGAATGGGGTTGTCAATCACTCCCACCGCCTGCCCTGCGCCCATGTGGACCGGGCTGACGGCGTAAAGAAAGACTGCTGCCTGTTTCTGATACATGAATTACTCTCCTTGTTGGTCCCCTGTCCACGGGGCGATCCAGATTTGATTGAAACCTTCTGCGCGACGAGGCGGGTTGGTGCACGGCTCCGGCCACAAGCCCCTCTCAAGAAGGTTGCGCAGCGACTGTTCGTCTGTTTCCAGATTGTCCAGCCAGTAGACGCTGCCCGCAGGCACGACGCGGCGCGCCGGCTTGGGCTGCTCGCGGGCCAAATCCCAGCCGGAAACGACCTCGGCCCGTGCCACAGCGGCTGCCACCAGCACGCCTCGCACGCCGTGCAAGTCAAACCGGAACTCGTCCTTGTTTCTTGTCACGCCATTGGGGCGCCAACCACCTTCGAAAATGCCCGGCGTGGCGAGCACCAGCCGGCAGCGCGACGACTTCGCAATGGCGGCCCAGTCGGGCCCGGGCGCGGAGAAACTCTGGACAGCATGAATTACTGCTGCGCGTCCATCACCACCGAGCCGAACCAGACCGCGGGAAGGCGGCGTGGCGCCAGATACCGCGGTCAGCAATCCTGCGGACTGGCCGTTGCGCCCATGAATGCTTTGCCGGAAGGCGACAGCCTCGGCAGTGAACAGCCGCCCTTCCTCAACGCTTCTGGTTATGGGACTGAGGCCAATGCCGATTCGGGGATCCTTGTCCCACAGGGTTGCGCCGCTCACAAAATCGGCCGTATCCAGCGCCTCACCTGCAAGGTACTTCCGCCAACCGGAGGCGGTCAGCCACAGCCCGCCCACGGGCTTGCTCCGCTCGGCCTGGGCCAGAACGGGATGGAGAGGAAGCAAATAGGAGCTGCGCAGCCTGTCCATCAGCCGCACAGGCCTGCTGTAGAAGGCGCATAGATGGCCGTCCTGGCTGCGTTCCACCGCCAGATCCGCAGGGACAGGGTAGAGCGGTTCAATGCTGCCGTCCGCCATGCGCATTGCCAACTGAAGCGCCACCAGGCGGAACGAGCCGGGCTGGCTTGGCGTGCCAAGTTCGGGATGGGACTCTTGATCTTGAGCAAAACCCCGCAGATCGATGCCCGAATCGGCCAGGATGCGGGACCGAATGGCGCCCGCCACAACCGACGGCCACGGTGGCACCATGCTCTCGCCGTAACTGCCCGGGTCGCCAAACGACTTGTTTGTCCGCAAGAACAACACGTCCACAGGTTCAAGAAAGAGATAGTGCGCGTTGGTCATGACAGACTCCTCTGGGGTGCACCCGCCGGCGCCGGTTGTGGCGCCGAGGCGCGCTGCTCGCGGGCAAGAAACTCCGCCACGGTGAGAAACTGCTCCAGCCGCCGGATCGGGGACTCAGACCGCAGGGCCTCTTCGACCAATTTGCCGGCAAGGCTTCGGGCCACAGACTTTTTATTCTTGTCCGCCTGGCGCTCGAGTTGATACGCAAGCAGTGCACCAAGCTGCTCCTTGTCCGGCCCGGTGCCGGTGGCAGGCAGGTCGTGAAGCCAGACGAGCGAGTTGTAGACGGCGCGCCGTGAAACCTCAGGTGCGGCGAGGAATTTACGGAGCTCCTCGACCAGATCGAGGGGGCTTCCCCACTCTGCCGAAAGATCCAGACGCCCGCCAGAGCGCTTCAGAACGGTCACGTGCCATGCATTCCGGTCAATCTCTTTGCCGTTGACCCGGCGGCGAAAACCTTTCGCGGATCTTTCTGCCTGGCGCAATTCACGCAACACGAGGGACAGCGGTGTCTGGTGGTGCGCAATAACGAGCCCACAGGAGGCCGTCGCGCCCGGCCCCATCATCCGCATGAGCCGCCCGTTCAGGTAAGCGAAACCGTCGTGAAGGAACAGTTTGCCGAAGCGTTCCCGCCGGTTGCGAGGAATCTCTTCCTGCCCCACGCCGCTGTATGCATTGCGCAGTCGCTCCATCGCGGAAAGAGCGTCGGCAACCGGGAGCATGGCGAGCACATCATCGCCGCCGGCATAAATGACGCGCCCAGCGTGCTCCCGCTCGACAATGTGGGGCACCACGATCTGGGAAAAGTCATTGAGCGCACCACTGATGGCGAGGTGCCGATTGGGTGAGACCGGTCGGCGCTGGCGAGCGTACCCGGCCAGCGCGCCCTGCTGGCCCTCGAAAAGCCGCCTTACCGAAGGATGAAAGCTTTCACGGAAAGAAATCGCGGTACCTACCTCCTCATCACCACTCAGGATGGCCCCCATATGGTCGCCATCCATCAGCAGGAGCGCGTAATAGTTCTGCAGTTGCGGCGCATCTTCGCCCGGGCCGCACAGAATCGCCCGAACCAGGCGCCGGGCATCTTCCACTGCTGCATCGTCTTCGCTGCCGCGCTCGCGCGCGTCGTCAATAACGGTCGGAATGCGCGCAGCCAAATCGATGTGCGCCTCGAATTCCTTCCTCGCTGCAATTTGAGCCGGCAAGGCGACACGACTGGCTTGTGAAAGGCGCTCTCTCTGCCATTGCTCCAGCGGGGCGCCTCGCTCCAGCCACTCCCGGAGTTGGTGGGCCAATGCCATGGTGTGCGTGGAGACCACGAATCGGTCCGTGATTTTGTTTGTGTAATCGGCCACTTCCTCTGCAAACAGCGTAGGCCACAGGCGTTTGATGGACGACAAAGCGCCCAAGTGCTCGCCTTCCTTCGCCCAGGACGACGCGCAATGCGCGATCCGGGTCCAAACCGTATCTTTGCGCTCGCCCTTGGGTACTGTCAGCAAATTGCGATCATGGGTCAGCCACTCGGTCTCGCCGGTGAGCGTGCAGCGCCAGCCTTCCTCGTTCTGTTGTTCAAAGGGACGCAGGCTCTTGGCTGCAGCCATCAGACGCTCATTCAGCTCGTAAAAGGCCGGGTAGAGCGCCCCGGGGTTGGGCTGATAAAACGCCGTGCCGTCGTCCCAGTCAAGCTCATGGTTGAGGATCTTCCAGGCATCGGTGGCAAGGAAGCCGGCAGGCTCTCCCGAGGGATTGCCGAAGAATGGCCGCATGGCCTCCTCGAGTCCGGTGGTGTCAAGGTCCCTCTGCTTTTCGATGTTTCGCGGGCGCGCAAGTGCAAAGGGTGTGATAGCGTAATGGACCTCGGGGAAGCCGCTTAGCTGTTTCTTCACCTGCTCATAGGCGGGAACGGACTGGTCCCGATCTGCATCTGGCGCTTTTAGTTCAGCAGTTTCCAGTAATCGGTCAACAGTGCGGAAGCCCAGATCCAACAGCCACGTCCGAACATGTTCGCGGCACTTTACCGCAATTTCCTCTGCGCGGGCGGCGGGAACAACCGCAACGAACCGGTTGGGGAGTGCGGCAGCAAACAGCGGATTGTTATCCGGCCTCTTTTTCATCCAGGGTTCGGAAGCAAACCACTGCTCGGGAAGTTTCATTTCCTCCAACAGCCACACGTCCACCTGCGGGATGCCTCGCAGCCGCGGAAACAGGATGGCGTCGGGGCCCAGTTCCTCGCACAGGGGCTTCATCGTCTCCCATGCGAGCCGCGACAGCAGGTGCGAGCCGGCCCAGAGATCCTCGGTCTTGCGGGCTGCCGCGATGAAGCTTTGGACAGGGCCAATGGACATGGATAGCAGCGCGGCATTTCCGTCCGGGTCGCCCGCAAAAGCCCCTGCAAAGGCGGAGACGAGGTCAAGATGATCCCAAATTGTGTGATCAGGTACTCGGGTGTCCGCTGGCAGCAGCTTCCAGAGCTCACCCAGGGCGGCTGCATCCTTTTCTTCGACAATCTCCGGTCCGAACCGCCAAAGAGCGAGGGCCACTTTCCGCCAGTCGAGTTCTTGTTGCTGGCCAGCCCCGAGCTTTTCAAGCAGCGAGGCAAAATGATCAAAGCTGTATTGTTTGATGTGTTCGACGTCGATGTCTGCCAGGGAAAAAAGATCGTATGTCTCACCGGACAGAGGATGGATTAGGATCGGGTCCTTCGTCCACTCAACCTGCGCCTGTCGGGCCTGCGCGATGACTTCTTTCGCCTTTCCGTTCTTCGCATCCTTAACGGTGATTCTCTGGACCGGCCATTGCGGCCGGTCGGCGGCCGCGGCCCACCAATCAGCGCGGCGAATGATCTCATAGATTTCGCGCGGAATGCCCTGCTTGAAACAGCTGAATGCCAGCGCCGTCTCCGAGTCGGGCAGAATGCTTCCTTCGGGCAAATTGCTCGCGTAAAGAAGCCGTGTGAGAGCGAGTGAGGTGCCATTCTCATGGCCGGCCGGATCGCGGAGGAGCACAAGAGCTTTTTCGGCCGGATCGTGGAGCCGGGCGGCGACTTTGGATTGCCAGACGGGGGTGTTGTTCATGGCATCCTCCCGATTAACTGCTGGACTTGCTGAAACTGGCCGTTGCCGTCCAGTGCCTTGTGCACTTGCTCCCAAACACGGGTGATTGTCGCAATATCCGGATTGAATGCAGCTGGCGGTTTGCACGGCATATGAAAAATCACGCCAACCACCCTTGCCGGATTGCCGGGAGCGGGGCGTACCTTGAAACGCAGTGAATTCGGCAGGCGAAGTTGTTTGCCCCATGCCGCGACATCGTGCTTGGTAACCGGATAGGACAGCCAGTGACGTTGTTCCGGACTGTGGTGTGGTCCTCCGCCAGTGAATGTGAACATGGTGCGAATCGTGATCTTCAACTCCGCGAGATCGCGCATCAATTCTCTCCAATCGTCATATTCCTTCCTCGTCTGCCAAATCAGGGGCTGATTGTCGTCCTTTCCGATGCAGTGGGGCCAATCGAGTTCGAGTGCCTGCCGCCAGTCGCGAAGAGGAGGCTTCGGTGTGCCTTGCCAGCCACCCTCCGGCTCAAGCACAAACGAGCCCCAACCGTTGCGGGATCGCCCGCCGACCGTGCCGTATAAGTGCATCAGCCACAGCACGGTTTTCATTTCGGGGGCTTCCTCTTCCGGAAACGCAAGTGCCAGTTCGGCTTCTTCAGAGGCACCAATGGCTGGCGGTGACTTAAGAACAGTACGTCTGCTTTCTTTGTCATATGTGAGAGGGCCATAGCCAAGATACAAGTGAGATCCCACTTGTTTGCCGCCTTGACCGCCGACTTCCGGATGCAGCACCGCGAGGTCATTCCAACCCTGGCTACCACCGGCTTTCCACTTGGTGAGCCGGAGTCTGACCTGGCTCCTCGAGGCGGCGCTTTCCTTCCCGCCTTTTACCTCATTCTCAAGCCACGCGTTGCCAAATAGCCTTCCCTCCGCTTCCCGCATACGCAGGACGTTGACGTTGAAGCCATTTTGCTGTGCGTAAACAATCCGCCACCACTGCCGAAGCAACGCCTTGAACGGCGGTGTTCGCCATTGCCCGCTTTGGTCCGCGCCACCCAAAAAAGCTGGGGTGAGGAAGCGGATTTTTGCTCTCCATTCCTGGTATTTGGTCACATTACGCTCCTTCGTCTGTCCTCCCGCCGTTGCCTCGTTCGCCGCCATTCCAGCATGGTTTGGGTGCCGCATCCCCTTCTTCACGCCCTCTCCACTTCATACCGTCCCAGGCCCATCACGGCGCCCTTGCCGGCGTGGGTCCACTGGCCCAGCCACAATAGAGGCCACAGCGGCTCCAGGCCGCGCGTCTCCACGAAGTATTCGCCCACCACGCCGCCCATCGGAATCCGCTTCTGCTGCCGCGTGGAATACCGCGCCCAGTCCTGCCAGGACAGTCGCCGCTCGGCTACTACAGCCTCGCGCGCAAGCCCGGCCAGCCCGGCATGATCCAGCCGCCAGGCCTGCTCGGTGTGGAAGCGGCTCAGCAGCGCCAGCCGCCGCAGCAGCGCCGCCACAAACTCGTCAAAGCCGAGCCGCTCCGGCTCGATCAGGTCGTTTTCCCGCCGCACCC
>Ga0272448_1008836_pt1 | contig 10403 bp, 10 predicted proteins | sample YNPCB0191_FD_202220 | JGI IMG/M metagenome (GOLD analysis project Ga0272448, IMG submission 202220) | Hot spring sediment microbial communities from Yellowstone National Park, WY, United States - YNP-CB-019-1 | ecosystem: Environmental > Aquatic > Thermal springs > Hot (42-90C) > Sediment... | reverse complement strand
AGCTATTTTCAATCCTGTTGTTCCTTTTGGTAAAGGGGTTTTAAACGTAACTTAGACAATTGCCATGCACAAAGAATTACAGATTTTTTTGCAATTACTCATATAAATTTAAAAACCATTCTTATCGGGGCAAAACCTAGATACCTGAGAGGCGTTAGCACTTTGTATTTGGGTGATGGGGGACCGTTCTGGTTCGCCGTCTTTCTCCTTATAGGTATCGCAGGAGGCCTGCTCTTCTACCTTGTTGCATTCATACTTGCACCAAGGGCAAGGAGTGCTATTAAAGAGGAGACTTTTGAGAGCGGTCAGATACCTCCTGGTGGTAAAAGAGTAAGGCTTGTTATGCAATATTTTGCATTTTTGCTTCTCTTCTTGATCTTTGATGTAGTCTCGATGTTTCTTTATGCCTGGGGTGCATCTTACTACAGCTTTGCTCCTTCGCAGTCCATATATGCAATAGTCTTGCTCATATTGCTCCTTCCTCCTATCTACATCACTCTGAAGGTGGCAAAGAGTGTGGGGGTATGAGAATTGCAAGAACTCGATAAAGATTATGCATCTTCATTTGTCAAATACAGCATTGTAGCGGTCATAATTCTGCTGGCTTTAGTACTGTATCTGATTTACCCTTATCTGCTTGCTTTATTGCAATTATTGTTCTTAAACCCTTCTGCAATACTTAACACGACACTGTTCAAGCTTCTCATCTTCCCTGGCCTAATATACGTAAGCATAGTTGCGCTGATAGCTGAGTGGGTCGAGAGAAAGCTTGTAGCAAGAATACAGGTAAGGGTAGGTCCTTTTTATGTGGGAGGATGGGAAGGGCTCCTACAGCCGATTGCAGATTTGTTCAAGTTGATAACAAAAGAGATAATCATACCAAAGCATGCTGACAAGAACATATTCATCTTATCTCCTGTTCTTGCTTTTATAGTAGGCGCCTTGCCTATCATAGTTATTCCCTACAGCCCCACTTATGTGATATGGGACTATCAGTTTGGGCTCCTCCTCTACTTTGCAATTCTTGCATTTTACCCCCTTGTGGTTTTGCTTGCTGCATGGAGCAGCAACAACAAGTATTCCTTTATAGGAGGTCTAAGAGCTCTTTACCAGCAGGCATCTTACGAAGTACCCCTATTTCTTGCAGCTCTGCCAGCTGTTATGCTTGCTGGCAGCTTTTCTTTAACTGCAATAGCATCAGCTCAAGCAAAAGTATGGTTCATACTTTTCGCACCTCTATCAGCTATTGTTTTCTTCGCTGGAATGATGGCTGAATTGGAGAGGATTCCATTCGATATGCCTGAAGCTGACAGCGAACTTGTATCAGGATGGACTACAGAATATTCAGGAATTGCCTGGGGTCTTTTTCAGTTTGGGGCATACGTGAAGCTGCTTGCATACTCAGGCTTCTTTGTCACTATATTTTTGGGAGGATGGCAGGGACCTGCAATTTTGCCTCCTCTTTTCTGGTCTCTTCTAAAGGTATCGATAGTCGTGCTCATACTTTTGAGTGTAAGAGGTTTCTTCCCCAGAATAAGGATTGACCAGCTTGTGAGAGCAGGCTGGGGAAGGCTGATTCCCATATGCATACTGAACATTGTGATAATAGCACTTCTTCAACCATACATAGTTAGCATATTGAGGTGAAATGGTTGGACTTCATCGTACCAATTATACTTATAATCTTCTCATCCATAGCTGCTATTCTTTCTCTTGAATCAAGAAGCCTTGTCTATGGAGCTGTATCGCTTGCTATATTCTTCCTTGGCTTATCACTTTTCTTCTTCTATCTAGGACTAACCTATCTGGCTATTTTTCAGGTTGCAGTATACGTGGGAGCGATTGCTGTTCTAATCATGTTCACTGTTATGGTTGTAGGTGAAGGCCAGAGAAGAAAGAGAAGCGTACCTCTGCTAGCTATGGGATTGCTAGGAGGGGCGATAATTTTAGCCAGCTTTATCATGGGAATAAGTTACTTCTTTTCACTTCCGAACCCATCTATGCAACCATCATTTACCCTTGTATCTTTAGCCAGGTATGTTATGGATAATTATGGTCTAATATTATTCATACTCGCTCTACTTCTTACCTCAGCAGCTTATGGCGCTGTAGCATTAGCCAGAAGGGAGGTTGAGGAGACAGCTTGAACGAACTATCAGTATATATTATCGCTTCGGTCATCTTCCTGGCAATCGGAGTTTACGGAATAATAGCAAAGAGAAACGCAATCAGGATACTCTTTGCTATAGAAATAGTGATAAACGCTGCAAACCTCAACATAGCAGCCTTTGCAAGATATGGTTCACTTGCTCTCTCTCAGGCTCAGGCTATCGCAATATTTGTTATAGGCATAGCTGCAGCTGAAGCAGCAGTAGGTCTTGCAATAATAATTCAGGCATTCAGGTTAAGAGGAAAAATCAACGTAGACGAGATGAACGAAATGAAGGAGTGATTGATATATATGCCATATCTTCTTGCAGCTACATTTTTACCTTTTCTTGCGGCTCTGATATCACTGTTTAAAAACGATAAAAAATACACAGCAATATTATCAACTTCATCACTTATACTCGCACTACTGCTTATAGTTTACACCGCAATTGCATCAAAGTCATCAACTCATATAGAGACATATTCATGGCAGCCTCTCGGTAATGTGGGTTTCCAGCTTGATGGATTAAGCCTAAGTTTCTCAGTCATAATATGCCTTGTAGGAAGCATGATATCTGTTTACTCTTACTACTTCATGGATAAACAGTTTGAGTTTCTAGGTCCAGAGAGATGGTCAGCATTCTACTTTCTCTACCTTACCTTCATATTCGGAATGCTTGGAACTGTTCTTTCGAACAACCTTCTTGAGTTTTACATCTTCTTCGAGCTTATGCTCATCCCATCATACTTTCTGATAGCAGAATTCGGAAATACTGACAGGTCAAGAGCTTCATTTTCCTATTTTCTGTGGACACATGTAGGGGCTCTTGTGATGCTTGCTGGTCTGATAGCAGTAGCATTTTCATATGGAACTCTTGATATGAATTCTATATATTCTCATTCACATCAGCTAGCTAGCTCGAATGAGATAGTTCTCTATGCAAGCGTAGCGATTCTGATAGGTCTCATGGTAAAGCTGGGAGGATTTGGCCTTCATATCTGGCTACCTTCAGCATACAAGGAAGCTCCTGCACCTGTAGCAGCTGCTCTATCCGCATTGATGTCTGGCATTGCTGGCTACGCTTTGATAAGGATTCTTGCAATAGACCTCTCTCCCTTCTTCGCAACATTATCCCCCTATCTTATAATTTGGGGCATCATATCACTCCTTTACGGGGGTTTTGTAGCACTCTCTCAGGATGATGTGAGGCTGCTTCTTGCATATTCCAGCATAAGCCAGATGGGGTACATGGCTATAGGTATAGGCTCAAACACTGCATTTGGATTAGCTGGAAGTGTCTCACTCTATGCAGCAAACGGGTTTGCTAAAGCGATTCTATTCATGATGGCAGGTCTGCTTATAACAAGTACTGGACAGGCTATGATGAGCAGGATGGGAGGCCTGGCAGGAAAGTATCCATACCTGGCCACTTTCTCAATGATAGGATTCCTGACGATGATGGGGGTTCCTCCAACTTTTGGTTTTATAGCAGAGTTCTTTATCTTCCAGGGCATTTTCTCATCCTCTCTGGTACATGCATCACTGCTTGGTTTGGCATTATTGGCTCTTCTCGGAAGCATAATAACCAGCGCATATTCACTTTGGGCTGTAAAAAAGGTCTTTTTTGGCAAAGTGCAAAATCATTCACAAATATCAGCAGATTCATCAGGCCTGCATGCCATTTTGCGTGAAAATCAAAACATTCTGATTCCTCTAGCAGTCCTTGCCGTATCTTCGGTTATAGCAGGTATCTACCCTGTCTTCTTCTCATATTCACTTACCTATCTTTCATCTCTTTTGGGGGTGGCTTGAAAATTGTCTCAATATATCTTTTATGCAGGCTGGCTTGTCTGGATAATTCCTCTCGCAGGAGCAGTTCTTACACCTCTTTATTCGAAACTGCAGGAAAGAAAAAGAGATTTTGCAGCAATAATTCCCTCTCTGATTTCAGCCCTTCTCGCAACTTATCTTCTTACTTCCATTTCTGCAGGTAAGAGTCTTGATTTTCAGGTACCATGGTTCTACACCATTAATGCTGGAATACTGATAGACCCGCTCAGCGTGATACTTGGTGCTGCAGTGGCGTGGGTAAGCTTTCTCATAATGCTCTACAGTATAGACTACATGCACGGAGAGGAAGGTCTGACTAGGTATTGGTTCTTCATGAACTTCTTCATAGGCAGCATGCTTTTGATAGTCTATTCTGACAATCTGCTTCAACTCTTCTTCGGCTGGGAGGGTGTAGGGCTCTGCAGCTATGCTTTGATAGGACATTACTATGGAGATGAGAAGGAAAGATGGGTTGGAAGGGAAGGGGATGTGGCTTTGGGAGTACCTCAAGCTACAAGTCCAACTCATGCAGGTATGAAGGCATTTATTACAACAAGGTTTGCCGATTTGCTAACTCTAGCTTCAATCTTCATGATATACTTTTATTCAGGAACTTTCAACTACAGGCAGCTTGCATCGAATACATCATGGGCAGCCTCTCTTCATTCTTCAGGGCTATTGCTTCCTGCAATGCTTCTCATGCTCGGAGGAGCTCTAGGTAAATCAGCACAGTTTCCCTTCCATGAGTGGCTTCCTGACGCAATGACCGGCCCAACACCTGTTTCAGCATTAATACATGCAGCAACTATGGTTAAGGCAGGAGTATTCTTTGTAGCTAGAATAGCTCCAATCTTCTTTATCCTTCCTTTCCCCGAAGTAAGATACTTCTTTCTTTTCCTTGCAGGCATAGGAGCAGTTACTGCAGCTATTGCTGCTGTGCAAGGAATTGTGAATAAAGAGTTGAAGAAAGTATTGGCATACAGCACTGTCTCGCAGATAGGATACATGATGCTGGCATTGGGAATTGCTGGTTTGACACGTTCGTTCGTGGAAGCCTACTCAGCATCACTCTTCCAGCTAATTGCCCACATGATGTTCAAAGCAGGTCTTTTCATGGCTGCAGGAGTTATGATTCACATCTCCGGCTCGTATTCCCTTGATGGTATGGGTGGAATGAAAGACTATGCCAGAAGGACATTCTATGTCTTTCTAATATTAGCTCTAGCTTTGGCAGGAGTGCCTCCTCTTAGCGGTTTCTTCAGCAAAGACTCAATATTTGCGGCGACTCTTGCTTCACCTCAAACTTTTGCAATAATATCAGTCTACATCATATCATCTCTAACTGCAATTGCAACCGCATTCTACAGCCTGAGGATGACGGGTCTTGCCTTCTTTGGACAAGCTAAGAAGGAGTATCATGAGGATGCTGGATTAAGATGGTTCAGCACATATGCCGTTCTTGCCTTGATGACTGTGCTGCTGGGAATACTGGCTCCATTTTTCGAGAATTTCCTCTACTCATCTATGGCATATACATTAAGAGGCTTCGGGCTTACCGGTTTAACGCCATCTTTCACGATTCAGCCTATAGCTTTAGCAACATCATTATCAGTAATGGCAATAGGCCTGGCTATAGCATTTCCATTCTACATAACAAGAAGCTTGGATGCTAATAAGGCAGTTTCATCTTCAGTAATGTCTTTACTCTATAAATTCCTCTGGGAAAGGCTTTACATCAACGCCATATATTACAGGCTTTTTGTCAACACATCTTTATGGCTTGGAGAAAGGTTATCTACAATTATAGAGAATTCGTTCTTCCAGCAGGTTAACTTCCCAATATCCTCTGCTTCAGTTGCACTGGCATCTGTGAGTGATTTCTTCGACAGGAAAATAGTTGACGGATTCATGAACGGGGTAGCTTTCTTCTTTTCAATCATGTCAAGAGCTGTCAGAAAAATTCAGACTGGAAATGCTGAATCCTACCTATTTGCAGTGGTCTTTGGCCTTTTATTCCTTCTCCTTCTGCTCTATCACTTTATGGGAGTGGTCTGATTGAATTTTCCCCTCCTTTCATTTTTGATTTTTCTCCCTGCTGCTGGTGGTATAGCAGCATACCTGCTTGGAAGAGTCAAAGAAGAGTACTCAAGGTATACAGCTATTGCAGTATCCCTGGCAGAAGTATTACTTACTCTGATAGCGTTCGCAGAAGTTGCGAGCTCTGGCATTTACAGTTTTATGCTGCAGGAAGATTACACATGGGTTAAGGGATTTGTCGATTTTCATCTTGGCCTTGACGGTTTAGGAGCACCTCTTCTGATAATAGCTTCATCGCTTACATTCTTGGCTGCTTATGGTTCCTCGCTTGAAATACAGGAGAGAAAGGCTTCATATTACTCCCTTCTTCTCTTGTTCCTTGCAGCCAGTGTGGGGGTCTTCACTTCCCTCAACCTTATACTCTTCTACTTCTTCTGGGATGCAACCCTTCTTCCAATGTTCTTCTTTATAGGAATATGGGGCGGTCCAAACAGAAAGTATGCTGCGTCAAAATTTTTACTCTTCACATATGGAGGAAGCGTAGCAATGCTTCTTGGCTTTATAATTCTTTACTTCTCAGTCCCAAGTCCATCGTTTGACTTCATTTCACTGATGAACCAGCAGGTGCAGCCTTCCATCCAGCTTCTTGTATCTCTTCTCACATTTATCGGATTTGGTGTAAAGCTTCCAGTCTTCCCGATTCATACCTGGCTACCAGATGCTCACGTTGAAGCACCTACACCGATAAGCGTGCTGCTGGCAGGATTACTTCTCAAGCTTGGAGGTTATGGCATACTCAGGTTCAACCTTCAGCTCTTCAGTTATACAGCCATACATTATGCTCTTTTCTTCATGGCTGTGGGGCTTGTAACAATGTTCTACGGAGCTATAGTAGCTCTGAGGCAGAGCGATATGAAGAGAATGGTTGCGCTTACAAGCATCAATCACATGGGATTCGTTCTTTTCGGAGCTTTTGCAGGTATAGCTGTTGCAGGTTCAGCAGCGTTCGGAATTGCTGGCTCTATCTTCCAGATGTTTAACCATGCCTTTGCAATTGGTCTTATGTTCACTCTTACAGGAGTTGTCAAGCATACTTTCAACACCAGAGATATGACTGTAATTAAGGGAATGAGGTTCGCAATGCCCAGAGCTTCAATAATACTTATACTGGGGGCGCTTGCAGCTATGGCAGCACCTCTTTACAGCAGCTTTCTCAGCGAATTCATGGTTATATATAGTGGAATTCTTTACAGCAGCTGGCTCTGGATTGCGGTGCTTGTACCAGGTATAACCGCAGCATATATGCTGTGGATGCTGAAAAGGATGGTGCTCAGCGAAAGGGACCCAGCTCTTTCTTATTCTGATGTTTCACGCAGCTTTGCGTTCTATATGTTTCTTTTCCTGGTACCATTGGTGATACTTCTCGTGGCCCCTGGCCTTATTCTATCGCCAGTGATGACATTTGTAAGGTCGGTATCAGGAGGTGCATAAAATGCTTCTGATAATTCTGACTCTAGCTCTTCCCGCTATATTGCTTCCCTTGTATGGTGCAGTTAAAAAAGAGAATGGTAAGGAAAGGCTCTCAGCATACGTAGCCATAGCATCCCTTCTTATTGCACTTCTGGAGGCTCCTTTCGAGCTCTTTTTAGGTCCTAAAGGTATATGGTACTATCCTACATCTCTTGTATCGTTTGACCTGATATCCTTCTTCTTCAGTGTAACTATAATCATAGTTTCCTTAATGGCAGCTGTAGGCTCGATAACGACAATGCAGTCTGATAGGAATGCATCTGTCTATTATTCACTCATACTTTTTACAGTCATAGGTATGATACTTGTCTCATCAACCACAGACCTGTTATTCCTTCTTGTTTCGTGGGAATTGATGACAGTCCCAACCTTTGTACTTGTTGCACTGAAAAAGAGGGACAGGCTTTCAAGTGAAGCTGCCATGAAGTATTTTCTTGCCGCAGCTTTATCTGCTGCACTTATCCTGTTTGGTCTTTCCCTAGCTTATGGCCTGACTGATTCTACTTCATTCTATTCTCTTATCTATGCGTTTGAACATTCATCCCAATCCCAGCTTCCTGTATTCCTTCTTACAGCTTCCTTGCTTGCATCTGGCTTTGCTGTTAAAATGGCTATAGCACCTTTCCATTTCTGGCTGCCTGACGCACTTCAGGGAACCTTTCCACAGATTGGAGCACTTCTTGCAGCGGGCTCAAAGAAGGCTGGGTTTGCAGCAGCACTCAGGATATTTGTTGCATTACTGACAACACAACAATTCATAGCATTTGGACTTTCTTGGCAGCTTGCTCTAGGAATAGTTGCAGCAATAACAATTACTTGGGGCAATCTTGCCGCTCTGACACAAAAGAAAGTGTCAAGAATGCTTGCATATTCAAGCATAGCCCAGGCTGGCTACATAACGATAGGTCTTGCAGTGCAGGGAACTGCTGGGGCAGCTTTGGGCATAGTGGGATTGCTTCTTCATGTGCTCTTCCATGGCGTAATGAAAGGCTCAGCTTTCATATCTATTGCAAACATGGATGACGATGTAGGACTGCTGAACGGGCTTTACAAGAGGTCTCCTGGCACTGCTCTGGGCTTCACAATATCTCTGTTTGCTCTTGCGGGTATGCCCCCTCTGAACGGTTTCTGGAGCAAACTCTTTCTTTTTGTTGCTGCAGTGCAGGCTAACATGACTTGGCTAGCAGCAATAGCATTGGTCAACAGTGCCATAGCATTAGCATACTATTCATACCTGGCAAAGAGAGTCTATTTTGAGCAGCCTGAGCAGCAGAGTGTTCAGAAGGAAGAAAAGTTAGATGTACTTCTGGTTTTGGCTTTTGCTGCCATATTCATAATTATTACAGGATTATTCCCTGCTCCGGTTCTTAACCCTATACTCTCATTCCTGGGTCTCTAGAAATAATCTGTAAGCAAAGAGGTAAGCTTTCTAAGGGGTTCACTATCCTGAAGCCCTTTTAACTCCTTTAGAGCTATTCCCAGCCGCCTGGCAGCTTCATCTTCTATTCTCTTTATTTTGTTCTCTTCGCTATCATAACCGTCGATAACTGAGCTCAGCTCCCCCTTTTTATCAATATCCTGCAGGTCGTCCCTCAGCTGGTAAGCCATTCCAATCTCCAATCCAAACTTTGCCATTCTTTCAGCCATTGCCTGTTCTTTTGAGAGCAAGGCACCTATCTTAGCAGCTGCTCTGAAAAGTGATGCAGTCTTCATTTCAAGTATGCTCAGATACTCCGAGAAAGTTACCTTTCCTCCTGATGACAGTATCTGCCTTTCCTGCTCTTCTCCACCTGACATCTCTATTGTTGTTTTTGCAAGCTCGAGCCCTATGGCTGAATTCTTATACTTTGATGATATTGATAAGACAATACCCAAAGCGAAATCCGCTGCAAGAAAAGCTGATTCAAGACCAAATTCCATATAGTAGGGCTTCATCTTCCTTCTTTCAGAGGACTTATCTATGAAGTCGTCATGAACAAGCGATATAGTATGAAGTATCTCTATTGCTGATGCTGCTGGCAGAGGGTCTTCTTCCCCTATACCAAGAGACTCATTTACCAGTAGCAGAACTAAAGGTCTTAGTCTCTTCCCGCCTTTCAAAGCGTACTGTAAGGGGGGATTAAGGGGGTGTTCAGAGTATTGATTTAGAACCTCTTCTATCCCCTTCTCTATCTTGGCAAGAAGATAACTATTAGTCTTTGAAAAATTTACACCCATAAGCATCCTTTCGTAGTCTTTCCCATCCATTCTGCTTCACTTCCCTGACCTGCAGGCTAACCCCTTTCAAACTACTTATTAAGAAGTTGCACACAAAAGTATGCACTCATGATATGTTTTCAGCATTAAACCTATATCCATATCCCCTTCATACCACAGTGTGCGGCCAGCCTGTGAGTATTCTATAAGGTACCTACTACCAGCTTTCAGGTCTACAGTCGCAAGAAGACTGGTATATGATTATGGGATGACTCAGCAGGAGGTGGCTGAGCTTCTTGGAACAACCCAGGCAGCTGTAAGCCATTATCTGTCTTCAAGAAGGGCCAAGCTTGTCAAAGTCTGTGAAAACAGCAGCATTGTCAAGAAGTATGCCATGCAGGTTGCTTCGAAGCTGGCTTCAAAAGAAATGAACGTTGATGAAGCGAACAATTTCTTCTGTAACATGTGCATAAAACTTCAGGACGAAGGCTCATTCTGGGCTATTCTTGGGCTTGAGAAGAGGGGCGCTTTACTGCGTTAAAAAGGTTGTTAGGAGTTTGAGGGAAGCAATAAATCTCAATAGCTTTAGCGATGAGATACATGGACTTCCCTCAATAGAAAAGTTTATAGCCAGTATGGGATCACTAACAATAAGTAG
>Ga0272448_1008835_pt1 | contig 10403 bp, 9 predicted proteins | sample YNPCB0191_FD_202220 | JGI IMG/M metagenome (GOLD analysis project Ga0272448, IMG submission 202220) | Hot spring sediment microbial communities from Yellowstone National Park, WY, United States - YNP-CB-019-1 | ecosystem: Environmental > Aquatic > Thermal springs > Hot (42-90C) > Sediment... | reverse complement strand
TGGGCAACGGCTTCGTGTGGTCCGCTTCACCGGACCGGCACTCACGGAAGGACGCCAGGAGCATCGCATCGAAGGGGTACCGGTCGGCATCTATTCCCCCGCAAAGACGGTGGCGGACTGCTTCAAATTCCGCAACAAGATCGGTCTCGACGTGGCCATCGAAGCCCTGCGCGAATGTCTGCGGCAGCGGAAGGCGACAATTCGTGAGATCCACCGCTTCGCCAAGATCTGCCGCGTGGCTAGGGTGATGCAGCCGTACCTGGAATCACTGCCATGAACTCAGCGGCTTCCGTGCGGGCGCGTCTGCTGAACCTGAGCAAGCAGACCGGCGAAGACTTTCAGGCGCTCCTGAACCGGTACGCCATCGAGCGCTTTCTCTATCGCCTTGGCGCGAGCGATCAGGCGGACGAATTCATCCTGAAGGGGGCGATGCTCTTCGTCGCGTGGCAAGGCAACTTGCACCGGCCCACCAAAGACCTGGACCTACTCGGCTTTGGCGATTCTGCTCCCGGGGCTGTCGCACAACGGATCCGGTCGGTCGCCAGCGTCTGGGCTGACGATGGCATCCAGTTCGACCCCTCGACCGTTGAAGCAGAGATCATCCGAGAGGACGCCGAGTACGAAGGGGTTCGCGTGAAACTTACAGCTTCGCTCGATCAGGCTTGCATCCGCATGCAGATCGATATTGGCTTCGGTGACGCGGTGGACCCGGCGCCTGTCGAGTCCGTGTTCCCAGTGATTCTGAATCACATCGACCCGCCCAAGCTTCGCATGTACCCTCCCGAGGCTGTGGTCGCCGAAAAACTGCAGGCCATGGTCGTGCTCGACATCCGCAACAGCAGGATGAAAGACTTCTACGATCTTTGGTACTTCGCACGCACCGGATCGTTTGCTCTGGGCGTGCTACGGCGTGCGGTCATCGCGACATTTAAGAGGCGGCGGACGCCAATGCCCTTCGGATTGCCTTTCGCACTGACCCCTGATTTCCATACGGACGAGGGGAAACAGCAGCAATGGCTGGCGTTCGTCCGTCGCCTGAACCTGCCAGCCGACACGCCGGACCTACCGCAGGTTGGCCAGGAGATCGCACGCTTCATTCAGCCTGTTTTCAAGCCGGGCGGCGAGGAGATGAGGTGGCAGTCTGGCGGGCCTTGGCGATCTTAAGAAGCGATCGTGGCCGGCACTTCGACTTGCGTCCGTACCCGTTCGAGAGCGACGCGCACGGTATCGGCTTGTGGATGGACGTAGCGCCGAGTAGTTGAGAAGTCGCTGTGCCCGGCGAGGTAGGCGAGCGTGTATGGGTCCATGTGTGCGGACCAGCGAGTCAGACAGGTGTGGCGCAGGTCATACATCGTGAATGGGGGAACAGCAGCCATCCGGCACGCCCGCGCGTGCTGCTTTTTCAGTGTTGACTTCTCCATGTGGCCGCTCCTGGTTGGCGCGGGGAAGACCCACTCGCTACTCGCCCGAACCCGCCGCATCTCGATGAACGCTGCCGCGCGTACGGTCAGCGGCAGGACTCGGCGAGCATTCGATGTCTTGCCGCAGGGAACATGTATCGCGCCATCCCGGATGTGCTCCCACCGCAGACGATGGCACTCGTCCGGACGCATGCCGGTGTCGATCAGCAGGGTCGTGACGTCGCGAAGCAGATATGGATCTTCCGGCTCGATCGGCTGCTGTCCACGTAGCCGGGCGCGGATACCGGACAGCGCGCGCTCGTATGCCGCCAGGATCTCGTCTCCGACCTGCTGTGCGGCAGCGATGTAGCGGGACTCCTCGGCCGGCGTGAGGACGCGGTCGCGATGGTTCTCTCCCGGCAGCATCTCCACCTTCGGCAGCAGCTTGTCCACCCGCCCCCACTCGACAGCCAACCTCAGAACGCGGCGCAGGACCTCAAGCCGGCGGTTGATCCTGGCCACGGCGTGCTCAGAGTCGCGCAGTCTGGCAACGTATCCAGCAATCTTGTCAGCGGTGATCGCACTGAGCGGGCATGCCTGCAACGGCTGGTAAGCGCCCAACAACTTCAGCCCGGCGCGATAGTACTCCAGCGTCTTCGGCTTATCGGCGAAACGGCTCTCGACATACGGCGTCACATCGCATTTGATGAACTCGCCGAGTGTGACCTCGCGCTTTTTGTCGCGGATACCCACCTCGCCTTTGGCAAGCGAGGCGCGGTGCGCGGCTTCCATCTGTTGCGCCACTCGTTTGTTGGTTTGGCGGGTGCTCTCCCGGATCAGTTCGCCGTTCCAGACGAACCGGTACCAGTAGATGTCGCCGCGTTTGTAGAGGCCCATCGTTGCGCTCGTTCACCCTGTTACCTTCAATTCGCGGAATCATCAACTCCAGGTTGGCGGCGGCTGGCGCGTGTCAACCGTGTCAACCGCCGTCAACCGGTATTTCCAAGCCTGGCGCTAGCCGCAGCGTGCAATCGATACCGCCGCGGCCGAAGGCGGCGAGGAAGGACCCGACGGAACTTTCCAGCTTTGCCTGACCGCCGCCAGCACTTCTTCGCGACAAAGTTCGCCGCGGGCATCCAGGACGTCGGCAAGCCCAAGGATTCGTCCCCAGTGCTTCTCCACCACGCCGAAGGCGCGGCGCCGCATCTCAAACAGCCAGATGGCGATCTCGCGCGGCTCGGCGTCCGGCAAGGTCACCATGGCAATGCCGCGAGCCCGCTCGTTGTCTTCCAGCGGCTTGCCGGAACCCGCGTTCTCAACGTATTGGGTTACTCCCCGATCGTCTTCGACCACCACACGGAACACCGGTACTCCGAAGCGAAGGGCAGCGATGCAGTGCGCCGCTTCGTGGACTGCGACGCCCCGCCGGGTGCGGCGTTCCGCAAAGGGAAGCCGCCGCTCCGCCTCGGGTCCTGCCAGAGTAACTACCACCACGATCTCGTCACGCGTCATGCCGCCTCCTCGCCCAGCAGCCGGCGCGCCGTGCGCTGCGCTTCCACCGGATCTTCCAGGCGCTTGGCTTCGGCACGCAGGTTCCAATAACGCTGCCGCATCTCGACGGTCTTCGGTGCGAGTTGAATGAAGTCCATCGGCAACGCGTCCGGATCCAGGCTGCGGCGGTCGACGGGCGTGACGGTCCTTCCAAACAGAATCGAGATTGGGAAGACCTCCACCTCCATCAGCGCCGCCAGCTTGTCGAGCATCCGTTGAGCTTCTTTATGGATGCCGAGGATTTCGGCGTCCAGCTTGTCGGCCTCGGCCGTGAGTTCGGCACGGCGGGCTTCGGCCACGGCAAGCACAGCAGCGTGGCGCTCCTCGTTCAGCTTGGCCAGCGCCGCGCCCAATGCGGTGCGGCGGGCGCTGGCCCGGGCGATCCGGTCCACCGCGCCGTCGAAACCCGATTCGCCTGCAAGCGCCGCCGCTTCAGCTTCGGCGGTTTGGGCTTCCTGCCCGGCCATTGTGAGTTGTTGTTCCAGCTCCGCGATGCGCTTGTCGATGCGGCGCACCGCGGAGATGGCTTTTTCCGTGTTATTCATCGTCGTTTTGTCTCCCTTCGGAAGTGAGGTTTGTTAAAAAAATCCGGGCGCAGTGTGCCGTTGAACATTCGTTTACACTGCGCAATCTCATCCCGCGCCTCCTGGTCCGGCGCGGCTGTGATCAGGTCCACCTCGGCCGCAGTCCAGATCTCGCCGCGCGGGATGCCATCGAGTTCGATCAGCCGCTTGGCGTCGGCTTCATCGGCGACCAGGAAGCAGCGCTCGCCGCTTCGCTCGAACTCGACCGCGTGGCTCGCAAGCTCGAATGCCGGTGGTTCAGTGGGTTTTGCAGGTCCGTTCGAGGGGACCCAGTTCAACCATTTGCTGGTCATGGCTTCTCCCAAACCCTCGGGTTGATCTCGTAGCGGTTGGAGGGGCGGCCGCCAAGCGGGCCGGTTTCCCCGGCCAGGCTGCGAACCCATCCGGCGTCTTCCAACACCTCGGCGGCGAGCTTCACGGCTTCGGGCGAATCGAGGCCGCTCCAACCTTTCAGGTAGACCTCGCGGCAGGAGAAGAAACCATCGGCTCCCACCTTTCGCGCCCTCAGCTTCTCGGCCAGTTCCCGGGCGGCTCGCAATTGCGGCGTGACGACACAGGAGTAGACCCGCCGTGCATGGGATTCCAGATACTCACACCAAGCCGCCGCGCGCCGGGCTTGGTGAAGGCGAATTTTCAGATCAATCCCGCGAGGCGCGCCTACAGAACCTTCAGAACCGCTCCCGGCCCGCTCGGCCAGTTCGAACAGCAGCGCTAGCGCCGGCATCAGCTTCCGGTACTTGGAGAGGTGTGAGACCAGCGCGGGGTGCAACTCCTGGCCGCGAACTTTGCCTTCGAGTTCTTCAAGCCATGCAACGAAAAGTTCCTGTGCTCCCGCATCAAACTGAAACCGCGCGGGCGCTTCGGCATCCAGTTCGATCAACGACCGGAACACCCGCTCCGCCCGCTTCTGGCATGCGGCATCCGCCGGCCGGTCCACGTAGCGCCACTCGGATTCCGTGTCAGGCCAAACGAGAACCTGGAATCGCTGCACGAGCCCGTCGTTGGATGGCCCGTCTTCCAGAGCGTCCACAAGGTACGAACGCAGCCGGCCCGGCTGAATGCCGCCCACCATGGACATCGAGCAGTGCTCGACATGGATGGTGCCGCGCCCAATCCGGTCGATGGTGTGGCCGGTGTCGCCGTTCCAGGCCTGCAAACAGAAGGCCCGCTCCCCTTCGCGTCCCGCACGGTCGAGCTGGCTCCACCAACCCGTGAGTTCATCGCGGATGACGAGGACGCCTGCAGGGTTCTCGCTCATCGTCTGGTGCAGGGCTTCGAAAGTGGCGTCGTTGATGATCAGGCGGCGGAGCGTGGGTTCTTCGGGCGCATCGTCCGGCCGTTCCGGCGCGCCGTGTCCTTTCTTCGCTGCCGCCTTGAACTGGTCGCGCCAAGCCGCTCGGCGGAGTTCGTACTCCTCTTTCTCTTGCTCGTATTCGGCAAGATCTTCTTCGTACTGCTGCCGCCAGTCGGCCTGGATGTCCAGCAGGGGCCGCACCATGGCCGCCATCACCGGCGACTTCATAAAGCCCGGCGGCGCGATGATCCCGCCCCAAAGGTTCGGGACGACCACCCAACTGGCGTCTTTCGCCTTCGGCTGGACAACCGCCCGGCGGCTCACCACGCCCGCCAGACAAAGGGCGGAGACCGCAGCCGGATAATCCGCGGGCACCTGCATACGCTCGGCAACGTCGGCCACAAGCGCGCGGAAGGCTTCGGGCAGCAGTTCCAGGTTGAAGGGCAGGACGGGTGGCAGCGTTTCCGCCAACGGCTCGGGGGTTGGCCATTCTTCGCCAACCTGGGCGCGTGTGGGCCGTTCCGTAGCCGCCTCGGCCAGTCCCCATCGATCCTTCACAGCGGCTAGCCCCTGGGCGTCCAGCGGCGGAGCTTCAGAAACCAGCACACGAAACTGCTCGAGCGTGCCCCCGGCCTGCTTCCAGTCCGTAACATCACCCTTCGCGGGCAGGCCGGGCAGTTCGACGATTCGCAAAGAGGCGGCGACCGGAAGCAGATGCCCCGCTACCGCCGCCGCATGCTTGCGGCCCGGCGCGTCGTTGTCGGGTAGGATGACGATGTGCCGATGGCGGAAGTGGTCAAGCCAACCGCCATAAAGATGACTTCCGCCGCTACCGCCAGGATTACAGGAGGCGGCGAGACCCCAGTCTTCGAGCGTCGCCACGTCCTTTTCGCCCTCCGGAAGGAATACCGTATCGGCGGCGAGGACCCTCGGCAGTCGGTACGGCACGCGCGGGCACTCGCGGAACCGATACTCGGCGCCATCGAAATCCAATTGGTCCGAGACACGTTTCCGGGTAGGCTTCCCGTTGGTGCGAGATGCCCGGGCATCGGGCATGTACTTGCCCTTGTCGAGGCCAAGCACAATGCCGCCCTCGGGGACGCCGCCGCTGCGCTCCGGATCGGTTGTACCGGCGCGCTCGACGCCGCTCGGCCGCACCTGCACAAAGGTCTTCGAGCCATCCGGTCTCCGGTAGCGGACCACCTCGTAGAGCAAGTCGCCGTTCTCATCGGTGTAGAGGTAGCGATCCTCTTCGCGCCAGCCGCCGGCGGAGGGTTTCGCGGGTTTTGTTGGTTCGCTTCGGCCCACAAGCCGGAAGATCTCGGCTTTGCGCGTGGGGAAGTCGCCTCCGTGGAGCGCCTCCTCGAGGTCGAAGATGTCCCTTCCCCGCCCGCACTGCGAATGGCAGAACCACTGGCCGGTCTCCGGATTGATCGAAAAGTTCGGATCCTGGCCCTGATGGATCGGGCAGGGAGCGTGCCATTCGCCGCCGGGCTTCTGTTTCAGGCCGGGCACGCGGGCGCGGTAATAATCCGCGATCTCCCCGGGGGTGAGCCGGATGGGTGCGGCGGGCTCAGCGCGCATCGAAGGCCGCCTCCGGCTTTACCTCGCGTCCGCGCAGCCAGGCTTCGACATCTTCGCGGCGGTAGCGCACGCAGGCCCCGGCTTTGATATAGGTGGGGCCGGTCTTGCGCTGCCGCCAGCGCCGCACGCTGGCGAGCGACACCCGCAGCAGTTTGGCTACCTGTTTCTCATCGAGAAGCTCCATTTCGCACCTCTGAGCCAAGGTGCGAAAACTCGACGGCGGGGCGGGTTTCTCGGCGAAAACTCCGGCAGGTGTATAAAAACAAAAACAAGAAAAATGTTCCGGCGGTACGCCGAGAATTCGGCGGCCTCTTCAGAACTTGTAGGAAGGCCCGCAACCGAGCTGGAACGCCGTCTGGTAACCCGCCGCCGTGGCGGGGATCGGATCCCCATCCGGGATCTGGAAATGCTCGCGGAGACGCTTGCGGATGGTCTCGACGTGCTTTTGCTTCTTGGCCCAGTCACGGGTCTGGACCTCGAGCGCCCGGTGCAATTCCTTGTCGCGGTCCCTGGCCGGTTTGAGGACCGCCTCCGGAACCCGCCGCTCCGGTTTCTGAAGCACGCCCTTGTTTTCCGCCATCTCCCGGAGCAGGACCCACGCCTGGTCCGGTTTCCCGTTGCGCTTGTCCTCAAACCCGAACTCGGCGTAGTTCATTGTGGAGTACTCGTCGCCGCGCTTCACCTGGACCCGTTCATCGCTCAGCAAAATGATGGCGACATCTTTGTCCCACGTGAGCGGCGGCGCAGGCTGTTCAAGTTGCGCCACCTCCGCATGAGCCTCGTTCCGCGCCTTCTTCTCTTGTTGTCTCCGGAGGAACGCCTCTTCGAATTCCCGGCGGGCTTCCGCCTCTTCAGCCAGCATCTCCGGCGTCATGCCAACACCGCCCATCCCCGCCGCTTCCCAGCTTCGCCGCCGCCGGTCCAGTTCGGTCAGAAATCCCGATCGGACTATATCGAACAATTCCTCCCGATGGCGATCTGCCGCTGCGGCAACAGCGGCATGCCCGTCCGCGTAAATCACGGCCCCTTCGAGCACCTCATCGAGCCACACCCTGATGTCCATGCCGGGATCAAGCACGTGCCCTTCGATCAGTGCGAACAGATGAGCTTTGACCACGTCGACCAGATACGTCCGGATCGCCTCCTCCCAGTCTTCGCGTGCCTTCCCCTGCAAACCGGACGAATCGGGGCGCAAATGCGGCCGCAATCGCCGGAGGGCATCAGATTTGGCGAGGTCAACGCTGGAGTTCATCGTGATCCTTCGCTCGACCTGATGAATCAGGAAACTGGACGAAAAAGGCCAAGTCCGAAGCTGCTCGAATGGCCGAGGCGAATCGGACCTCTAACCGGCGCTGGAAACCGGAGCAGGAGCCGATAGCCGCGCCGGTCGCCAAGGAAGGCCGCTTTGTTTCGCTCCGTGCGGGGGAGGTGAACCGCGACCCATTCCGGGTCCGCTGGTTGTTCTACAATCACCTGTTCCGCCTCACCGAATCCCCGTAATGATAGCTCGCGCCGGACTTGGTTCTCTATCGATTCCCGCAGGCGAGGCTTCCCTCCCCTTAAGTGGTGCCGCGGAGGCACGTAAGGCGTGACCGATTCCCATACTGCCGCCGTAGCGCCGTCGAAACCGGGAGGCAAAGGTACGGCCCGATCCAGGGGTACGAGACGTACCTTCCAAACATCGGCCCGATCGCCGGAAGCGGCCCACGAGAATTGCCTCCCTGCCGCTCTCAGCAAAGCCTCCTGTTCCCTTTCATCAAACGGGCGACCATTCCGCCAAGCCAGGAGCCGTACTGGTTCACTCTCCTCGCACCAGACCAGGTATTCCGTATGCTGGTGGCCTTTCAGCGGTTTGCCGTGCGGATCTTTGCCAGCCATCTCCGCAACGCCTTTACGGACGCTAATAGGTGCTTTGCTCCAGGTAATCTGAGAGTCGCCAGTGAGCATGACCAGCATCTCTTTCAGCACGGCGCCGCGGAACTTCGCCGTCAGCCGGACGACGGCTCGGGCTTCAGGCGGCACGTTCCAGCCGATGGCGAACTGGATCAGGTTTGTTTCCCGGTAGGATTTCCGCGGAGTTCCAATTTCTCTCACGGTCGGACTCGCCAGCCGCAGAGCGTACATCCACCGCGCTCCTGGAGGCACAGAACGCTTGGCGGCCTCCGAATCGTCGGTCACCCGCTCGATGTCCTCTCGAGTAGCGCTTGTCTCGGGCACAAGCACTGGCACTGCGGCGGCGGTCCGAACCAAGTCGAGCTTGCAGTTGGGTTCCGGAGCCTCAGCGGGGTCCTCCTGCACTGCGAAGCGCGTGAAGGCTTCGGCGCGGCCAAAGTAGGTCATTCGCTTGAGACATTCGTTCAGCGCTTCGGTGAGATCCTTCTTCCAGTGGTCACCCTCCAGGAACCACCAGATCGCTCCGTCATCGTCCGCCGGTAGGCAAACGTAATTATCCTGAGCGAGGCTGGTGCTATAAGACCGGACGGCTGCCTTCTTCTTCTCCTTGGGATTCCATCCGAACTCTACCGGAAAATACTGGCGCAACGGAGCCCCGCGCTGTGCGTGGACCGGCAACTGGAACTCGTACGAACTCTTGCATAATGCCTCAATCAACGGATCGAGCCATCCGTGAGCACGGTCGGGATCCTCGCGGCACCACTGGTACCAGCGCGCCACAACTCCGCGAACCAGACGCCACGGGCTCGGCGGCCACTCGCCATAGGGGTCATCAAACGGATTGACGCGCCAGGGAGTGGCGTGGAAGCGCCCGAGCGGAAAAGTCTGCTTGAGCACAATCCGCATGGCTACTCGCTCTCTTCATCGTCCTCAGCGCCGTCTGTCTCACCTTCCGTTTCCTTCTCTTTGTTTTCTTTCTCCTCGCCGGCGCGGTATAGTTCTTCCTTCGGCCAGAAAATGTCCGTGACTTCGGGCTGTTGGAATCCCGCCGCCTTGATCGCGTCCTGGATCTTCACGTCAATCGTGACTTCCTGGCCTTTGTCATCGGTGAGCCTGGCGCATTTGAGGTGGCAACCCGAGCGGAAACGAAAGGGAATCTCGGACAACCGCTGAATCTTCCAGAGCGCCAACGCAACCAGGAACTCCTTTTGCGGTTGCGTTAGTCCAAGAGTGACTTTGCCATTTGTCCTGCCAAACGAGCGCACCAGTGCCGTGTCAAGGATGAACGTGGCGCGAATCTCGCGCGCTGTTGCATCATCGACGGCGAAGATCGGCTGGCCGGAAGTGGTCTTTCCGAGCCGGTCGAACTTGACTCCTGACCGATCGACGCGCGAGGCTCCGAAAGCTTCCAGGTGGGCTGTCAGAACCCTCGGAATCTTAATCTGCCATTGGGGAAACAGCACCCCGTGGACCAGAGCATTGGGGTCGTAGCGGAAGATCGCCTTGAAGACGTTCCACCATTTGTCCGCAGGAGGATGCGCTCGTGAACTCCCCGGCAAGACGATCCCGAACTCCTCGACCAACTTTTCTTCGAATTTCCCAGATGCGGCGGCATTGGCCTTGGACTTACCCTTCTTGCCCTTACTAGAATCGGAGGGGGCCGTCGGTAGGCCCTCTCCGTCCAAAGTTCTTCCCGCCAGGAAGTACGTCGAAGCGATCCGGTGTCCTTCGGTCAAGCTGGTCACGACCACTTCCCGCTTCTCAAGTGGGAGCTTGCCATCCTGCAAATCGCCGGTTACGCAGCGCAAGTAGGGCATGCCTTGGAGATCATCTACGAGTTCGTAATCGTGCGCTCCCCGCATGCAAAGCGCCTCCAGATGGTTCGCCATGCTGGCGGCGCTGTCGACGATACACACATTCTCAATGTCGCCGCTTTTTCGAGGCGCCTTGTAAATGACGTGCCCCACCTCCGGAAATCCGGCGGGCTGGAAACGGTCGAGCCCGGCAACGGGTTCAAAGAAGGCGAAGAGCACGAGCGGTTCGTGTCTCGCGAAAATACCGCTTGGTGTAAGGGTTTCAGGCATAGGCAAAATCTCC
>Ga0272448_1008834_pt1 | contig 10403 bp, 5 predicted proteins | sample YNPCB0191_FD_202220 | JGI IMG/M metagenome (GOLD analysis project Ga0272448, IMG submission 202220) | Hot spring sediment microbial communities from Yellowstone National Park, WY, United States - YNP-CB-019-1 | ecosystem: Environmental > Aquatic > Thermal springs > Hot (42-90C) > Sediment... | reverse complement strand
CCCTGCCCCCGATCTGGTTGGGCCAGCCTAGGCAGCTCACCGACTTCGAGGTTGTGCCTCCAGGCCAAACCAAAGCCCGCGTTGCCTACGAACGCGAGCCAACTGCGAGCCCAGGCGGCGGCGTTAGCTTTGTTAGCAACCGCGACGACCTGAACGGCGACCGCATACCAGACGCCGTGGGCACAAGCCTCAGCGTGTTCACCATATTCAACACCGCCGAACAAGAGGGCGCCGGCGGAGCCACCTATTGGCAGGGACGCAACTTGGCGCGCAAAGAGACCATCGCCGTGCCCACCCAAGAGCGTTACAACGAAACCTATCCCAGCTGGGGCACCAGCGTCTCCTATCCCGCCGAGTTCGCCACCAGCCTCATCTACGAAAGCGACATTCCGCCATCTGCGCCGTCCCAATCGCCAACGCCTCCGCACGACATTTGGGATACCGAGGCTACGGCAACCCCCACCGGGACGTTCGGCATGGTTTCTCTGCCCACCGTTACTCCGCGGCTGGCTAAGCCCGGCAGCCCTGTGGTGATAACGGCCCATCCCGTAAGCCTCAACACGCAGGAGACCGGCATCGCCAACGTCTGGGCGATCATACGCAACCCAGACGACAAGGTGTTTGGCCGCGACCGCCTGTTGGGTGGATACATCACCAGCGAGGTAGATAGCGGCGAAAGGGTCGATATCCAAACGGAGGTCGGTTGCAAGCCGTGGGACGTCATCCCGCTCTACGACGACGGGCCTTCAGGTGGGCATGGCGACGCAGTGGCTGGGGACGGCATCTACACCAACACATGGGTTACGCCGGACGCCGACTCGGACTTCTACCTCGACATCGCCGTCCAGGGCGACCGAAGCGTGAGCACCAGCCCGTTCAGCGGCGGGCTCGCGTTCGATTACTTCGATAACATGTGGGGATTCTCCACAAGGCCGTTCGTGCCCAAGAACCCCATCCTGCTGGTCTCTGACTACACGGCTGGACAAGCGTGGATTCAGCCCCGCACCGGCGCGGACGTCAATCAGTCCATCACCCGGTATCCCGTGGAGAGTTACTACACATCCCGCCCGCATCCCAAGCAGACCGACCCAACCGACGGCCAACCAGCTCCCATCTACACGTGGCCAGGCGCCGGCGGCGATCTGTGGGACGTGCTGGGCGACAAGTCTCCCTACGGCGAGACCGCCGATATCTGGCGCACCCAGTGCCGCGACCCAATAACGTACGACGTGCTTGCGAACTACCTGCCGCACTACGAGGACGGGTACAACGCGCAAGGCGGCGCGGCCAAGATACTAGTGGCGGACAAGGCAGTGGTGTGGGCCAGCCCGTACACCGGCGACCTGACCGTTGGCCCGGGCACAATATACGACCCGGCGGTCCAAAACGTCATCATGCGCTTTTTGGACAACGGCGGCCGCATGATGCTAACCGGTCAAGACGTGGCGTGGGCCCTCACTAACGGCGGCACCCAGGCCAACACATTGCTTACCCGCTACTTCGGCGTGACGCTGGTTGACGACACCGACCCCGACGTCATAGTAGCGCCCTGGCAGGGCAACAGGCACGTGGTGCAGGGCACCAGCGACGTAACCGGCGGTACCGGCACCGGAACTGGAACGGGAACGGGCACGGGTACAGGCACGGGCACCGGAACCGGCACTGGTACCGGCACAGGCACCGGAACGGGTGCGGGCACCCCCGGCTATGGCCTTGGGGAAGACCCGATCTTCAACGACCCCTGGAAGCCACACTGGGATTGGGGCGGCCAGGGCGAGGACTCCCCAACTTCGCTGGAGATAACCGGGCCTTGGGGCGAGTACAACCCGCCGCACTCAACCACCGATACCAAGCTGGACGGCGCGTGGAACCAGCTGTGGATAGACTCGGTGACCGCCGCCGATCCGAACGCGGTGTGGCCCAGGCTTCAGTACAACTTCACGGCCGCCAGAACGCTGCCACGCAACGCGGTCTATATGAACCAAGACGACGCCAAGCACTTCAAGACGCTGTTCATGTCGTTCGGTCTTGAGGGCGTGCACAGGCACTATCGCCAGTTCAACCAGACCGACGTGTGTGTGAACCGCCCCGCCCAGGTGATGCACAACGCCCTCTGCTGGATGCGCACCGGCAAGATATCCGGCCGGGTGTTCGATACTCAGCTTGGGCGTCCCATCCCCAACGCGGTGGTGAGAGCAGTGGGCGACTACCGCGTCAGCCAACAGGGCATAACCGTTGGCGCCGCCAGAACCGATGCCCAGGGCAACTACACGATCATCGGCGTAGAGCCAGATGTGTACAACCTGTTCGCGGAGAAGCCCGGCTTCGTGTTCCAACACCCCAACCGCGTGGCAGTGCACGGCGGCCATACCACCCAGGAGGCCATAACCAACCTGGTGATGACGCGGCTCCCACCCGGAACGGTGTCTGGCCAGGTGACTAGCTCCGTGGACAACAGCCCCGTCGCGGGCGCGCGCGTGGTGATACAGAGCACCACCGAGGACCTGGTCATCACGCTGCAGACGGATGACAATGGGAACTACAGCAACGCAGCCGTCCCGTTGGGCACCTACAACATAACGGTTGATGCGTCTGGCTTCAGGTCGGAAACCGCGTCCAACGTGCAAGTGGCCAGCGGCGGAGCCGTCAGCCGCAACTTCAAGCTCACGCCGTCCAACCTGCCTCCTCCGGGTGAGGAGCCCAGCGCGCCGGTTGTGGGCAAGGTAACGGATGCGTCTGGCGCTCCGGTGGCGGGCGTCACCGTGCGGGCCATATCGGGCACAACCGAGGCAGGGGCGGCGGCAACAGGCTCGGACGGCACGTACGTTATCATGTTGCCCGCTGGTACGTATACCCTACAAGCGGTGTGGCAGGGCAATACCGCGTTGGGTACGGTAACGGTAACGCCTCCGGCCTTGGCAACGGTGAACTTGGTGCTGGGCAGCTCCACGGGGCCGCTGCTCACCTTGCCTGCGGGCGTAAGCCTGATATCGCTGCCAGCGCAGTATTCCGGCAAGGACGCAGCGAGCATCCTGGGAGTCAGCAGCACCCTCAAGATGGTGACCTGGGACTCGGGGCGGTACGTATCGTATCCGGGCAGTCCGGCCAACACGTTCCAGCCAGGACGGGGCTACTTCATCAAGCTGGATGCCCCAGTTGCCGTGAAAGATCCGGGGCTTCCCGTTCAGGTGGATGCCAACGGGTACTTCACGGTGATCCTGAGGCAGGGGTGGAATCTAGTGGGCGATCCGTTCAACGCCGCCGTAGACCTGGGAGCGGTGCGAATAGGCTCTGGCAACCAGGTGCTAACGTTGTCTCAGGCGGCGGCGGCGGGCTTGGTGCGTGACGTGGTGTGGGGGCTGACCAACACCGGCTACGTCCGCGCCACGCAGCTGGAGCCCGGCAAGGGTTACTGGATGAGTGCCAACCAGGACGTTAGGCTGCTCATCCCCTCGCCCACGGCCGGCCGGTAGACGCATAGCTTGCCACTGGTAGTCGGCAGGCACGCACTAATCGATCAGCCGCGGGGGCGTGCCGTGCGCTCCCGCGGCCCAAAGCCTGCGAACGACGCAGAGGGTGAGCCGCATAGGGCGGACCGCAGGCGTCTCACAGCGGCTCCTTCCACCGGCCAGGTTGGAGGGGCCGGCTGGCCGAACCTGCCAACGCTCATGGCCTTCGGCGTGGGCGTGGCGGGCGATGGACTGGGTTAGCGGATGGGGGAGGGTGCAACAGCGCCCTTCCATTTACAGAGGAGGAGAGATTTAGTGAAGCGCATTAGGCGAAGCAAGGCCGGGCGATGGGTGGCCACCATACTGCCAGTCCTTATGGTGCTTCCCCAACTCCTGGGCGTCGCCGCGCCGGCCGCTGCTCAGGGAACCTCGGCTACGGGTGCGGGCGTACAGGTAACCACCCCCGGAGCAACGGAGCGTATCCCAGCCATAGCAGTGCTGGACTTCGTGAACACCAGCACCTATGGTGGCCCAACCGTGGGCCGCAACGCTGCCGCCGCCGTGGCCCAGTACATGGAGGACACGGAGCACTGGGACATACTTAGGGCCGATCAGGTGGCCAAGACTATGGTGGAGCAGGGGCTTACCCCGCCGCTTGACGTTCTTGGCATGCGGCAGCTGGGCCGAGCGCTAGGTGCGGACGCCATCGTCACTGGCCAGGTTCCGGCCGTTGTGGTGTCCGATAACCCCAAGCGAGCCCAGGTTGCCCTTGTGATCGAGATGCGAGACGTCGCCTCCGGAGAGCTCATCAACGGCGCCTCCGAGGTGGCGACCAGCGGATATCGCCCCGGCTACACGGGCGATCCCGACCCGCTGGTGAACGAGGCGCTGCGTAAGGCCGCTTTTGCCGGCGTCAGCAAGATGAGCCAGCAGAGCCTGCCCCGCGGCACCGTGATGAACACCGCCGTTACCGAGGGCGGCACGCTGGAGATGCTGCTCAACATCGGGGCTAACGCGGGCGTCACCCCAGGCATGGAGTTCATCGTAACTCGCGGGTCAGACCAGGTGGGCCGCATCCGCGTCACCCGCGTTGAGGCCCAGCGAGCCACCGCCGTTGCAGTTGAGCAGACCAAGGGTATTCGGCCGGAGGACAAGGTGCAGGCCATCTTCAAGATGCCGCCAGTGCCCGTCATCGCGCAGGCCGCAACCCCGTCTGGCGCAACCGCACCGGTTATCACCACCCCCGCCCCTAAGAAGAAGGGTCCGGGTATAGGCGCCGCCGGTGCGGCAATCGCGGGCATTGCGCTCCTGGCACTGATCTTCAAGGGCAGCACCAAATCGGGCGCCGTCCGCGACATAGCTGCCTTCTCAACGGGCACCTTCAACGACCCGGGCGTTGGCGTCCCATCTAACCAAGCAGCCGTCTTGGTTAAATGGAATCCACCCAACAACGTTCGGTCCGTGGACGTGGTTGGCTTCAATGTGTACCGCCAGAGCGCTGGCGCCTACGACGTTGTGGGCGTGACCGACCGTGTGACCACCTCGTTCGTGGATACGATGACCGCCCGCAGCGTGACCCCTCTTACCCCGGGCGGCGGCACCAACGTGACCCCACAGCCGGGCACTGGTAGCACCGGAACTGGCACCACTGGTACCGGAACTGGCACCACTGGTACCGGAACTGGCACCACCACCGGGACTGGCACCACAACAACCGTCGCCGGCATAGTGCCGGGGCAGACATATCGCTACGGCGTGCAGATGCTCTATCTACAGGCCGGAAGCCAGCAGACTACAGGCGGCACCGGTATTGGCACGGGCATCGGCACGGGCATCGGGACGGGTACCATCGGGACGGGTACCATCGGGACGGGTACTACCGGCACCATCGGCACGGGCACCACTGGTACCGGAACCACCGGCACCGGCGGCACCTCCACCAGCAACGTGGGCCAGATCGTCGCCAGCCCCATCTGGTGGTCCGGGCCTGTCACGGCGCTCATTCCACCCACCGCCACCAGCCCATCCGCTGGCGGCCTCGTGTCGGATCTTACCAATGTGACCTTCCAGTGGACCGGCTCTGTGGGCGCCAACCAGTACGTGGTCGAGGTTGCAGATAACCCCAACTTCCGCAACAGCATCCAGCTTGGACCCGTGGTTGCCACTGGAACCGCTGCGTCCGGAAGCCAAACCCTCGCCGGCCAGAACCTCAGCACCAGGTTCCCAGCCACCGTTACCACGCTCTATTGGCGCGTTGGCGCTCGCAACCGCTTTGACTCGCCTGGCCCAGACCCGGGCGTGTGGGGCAGCGTCGGCGGCGACCAAAGATGGGTTTTCAGCGACATAGAGAGCTTCACCACCAGGTAGAGGAGGCGCGGTTAGCATGAGCGTTAGAGGCAGCAGAATGGGCCGAGCAGTTGCCGGCTTCCTGTCCCTGTGGATGGCCTTGTCGGCCGCTGCGCCCGCCTTCGCCGCTCGAAGACGAGCGCCCCAAAACGCACAGGTGGCGCAGGCTCCCATCGGCGCGGATAAGCGTACCGTGCTGGTGTTTCCGCTCGGCAAGGACCAGGAGGTGACGGGTGGGCCTGCCGACCTGGTGGCAACCGCGTACCAGTCGCTGCTGGCGGCCATCAACCGGACCGCCACGCTAGCTGCCGTGGCGCCCGACCCGTCTTCGCCCCTTCTTCAGAGGGCGGTGAGGGAGCAACGCCTGAAGGCCCAAGAGCTTATCCCTCCGTATACTCCGGAAACGGCCGCCAAGATCGCCAACGAGTATCCAGACGCCGCGGTCGTGGCTGGCACCGTTTCGGATTACCGCTACGATGCCTCCGCCAACAAGGCCGAGGTGAGCCTCTCACTCCAGGTGGTCGACCCGTTTGCGGCACAGCGGCAGCGCCTGATCGCAGTAACCGGTACGTCTAAGGTGCAGCCCACCGTCGGCACAGAGGAGGCCCTTGCCACGGAGGCGGCCCAGGACGCGGCCATCAAGGCGGCCGCGCAGCTGGCGGGCACCACCCCAGAGGCCATCTCGGAGCAGGTGCAGCTGTCTGCGGTAGCGCCGGGGCAGCCCGCCCAGCCAACCCAGCAACCTGCCGTTCGACCTAGGTCTCGGTTCCGCGGCGGGCTGCTGTTCCTCTTCGCAGCGGCCATCATCGGGCTCGCCACCAGCGGCGGGGGCGTTGCGGCCCTGGCGACGGGCGGCGGCACCCTTCCTCCACCGGTGCCGTTCTAACCGCTTGGGCCCGTTCTTACCAAAGGGGCGCCCGGGCAGCTGTGCTCGCGGCGCCCCTGCCCGCATCTGACTACAGGAGCCGCACAGATGATCCAGGCCGTGATCTCCCGCAAGGGGCGCGGAGTCCGCTCCGACGTCGCCCCTTCCGAGTTCGCATCGCTGGCCGCGGACCCAGGCTGCATCATGTGGATCGACGCTAGCGCGCCGTCGGACGAGGAGCTGGGCGTCCTTGCCGAAACCCTCACGCTCGACCCCCTCGCGATGGAGGTCCTCACCCAGGATACCCCCCACTCGCGCATCGTTCAGTACCCCGGGCATTACGCCATCGCCTTCCATGCACTTAGGTCGGCGCAGGACGGCACTGGCATGGCCCTCCAGCGGATCGGAATGGTGATGGGCCGAGGGCTGCTGCTGACTTTGCATCACGAGAACGTAGAAGAGCTGGCGCTGCTTCTCTCGAGGTGGCAGCAGGGCCCTAATGACACGGAGGCGAGCGTGGCGATGCTCGTCTACACGCTGCTGGATGCGCTTATCGACACGTACTTCCCCGTGATTGACCAGATGGCGGAGCGCGTTGACGCGATGGAGGATGAGCTGCTTCGCCAACCCGACGGCGACGTGCTGAGCGTGCTGTTCGAGCTGAAGAGGGATATGCTGTCGGTGCGCAGGGCCGTGGCTCCCGAGCGGGATGTGATCAACGTGTTGCTGCGGCGGGAGCAGGACATCTTTGAGGAGCGAAGCCTGGTGTACTTCCAGGATCTGTACGACCACATAGTGCGCGTCACCGACAGCGTGGATACCTACCGCGACCTGCTGACCAACGCGATGGACACGTACCTTACGGCCACGTCCAACCGGCTTGCGGAGAGCGCCAACCGGCTGAACCAGACAATGCAGACGCTCACCTCGTGGTCGATCATCCTGATGAGCGCCTCGTTGGTGGCAGGCGTATACGGCATGAACTTTCGGTATATGCCGGAGCTGCAGCTTAGGTACGGGTACTACGGCGCGCTTGGGCTGATGGCGGCGCTGGGTCTGTTGCTGGCGCGCTACTTCCGCAGGCGCGGGTGGATGTGATTGGCGGTCTGCTTAGGTGTGCGTGGGTGGAAAGTGGCGCGGGGCGGTGCGCCAACGGTTGCGCTGCCGCCCACGCTGATCAGCCCTGCCCCAAGCCGCCTCCGGTGCCAGATCGCAGCCCCCTCTCCTTGCTGATCTTCTCGAGGTATCCGCTGGCTCTGAACGCCTGAAGCGGGTCCGGCGGGCACCCCATCTCCTCGCGGACCTGCCGCAGAAGTGGCTCCACGTCAGTTGTGAACGCCTGCTGCACGGTGCGCTCGGCAAGGACGATATCACCAGCTTGCTGGGCGGCGCGCAGGGCCTTGCGGTCCAGAATGAGGGCCTTGGCGTACGCGGTCTGCGCTGCCATAATCGTCTGGATGATGTCCTCGATCTTGGGCTTGAGGTTGGCGCACTGGTCCACCATATACTCAATCTTGGTGGCGTTTGGCTCGGTTTCAGCTGCCGCCAGCTCGCAGTAGATCAGGTACAGCTCATACGGGTTCGAAGAGCCCACGGTGAGGTCATCGTCGCCATAGCGGCGGCTGTTCAGGTGGAATCCGCCGAGCATTCCTTCATCAAGCAGGAACGCCACAATATGCTCTATGTTGGTGGCTAGGGGATGGTGGCCCAAGTCAACGAGGACCTTGGCCTGGGGGCCGGCGGCTCGGCAGAAGGCGGCAGACATACCCCAGTCCGCGATATCTGTGTGGTAGCAGCCGGGTTCGTAGAACTTGTACTCGACAAGCATCACCATGTCCGGCGAGAGCGCCTGGTGGGTTGCCTGCAGCGCCTCGGTCATCCAGGCCTTGCGGCGGCGGAAATCGCCCTGGCCGGGGTAGCTGGTGCCGTCCGCAAACCACAGGCTTATCACGCGGGAGCCGAGTTGGCGGGCCATCTCCACGCTATCGAGGATGTGCTGCAAGGCCTTGCGCCTGATGGCTGGATCCTCGTTGGTGACGGAGCCGAGCTTGTACTCTTGGTCCTGAAACACGTTGGGGTTGATGGCGCCGAGCCGCAGGCCCAGCGACTCCGCGTACGCCTTGAGGCCTAGAAGGTCGTCGGTTCGATCCCACAGCACGTGAAGCGCCACGCTCGGTGCGATGCCGGTGTACTTGTGCACCTGGGCGGCATCTTGCAGCTTCTCGTGGATGGTGGCGGCCGCCCCTGGCTGGCGGAACACGCCAAACCGCGTTCCGGAGTCGGAAAAGCCCCAAGACGGCTGCTCTATCGCCTGATGCTTAAGGCGACGCTTAACCTCCTGCACGTCTATGCCGCGCGCGGCGAGGTCGTCCTCCAGAGCTGCCAACCGCGGATCCGTGTTGCCTGCCATATGCAATCCCTCCTAAGCGCCAAAGCTGGTTCGCGAGGCCGCGCCCCGCCCAGACCTCGCATTCCACGCGCCTGTTGCAGGTCCTGCCAGGTTCCGATGGCCCGCTTGGCGAACCCAAGCTCAATAGTGCCCTCAAACCACGCACAGGAGCTAGACGCATCATGGGTTCTCTCAAGCGGTTCCGCGGCAACACACACGCGCACACCACCCTAAGCGACGGCGACCTCCCGCCCGACGAGGTGGTTGGCTGGTACCGCGAGCACGGCTACGACTTTCTGTTCATCACCGACCACAACCGGCTTACGGACGTTGATGGGCTCAGCACGCCGGGCTTTCTGGTGATGCCCGGCTGCGAAGTTGGCGTGAACGCCGAGGGGAAGCCCATCCACGTGAACGCGCTCAACTGCCACAGCCAGCCAGCAACGCGGGAGGTGCACACCATTTCGGAAGCCCTGCAGATGGAGGTGGATGCATCATTGGCAGCGGGTGGGGTGCCACAGGTGAACCACCCCAACTGGGTGTGGGCGTTCACGCACGTGCAGATGACGGGCCTAACCGGATGCTGTTTGCTGGAGGTCTTCAACGCCAGCACCGACTGCAACAACTTCGGGGCGGGTGGCATGCCATCGGTGGAAGATACGTGGGATCGCCTGCTGTCGATGGGGAGGCGCTACTACGGGCTGGCCTCCGACGACGCGCATGACTACAAGGGCCAGTTTTGGGGCAGGTGCTCGCCGCCGGGGCGGGGGTGGGTGGACGTCTGGGCGGACGAGCTGAGCCCCGCGGCGATTCTGGATGCGCTGCAAGCGGGCAGGTTCTACGCATCTACCGAGGTGACGCTGGCGGAGCTCTTGGTGAGCGCCGACGCCGTGCGGCTGCGAATCGAGCAGGTGGACGACTACCGCTACACCACCACGTTCGTGGGGCGCGATGGGCGCGTGCTGGCTGAGCGATATGGCACGGAGCCGGAGTATCAGCTGCGGGGAGACGAGGGATACATTCGAGCGCGGGTGTTCAGCTCGAACGGCGGGTACGCGTGGACCCAGCCCATCTTCGTGGATGGAAGGCCTTAGCGTACGCACGGCTTCCGGCTCCAGTCCGGTTCCGTTGCGCCCACCGCCGCTCGCCAACCTCCCTTTGGGGGTCGCCCGTGGCAACGGCAAGAGGGGCATCCCGTCCCAGGCCGCCAACTCAGAGCCCTCCGGTCTCGACTGCGATGCGGGCGCGGCTTGCGTTGTGGGGTACGATAGGATTGCAGAAGTGCACGATGCCGTCGGCGATCAGCCCCGTGTTGCGCCGCTGCCCGCAATCTTCGTTTGCGCGGAGTTGGTCG
>Ga0272448_1008832_pt1 | contig 10405 bp, 12 predicted proteins | sample YNPCB0191_FD_202220 | JGI IMG/M metagenome (GOLD analysis project Ga0272448, IMG submission 202220) | Hot spring sediment microbial communities from Yellowstone National Park, WY, United States - YNP-CB-019-1 | ecosystem: Environmental > Aquatic > Thermal springs > Hot (42-90C) > Sediment... | reverse complement strand
TTTTTCCTTTAGCCAGATTAACAACATATTTTTCATAGATACAGTCAATAAACGCACATCCACGACCACCATTAACTAACGTTATGAAAACAGTCTTTACAGAGAGAGCCACTATTAATAACAACAAGTTCTCTCATTCTATTGCCACTCCTATTAGTTTTAGGTATTCTTCAAATGTTTTTAACTGTTCTTCAGTTGGTTCTCTGTCATAAGTGTTTTTGAAAACTTGTTTCAACTGTTCACGTTTAACCATTCACTTTTCACCACAACTGATTACTTATGACATAACAGTATATAAGTTTTTCTACCTATTCAAAGTAGAATTCTATTTCACTTGTTAATGTTTCAGTTTTACCATCTTTGCTTATCCATATTCTTGAAATGTTTACCGAACTTATTATCCTTGAAAGGTTTACTTCTTTAAGTGTGTTAAAAATAATATGTACAATGTTTTCTGCAAAAGGATGCACTTTCACATCTTCTATATTCATATTTTTAAGTAATCTAACAACTGTAGGAATTTGTTTTTCATCTCTCAAAAGCATTTCATACCTGAACAAACTGTATAACCTCTATTTCATTAATGTTACAATCTTTATTTCTTTTATTTTTTCTATTGGTATTTCTTGTCTTTCACTATCATGTTTTATTATTATTTTGACTTGTTTTTCATTATGTACATAAGCTTCCAATTTAACATTAACAATTACAGAATCATCTACTAATTTGACATTTACTCTTTTTCCAAGCAATTCTTTAATATAGGTATAGGTTATTGACATAACAATAAAGAAAAAAGAAAAGAAGGTTTTAGAAAAAGATGGTGCTTTCACTTTAGTGTTTTTTCGATTTCTTCTGGTGTTATCTCTTTAGGTGCTTCTGGTTTTGCTGTTATTTCTGGTAGGAATTCTTTGATTGCCTCAGGAGTGTAAGTGTAGAATTTGACTTTTATTTTTCTTCCTTCTGGAGTTGTTATTTGTTTTTCGATTTTAGCAATGTAATTATGTCTTACAATGTATCCCAGAGAGAAGGCGAAGTCTTTGCCTATTTCTTTTGAGATTTCCTGTTTTGCTTCGTTGACTAAGTCTCTAAGTTCAGTTCTAGTCTTTGCAACTCCACCTTTGTTAAAGAGTTTCTTCATGAATACGCTTGTAGCTCTTCGTCTCAGTCCTATAGGAGCTTTCTTACTTATTGCTTCCAGTCTTGCTTTTACTTCTTTCTCGATTAGTTCTGCAAATGAGATTTCTCCTTGTGGCGTTGGAATCTTTATTTTCTCATACTCTGCTTTTGCCATATTTTATTCCTCCTTAACTTGTTCGTTCTATTATTAAGTGTTGCATTGATTTATAAAGTTTTCGTTTGTTATTCAAAGTTGAAATGTATTGCGTCATCTTCAAACTCTAATTTTATCTCTTCATTTATGTAATCTGTTAATGTTTTTTCAACACCAATATTCATTTTTAATGGTGTTACCACTTGACTAACGATGCTGTCTAATAATTCAATGTATTTTTCAACATTAACACCATTCTTATCTTTGACAGCCTCATAAGGTTTTGCGGTATAATGTTTATCATTAACTAATATTTTATGTATGTAGTCTCCAGCTTTTTTCTGAATGTTTAACTGTTGATATTGCTGTGCAACTTCGTAGTCTTGTCCTTCTCCAATGTTCTTTTGTAGTCTCCTTTTGATGATTAAGTCTTCAAGGTTGAAGTTTCTCATTCTAAGTTGTTTATGGCTTTCAATTATTATTTTTCTTATTTGTTGTTTAGCATTTTCAAGTTCTACATAATTATTGACATTTTTAAGTGTTTCTGCTATTTGGTTAAACACTTTCTTGAAAAAAGTGCATACATCCTTCTTTTTTCCTACTAATCCTACTATGTCACATTCGTTTTGTTTTGTTATACCTAAATAGTTTTTCTTTTTCCATAAAATACAAAGTTTGTAGTTTTTCTGAACATCCAACTTTATCTTCAATTGGTCATAAACATCATCTATGAACCTTTGTATATCTTCTTCCTTAAATGCTTTTATGAATAAACTGTCAGTATCTCCATAAAGTATTTCTATATTATATTTTTCAGCTATTTTCATCATCTGCCTTAATGAATATCTAGCGTATGCCGCCACAACTGAAGCTACTGCGGGTATTATGTTTTTGTAGATTCCATAGCTACTGTTACAGAAAAGTTTAAGCGTTTCTATAAAACTCTGTTCCATATTAGCATGTTTTAGTTCTATTCTTAAATCTTTTAGGCATCCTATTGACATGCTGAATAATGATTTGTTTTTAGTGCAGATATGAAAGGAATGTTCTGGTATCACGTTTATTTTGCATTCTTTGTGTTGGCATGCTATTGTTTCGGGTCCAATATTATATTTGTCTATGACATTAGGATACATCGATGGAACATCTAAAACATAAACATCAAAGTGTGCGTTCGGTTCAGGTTCTAATGTTATTGCTCCTTCGTATGAGTTTTCTTTTTTGTTTGACTTTTTCACTGGTAATAACATTTTTGGTGTTAAATCATTTCTGTTCGGTATCAAAATATTGAACAGTCGGTATATCCAATCCATGTGGTATTTTGCTATTGTTTTTGTTAGACTGACTCTGTAAATGTCTTGAAGAGAAATGTTTGTTATTCTTGAGAAAAGAAACAGTAGCTTAAATATTTTGTAGTTGTCTTTCTGTGCTATTTTATACACTATTTCTGAATCTTTCAAGCATCTTTTCTTTAAGGCTATGTCAGTACAGAAGTTAAGGTTAGGCATTGGTTCTTTTGTTTCATTGAGAAGTACTCGTGCTATTTCTTTTAATGTGTTGTTTTCTGCTTCTTCTAACTGTTTGAATGCTGGTCTAAATAGTGAATGTGTTAATATCTTATAAAGGTCTAAGTGTATACTATTTCTCAAGTTACACTTTATTTGTGTTTCAGTCTTTTCTATTTTTATTGAAGACTCTATTTGTAGTTTTTTAGCTCTGTTGTGTAAATAGTATAGGTCGAAGTTGTCTGAATTGAATCCTAAAACGAAAGGGTAACTCTCGATAATACTGAATGCTTTTCTCAATAATTCTTTTTCGTCTTTGAAGTATTCTATTTCTTTATCGTTTACCGACTGAACCATTAAATGAGAGTCTTTAAGTATGAACACTTTTCTATAATCTTCTGAATAGAAACTGCATGCTACTATTGGGTGTTCTGCTTTTTCAACATCTGGATATTCATTTTTGTTTGCTCTCACTTCTATGTCTAATGCTACATATTTGACTTTTGGAACATACAAGTTGAATAATGTTCTGTACAGTTGAAATAGAGAGTTTCTGTCGTTAAGTTTTAATGTTAAATTATGAAAACCATTAGAATACAGATAACCAAATATTAGTCTGTTATCATATATGAAACAGTATGGATATTTAATGTCGTCTTCGTATGAGCATCTGAGTTTTGTTCTTAATCCTGTTTTATTTCTTTTGTCATAGACTATGCTTGGGTTTGAAACTGATATTTTATATAAACTTTCATATTTATCAATGATAATGTTATATTTTGTTATTGGTTCTACTTTTAGTATGCCAAATGTTTGCGGTATAACTTCGTCTTTTGTTAAAAGATATGGATGGTGTTCTTGAATGTTAAGTTCTTTTTCTATTTCTGTTTTAGACTTTCTAGTTATAGTGTGTGTTGTGTCATCATAGAACCAGAATGTTAAATCATTTTCGTAACTGTAATTTATGAGAAAAAGCATAGTGAAACCCTCTAGATTATGTTGTTTTCTATGTTTTTAAGGAATTCTTCTAGTGTTAGTTTCGGTTCTTCTATGTTTTTGTTTATGTTTTCAAAGAATGTTTCTAATGGTTGTGGTTCAAATAGGTTAAGTTCATCTTCGTCTGTTAAACTGTATTCTATGTTTTCAAAGAATTTCTCTATTGTTTCTTGGTAAGGAAACGCTGATATTCTCGCTTCTGCTATTCTGCAATATAAAGGTTCTATTTCTATTCCTAAACAGCTTCTACCTAACAGTTTACATGCTATTGCAGTTGTTCCACTTCCTATGAAAGGGTCTAATATTATGTCTCCTTTTCTGCTTCCTAATGTTACAAGATAACTCATAAGTTTAATAGGCTTAACAGTCGGATGAATATTCCTCACTTTAGTGTCAAACCTTTCAAATCCTTCTGAATCTCTAAAATGATATTTACCACCCTTTTCGTCTGATATTTTCAATTCTAATCCTTTATCTCTTTCGCTTTTATCTGCTTTAGGACAAATCAGAAATGGAAAAGTTCTCTTAACATTTTCTGGTAAATATTCAAAGGTTTTTTCGAACCATCGGTCTAAATCAAAATAACGACTAAAACTGCCAACATCGCCTAATCCACCAGCATGTTCACCATGGATTTTCTCATATTTTCCATAAACAAAATCTCCGAGAGCCCCCTTACTTGCATCACCTTTTCCACCTATAGATTTCCTTATTTCCCCATCATTTAGAACATCATCACATACAAGCAAATTAGCAGGAAAACGCCCTTTAATAACTTCTTCCACTTTTATATTTCTCGGTTTCCAACCGCCCTCGTAGGGAATTCTTTCTCCTTTATACCTTTCATGATAACCTCTACGATTAAAATCATAATCTTCAATTTCTTCTTTTAAAATAGGTATTCGGCAGTTGTCCAGCCACGTTATTCCTTTCTTATTCTTTAATGCTTGCTCAACATATGTTTTCTCACTTAAAGGTTTCATACACACTAATATAACTTCAACTGCTGGTTTAGGCTGAAAACCACCATAACTACCATCCAACGCTTTAGCTTCTTTTGAAGCAGGCTTGCTTCTTTTTACTTCATAACTATCGCTAAAAACACCATACACTACATCACTACCCGGCGGTGCTTTATGTTCAACATAAATAACTTCTCTTTCAAATCCTAATTTCTTATCTACTGCTTTACTGATGTTTATTGCTTTTGGAAATCCACTCGCATAAGCCCAAAAAATAGGAGTAAAGTCAACTCTGAAACCCGCTTGCTGAAGTCTTATAGCCATTTGACTTAACACGTCTAATCTTGGACTACTCATAACAAACATGAAGGCTCCAGGTTTCAATACTCTCAAACATTGCTTCCACACTTCAACACTTGGGACAGCTTTATCCCAATCTTTACCCATAAACTCTATACCATAAGGCGGGTCTGTTACTATACAGTCTATGACATTTGATTTTATTTTAGGAAGAACGTTTAAGCAGTCATCGTTAATTATTTTCCAAAACATAAATATGTCACTATAAAGTTTAGTGTAACTGTTAAAATATATCATACTTTTTAAGATAGTGTTGTTTGTATATGCTTTTCTTTCCAACATCCTTTTACATTACAAAACTTACAACCATCTTTAGAACATTCCAACACTTTACCATTAATCATATTACCATACACAGAACCCATAACAGTTAACGAGATAAGTTCCTTAACCACCGAACACCACTGACTTACCATCCTAATATTATCTCTTTGCAACTTAAAACTCATTTAGCTTTCACCTCATCTATACCCATCTCTGATGGCTGAATTACAAAACTTTCACTTAATGGTGCTTTAGACTGATGACGCCATACTGTTACTTCTCTCCTAAAATCCGTTAATGATTCCGACATTGCCCTAAACAATGTTATAAACTTACAATTGTAAGATATTACTGTTTCAGCATTAATTTTCTCTCTCTTCTTATTAGGGTCAGCAGGGTCCCTACTTGTATGAGCTATTCCAACAACTGGTATACCATATGTTTCCGCTATTCTTTGCATACACCCTAACAAATTATGAAGTAGATATCCTCTTGATGGAAAGTTCTCTCTTGTTGAAGGTATCCTCTGTTTAAACAGTTCTAATAAACTGTCATAAATTATCCCGCAAGGTTCTGTTTGCGATAGTAATTTACCTATAGGAGTACTTTCTATCGGCAGTTCCTCTGAAGTAACTTTTTTATCACCTATATAAATGTCTAACGAGTCAGGTTTCAGCCTTTTAACATCTATTCTTCCACCTTCTTCCGTTATTTTGAAGTCTATTGGTGTCCCATGTAAATTGAAAAGTTTAAAGATGTCCCTCACAGTAACAACTATTAAAGAATTATTAAAGTTTACAGAACTCTTTTCATACATCCAACCTTTAACATTATCATAGAAAGCTTCAGTAACATTATATTTAGCGTCAAATCTCTTTTCAAACTTTTCCTTCCACAAACCAATAGTTAAAAGTGCACCACCCTCCGTGTCGAGGTAAATACATGGATGTTGTGTTTGTTTTATGAAACTGAAAGCTTTTTGTATGTTTGTTAATGTTTTGTAGCATCTTGTTGTTCCACAGTCTATAGTTATTATTTTTGATGGAACACCATTACATAGTAAATTATCGTAGCTTTCTAATCCACTTGATAATGCTTTTATTCCAAGTTCGTTTAATATGCTATCCAATTATTTCAACCTCAATTTCGTCGTCTTTTCTTTTATAATATTCTTTGTAAACCCAACAGAAGTAATAGTTTGGAAATCTGTACTGTTCATAACAGCAAACATTTCTTTTAGGCATAAAAATATATGGTTGTCTAGCGTTTACTTTTATTGGTTTAGCAAATTTAGAGAGTATCCTACATTCACCTATGCTTCCTGTTTGCCTTTCATAACTGTCTAAGACTATTAATGGACAAAAATTGTTCGTTAACAGTTGCCTTATTGTTTTATCTATTGAAGAAATTATCTGATTATATACTTCTATGTTTAGTTTTTTGATTTCTTTGAGTGTATCATCGTCTTCTTCATTTATTGTTATTTCTTTTTTGATTTCAGTATAGTTAATGTTAACATTAACTGTTTTAGAGTCAATTTCAATATTGTTAGTTTCAGACTTTTTCTCTACTTGAAGTGTTGACACCATCTTTACTATCAATCGTTCATAATAAGGTTTTAAGTTGTCATCTATTTGTTCAAAATTTAATTTGGGAACATCAAGTTCATTATTATTGAACAGTAATATTTCAGCAGTGCCGCCTATTGCTACGCAATCTTTTGGTTTCTGTCCATTATTTAATATTATACATGTAGTGTATCGTCTGCATCTGAATTCTTTATTTAACATTACTGATGGATGCCTTTTGCATCTGTATTTTTCTAAGTATTTCTGTTTTATTCTCTCCTTGAAGATGTGGTAGTAACTGTCAAAGTTGAATTCTCTGTTAACTAACATGACATCACCATCTAAGAACACAAATTCTGGAAATACCTCACACATCAGATTAGCCAATAACTTAAGCCTTGGATTAGACAATTGTATTTTTCCATGACTTAAAAGCTCTGAAATTTCCTGTTTACCATATGAGAATTTTTTATTGTTAAAACTTATTGTTGTTATGCTATCATTAGTTTGACTCACATAAACATCATTAATTTTTTTCAATTTTCATCAAAAACTAATAATACATGAAGTTGTATTTATAAAATTTTTCAATAAAATAGTGTTAAAAATAAAAAAGTATTGCTAAAAAATTATGTTGATTTTTAATTATTTATGTTTATTTTAGACTCCTCTTTTTTGCCATATTGTTTTCCTTACTGGTTCTCCATTTAAGAGTTTAAGATAACAGGATTCACAATAGTAAGTGTCAAAGAATATAATATAGAAAGCATCTTTCTTGTCTATGATTCTTCCACAGTTGAAGCATACCACTTTTTCTTGTTCTTGTTGCTTTAAGCCCATATTACCCGCCTATCTTCTTTATGAGCTTTTACATTTTCAGGGTTACTGTATTACTGGTGTTATTCCTTGTTCTTCTAGTTCTGTTATTTTTTCAGTTGTTGCTTCAGACTTCCATATTAACATCTCTATTCTTTGTGGTATAAAAGCGTAGAATATTGCTTTCTTATATGCTGATTCAGTCTTTAAAGGCGTATTTTCTATTGAAATGTTGAATGACACTTTAGGATGTGCTAGTAGTACCCATGTTTCTCCTAGTTTTAAGTCTTTTGGTATTTTTGCTATTCTTTTTGATACTCCTATTACTTGTGCTTCTTTTATAAATGATTCAGGTGTATAATATTGAGAACCCACCCACATTAGTCCATACTTGTCTAAATTGTATTGTTCAGGTGCACATATCGGACACTTATGATAATGCTTTATACAAAGACATTTCTGTTTATCATGATTGTTTGAATAATGCAAAATGTATTTTTTACTTATCCATAGAAAGGCTCTGGTAAACGGTATTTCATAGCCACAGCATTCGCATTCTTTAATCTCTAAAGGCAACATATCACAAGGAACACCCATTCCACTACCAACAAGATATAAACCACCAACTTTTCTATATCCACATCCACGTTTTGGTTCTATTGGCATATTAATCCCAACCCTACTGCTTTCCTCACCACAGATGATATTTTGTATGTTCATTTTCCACAGACTCTTTTAACTCTTTCAATATTTCTGCAACCTCATCTGTATTCTCTTGAAAACGGTAAGTCCAAAACTCTTTAAACTTCTTTTTCTGAACAGCTCCAGAGGAAGTAATAAAGTCATCAGGATAAAACGGTTGACTTCTACCCTCGCTTCTCACCTCATAATGTACTGAACCCATTATTCTAGAAGTTCTCCGTGGGTCATACTCTGCTGTTTTTGAACGTACTTTCACAATTTCTACTCCTCTTTTACTCCAGACGACTTCTTCTCTTGGAAGTTTCAGCCATTCTTCAGCAAGAGCTTTCATCTTTCTTTCTTCTTCTTTTCTCTCCAACTCTTCTAAAATTTCAAATTTTTTTAATACAGTCTCAACATCACCACATTTTTCTATCAGTTCAACAGCACTTCTTAGTTGTTCCAGATACTTTTTAGCGTAAACGCCAGTAACATGTGTGCCAGTTGTTGAAATGGATGGAACATAAATACTTCCTTCTCCTGCTACAAATCCTAGATAATGACTTGTTAGCCTTACATATGCTCTAAATGGGTCTTGCTCTAAAAACGATGGTTGTTTATTTATAGTTGTTCCGTCTTCGGTAGAACCACCTAACTCATTTATTAGTTGTGTATATTTCTCCATTATTTTCTTACTTAATGTAATTATTTCTTTTTTAAGGACGGCGATATTTTGGGTCGCCTCACCCATTTGTGTTTGACTAATATCTGCCATTTGTTTCACCACAACTATAACATACTCACAACAATTATATAAATCTTTCTACAACTAGAACAAACTAACAATAATTAAAACATTCTTGATATAACTATTCAAAGTTGAAAACTATATCATCATCTGCAAAATTAAATATAATTTCATCTTCAAACCCGAAAGTAATCGGTGTTTCTTGTATGAATCTTCCTAATAGCATTTCTTTTTTAGGTAATGAGTAGTCTTTTGGTTTTAGTTTATCTTTGTAATTATTGTATCGTCTTTCAAACCATCTTTTATACCAATAGTTATAAATTTCCTGTTCAGGTCTGTTTATGTAAGTGTATGTTTTTAAATCTTTTCTGAAAATGTCTGTTTCATTTATTAACCAACAGAAGTATACACCACGTTTATGCAAGCATTTCTCAGGAAAAGCATCTTCCATTTTCAAACCTAATTCTGATAAGATTCTTGTTATTTTAGTCGTGGTAGGTCTTGATTGAAACTTCTTAAAAACTATTCCTAGTTGTTTTGAAGCTTTATTCATTAGTTTTCTTGTTTTAGGAGAGAAATGTATTACTGTTGCATTTCCGCTTGTTAATCCTAGATATTTCCATCTTGCTAATATTGTTTTTGGGTCCCATAGTCTGTCATATTGTATTGATTCTCCAAATAAGCTCGTTGTTGTGATTCCATAAATTGGTTGTTCATATTTTTTAATATAATAATCTCTTATCAAGTTACTTGGAGCTAATAATGCTAATAGTTTTCCACCAGTTAACATTGAGAAAGGTTCTACTGAGACACAGACATACATATTTGTTAAATATTGTATTTTATTCACTTCACTATGGTGTATTCCTATATATCTATCTCTAGTGGGTAACTTTATGAAGTCACTTCCGAATCCGAGTATTCCTAATAGTTTATTGGAGTTCTCATCAAATATTAAGAAGTTCATTATTCTGCCTACATATCCTCTATGTGGAGCTGATGATACAACTATTCTTGCATATGTCCATAATTCTTTTTCCCATTCTGTTTCACATGGTTTAATGATTACAGACAATTTTTTGAAGTCTACTCCATCTAGATAAATATATTTTAGGTATTTTCTTTCATATTGTAAGAGTCTATTGTAATTGTTTTCTATTTCTTTCTGTTTTTGTTTATGTAAAAGTTCAGATATAGCTTCTCTCATATTCTTTTTACTAGATAAAAATGCT
>Ga0272448_1008831_pt1 | contig 10406 bp, 7 predicted proteins | sample YNPCB0191_FD_202220 | JGI IMG/M metagenome (GOLD analysis project Ga0272448, IMG submission 202220) | Hot spring sediment microbial communities from Yellowstone National Park, WY, United States - YNP-CB-019-1 | ecosystem: Environmental > Aquatic > Thermal springs > Hot (42-90C) > Sediment... | reverse complement strand
TACAATTTTTCTATCTTTTTCATTAAAATCAACAACAAGCACTTCTTTACTTTTAGTTGTTACAAATATAGGCTTTGACAATTTTTTTTTCAAAAATGCTATTATTGCAGAAGCCACAGAACCTGTTCCACAGGCACCTGTTTCGTTTTCAACTCCACGTTCATAAGTTCTGACTTTTATAGCATTATGATCTGTAATCTGAACAAAATTAACATTGGTTCCTGCAGGATAAAATAAAGGAGCATAACGTATGGCTCTACCTGTTTCAAAGACATTCTCTTTTTCAACATCATCAACAATTATTACTGTATGTGGCACGCCTGTATTAATAAAATGAACAGTTCCTTTATACTGTGATATATCTAAAAAAAGATCCATTTTTAAATCAAAAGGTTCAGTTAGATTTACTTTTACTGTATCAGAGTTAACAATTGCATTTATAAGACCTGCTTTTGTTTCAATTTTCATTTCATTTTTTGTTATTATCTTTTTATCAAAAACAAATCTTGCAAAACATCTTGCACCATTTCCGCACATCTCAGCCTCACTTCCATCAGCATTGATAATTCTCATTTTAATATCAGCAATGGAAGATTTTTCTACAAATAACACTCCATCAGTATGCCATTTATTACAAAGTTCAATAGAGATTGAAGAAAGATCCTTTATTTGATTATTAAGATTATCAATTACACAAAAAGTATTCCCGCTACCGCTCATTAAAGTGATCATAGAACCTCATTTTTTATTAAATCTTCTAAAGATTCATTTTTACGTATGATATTTACTGTATTATCTGATACAATTAATTCAGCAATAAAAGGTCGTGAATTATAACGTGAAGACATTACAGATCCATAGGCACCTGAATTCATTATTGCAAGAAAATCACCCTGTTTAATCTTTGAAAGGGTCCTATCTTTAGCAAAAAAATCTGAACTTTCACATACAGGACCAACAACATCTGCAACTATTGTGCCAGAATGTTTTCTTAAAGGTAGAATCTCATGATAAGCATTATAAAAAGCAGGTCTGATAAGATCGTTCATACCGCCATCAGTGATTATAAAAGTTTTTTTACCAGATTTTTTAATATACTGAACCTGTACTATAAGAATTCCTGCAGGAGCAGATATTGATCTTCCAGGTTCAACAAAGAGTTCTAATCCACGATTCCTCAATAAAGGTAAGATAGAATCTGCAAGTTCAGAAACAGGAAGAGATTTTTGATCTTTTTGATATGGTATTCCAAGTCCTCCACCAATATTAATTGAATGTATCTCTAATCCTAATTCTGTTAATCTATCTATATAGAACATCACTTTTTTTAAAGATTCAACAAAAGGTTTTACAGATAAAATCTGGGAGCCTATATGAAAATGAATCCCACTTATATTAACTCTTGAAAATTTTTTAATCTTTGGAATAAATTTTTTCAGATCATCAAAAAGTATTCCGAATTTATTTTCTTTATGTCCAGTAGTAATATGATGATGGGTATCTGGATTTATATCAGGATTTAAACGAATTGCACAGTTTGCAGTTTTTTTCATTTTTGAAGCAAGGATATTTATTCTTTGTATCTCTTCAAAAGATTCACAGTTAAACATTCTTATATTAGCTTTTAAAGCACTTATTATTTCTGTTTCTGTCTTTCCAACTCCAGCAAAAACAGTTTTTGACATATCTCCATTTGCTTTTTGTACACGAAAAAGTTCTCCACCTGATACAATATCAAAACCAGATCCTAAACTGGCAAGTATTTTCAAAATATTTATATTAGAAAGAGATTTTACAGAATAACATATTGTTGTATTTAAAGCCCTGAAAGCATTCTTCCAGGCAAGAAAGCCTGATTTAAGAACACTTTCAGAATAAACCCAGAAAGGAGTCTTTGTTTTTAATGCAAGTTCATAGAGATTTACTCTATCACAGTATAAAACATCATTTTGAAAATAAAATCCTTTTTTCATTTTATCTTACCTTTAGCTATATTATTTAGAATTTCAATACCTTTAATAAGGATTTTATTATCTGCTGCAAAAGAAATTCTGAAATGTGTATCTCTTTCAGAAAAAACATTTCCAGGAATTATAAGAACTTTTTGTTTGATTGCTTCTTCTACAAAAAGAGAAGAAGAACTGAATCTTTCTGGTTTTTCAGGAAATGCATAAAAGGCTCCTTTAGGTTTTACAAGATTAAAATTATCTTTTAATCCTTCATAAATAATGTCTCTCTTCTTTTTGTAAGAAGAGATTAAATTCTTTCTATCTACTTTCAAAAATTCCAGAAGAGCATACTGGGCAAAAGATGGAGCACATACAAAAGAGTATTGTTGAAGTTTAATCATTTCAGAGATAATTTTATCAGGTCCTAAAGCATAACCAACTCTCCAGCCAGTTATAGCCAAAGATTTAGAAAAACCATTGAGAATAAGAAGATTATCTTTGTCACAAAATTCACAGATACTTCTATAAGGCTCGTCATATGAAAAATCATCATAGATCTCATCGCTTATAATAAAAACATTATTTTCTTTAGCAACCTTTGCAATAAAAATAAGATCTTCAGCAGGAAGAATCATTCCTGTAGGATTTGATGGACTGTTAACAATAAGAACTTTTGTCTTTTTAGTAAAGAGTTTTGAAAATTGTTCCCGATTGATCCTAAAATCAGGATATGTCTCATAAAATACAGGAACACCACTTAATAAATTTACAAGATGTTTATACATAACAAAACCAGGATCCGGCATCAAAACTTCATCACCAGGATCAACAAGAGCCATTAAAGCAAGAAGAAGTCCTCCAGATACTCCAGAGGTTATTATAGAAGATTCAGAATTAAAATTATATCTTTTCTTATAAATCTCTTTTACCAGAGAATTTAATTCAAATATACCTTGAGTTACTGTATAACTATTTTTGTCTGAACGAATAGCTTTTATAGCAGTTCTTTTTATTCTTTCAGGGACTTTAAAATCAGGTTGACCTATACTAAGATTAATGGGACTGTCAATCTTTGCTGCAAGATTAAAAACTTTTCTTATTCCTGAAGAATCAATCTTAGACATTCTATCTGCAATCTTTATACTCATAATTTTCCTTTATCTTAAAATATACATCTTCAAAGGAGGAAATCCATTAAACTCAACAGAACTGTAACTTTTCGTATATGCACCAGCAGCTAATATAAAAACTTTATCTCCGATAGTAATATCTTCAGGTAACCTGTATTTAAAATTTTCATAGAGTATATCCATACTATCGCATGTAGGTCCTGCGAGAATAGTTTCTGTAAGAAATCCAGGTTTTTCGCATATTATCGGATATTTTATAGCTTCATTAAGAGTTTCAATTAGGCCATTAAATTTTCCTATATCAAGATACACCCATGGAAATAGATCTGCTTTACTTTTTTTTGAAATAAGAACAACTTCAGACACAACAACACCTGCTTCTGCAACAAGCGAACGACCAGGTTCAATAAAGATTTTAGGCATATTATCTCCAAAATCTTCTTTAAGAAACCTTGTTATTTCTTCTGCATATTTTTTTAGGCTTTGGGTATGTGTTCTATATTGAGCTGGAAGACCTCCACCTAAATTTATCATCTTTAATTCTATCTTATCTTCTTTTAAAGAATCAAAAAGATATCTGCATTGTGCTATTGCATTATCCCACTGTCCTATATCTCTTTGTTGTGAACCGACATGGAAAGATATTCCAAATGGTTCTACATTCATATCACGAGCCATTAAAACAAGTTCATATATCATACTTGGATGGCAACCGAATTTTTTAGAAAGTGGCCAATCTGCTCCTGAACCCTCAGTAAGTAATCTAAAAAAGACTTTAGAACCAGGAGCTGCTCTTTCTATTTTTTTTAATTCTTCACGACTGTCACATGCAAAAAGAGTAACCCCCTGACGATAAGCATAAGCAATGTCCTTTTCTTTTTTTATAGTATTTCCAAAACTTATTTTATCAGGTGAAACTCCTGCCTCAAGAACTCTATCCAGTTCCGGTACAGAAGCAACATCAAAAGAGGATCCTAAATCTGCAAGAAGAGATATTATTTCAACTGCAGGATTTGCTTTAACAGCATAAAAAATTTGTGCATATGGTAAAAGTCTTTTTAAACGATTATAATTCCTTTTCACAACAGAGAGATCCATTATTAAAAAAGGTGTCTCTTTGTTCTGGACAAAATTTTTGATCTTTTGCCAGGTCTTTTTGCTGAAATACTCAGATACAATGGAAGCATAATTGTTAATTTTAGGTGCCATCTTCTTTACAATTTCCTCCGAGAGAAATTATAGATAATAATTATAGTGACATTTTTACTCTTTCGTCAAGAAAGATCTTTTTTTACTTTTTTCCACATTGAACGCCATTCTGATATGTTTATTTTTTTCTTTTTGCTTTTTTGTATTATAGATTCCATCTTTCGAAACCTTTTAATAAATTTTTTGCCGGCGTTGAGAATACATCGTTCAGGATTTATTCCAAGTTCTATTAAAAGATTCACAAAAACAAATAAAAGATCCCCTCCTTCCTCTTCCAGCCTTTTTTTATTCTTTTTATACTTAATCTGATATAAAAATTCCTTCCATTCTTCAACAACTTTTTTGATAATAGAATTTTTTGATTCCCATTTAAACCCAGCCTTATAAGCCTGTTTTAAAATATGTTCTGTATATATAAGCCCGGGTAAAAGAGATGGAATGCCATCCATAACACTTTTTCTATCTTTCTTCTCTTCTTCTTTTACCTTTTCCCACTGTTTTTTTACTTCTAAAATGTTCTTGACTTTTTTATTGCCAAAAACATGTTCATGCCTTCTAATAAGTTTTCTGCATATACTATCAACAACATCATTAAAAGAAAATTCTCTTCTTTCTTTTGCTATCTGTGATTGAAAAACAATGTGTAAAAGTATATCTCCTAATTCTTCTTTCATATTGTTTTTATTATTGTTATAAACTGCATCTATGAATTCATAAGTCTCTTCTATCAATCCGTTGCATAAAGAAAGATGAGTCTGTTTTCTATCCCAGGGACATCCTTTTTTACTTCTTAATCTTTTTATAATATCTAAAAGATCTTTAATGTTGTATCTTTTCATTATAGTTCCTTAATTTTAAAAAAATAATTTTTTTCTTTGTAAAGATAATAAAAAAACAATATATTTTATATAAATATATAAAAGAAGGAGTTTGGTGTGAAAGTTATAATAGATAGATTTGAAAATAATATGGTAGTCCTTGAACTTACAGATGGAAGAAAGGCTTTGTGCGAAAAGTCACTTCTTCCAGAAAAAATTAAAGAAGGTGATGTCCTTGATGTTATTATAAATATAGATGATACAGAAACCAAAAGACGTAAAAAAGAAGCACAGGATATCCAGGATAGATTAAGAAAAAACTTAAATGATTATTAAAAAATTTATTTTATTTTTGTTTTGTATAATATCTTCAGTTTGTTATGGCTTTGAAACAAATCATCTGGTTATAAGTGAGATATGTCTACAAGGAGCATTCGGTGGAGGAGTGGATGATGAATTTATAGAAATTTATAATCCAACATCTTCTCCTGTTGATCTTGCTTCGAATAACTATAGACTATATCGCTCAACAGCAGCAAGTTATACAAGATATCTTATATGTCGTTTTAATACTCCTTCAGATTTTTTAGCACCCTTAACAAATACCATCATTCCATCTCATGGTTATTATCTTGTTGCAAATAGTAACTGTTCTCCTGCTTTAAAAAGTATTGCAGATGCTTTATGGAAAACTTCAGAAAAACTTGCTGATAATAATAAAATCTTTCTTACACGTGTTTCTCCACCAGCAAATCCACCACAGGAAGAGACAATAGATTTTGTAGGTCTTGGAAGTGCGAATGAATATGAAGGATCAGGACCTGCAGTATCTCCAGGCTCTGGTTACAGTATTGAAAGAAAAGCATGGTCTGGTTCAACAACAATGAGTATGACAAATAGTGGAGAAGATCAATTCAGGGGAAATGCTGAAGATTCTGATAATAATAATCTTGATTTTGTAATAAGACGACCAGAACCACAAAATAGTCTCTCTTTAAAAGAATCTCCTTATAATCCACCTATTGAAAAGCTTTTCTTAAGTATTATAAATACAGCACCTTTTATAATTCCTGAAGGTGCAACAAATATACCTCTTTTTGCTTTTAATTTAAGTTCTTCATCTAACTTTAGAACATTAACTTCTCTTAGTATTACAAATTGTGGGGTTGCTGTTCAAAATTCTTTTGTAAGAATAAAACTTTTTCTTGATAATGATCTTTCTTTAACTTTATCTGATAAAGATACCTTTGCAGGATTTCTTAATTCAGATTTTAATGGAAAATGGACGAATAATTTTTTAACAATAAGTTCTAATTTAGATACTCCAGGTAGAACCTTTATAGTTGTTGCTGATATGAATAGCCCTTTAAATAAAGGAGAAGAGATAATTTTTGGAATTCCAAAAGGTGGTTTAAAAATATCAAGCGGACTTTCAAATCAATCTCTTTTTAAAGTAAGTCAGTCATCTTTTACTCCTCCTTCGCTTTATGTGGTTATAAATGAAATAGCATGGAGAGGAACAGTTGCTGATGTGAATGATGAATGGATGGAACTTTTCAATAATACCACATTAACCCAATCTTTAGCAGGATGGAGCCTTAAAGCAAAAGATGGAATACCAAATATATCCCTTAATGGTTTTATAAAACCATCAGATTTTTTTCTTCTTGAAAGAACAGATGATACTACTGTATCTGATATAACAGCAGATCAAATATATGCCGGAGCATTATCTGATTCAGGAGAGTTTCTTTTACTTTTTAACAATCAGAATAGGTTAGTAGATTATGTAGATTGTTCAACAGGATGGCATATTTTTATTAATTCAGGAACTTCTATAGAACGAAAATATTCAACAATAGAAGATTCAAAAACAAACTGGAAGACAAATGATGGATTATGGCGTTGCGGTGTTGATGCTGGAGGAAATCTAATAAATGGAACTCCAAAAAGACAAAATTTTCCTCCTAATACTTTTATATTTTCTGTTATTACAAATCTTAAAGACTTAACAGTTTTTCCTGGAAATACAAATGTTCCTGTATCCTCTTTTCGTTATATTCATTACTATTCTGAAAATTTAAAAAAAATTACAGTCTCTAACGAAGGAACACTTTTAATAACAAACAGATTAAAACTTTTTAAAGATAATCCTCCTCTTGGAGTTTTTGATTCTCAAGATATTTTTTTAGGTTTTTTATTTTCTGACGGTAATTCAAAATGGACAAATTTTTCTTTATCCGTTCCTTCAAAATCAGACTGTCTGATTCTTGCTGATATTCCGTCAGAAACAAATAATATCCATAATAAAACTATTAAGTTATTAATTCCTGAATCTAAATCTTTTTCAGTTACAGGCAGTTCAAATTTTCAGTCTTTTACAAATAATCCAATTATACGGATAATAATTGATAGATTGTTTTTTTATGGAATCCAGTTGCCTGAAAGAAAAATAGAAGTCAAAGAAAATGCAGTCTCTCTTGCTTTCAGCCTTAAAGCATCTACAAACAATATCTTTCTTTCATCAATAGAATTGACAAATTTAGGTACAATTGAAGATGGAAGAATATCTTCACTTACACTTTTTCAGAAAATAGGAAGTGTTATAACTAAACGAGAAATAAACGATTATCCTGTGGGAAGGTTTATTTATTCTGGAAATAAAAAATGGAGTCTTGTATTGTTTAACACATTTGAAATTCCATATATGAACAGTTTTACTAATTTTATTATATCATTTATTTCAAGTGGAGATTTTACTGTAACAGTACCAAAGAATTTATCATTAGGAATTAAACCTGAAAAGATTAAGACATCAGGTTTAGCATCTTCTCCATCTTTTTTTTATACTAACCAAAGTCGTTTAAAGATTACAAATTCAAGTCCTGTTCCACCAAAAGGGCTTGTATGTCTTAAAACAAATTCTTCAGAAGTGCTTCTTTCATGGACAAGATATACAAACATTCCTGATTTTTTAAGATTTGTTATATCGTATGGAACGAACTCTTTTCTTACAAACTATAGATTCGTTTCAAATATTTCTACTACCAATTACTTATTAACAGGTTTAAAAGCAAATACTATGTTTTATTTGAGAATACGTGTTGAGGATGAAGCAAAACAATCAAGTACTAATAATTCTTATATAATTGTAAAAACAAGAAATGATACTAATTCTCCTATTTTTAATTATTCTTCAATTCGTTACTCTATAAACAAAAATGTTGTTCATCTTTCATGGTCTAAAGCAACAGATCCTGAAAATAGTCTTCCTATTACTTATTTAATTTATATATCTTCCAATCTATATTTTAAAACAAACACTCCTGACTTTACCACAATTCAAACTAATTTTTCTTTTTCAATAGATAATGGAACGTGGAATATAATGATAAGATGTCAGGATGCTTTTACAAATATATCTATGGTAGATTTTTCAAATATTATCAGTATCAGTATTGGTGATATAGTAGATAATCTTGAGAAAGTCTATTTTTTCCCAAATCCTTTACATAAAGGAGAAAGTCTTAAGTTCAATTATTTTACTGATACTACAGAATTTTTTATTTACAATGTTCGTGGAGATTTAATCTATAAGACAGAAGAACGGACCCTTACTCTTCCAGATTATGTGGATGCAGGAGTCTATTTTGTTGTAATAAAAGATAAAAAAACAATTAAGAAAAAAAGGTTAATCTATTTAAAATGAAACGTTATTTTTTTATATTTTTTTTGGTTTTTTTTTGTAATAAAATCTTAGGTGATAAAGTTTATAATTCTTTTGAGACTTTAAATTTAACTTTTCCTGCACGTTATTTTGCACTTGGAGGAGCAGGAGTTGCTTTGTGTGATGATATATCTTCTGTATTTATAAATTCCTCAAGACTTGTTCAGTTAAAAAGTTTTTCATTCTGTGCAGGAGGAAGTATTCAATTTGATGATGCTTATTCTACGACAGTAGCAGCATCTATTCCGATGCCTCTTGGAGTATTTGCCGGTTTTCTTTCTTGGTTTAATTATGGTCCTGCAGAGATTAGAACCTCAGATACTCTTGAACCTGATTATATCTTTTATCCTTCAGATATAATTGCAGGAATTGGTTTTGGTTCTTCTTTATTTAATTTTTTCTCTTATGGAATAAATTTAAAATATATACAGGGGACATATTCTCAAAAAGATATCATATATGCTTTTGCTGCTGATCTTAATACTCATTTTGATATAAAATTTATTAAAGGTTTTCAGGCAGGATTTACAGTAAATAATTTAGGAATTATTCCTGATATTAATTACAAAAATAATTCTTTGCCACTTGTTTTTGTTGCAGGTTTTGCTTATCCTGTTGAATTAGAAACTCCTGTTGCAGGACTTTATGATATAAAAACAGCATTAGATTTAGAAGTAAATACTCTTTTTAATATAAGAGTTCTTTCAGGGATTGAATGGTGCTGGTATCATATAATACCAGATATGCATATTACTTTACGAACAGGTTTTTCTTTTCCAGTTGACACAGCCTGGTTTTCTATGTTAAGATTAGGTGCAGGTTTGGAATGGAAGACTTTCTCTCTTGATTACGGTTGCGGTTTTTTTCAGGATCTCGGATTTATTCATAGAATAACTCTATCATATAGATCTTTCCCTTTGCCTGAAAAAAGATTTGTCCGTATAACAAGTGAAAAAACTATAAAGAGAACTTTACAAGAGATAGATAATGTTATAAAAAAATCTTCTTCTATAACTAATTCATCCCCAAAAGAATATAAAAAAGAAGAAGAAGAATATGATTTTGAGGAAGAATGAACCATTTTTTTTTAAAAAAGAATATAAAATTATTAATTATAACCTTTCTTTTTATTTTTATAAATCAAACAGAAGCATATTTTTTATCTTTTTCTAATATCACAGCAAAGACTCTAACTGTTGGACTTCGTAATTATTGTGTTGTTAAAATCTATGAAGATTCTGGAATCCTTGCAACAAACTTTTATGGTTCTGTTATACTTTCCTCATCTTCTTATGATACTATATTTTCATCTAAAGAGATTCTTATTATAAAAGGAATCTCTCAACAATTCTGGATAAAAGAAGCAGGAAATGTTTCTAAAATTTCTCTTTCTATTAAGGAACCTGTGTATAATTTATCTTTAAATACAAATATAGTGGTTATTGATCCAGAGGAGATTAATCTTCGTCAAACTTTAATAGTAAATGAACTTATGGTAACAACAGATAATGATAATCTTTTTGAATGGATTGAATTTTATAATAATTCTTCTTCAACATTTAACTTGACTAAT
>Ga0272448_1008828_pt1 | contig 10412 bp, 8 predicted proteins | sample YNPCB0191_FD_202220 | JGI IMG/M metagenome (GOLD analysis project Ga0272448, IMG submission 202220) | Hot spring sediment microbial communities from Yellowstone National Park, WY, United States - YNP-CB-019-1 | ecosystem: Environmental > Aquatic > Thermal springs > Hot (42-90C) > Sediment... | reverse complement strand
GACAGCAAAGGCGGCATGCAATGACTGACTCCATACGCGCGGCGGTCAACAAACGAGCCGATCAGGCGCGCGAACTGTTGATCGACTTGATCCGCATACAAAGCCCCTCCGGCAGCGAAGCGGAGGCGGTTGTATATTGCCACACCAAGTTCGCCGAAATCGGCTGCGAGAGCACGCTCGCACCCATCGGCAACGAGATCAAGGAAGACCCCGAATACAGCCATCCCGTCGAACCCGTGTCATACGACGGCCGCGCCAACCTTTTGGCGCTGCGCAAGGGCGCGGGCGGGGGTAGAAGCGTCATTCTGCAGACGCACGTCGATACCGTGCCCGCCGGCGATTGGCCGGAAGCGTTCACCCCGCGCCAGGAAGGTTCTCTCGTCTATGGCAGGGGCGCGTGCGACGCCAAGGGCCACATCGCTGGAATCTGGCTTGCGCTGGCGGCCCTGGAGGACCTGGGAGTCTCGCTAAATGGCGATATCCAGGCACAGATCGTGGTTGAGGAGGAGTTCGGCGGCAACGGGGCGCTTGCCTTGATCCGGCAAGGTCACAGAGCCGATGCGGCGCTCATCTGCGAGAGCAGCGAGCTGCATATCCATCCCGCGAACCGGGGCGCGATATGGTTCCGAATCGAGATTGAAGGCGTGGCCACTCACATGGGCCGCAAGCACGAGGGCATCTCCGCCATCGATCTGTCATACAAGGTGATCCACGCGCTTTATGAATACGAGAAGCGCATCATTGCCGACAGCAAGGACTATCCCGGCTTCGAGAAGTATGCCAACCCTGTCCAGGTTAATATCGGAATGTTACACTCCGGTGAGTGGCCGTCGATGGTTGCGGCGCGGTCGGTGATCGAGGGAGGAATTGGCTTTCTGCCCAATCGGTCAATGGATCGGGTGAAGAACGAAGTAAAAGAAGTCATCGAAAACATAGACGATCCTTGGCTTCGCGAGCACTACAAGTTGTCGTTCCCACGGCTGCACAATGATTCCTACGAAACCGACTATCGCCACCCGGCCGTCCTTGCGTTGCAGCAGGCGTGTCGCAGCAGCGGCCTGAATTCGGAAGTGCTGGGCTGGAATGTGAGCTGTGATGCGCGCCTGTACGCGAAGATCGGCGGAATGCCCACGTTTGTATTCGGCGCGGGTTCGATCCTGGATGCCCACGCCCGCGATGAGAAGATCGACTTCCGCGACATCGTCAAGGCGTCAGAAGCGGTCGTGAGGTTCCTGACGGACTGGTGCGCTTAAGCGCACCAGCCCTTACTCAGCCCCACAATAGCTGAAAGTAGCACACCATCCGCGTGTGGCCTACGGGCTCCAGATGTCCTCCGGCGCTGCCACCCGAATCGCGGGCAGGTGTGTCGTCTCGTAGTCCACGAGCGTGACGGAACCGCGCGCAACCAGATACTGGCCGATCCATCTGCGCGCACCGACGTCCTTGCCCAGTAAAACCACGCCGGTGACACCTGGTATTAGCGGCCTGCCCGCGCCGTCATCGATCGTAACCCAGCTATAGTCGGGCGCTATCGCCGTCACCCTGCCCCAGACTTGTGCGTCAAGGCCGACGTTGTTCGGGCCGCAGCTTCCCGGCACGCCAATCTGCAGGCCAATAGTATTCGATCCGCCAACCGCACGCGACCCCATCGCGAGCGGCGTGGGCGGCGTGTCCCGCGTCCTAGCGATAATCTGCGTCAGCTCGATGCACCTTTCGCCATTGCCATTGTCCATCAGGTTGCCCAGCAGCGTCGTGGCTTCCCCCCTGACAGCCCCCGTGCCGCGGACCATTATCCCCATCGACCGATCGGCAAGCTCGATGTTGAACCTGTCCGAATGGACTCTGGTCACGATGGCTTTCACGCGTACATAGCCGCTGCTCATCGATTTCGCTTGCAGGAGCGAGATCTCATCGGGCAAGGTCGCATATACGAGGTCATCGGCGTTGAAACTGAAGACGGCGTTCGGGTCATTGTCGGAGCAAAGCGTGACCGTGCTGAACGGCTGGTCTGCCGAGACTATGCCGAGAAAGTAAACGTCATTACCTGTGTCGAGGCTGTAGAGTGGGTCCGTCGCGCTGTACGCATCGAATCCGCTTACCTGCATCCGCCAGAACGGGATTGGCGGACTGCCGGTCGGCGTCGGATTGCCGATCAGATACGCGCCAAACGCGTGGACCGGGACCGAGAAGTTGAAGGTAATCCTGTCGCCGTTGCCGGCCAGAAACTCGTGGTCCTCACCGAAAACGCCCAGGGAATTGGGCGCGGAGGCAGCCAAGTGAGCTGCCGTAGCGATCGGCGGCAGCACTATCGGCGTCGATCCATCGGAGGCCAAGCCGCTTGCCGAGATGGACAAGCTGCCATAGCTCGCCGCGGATGAGCCGTCCGCCTGCGCGTCGAAGTTCGTCACCGTATGCTGAGTGTAGCCGGCGATAGCGGAGTCGAAGAGCGCCCGGTTGGTATAGCCGGTCATAGCCGACGCTGCCGCGGCAAGCAGACAGATGCCGATGACGATTGCAAACGTCGTATGCAGTCTCATATAGGGCCTCCGACCGCTAGTTGACCAGGTAGATCACGGATGTATCGGCCTTAACCGTGACAGGAGCGCCGGACGAGTTCCACACCTGAACGAAGAACGAGTCGAACATCACAGGCACGGTGAAAGCGCAGAGCGTGGGCTGCATAGTAAAGTTCGCTTGCTCGCTGATAGGCCTGCCTGTGGCGGCCCAGTTCGCCTTGCCGAGACTCATGGGCGCGCCACCGAAGCCATAGTAGGCAACCGCAACCTGCACTTGCGCCGGGTCTACAGGCACTGCGGCAAGCGATACAATAATGCGTATCTCCTTGTAACCCGCACAGTTGATGATGCCGAAGCCCGAAGCCGAGTTATTGGCGATGGTGTGGTCGGTGGTACACAACTGGATCATCGAATGGTAGGTCGGATTGGAGACTGTGTTGCCTGCTGGATTGATGGAGATCGAGTTTCCGACCTGCACGGTATTGCCGGTAGGCACTATCGAGACCGGCGTCGACCTCGTATCGGACAGCCCAGGCTCTGCCGACCAGCCCAGAAGCCCCAGAAGCACGAGAAAGGCGAGTGCGAGAAGATGTGCACGTGGATGCATTGCTTTGTTCTCCCTTGCGGAACGCATTCCGAACGGAAGGCTGGCAAGCACATTCCGTGCCAAACTCAGCCACAGCAGCAAAATATCACGCCCACGCGTCGGCAAAAGAAGTGAGGCGGATGCCGCTGTCTTCAATACACCTGCGCACCGGTTCGGAGGTTAGCGCGGCGAGTTCGTCGTCCCACGAGTAGCCCCACCTCGCGTAGCGCTCTTGTCGGCCGGGGACATGATGTCCCGGCCCAACAAAGGTCATGCCGGGATGGCACATAATTTCGTTGACGCCCGGTTGCAGCCGGTTCAGCGTGGCCATCAGATTGGCCTCGCTCATGCGGCCGGACACAGCCAGCCCCCAAAACCAGTCGGCCGTGCACAATCCCGCCTTCCGCACCTGTTTGACTCGTGCTCGGCACATCTGTGCAAGTATCCGCGTCTGAATCGTTCGCAAGCTCGGCCCGTGCGGGCCTGGCCCGCCGCGCTCTAGCGGCACACGAATGGTGGCTATGGAAGCTCCTATGGCCGACTCGACCACGATCTCGAAAACTCCGGGCAGCATGTGAAGGTGCTGATGGGAGTCGATGTGAGTGGGATGAACCCCCGCCGACAGCACTCGTTCTATCTGCGCACCGATTTCGATGCGGAGTTCACGAACGCCAAATCGCTTAGCCAGCAATCGACGGGCAAACACGATGTATGACGGCGGCAGCCGCCCGTCCTCGGCGACCATCGCTCGGAGGTCGGCGACGGGCGCCACGCACCTCTCATCGACAAGGGAAAGATGGACCCCGACGCCGAGACTCGGTGTGTCGCGAGCGATGCGGACTGCGTCCTCAAACGCCTCGCCGTTGGGCATCAGGCTGGCACTACTAACGATCCCGTTCTGATGCGCCAACAGGATCCCGCGGTTGATCGACTCGCTCAGGCCGAAGTCGTCCGCGTTCACTATCAAGGTTGTCGCTCGTCTTGCCATGGGCCTCCAAACGGTAGCGTAGCATCTCCCGCAAGATCACCAGAACCACTCGGCTGCTCGCAAGCGTGGACACGCCGGCCACACGTGGGTAGTAGTCCATTCCGATCTCGGCAATACGCGCCCCAACCCGCCGCATTTCCAGCAAAAGCTCGGCATCGATAAAAGAGCCTTCCGATTTGAGCACGATTCGATCAAGCAAATCCCGCCTAAACAACTTGAACGCGAAATTGACGTCCTTGACGCGGAGCTTGAAAAGCAGCCGTATCAGCCGATTGTAGACTTTACTCATAAGCTCGCGCTTCCAACTCTCTGCGCGAGACCTGCGCCAACCTATAACGACGTCCGCATCATCTGCAAGCGGCACGGCATCGAGCGCGTCGTCCATCCTTATCGGCAGGTCGCTGTCCATATATAGGACCCACTCCTTGCTTGCGGCCGCAAAGCCCGTCTTGAGCGAACCTCCCAGCTTGCGGTTGCGGTCGTGGTGGATAACGCGCACTTCCTGATGCTGTTCGGCGAGTCTATCGGCTATTGCCCCGCTGCCGTCTGTGCTCGCGTCGTCGACCACAATGATCTCAAGCTCCGGTACAATCATGTGGCCGACGCGGAGCGCTTCGGAAACGGCTATCGGAATATTGTCCCTTTCGTTGTACATCGGATAAATAATGCTCAGTGATTGTATCACTTCCGGCACAGCCTTTCTCGACGAGCGGCGGCCTCGTTTGCTATTAGCGCGAATCCGCCTTTTCGGATTATCCTGCAACCCTCTGTTTCAACGAGGGTAGTCTGTCCGTCCTTACATATAACCCACGTTGATACATTGCCTGCGAGCACACGCTTCACCTCGTCGGATGTACGCAGGTGCCGCGGCGTGAATCCCAGATAAAACAGCAAACTCGGCCTTCGCAGGCCGTATTCCGCCACCTGATCGCTGGGGCCAAGACGCACCGACCGCGCAATATCCCGCGTGCTAACCACGGCAGCGACCCTGGGAACGGCGGAGCATATCAGTATTGACGCGAAAGCGACCATCCCTGTTCCGCAGATCAATGCAGCACGGTCCGGTTTCTGCGTCAGCGCGACAACAGTCGCCGCAACCAGTACGCCACCGATGCAGGCGGCAGGCGTACGAGCCGCAGGATACTTGGCACCAGCAATGGCCACAAGAACCGCAGTCACCAACACTGACGCAGCTACCGCCGTGATCAAACACACCTTTACGCACCTTGCAGTCGCTGATTCCTCGGACGCGGCCCGGTCAAGCAGAACGCCCACGAAAAGTGCAGCCGACGGATACACAGGAAAGATATAGGTCACAAGCTGCGTCTTTGAAAGCGAGAAGAAGACAAAAACAACCGCGAACCACACCGCTGCCAGCCGCGAGCCGGTATTGGCCGCCCGGTACCTAAGCAAGCCTGGCAACAGAAACACGCTCCAGGGAAAGAAAAACACAAACAGCACCGGAACGTTGAGAAAGTATGAATACCAACCACCCGTTGTCCCGGGGTGCTCCGGCTTGATGAACCGCGTTAGATTGTTAGCGACGATAAACCCCTGCACAAACGCGCCTCGGTGGACGGCATACATCGCAACGTACCACGGCATACCCACAATCAGAGCCGCTGCAATACCCATAAACGCATCGACACTGATGAGTCGCCTGAGCCGACCGCTGCAACAAAGATGTATCGCGAACGTCACCAGCAGCAGAAGCGGTCCAACCGGCCCTTTCGCAAGCATCGCCAGCCCGGCCATCCCTCCACAAAGAATAGGATAGAAAAGGCCGTAGTTTCCAGCCCGCGGCTCTCTGCTGTCTGCTCTCTGCTCGCCGCCATTCTGGCCGAACCACCTTCGATACGCATAAAGCGACCCGGCCAGGCAAAAGACGAACGTCATATCGGTGACGGCAGCACGTGCAAGAACAATCTGCTGAATGCAGGTCGCCATCGCGATACACGCCAGCACCGCCGCGCGTCTGCCGAAATCGTAAGCAACCAGCAGGTACAACCACACAAGGACGCCCACCGCGAGCACGGCGGACGGCAGCCGGACGGCAAGTTCGGTCGAACCCAGCAGCTTTACGCAACCAGCGGAGAGCCAATAGAAGAGGGGCGGTTTGTCGAACCACGGCTTGCCGTCGTAATGAGGTGTCAGCCAGCCTGCGCCGGCCGCCATTTCCTTTGCCACCTGTCCGTAGACCGGCTCGTCCGAATCAACCAGCGGATAACTACCCAGGCCTGCAAAGTACAGCGCGTAAAGACCAACCATGGCCAGTACGACATTCGCGACAGGTAGTTTGCCAATCTTTGCGTGGATCATAGCAGGGCTCGCACAATTATACCACTGAAGAATGTGTAACCGGCTACATTCAGCAGACCATAAGGTGAAGTTAAGAAAAACGTAATAATCCCTACTTCACCGGCCAGACATAGGGCAGGTCGTCGGGCACGTCTGGAAAGAAGCGCCGGTAGTGAGCCGGGTCCTTGCGGACCAGGTTGGATTGATGAGAACGATGGAAGTCAGGATCGCCCAGCCACGGCGGCATCTTGGGATCAGGCACGTGATGCATCTTCTCCATCCTGTTCGCAAATCCCCGCCGTACCCACTCGTCAATGCAGGCGTTGAGGTAGGCCTTTAGCGCATCCTCGTATCCGCGCCACATCTTGACCGCCGGATGATGCACCCATCGGTTGGGCTTGGCCAGACATCGGATGATTGTCAGCGCTTCGGCGCGCTGCTTGCCCAACCGCCTCGAGTCGAGCACTCGCGCCGTCTTCTCAAAGTCGGGATACGGCAGGAATGTCTGCATACACCTACGCCTCGGTGGTTCCGGTTCTGCTCTCTGCGAATATTCTAACCGAATTCCGGGCAGAATCCGAATGCCGATAAGGTTTATCCGGCTGGTTGTATGGTAATATAAAAGAAACAGCCCCAGCAGGAGGCCACCGCATGAGTAAAGCGCATTTTCAACTGTTGTCCGTCACACCAGGCAGCCCACCGCAGTTCAGCGGCCCGTTGGCACGCGTCCTGGGACCTCGCGTAAAGGATCATCCAATAATGGGGGCGCTGGGCTCGTTTTCAAGGTTGTCGCGCAGGAGCGAAATGGAGCTTCTCGGCATGAGCACGGAAGTCGCGGCGGACGGGACTTTTTCATGTCGCGCAACCGGCCCGCTTGGCATGCTTCCGGACACGAAACGCGCGGTCGCGGGCGTCCAGAACGCCGTGCGAGCAAGAGGCAAACCGATCATCCGGCGCGGTGACTTGCTCATCTATACGTCTTACCAGCCTCCCATTCCTACGAAGGCCTCTATGAAACTGCTCGGAAGCAGACTGGCGATCGAGTTCGACGGCCATCCTCAGCCCACCGTCTGCACCCTACAGGTAACTACACGCTGCCAGGCCAACTGCATCCACTGCAGCGCCGCCAGACACAGGCGCCCCGGCGAGCCGGAGCTCAGCACAGATGATTGGAAGCGCGTCATACGCGAGTCGGAGAAACTCGGCGTCGTTACGATTGTTTTCACCGGCGGCGAGCCTCTGCTGAGGCCGGACATATTCGAGTTGATCGAGTGGGTCGATAAGGACGAGGCTGTCGCGCTGATGTTCTCTAACGGCCTGCTCCTTGATGAAGATCGGGTCGCAAAGCTTAGCAGAGCTGGACTTTGGGCGATACACGTGTCGGTAGATTCCCCCGATCCGGCGGCTCATGATGAGATGCGCCGTGTGCCGGGCTGCTGGCAGAAGGCGATCGACGGCCTGAAACGCTGCAAGGATGCCGGGATGCTCGCAGGCATTTCGACCTACGCCACTCCGCAGCGCCTCCGCAACGGCCAGATCGTGGAGATGATAGAACTGGCCAAGAGTATCGGGGCCGACGAAATTACTATCTTCGACGTTGTCCCGACCGGCCGGCTCCTTCACGAAGACCGCAAGCATCTCCTTACAGACGAGGATAAGGAAGAGCTGTGTCGCATCGAAGAACGCTATAACGAAGGACACCAATTGCCGTTCGTCATCACGCAAGCGCACGTTAACGGCCCCACCGGCAATGGCTGTTACGCGGGCTGGTGTCAGTTCTATGTGACTGCCTACGGCGAGGTCACGCCGTGCGACTTTACACCACTTGCGTTCGGCAACATCCGCGAGAATAGCCTCGAGGCAATTTGGAGCAGCATGGCCCACCACGAGGCCTACTGCTACCACAAGTCGAGCTGCCGGATGCAGGATCAGCATTTCAGGGCGCAATGGATCGACAGAATACCGTCCGCCAGCCCGTTCCCCTACCCGATCGGCAAACTGGACCAACTCGGTGACGATGTCGATGAGGACCAGCCCGCGCGGCCGGGATCGTCCATAGGCATCAAGGGCTGAATCTCCATCTGTCCGAACAACCGCCGAACTACTCGACAGGCACCCGAGTGATTCACGCCGGCGAACCTGCATCACGTCATTCCGAACAGACATTTCTTCGCCTTGACACGCTGCTGAGCGCGCCCATATAATGTGGGTAACCAAGCCGAGGGAGGTGAACTGACCTGAGAATCAGAGCCAAGGAACTGCGACGCGCCAGGAAGCGAGCCGAGAAGAGATACAAGGCACGCCTGCAAGCCGAAGCGGCCGCTGCTCCTCCGCCCACAAAGAAGAAGTAACCCGCGAACCGCCCGTGATATGTCGAACTCGTTTCAGCGCGCCTGTAGCGACCCACCTTCGAATTAGCCGCCGCGGCGTCGAATCGAGTTCAGGACCATACCGGTATGCCGGCTGGAACGGCGTCGAGGCCAACCGACCGTTCCGCGAGCCGGCTTGTTTTTGTCTTCTCGTCGAACTCGACCCAAACGCAGTTGTCCACGGCGTCGTGGATCGACTCGACGTGTGTAATCAGGATTATCTGTTCGAAGCGGTTCTTCAGGTTCTGCAGCAGCGAGACTACATTGTCTCGGCGGGAATCGTCGAGTGATCCGAATACCTCATCAAGCACCAGCAGCGAGAACGACTGCCCCGCCCTGTCCGCTATCATCTGCGACACCGCCAGCCTCAGCGCCAGGTTGACGACGTCGTCCTCTCCGCCCGAAATAACCGGTTTGCGTTCGCCATCGTCCACGATCACGGCTCTGTATGCGTCATCGATCTCGAGCGTGTTGTAGCGGCCGTCGGTCATTTGGGACAGAAACTCGCTGGCGGTATCTTGAAGCTCAGGACGGATACGAGTGTTAAGCTCGGTTCGCAGCTCATCGAAGGCCCTGGCAACGGTGTCGAGGTGGAGCCGCTCGGAGCGCTTCGCATTGAGCTCCTCGACGCGTGCCTTATAGGATGCCTCCTCCTCCTCGACCTTGCTGAGAATCGCGCTCGCGGTCTTGACTTCGCCGCGTTCCCTTTCCAATGCAACCATGGCGGCATTCAGCGCGGCAGATGCATCCTGGAAATCACGCGCGAGCCGTTCGTGCTCCTGCTGGCTGAATCCGAGATCGGCAAGTGAGGCCTCGCACTCGGCGACTTCCTGCTTTCTAGCCGCAATGAAATCCCGACGCTCGGCCAGGTCTTTTTCGGCTTTCGGCAGCCGCTCCAGCTCGCCTTTGAGCTCGTGGCCGCGCTGGTAGTCCGGCTGAAGGCTTTCGTCAAGCGCCTGCAGCTCTTGAAAGCGCTTCTCGTCGAAGCCGGTCGGCAGCTCCTCCAACTGCGCTCTGAGCGTTCGGGCTTGCTCGGACTTCGCTTTGATGTAATCGCGAATCGACTCCAGGTCGTCGGCGCGGCGGTCGGCGTTCGATTTCTCCACACGGAGTTTCTCCAACTCCGCAGCGACCGTCTCACGCCGCTTTTCAAGCGCGGCAAGCTCCCCGCGGTCCTTTTCCAGCTTCGTTTTCTGCTCGGCAAGCGACGCGATCTTGGAGGAAATTTCGGCTGCCTGTGAGTCAAAGTTGGCAAGCACCGTCGGGAGTTCGTCGGCAAGCGGGCGTTCGCAGGTTGGGCACGTGCCCTCTGCACCGGCTTGCTCGATCTGGGCGCGCTTTGCAGCGATCTCGGCAGCATGCCCTTGAAGTTGACCGATCTGTGCGTCGAGCGAGTGCAAGGTCGCGATGCGCGCCTCGCGCGATTCCCGCAGTTTCCTGTCTGTCTCAGCAAGCAGTGCTTCCGCGGCCTTGAGCGCAGTTTCGGCTCTGACCTGGGCCTCTTTCGCATTTCCGCAGTTACTTTCACGCTTGCGCAGGTCTTTGAGCTCGTTTTCGAGATCGTCGATCCGACTGATAAGCCCCTGCCGCTGCCCTTCGAAACGCTGCAGGGCGGATAGTCTCTTAAGTTCCTCCTTCTGCGCCCGGAAGCCCGT
>Ga0272448_1008825_pt1 | contig 10414 bp, 7 predicted proteins | sample YNPCB0191_FD_202220 | JGI IMG/M metagenome (GOLD analysis project Ga0272448, IMG submission 202220) | Hot spring sediment microbial communities from Yellowstone National Park, WY, United States - YNP-CB-019-1 | ecosystem: Environmental > Aquatic > Thermal springs > Hot (42-90C) > Sediment... | reverse complement strand
GTGGAGGACAATCCTTTTGTGTCCGCAATTTCTAATCTTGATCTAGTATTACCCCATAAACACAATACGGAAAGGAGAGAAAGGATGATGAGAAAGACGTTGTTGATCGCATTTGCGTTGCTCGTGCTGACGGGAGCGGCGGCATTAGCAGATGTCGTTGTCGTTAATGATGCTAACTATGCGTCCCTTGGTTGGGTAGCAGCAATCGAGCAGGGCGGTGCTGCCAACCCCGCTGTCATCGATTTCCAACCCGGCATGGGAGCTCCGCCAGCAGGAAGCGGCTCGCTTCATCTGCAGACGATGTATGACGATTCGGACCGACTCCAGAAAGTCTACTTCGGCACGAACAACTACAGCGGCATATCACTGTCCAGCATTACTTCATTGAAGGTCTGGACATATCTGCGCTATCGCGACTATTCGACCGGCCTGCCGCCGATCATCGAACTGATTACCGACAGCGGTTCAAGCGCGCAGCAAAGACGATATTGGTATGTGCCGAATCAGTCCGCCATAGTTTTGAACACTTGGCAAGAGTGGGATTTGATGGCATCCGGCACAACAAACGGCACTTGGATGCTAATGGGGACCAGCAGCACGAACTACAAAGGCGATTGGAACTGGGTAGTAGGCAGATACGTTGGCAGCAAGCTGCAGACCCCTTACGTTGGAGACTTCGTTGATCCTCTTAACGCACAGCTCCAGATTGCGAATCAGTCCGGCACGAGTATCTCGTTCAAGATCGGTGCGGGCTACGCGGTTCTTTCTCCTACTGACGCTTCCAGGTATAACAACGGCGACACGGCATGGTGGAAGACGTCTTGTAGCATAAACGGATACGTGGACAAATTCGTCATTGGAGTGGACGGTGTTGAGACCGTCTACGACTTCGAAGTCGTTCCGGAGCCTGGTGCGTTTGTTGTGTTTGCTACAGGTCTTGTAGGACTGATAGGTTTCCGTCGGCGGATGGGATAGACTGTTTAGCGGTTACTTGTTCCGTTAAGACCGGCACACAAGCCGCGGCCGGTTGATCTCGTTCAAGCGGTCGATCGGCTGCGGCTTTCCATTTATTTGAGTGTTTGGAGACGCGGAATAGGTAAGGAGGAAGAGGAGATATGAGAGTTATAGGTTTGTATTATGTGTTTGTTTGCCTTGTCCTCGTCTTGGCGTTCGGCAGCACTGCCTTGTGCTGGAACGTTACCGAGGTCTACGTTAAGGTAAGCCAAGACGAGAATGGGGTAATGACTACTACTACAAACCGGCCGGATCTATGGAACGGCACATGGTTTCGCGCTATTGAGCCAGGCAAGTATGACAACTGTCAACATTCCAACTCGGCAGTAGGCAAAATTGTTGGTATGAAACCAATTACGAGTCTGGACTCGTTCTATGGCGTGCCGCCGCTGGGTGGGGATGCTTACTATATGGAAACGCACTTCAGTGATTGCGGCACCGTCCCGATGAACAAGGTCTACATTGGAACGGATTTCTTTTCCAACAGGGCTGTTAACGACATCCTGACGCTAAAATATAGCACTCAGGTTAGATATCGCGGCTACTACGGTCGAAGCCATACGTTCGCAGGCCAGCCGCCGATGATCGAGTTGATTACCGACAGCGGAACGAGTACTCAGCAGCGTGTGTTTTGGTACAAGCCCTGGGGCGAGTTCGGAACAACTAATGCCCGCCTGAACACGTGGCAAGAATGGGATTGTCTTGCTCCGGAAGGCTATTGGGAGCAATTTAGAACAAGCCTCACCGATGCAAAAGGCGATTGGACATGGCTGAAAAGCAGATATGGAAGCAAATTGCTCAAGACGCCTCTCGTAGGTGATTATATTCAAGGCGGCGTGTGGGATAATGGCGTTTTCAAAGAGCATAACAATACCGGTACTAGTTTGTGCATAAAGCAAGGTTGCGGCTATCCTTGGTTCGACAAGGTTCCACAAATTGCTTGGTGGACCGAGACTTGCGATGTGCACTCGTTCGTTGACAAGCTGGTTATTGGTTTTGCGGACGGTTGGCAGGACGGCGTTCCCACAGGCGAAACCCGCTACATCTTTGACTTCGAAAACCGCACCGATCCCGTGCGGGTGTTGGGCGCGTTGACCCACAAAGCCAGTTGGAATCCTCCAGTTCAGTCAATGCAGGATTCGAACCTGTTCGTCGTGTTCGGAAAAGTGACTGTCGACGACTACGTTCCGGGGTTTACATTCTCGATCGATGATGGCTCGAGATACACAATTGACGAGTTTGGCACAAGGGTCCCCATTCCGATTAAAGTAATTGCGTGGGGGCATGAGATTCCTGTGCCTAGTGAGTTCGATAACTGGTTTGTTCGTGTGGAAGGCAGAATCGCCCATACGGCCACGCAGACCGTTATCTACAGCCGACCGGATCTAATACGCTTGTACGAATGATAGCGAGCTCGGATCGGCCTATTGGTGACTTGTCTTAGTTGCAAATGTCGGCAATTGTTCGACGTTGTTAGGTCAAGTCGAATATGCCAAGGGGGGATTGGAATGAAGAAGGTTGCGTCTATGTTAATTGGGTGTGTTGTTCTGATGTTGATATTGGGCAGCGGAACCTGGGCCGACATGGTCGGACCGGACGATCTGCAATCGCCGGGTGAGCCAGGCAACCACACGGGACCGTCGACAGGATGGGTGCTCGGTACCCAGGCGGGCCAAACTATCGGAGACACACCTATCACGGGGTTCGTAATAGGTCCGCAAATGCCGCCGGCAGGTCTGGCATCATTCAAAATGCAAACGGGTTACGACGACGCGGACCCGCTCGAGAAAATCTACTTGGGCACGAACAACCATTCGGATATCATGCTCAAAGACATAACCGAGTTTAAGTATTTTACATTCCTGCTCAGCCGTGACTACGGTGCCAGTGGCAGTCCGAATGGACAGCCTCCGATGTTGGAAATTACCACCAACAGCGCAGGTAGTGAGCAGCAACGTGTGTTTGTGTATAAACCGTATGGGGAATACGGCAACAATAACGTTGCGCTTTCAATATGGCAAGAATGGGACGTCATGGCTGGCGGCAGATGGGAAATGCTTCAGACCAGCAGCTCGAACTACTACGGCGATTGGAATTGGGTCATAAACAGGTATACCAATGCGGATCCGTTGAAGGCGATGAGGTTGAGAGCGCCGTATGTCGGAGACTACGGACAAGGCTACTCAACTGACGGCACCTATCACTTGTACAACGAGTCCGGTACCAGCATTGCCATCAAGGTTGGCGCGGGAAAGGCCCAAGACAGTCGCTACGGCGCGTGGTGGCGTGAGTCGTGTGGCATTCACGCTTATGTTGACAAACTGGTAATAGCCTATAATGAGCGCGATGCTCAGGGCAACCTGACCGGTAACAACATTCGCACGGTATATGACTTCGACGACGGCACAACTCAGCCTGTCGCGGCGACGTGTATCCGCAGCGTGTTCAATATGCTCGAGCGTTCGTCAAGTGTCCAAAATAACAGGCTGTTCGTTTTGTTTGGTAAGATGCTGCCTACAGATTACCAGGCAGGTAAGTACTTTACCATCGACGACGGTTCGGGGCCGATTAGAGTAGTGGCACCCGGGCATGAATTTCCGGCCCCTAGCGAATTCGACACTTGGTTTATGCGCGTGGAAGGTCGTCTCGGTTGGGCAAAAGTGTCCGATGGGCCGCCTCCGGTATATGTGCGGTGTATTAACAGCCGACCGGACCTAATATATAGGTATGAGTAGAACGGATTGTTGACTAGGCTTGTATATGTTTCCCGGCGTCTAAACGTGGACGGTCGGCAACCGATAATAGGAACCGGAACTGCCGCCCGGCCGGGAGACGTCCCGGCCGGGCTTTAACCCACCGACAGTGGAATCTTATTGTTGGCTGGAGTTGCACAAAGAGCCGTGGCGCTGAGTGGGCCTATGAATTTATCTATGGAGTAAGCATATGTCAGTTGAAGTCAGTAAATTGGAACCAATAAAACGGGTTAACCTTACCTCTCAGGTAATGGAAACAGTGAAGGCTTATATCGCCGAAAACAATCTCCGACCTGGGGACAGGTTGCCTACCGAGAAAGAGCTAATGCTCACTCTTGGCGTAAGCAGAAATATCTTGCGCGAAGCTTTAAAGTCTCTCCAGGCCTTGGGGCTCATAGAGATCAAAGTCGGCGACGGTATGTACGTCAGTGACTTTGACTATTCCAGCGTCGTTACCCACATTTCATTTGCCCTTTCACGCAGCGAACAGCAACTATTGCATTTCATTGAAGCTCGCCTCATCATCGAAGTGGGAGCGCTCGACCTTGTAGTCAAACGCGCCGAGGACCGCGATCTCCAAGAATTAGATGATCTGAACAACCGCTTGGAGTCAGCAACGTCCGTGGAAACCGCAGCAGAATTGGATTTGGATTTTCACAAAGCGCTACTCGCTATTGCGGACAATCCAGTGGTCAGTGAGTTTGGCAGCTTTCTAGGGCAGTTCTTCACGGAGGCTCGGAATCGAGTAAGCTCCGATGCCAGAATTCACACTGCTAAGGAGCACAAGGATCTTATTGCCGCGCTTAAGGATCGCGACGCCGAGCGCGCCAAGGAGATTATGAGGCGGCATATTCGTACATGGGAAGAAGTATAGATAGGAATTAGGTGCAGATGGAAGGCCTGGAAACGATGAAGTTGAGACCAAGTCGAGTCCTCGAAAAGTTGCGAGCTGGCGAGGTGGTGAGCTGTTTCAAGCTCAATCTCAGTTGCGCACGCGTCGCTGAGTTGGTAGCGGCTGCGGGTTTTGACTGTATCTGGACGGATTTGGAGCACACTGCTAACGATTGGGACGTTGTCGAGAAGCAGATATGGGCAGCCAAATCGCAAAACGCCGATGTGATGGTTCGAGTGAGCCGCGGCAGTTACAGCGACTATGTCAGGCCACTTGAACTTGATGCTGCCGGAATAATGGTTCCTCATATTATGAGCTTGGCAGATGCCGAGCAGGTTGTAAGGACTACACGGTTTCATCCGATTGGACGCAGGCCGGTAGATGGCGGTAACGCAGATGGGCTCTACTGCAACTTGGACTTCACTGAGTATTTGCGACAGGCGAACGAGCAAAGATTCGTTGCCATTCAGATAGAGGACCCGGAGCCGTTCAAGGATTTGGAAAGGATTGCCGCGCTCGACGGCATTGACATTATTTTCTTTGGCCCGGCGGACTTCAGTCACAGCATAGGTGTTCCGGGCGATTTCATGCACCCGGACGTTGTTGCCGCACGAAAACGTGTAGCCGACGTGTGCGCAGCGTACGGCAAGTTTGCAGGAACCATCTGTTCTTCGGATGATTTCGAAACACTTGTCGAAATGGGTTACCGATTCATTAACATCGGTGCCGATGTCCTGGGACTCAATAAATACTGCCGCGATCTCATAAGTAAGTTCGGAAAACATCGTGTTCGCGGCTCTTTTGAATCGCTCGTTAGTTAGCAGACGCGCAACGTTTTCTGACACTGCTACCACGGAAAGGATCACAGCCCCAAGTGCCGTCGTCTAAGCGAATTCTTGTAGTTGGCGCCGGAAGCATCGGACTCAAGCATTTGCGTGCCTTTCATGCCACCGGACTTGGAGTCGAGCTGGCTGTTATAGATCCTCGGCTGGAAGCTCGAATCCGCGCGAGCGAATTGGGAGCTGAAACGCTCAATACGGATTGGGACTCGACGGATTTATCCAGATTCGACGGAGTAGTTATTTGTGCGCCACCTCCTTTGCATGTGCCTTATGTTATGCGATGTCTAAAGGAAGGCGTTCCTGTGCTATCGGAAAAGCCTCTCTCTAACACGTGGGACGGGGTAAAGGAGTTAGTCGAAATTGCTCGGCAAGAGGGAGCGCCCCCGTCTGGCGTGGCGTATGTAAGACGCTATCATCCTCTCCATGAACATGTACGTACGATTGTACGTACGATGCTTTTCGAAGGCAAGCTTGGCCCTATTCATGTTCTGCGAATGAATGTTGGACAACCTTTCGCAATGTATAGACCGGATTATCGGCAGATCTACTACTCCTCTCGCGAACAAGGCGGAGGATGTGTTCTTGATTTCGCCAGCCATTTCATCGACCTTGCCCAGTGGTATCTGGGACCGATAGACTCGGTAAAGGGATATGCGAGCCATCTTTCGCTTGAAGGTGTGAAAGTAGAAGATACAGCCGCGCTCACTTTCCAATTCGCCGAAGGAGCACTTGGCAGTCTGCATATCAACCAATACCAGCCGTTAAATGAGAATCTCATAGACTTGTGCGGACCAGAATCTGTCTTGAGGATCGTCGAGCCCGACTTTTCTTGTCACGTTTGGCGGAAAGGCATAGATAAATGGGAGAAATTGCCTACGGAGCAGGCGGACTATTCAGATGCGCTCAGGCGACAAGCGGCTGCGTTTCTTACGGCGATTGATGGCGGTCAGCCGATGCGTACTAGCATTGAAGAAGCGGCGCATACGTTGAGACTGTGCCTAGATTTGCTTGACGAACAAAAGTGAGAGAGATTAATGCGACTTGCTGTAATATTTGCAGTGTTGGCTGTTGTAAGCGCAAAGGATGCTCCGGCGTTCCAAAGCAAGGCGGTTCCGGAACCGTCAATAGTATGTTTGCGGGCAAAAAAGGCTCCGGTTATCGATGGCAAACTGGACGATGAGTGTTGGCATTCGGGACCTGTAATCAACAACCTTAGCCTGCTCGGCAACAAAGGACCGGCGAAAGAGAAGACAAGCGTATTCGTGACCTACTGTGCACAAGGTCTTTATGTCGGATTCCGCTGCGCTGAGCCGGAGATGTCCAAGCTCAAGCTCGATGAAACGGAAAAGCTCTGGCGGAACGACTCCGTTGAGGTAATGGTCGAATCGGGCCGCAGTCGTCGTGGGTATTACCAGTTCGTTCTTACGGCTTCGGGTGCGAAGATGCAGATTGCCAACGGTGTGCCCGGCGAGTCGCCCGACTACGAGTGGAGCGGCCTTTGGAAAGGAGCAACTTCTCGCTCTAGCGCCGAATGGACAGCGGAAATCTTCATTCCGGCATCAACACTCAAGATCAAGCTTCAAGATGGCTTGGCGATTCGTGCGAACTTCGCCCGCAACGAGCAGGGGCTGTTGGAGCGAAGCTCTTGGACGCCCAGGGTTGGCACGTTCAATAATGCTGTATATTTCGGCAATGTGTTTCTTGGTCGCCCGACAAGCGTACCGGTCGCGAACGTCGTGTTCCCCGATAATTTTTCAAGCGGTCCGACTGCTGTTCGACTGGATATTCGTAACATAGGGAACGCGCCGGTAACGATGGAACCGATATTGCGCGTTGCGCCTGACGGCTCGCTACGAGAGACCAGACTGAAGCAAGCGACCGTTAAACCTGGATCGACTGTGCAGCTAAAGGCACAGTTGGTGTTACCCGAAAAACCGGAATGCGGCCTTGACATATTGGCACGTTTTGGTAGCGTTTTTCGACAGGCGAAGGGCAGCGGTTTGTGCGATGAAGTTCTCCTCGTAAGCTATCGCATTAGTCCGCTCGTGAACCGTCCGAAAATCATCGGGGCAGTTCTGGCCAAGGCTTCGTGGGGAACAGTGTGGGAGGCAAATGCAACCTCGAAGGTGATGCCGGATATGCTGCCACCCAAAGAACGCCAAGATGCCATATTCGTGTTCTGCGCTAAGAATGAGTTCGAACCCTTTCAAATAGTGCTAACCCCTAACACAGAACTCAACAATCCGCGAATCTCTGTGAGCGACTTGACCGGCCCGGCAACGCTGCCAGGAAGCGCAATAAGTGTAAGACGTGTCGGAACGGTGCCGGTCACCCGACCAACAAGTCCCGATTGCATGCCGGGTGACTATCCTGATCCACTCTTGCCGATGGACTCTACCAGCATTCCTCCTAATCGCAGCACAGCCTTGTGGTTTACAGTTCGCGTGCCAGAGGATGCGAAGGCGGGCGACTATCGAGGAACGGTCACGCTATCGGCAGACGGCATCAGCCCCCTGACGATTCCCATTCGACTTCGCATCTGGAACTTTGCTCTTCCGGAAGTTAGTCGTCTTCAGACAGCCTACGGCTGCGATTACAACGCAATCTACAGATGGCACGGCGTTTCAAGAGCGGAGGACAAGCGAAGAACGGCGGAACTTGTGATCCGAAACTTCATCGAGCACCGAGTTGCGCCGATCAACCCGCTCCCCGAGTAGCACATAGACACAGAGACAATCAACGGCGAGCTGAAAGCGGACTTCAGCGAATACGACCAAGGCGCGTCGAGATTTGTGCCAAAATTGAGCGCGTTTAATCTGCCGGGTGCGTTTATGGGCAGAATAGGCAACGACCCGCCGGGAACCGAGGGATACGCACGGCTGAAACTTCCGTTTCTTCAGCAACTGGGAGTTTATCTGAGGAGCAAGGGTTGGCTGGACAAGGCCTACTGCTATATGTATGACGAACCTCGCGAAGAGGACTATACGAAGATTGTAGAGGAGGCAAAGCTGTGGCGGAAAGCCGATCCAGGACTACGTATATTGGTCACTGAACAACCAGAGCAACCACTGTTTGGTTCTGTGGATGTCTGGACGCCTGTTCTGGACGCATACATCAGGAAAAACTGTCAGAAAAGACAGGCTGAAGGCGACGAAGTCTGGTGGTATGTATGCTGCGGACCTCACCATCCGTTCCCGAACAACTTCATCGACTATCCAGCCATTGATCACAGAATCCTACATTGGATGAACTGGAAATATGGTGTGACAGGTGTTCTATACTGGCAAACGACTTTTTGGCAGCATAATCCCTGGACCGAACCGATGACCGTGAGCGAAGATGGAAAGAAAGACTTCGGAAACGGTGATGGTGTGCTGCTTTACCCGGCTGTCGGAACGAAATCGGAAAAGCCGATTGTGGCCGCGCCGTTGGACTCAATTCGATGGGAAATGATACGCGAAGGCATCGAAGATTACGATTATCTTAGCATGCTTAGCGAAGCTGTAAAATCTGCTGAAGCGCGCGGTGACAACAAGCTCGTCGAAATCGGCAAGGCTGCGCTTGCTGAAGCGGCGAATATGGTTCGAACTACTGCCGACTACGAGAAAGACCCACGTAAACTTTACCTAGTTCGCCGCAAAATTGCTGAGGCCTTGGAACGGATGAAGTAACAAGGTGGACAAAATCGGAGGGGGATGCCATTTGCTTTTCGACGATAACAGACTTCTATTCTTTGACTTGCACTATATCGATTCACTGGAAAATGCCAAACTTGTCCTGAATCCGCCCGAAAAGCGCGGACCGTGTTTGTCGATCGAGAAGGATTGGGAATTGGGACTTGTTCGCGGCTCAAGTATCGTATTTTGGGAGGGTCAGTGGAGGCTTTACTATACACTAAAGACAGGTGACGAGCGTCATAGGGTTATGGCTTTTGCTGTCTCTAGCGACGGTATTACCTGGGAGCGTCCCGATCTAGGTGCTGTAGAGTTTGCCGGTTCGAAGCACAACAACCTGGTTGACATAGAAGGTGCTAGACCAGACGAAGTCTGTGTTTTTATCGACCCTACCGGACCTGATGAACATCGTTTCAAGTTGATCTGCCATTGGCCTTACGAGGGCACTTGGCTGATGACCTCGCCGGACGGTATTAGGTTCAAGCATGCGGGCGGTCGCCTGCTGCAATTCGCTACCGACAACCATCAGTCCGTTTTCTACGACCCCATCATTGGCAAATACCGGCTTTACCTTCGAGGTGCGTTGAAGAGCAGATCGGTTATAGGCTGGAAAGGAAGTCGTGTGGTAGTCTATGCCGAGACTGATAATTTGTTTAAGCCGCTGGAATACGACCGCAACGCACCTGATCCGCACGAACGCGGAATGATTCGCCCCGGACCAGATGGCAAAATGATCCAGCCTCTTCAGGGCATCAACCGAGAACTTCCGACCGTGTTAAGCCTGGACGAATTCGATCCACCGGAGGCTGATCTATATCAGGCTGCGGCGGTTCATTATGCAAGGGATGTATATCTGGCATTCCCGACGCTCTACTATCACTATCCGGGTCTGGAAGAAGGAGGCTTCCTAAACGACGGCGTGCTGGATATACAGTTTGCAGCAAGCAGGGATGGCTACCTTTGGAGACGAGACCATCGCGGTTCGTACGTAAGACTCGATCTGCCGGACGGTCTTGCGACAAAACAGATGCACATGTTGGTCGGTATGGTCCCTCATACACATACCATCAGCCAATACTATATGGGAAGTCGTAGGACCCATGGAGAGGGTCGCACCGCAGACAACATAAAAGGTATCGGATTTCACGAACCGAAGATGGGAGACCCTATAGCTCTTCGGCTGGAGCAGAGAATGGACGGTTTTGTTTCCGTGGACTCCGCTTACACCGGCGGTTCCGT
>Ga0272448_1008824_pt1 | contig 10414 bp, 15 predicted proteins | sample YNPCB0191_FD_202220 | JGI IMG/M metagenome (GOLD analysis project Ga0272448, IMG submission 202220) | Hot spring sediment microbial communities from Yellowstone National Park, WY, United States - YNP-CB-019-1 | ecosystem: Environmental > Aquatic > Thermal springs > Hot (42-90C) > Sediment... | reverse complement strand
GAGATGGAGCGGATGATGAAGCTACAGGACGTGCTGTTGAAGGCGATGGCCAAGCGGATCACCTGGTGGGAGGCGGCGGAGATCATCGGGGTGACGGACCGGACGATGCGGCGCCGGCGGCCGCGGTGTGGGCGCTTTCACCGCCGGGCTTTGCGCCGCTGCTGACGGGCCAGTACCAGCAGTTCGGCGTTGGCCCTCGTGCTGTCAGTCAACGAACTGCTGAAAGTCCACGCCGTAGATGAGGATCTCGGGATATCCGTAATTCCTGTAGCGCGTGGCGTATGTGCGCCTGATGTGTTCATAATAGACCGAGGTCGATTCCGGACTCAGCCAACAAAGAATACCAATTTTGCGGTGGCATGCGCTTGGCTTCTGTTATTCCTCCAAGACGCTTCTCGAGTCCTCCGGCTACTCTCCTGTTTCGCGCCGCGAGGGGCCAAAAGGGACTTCCAGGAAAGTGGCCCAGGCATGCGCCCTCTCCGTGTTCATTCGGTCGCGGAGTTCCGCTTCCACCCGAATGCGGCGTTTTCGCTTCTCCACCACCCACCCGCGGACGACCAGAGCTTCCTCCGGAGCCACATGCCGGCGGAGCCGTACTTCGAGGTGACAGGTCAAGGCGGGCGGACCGGCAGCCGCGACCGCCTTGGACATGGCCTCATCGAGCACTGTGGCAACAATCCCTCCATGAACAATGCCCTGAAACCCTTCCCAAGCTTTCGACGGAACCCAATCGGCCGAGACTGATCCGGGGCCGTCAGCGCGGAATTGTAGCTTCAAACCGTGTGGATGGTCAGCGCCACAAGCGAAGCATCCTGGCTGAGGGCGTGGCACCGGTGCGGGGGCTGGCGCCTTCTGGTTAACATAATTCAAGCCGTTCACCGTAGGCGCGCTCCTTCGGTTTCTTCCATTGCAGCCGAAAGCGCGAACGCCAGGACGCAAAAGACGGCTCTCATGGTTTCCTCCTACCATCCCAGAATCATTGCGGCCGCGCCTAACCCCAAGCCAGCGGTAAAATTGATTACCTTGATTAGCAAGAACTCGCGGGTGGAGTGGGCCAACATGGGCAGCATGCCATGTCCATCCTGAACGATCGAACTGGCCAACAGGACGCTGAACGGGACCAGGCCCTGGGCGTACAGCGTGACAAAGATCAGATGCGGACCGGACTCCGGGATCAACCCGACCAGGCACGCAAGCAGCAGCACCAGCCACTTCCCGCTCCGGATCGCTGACTCTAGATGCAAGACGTTGGTCAGCAGATGCATGACGATCAACGCGCCGAAAGTCCACAAGAAAATACGGGGGGCGTGTTTCACAGCGACGTGCCGCCAAAGATGCTCCTCTAGAAAATGATCCGGAACGGTGGCCACGATGAAAAGCGCCAGGCCCGAGACGAGCACCAAGCTGGCACGAACCCAGTTCCACTCTGCCGGCCCCAACTGGCCTGCCAAAATACCCACCAGGAAAAGCCCCAGCACGGTGGCAAGCGTCCCTCGCGCCGGAGAACACTCCCTCCACTGACCAAGGAGCCGGCCTCGTGGAAAACACTCGCAGCGGTCCCCTTGATGCAACTCAAGGCAGACCGCCGAGACGCGTGTCCTCCGTCTGCCCCCCATCACGTCCACCAGAACGCCCACCGCAAAGCCGAAAACGAACAGGATACCCATCAACATCAGCGCCTGCTTGGGGATTAGGGCTAGCATGACGAAAGCCTCGTCGCCGCTGGCCGCGAACATGGTAGTCACCACGGCCCCGAGCGTGAGCACCCCGTGGGAATAAAGCGCGACAGCGGTGAAGGCGCCCAGGCAGCCCGGTATCACGCCGAGCAGCCCTCCCAGCAGATATTGCCCCCAGGTATAGCTTGCCAGCTTCTCTTGCCACTTTCCCGCGGTGAGCACGTTCAGGTACTCGATCAGCAGCATCATCACCAGAACGAAGCCCGTGACCATGAGGGCAGTGGTAAACAGCGCCGTTAGCGGCCTTGCAAGCATCACGATCGAGTTCAGGATTCGCACGGCTTGTGGTCGCACACACCGTCACGGCCGCAGCAGGGGCGGTCGAGTCCGCAATCTGGCCTTGCCCGCGAGTAGTCCGTGGCATAGAAGCCAGAACCCTTGAAGATTACGCCTGCTCCTCCGCTGATCAGCCTCTCGACGGGACCCCCGCATTTTGGGCAGATCTTGATGGGTTCCGCGGACATACTCTGAAATCGATCAAAGCGATGTTTGCACTCTTGACATTCATATTCATATGTAGGCATAGCTACCTCAAGTCCGCAGGCCGGACACAGGCGTTTGCAGAGAAGCTTCAATCTTTGCCCAGACGGCACGGATGTCGGAAGCACAGCCGTCCTGCTGATACTCGATGACCGACTTTCCGCGAATCTGGGCCTCGGTTACGGCGCCGTCATAGCGCACTCGACCTACCAGTGCGAGACCTTCTTCGCGCGCCCGTGCTTCGATCCGCTCGCAGATCTCGGGGTTCAGGTCCCACTTGTTGACCAAAACCAGCGTCGGGATGCCGAAGTGACGCGTCAACTCCGCGACGCGTTCCAAGTCATGGAAACCGCTCAGCGTCGGTTCAGTGACCACCAGAACCAGCGTCGTGCCGGTGACTGAGGCAATCACGGGACACCCAATGCCCGGCGAACCGTCGATGAGCACGAGCTCCAGACGGCGCTCCTCAGCAATCTGTTTGGCGCTCGCCCGCACCGTGCTCACTAGCTTTCCCGAGTTTTCCTCCGCGATCCCCAGCCGGGCATGAACCATAGGCCCACAGCGTGTCTCCGAGACATACCATTCGCCATTCACCACAGGTCCAAACTCGATCGCACCCTCGGCGCAAAACCAGGCGCAGACGCCGCAACCCTCACAGGCCACCGGCTCTACACGAAACGTCCTTTCTACGATTCCATTCCCTGGGCCGTCGAACAAGATTGCGTCGAAGCGGCAGAGTTCTTCGCACTTGCCGCAAGCGGTGCAGTGGCGCGGCCGGATTCTGGCGCGTTTTCCGCCCGAGAACGGCTGCCGGCGAACCACCTGCGGCGCTAGAACCAGGGCAAGGTCGGCAGCGTCCACATCGCAGTCGGCGAGCACCACGCTCCGCGAGAGCGTCGCAAAGGAAGCCACCAGCGACGTCTTCCCAGTTCCTCCTTTGCCACTGATGACAGCCAGTTCCTTCACCGCAGGCGCGTTTGCGCGGCGAATCGTTACGATCTCGTTCATCGGCGCATCTCCCGGCCTGTCATACGAGGCATCACTTTCGAGCCGTCCTGAATCCTCGCCAGCAATTCTTGCATGGCGGCGCGGAACTGCGGCGCCGCTTCACACGCTAGAATGCCCCTTGAGTACGCTTCGGCGACACGGCGGTCGTCCGGAATTTCGGCTAAAATCTCGATGCCCTGGCGGCGGCAATAGTTGTGGGTCTCGTTGTCACCAATACGTGCGCGGTTGATTACCACCCCCAAGGGCAGTCCTAGGGCACGCACCATCTCCACCGCGAGCTGCAAGTCGTGCAGCCCGAAAGGAGTAGGCTCGGTCACCAACAGCACCAACTCCGCGCCACGCACGCTCTCAATCACCGGGCAAGATGTCCCCGGTGGAGAGTCGATGATTACCAGGTCCGCCTCGGGCGCAGCCGCTTTGACTTGCCGGATGAGCGGCGTGCTCATCGCTTCCTCAATGTTCAACACGCCCTGAACGAACTGGACCACTCCCGCTTGCCCAATTTCGAGCTTGCCGTTTTCGCGCAGTACCTCTGTAATGGCGCCCGGGCGGCAAACCAGTACGCACCCCCCGCAAGCATGACAGAGTTCCGGATACACCAGCACCTTGTCGCCGACACAGACAATGGCGCTGTACTGGCAGATCGCGCCGCAGAGGCCGCAGTGCGTGCACCTGCCCTCGGCCACCTGAGGATGCAGCCTGCCGATGGGACGGCAGGAGGAAATCTCCGGCTTCAGGAACAGGTGCCCGTTCGGCTCTTCGACATCGCAGTCCAGGTAGGCGACGCGACAGCCGTTCTGGCCCGCGATCCAGGCCAGATTAGTGGCGACCGTGGTCTTGCCAGTTCCGCCTTTGCCACTGGCGATTGCGAGTCTCATGGTATAGAAATTTCCTTTGCACTCGGTCTTCACTGGAAGGCGGACCGGTTCGTTCCGGCCCGCCTTCATGGTCTGTCGCTACTCGGTTTTAGCTTTGGTTCCTAACTCTTCGATGCGCTTGCGGATACTCTCCAAGGCGCCTTCAAGCCGATCGGCCAGACCTTTGAGCGCAGCAGCTTCCTGTTCCGGGGTGGAACCGGCAAAACCCGGCCCGCCCCAGGGCCAGAAGCCCGCACGCTGCCAGCCGGTCAAGCCGGTGGCGTAAAACCAGTTTCGCCAGCCGCTGCCGCGGCCCCCGCAGCCGCCTCCAAAGAACCCGAAGCCGGCGGCCCGGTTCACGAATCCAGGCGCCGCAAAGCCGGAGCAATACCCGGCCCCACGTCCCGTCCGAGGGCCGAAGCCCAAAGGACCAGTTCTATCTCCAAATGGCATGGTGTTCTCCTTTCTAAGCTCTCGTCATCGGAGTGCCGCATTTCGGGCACTTCATCTGGTTGCACGGCTGAGCGGCGGCATGCGGCGCTTTTTCACCGCAACTCGGACACACGCACTCGCCCCCCGGCCCGCCAGCCACGGAACCACCCATCCTTCCGCCACGCCCGCCAGCAAAACCACCGCCAGCTCCACGACCACCTCCGCGTCCGCGACCAAAACCCATTCCAGAACCTCTTGGCATAGTCTTTCTCCCTTGGCCCATCCAACGGCGCAGTCCGCCGCAGCCGGGCATGCAAAATGCCTGCCTGGCCAGTTGGCCGTCCAGAAAGGCCGCCAGGACGTCCTCAACCGGCCCGCAAACAAACCCGAAAACTCGAACGCCCGAGGAAACTAACGCGGCTTCCAGGGGCGCCGAAATTGCACCGCAGATCAGAACCTCGGCCCCGAGCTTCAGGAACTCGCCCGCCCGGGCCAGGGCTCCGGTCTCGGTCAGTGCCCGCTCTTCGCGCTGGCGTTCCCGCCCGTTGTCGACGTCGATGAGCAGAACAGTGCCCGCCGCATCGAATACGGGCGAGACGCGGCCCTGCCAGTGCGCGATCGCGACCCTCATTCAACCATGACAAAAGCACGTGATGTGCCAGGGCTGTCAATTGACGGCACCCGTTGGAGTTCCGTGAAGTGGTTGTTTAATATTCTTGCAAAACGCCAGCGCGAAGCAGCTAGATATATTGCAAAATGCAGCAGTGTAACTTACCCTGCGACTGAATGTGCTCCATATGCTCCCCTTTGTCATTCCTGTCCTGGACCTGGTCAATGTGAGAGTTTTCACCGTGGACCCGGCATGGCAGATCACAATGTTCAATGTTCGATCGCGCCGCCAAAAGGATCAACGCCGTGCGGAAGCTCCAGGCCATCCGCTGGCGGTGTAACAAGGTTTTCTGCGCCAGCATATGCGAGACCAGCCTGCACCGCCACTACGGAAATCTCTCCAGGGCTCCACAGTAACTTGGGATCGACGCCGGCACGTTCGATCCCAAGCTCAAGCCCTTCGAGATTGAGCTACCGGCCTCTGATGAAAGGCGCTGGAGGAGGTAGCGGCGCTATGCCCTGTTTGGCACTTCGCTTGCCAGTGGTCAAAGAGGACATTGATTATGAAACTTGCGCTGACCTCCCAAGATGGCAGTTTGCAATCGCCGCTTGACCTGCGCTTCGGCCGGGCGAAATACTTCATTCTCCTGGACACTGAAACAGGTGCGATCTCTGTCGTGGACAACACCGTCAACGTTAATGCCGCCCAGGGGGCGGGCATCCAGACAGCCAAAAGGATCGTTGAGCTAGGAGCGGATGCGCTGATCACGGGCCACGTCGGTCCGAAGGCTTTTTCCACTTTGCAAGCCGGCGGGATCAAGATTTATACCGGTGCATCCGGCACAGTGGCTGAAGCAATCGAGCAGTTCAAAGCCGGCAAACTGGCGGCTGCCTCTGCAGCGGATGTGGACGGGCATTGGGCATAGCCGCCCGTTGCGCAGCAGCGTTCAGTGGAAACAAAAAGGCCCGATGAACAAGTGCCTTGTGATCACGATCCTGGACGACAATTGTGTCGACGAGCCGGATCTACTGGCCGAGCGCGGCTCAACGGTACTGTTGGAAGTCAGCGGCAACACAATCGTGCTCAGTCAAGGGCACTACGACCACACGGGTAGTTTGGCGCAAGTGCTGGGGCTGATCGGCCAGGTGGCGATCTTTCACCACCCGGCCGCGCTGAAACCGAAGTATTCTTGCCCCGGCGCCAAGCGCTTCTCAATGAAGATCTAGCAGTCATGGCGGAGTACGACTGAAAGGCATGAAGACCTCGCTCGAGTGCATGTCTTGTTTCGTTCGTCAAGCTTTGGACGCCGCTCGCATGGTGTCCACGGATCCCGCCATCCATGAGCGGATGATAAGGGAAGTATTGCGCTGGGCTGGCGAAATGGACCTGAATATGCCGCCCCCTGCCATGGGGCAGCGTATTCACAGGAAGCTGCGTGAGATCACCGGGGTGGAGGATCCCTACCGCGCCGCCAAGGATCGCCTGAACCGCCTGGCCTTGAGACTCCTCCCCGAATTGAGGGCTAAGGTTAAAACCGCATCGGACCCTTTGGTAATGGCGGCGCGTCTGGCTATCGCAGGCAATGTGATCGATATGGGGGTAAGCGGCAATGTCACGGAGTCCGCTGTGTACCAGTCGATTCGCCAGGCGCTGGCAAAGCCGTTCGCTGGGGATCCAAACGGATTTCGGCAAGCGGTCGCAGAAGCCCGAAGCATCCTGTATCTGGCCGACAACGCAGGCGAGATTGTCTTTGACCGTTTGCTCATTGAACAGCTCCCGGCTGGGCGGGTCACCTTGGCCATACGGGGATCTCCGGTCATCAACGATGCGACCATGGCCGATGCACGGGCCGCCGGACTCTGTGAGATGGCTGAGACCATAGACAACGGTTCCGATGCTCCGGGCACGATACTCGAAGATTGTAGTCAAGACTTTGTCCGGCGTTTCCGCGAGGCCGACCTGATTCTGGCCAAGGGTCAAGGGAACTTTGAGACGCTCAGTGAGGAACCGGGCAATATTGTTTTCTTGTTCCAGGTCAAGTGTGCGGTGATCGGGAAGGAGGTCGGTTTGCCGGCCGGTATTCACGTGTTATTTCGATCCAGGGCCAAGCGGCTAAACCAGATGGATTTTGGAGACAAAGCCAAAGGAGACAAAGCCAAATATGAGTTGCACTGATATTGATGGTTTTTCTGCGGTGGCCCGTGAGCATGCAGTCCATCCGCAGAACTGTCACCCATTGAAGAGTTTTGATGGACACGCTCGTATTACCGGACCTTGTGGAGACACCATGGAGTTCTGGTTGGCGGTCTCCAATGGCAAGGTGGAAAGTGTTTCATTTGTCACGGATGGGTGCGAGGCGTCGCATGCCTGTGGGAGCGTGGCCACTTGCTTGGCCAAGGGCAGAGACGTTAAGGATGTGGCGGCTTTACAGCAGAAAGACATCCTTGACGCCTTGGGCGGATTACCAATGGAATTTGAACATTGCGCTCTTTTGGCGGCGAACACCCTAAGAGCAGCGTGCGAGGACTACTTGAAAGATCAGAAAGAATCTGCCGGCGAAGCCAGAACGTGCGGGTCCTGCGGGCGCACGGACTGCTCAGCCTCTAAGCGCGGAGATAATGAGAGCGAGGAGCAGTTCAAAGAACGCCAGCAGCTTCAATCGCGGCTTTGTCACATCCGGCACAAAGTGGTCGTGTTGTCCGGCAAAGGAGGTGTCGGCAAGAGCACGGTGGCGGTAAACCTCGCCACCGCATTGATGCTGCTGGGGAAACGCGTAGGCCTCTTGGATGTTGATATTCACGGCCCGAGCATTCCGACCCTGCTGGGACTGGAGGGGGAGACGCTCCAGGTCTCCGAAGATGGGCTGCTTCCGATTGACGTCGGCGGAATGAAGGTCATGTCCTTGGGCTTCTTGTTGCGGAACCAAGACGACGCCGTGATCTGGCGTGGGCCTATGAAGGCAAACGTGATCAAACAGTTTCTGAAGGACGTGGTCTGGGGAGATCTAGATTACCTGATCATCGATTCACCGCCAGGAACCGGGGACGAACCCCTCTCGATCTGCCAACTGATCGGCATGTTGGACGGCGCGGTGATCGTGACCACTCCTCAAAGAGTGGCGGCTGTCGATGTGCGAAAGGCGATCACCTTCTGCCGGCAACTTCACCTACCGGTGCTCGGGGTGGTGGAGAATATGAGCGGATTCAGTTGCCCCAGGTGCGGTGAGGTCACCACGATTCTGGGTTCGGGCGGCGGCAGGCGCATTGCCGAGGACATGCAAGTGCCGTTCCTAGGCGCCATCCCGATAGACCCGACAATAGCGGCGGCCTGCGACAGCGGCCGGACGTTCGTTCAACACTACGCTATGACAACTACGGCGGAACTGATGCGGCGAATTTTCCAGCCGCTCTTTGCACTCAGTGAGAGGTCTGACGCCGGGGCGGATTCTGCGGAGCTTCCAAAGCAGAAACCAGAATAAGCAGTTCACCGCTGGGAGTAGACAGCCATTGCCATACCTTCTAATAGCCTTGATAATCTTCGTTCTCAGCGTCGTAATGGTTATGAGCGGCCGAGGTGGGGGCAACTTTTACGTTCTGGCGCTCGTTTTGGCTGGAGTTCCGATGCATCAGGCCTCAACCACCAGCCAGTTCATTCTTCTCGCGAGTGCGCTGTCCGGCGCCTTGGTGTTTGGCAAAGCTAGGACGATGTCCTGGCCCCTGGTGCTGTTGTTCGGCATCCTGAATTCCTCGATGGCTTTCGCCGGAGGCTTCGAAGCCTATCGCTTTACCGGCAAGGGATTGAAAATCATGCTGTCTGTCCTGTTGGGCATTGCCGGTGTTGTGATGCTCTTTCCCGAGACGGAGGTCCGAAGGACAGCGAGTTCACGCTTCGGTTATTGGAACATCCAGCAGGGCGAGGGGGCCTACGTCGTCAATTTGTGGACCGCCGTGCCACTGACGCTGGCGACAGGGTTTTTCTCCGGTATGGTGGGGATCTCAGGAGGCTCCTTTCTCATTCCGCTGATGGTGGTGGGTTGCGGCGTACCGATGCGGATTGCGGTTGGCACCGCGACAGCCATGCTGGCGGCGACGGCATTCGCTGGCTTTCTGGGAAACACTTTGCACGGAGGACTGAATCCAGCGCTGGCCTTTTCATGTGGTGCGGCAGCCGTCGTTGGCGGGTGGCTTGGGGGAAAGGCCGCCCTGAAGACGAAACCGAAACACCTGAAAACGATTTCTGGCCTCCTCACGATTGTTGCGGCGGCCTTCATGATGGCAAACGCCCTTTCCGGCAAATAGGCGGGAAGATGTTAAGCAAGAACAACAGACTGAAGGAGAAGTACGAAGCCATGAAAATAGCCCTTCCATTAGCAGGCGGGAAATTATCTCTGCATTTTGGACACTGCGAGAATTTTGCACTCTTCGACGTGGATCCAACGGAAAAGAAGATCTTCCACAGGGAAGATATCGCCTCCCCTCCGCATGAGCCCGGCTTGTTGCCCGGGTGGCTGGCGGAGCGCGGCACCAGCGTAGTGATCACCGGCGGCATGGGACAACGCGCGCAGCAACTGTTCGCACAGCACGGTATCTCGGTGGTCATTGGCGCACCCGCTGATGCACCTGAACGTATCGTCGGCGACTACCTCGCCGGGAGGCTACAGGTGGGCGGGAACGTCTGCGACCACTGAGATCTTGCAATCATCCGTGCCCAACGTGGTAACGGACTCAGGAGGTAATAAATGGCGAACGCTGAAGAGAGGATGGAATTCGACTGCGCCTCTTGTGAGACCCATGTTTGCCGGGACGGTGTCGACTGCTTCCGCCTCGCCGAAGGGGGCGTAAGACTTTACACCGATGCGGAGACCCTGGGGATGCGTCTCACGCGCGCAGCCGCAAGAGTAGAAGCCGAAGGTTATATGCGCTGGCCGCGGGCGGAAGAGATCCTCCGCTTCGCCGAAGCGGCCGAATTTTCCCATCTGGGACTGGCCTTTTGCATCGGGCTGGCCGAGGAGGCGCGAGCCTACAAAGAAATTTCGAGCAGGCGTTTTCGCGTTTCATCCGTATGCTGCAAGATCTGCGGCATTCCAAAGTCGCGCTTTGACCTCGATCAGCTTCATCCCGAGGATCCGGAAGAGGTCATGTGCGCTCCCCTTTGCCAGGCCGAAGCGCTCAATCGGGCGGGCACCCAACTCAACATCCTCATGGGATTGTGTGTAGGCCATGACGCCCTGTTTACCAAGCATTCCTCCGCGCCGGTAACAACGTTGATTGTTAAGGACCGCGTGCTGGGGC
>Ga0272448_1008823_pt1 | contig 10414 bp, 8 predicted proteins | sample YNPCB0191_FD_202220 | JGI IMG/M metagenome (GOLD analysis project Ga0272448, IMG submission 202220) | Hot spring sediment microbial communities from Yellowstone National Park, WY, United States - YNP-CB-019-1 | ecosystem: Environmental > Aquatic > Thermal springs > Hot (42-90C) > Sediment... | reverse complement strand
CAGGCTCGCCGCGCTTCTGCCGCGTCCCGCCGAGTGCCTGGCCTGCCGCGTGCTTGGCGAGGTCGAGGCCAGCCAGATCGCGCGGATGCTCTCGTACCTGGAGACCGAAGAGGGGCGTGCGCGCTATTCGCAATCGCAGGGCGTCTGCATGCCACACCTGCGGTCGCTCCTTGCTGCGGGGCCCCCTTCGGACACCGTCGCGTTTCTGTTGTCAGAACAGGCCCGGCATCTGCGCGAGACGGCGGAGGATATGCAGAGCTACACGCTCAAGTTTGACGCCGTCCGCCGGGGGCTCCACAACAAGGATGAGGAGGATGCTCACGTGCGCGCGCTCGTCCACCTCGTCGGAGAGGGAAGCGTGGTCGCTCCCTGGAGGGAGGACACTGAATGAGGCTCTCAGCAGCCGCCGAAGAAAACCGGGGAACGCGGCGTGCGCGAACAGAGCGAAAAGCTACTGTCTTGACGATCCGGCGCGCATCCGTGCGTGAGATGCCGTCCTTGCTGTCACGAGGTTGAGGCGCCATGCTTACTCAGCACAGGTCCCACCTGTTCTCGACGTATACGACGATCCTGCAGCACCTGGCCGAGATACGACAGGTGGTGACAGCAGGCAAGACGCCCGCGGGCGCGCGGGTCCAACCGCTTCCTGAACCGCTGCGCGGCAAGTTGCTGGCCTTACTCGACAGCGCGGCCGCGGGCTTGGAGGAGGCTGTGAAGGCGTTCGTGCCCGACTTCGAGCGCGCTACCACCGAGGTTGGAGGCGTCGCCGCGACGCGGATGTGGGCGAGCATCCTGCTTCGCACCGTAGAGGAGTTGGTCGAGGATATTCACCCCAAGGAGATGAGCCGGCACTACGGAGAGATTGGAGAGGGGGAGGCCGAGCTGCTGCGAGAGAAGGTAGAGCCAGTGCTGGCCACCATTCGCAGGGGGATGAAGCTGCTCGAATGAGCGATCCGCGGCAGCCGAGCCGCCCCGAGAACCGCAGTCGCGTGCATGGTCGCCACTGCGGCGGGCGGGACGCAAGGCGGCTTCTGCCTCGGAGTTGGCGATGACTCTGGCGTGCCCGGAAGAGCGGGACGCGCGCTGCAGATCCCACAAGGAGAGCGTGGCTGGCCGGCAGAATGCAGGGGGCGCAAGGCGTTGAGGGCTAAATCCACCAGGAGGATGCGCGATGCGCCGCTGCAACATCGTTGGCTCTCTGGTCGGCCTGATGGCCCTGGCTGTAGGCGCCGAGGCGTTGGGCAGCTCGCCCGGTGTAGTGAGGCAGGTCAGGCCGCAGGTCCTGGCCTCCGCTCTGTCGCCACAGACAGTGGAGCTCAAGGTAACTCTCAAGCGTCTGGAATGCCTGGCCGAGTCGGAGTGGGACCGCTTCAGCGATTCGGATGAACCGTGCCTGATAGTCACCGGATTCAGGCATCCGGGCGCAATGACGGGGAACAGCGGCTATCACATCTATTCAGATGTGGACACCGGCGAGCAGCGAGCGATCGCGGGCCCTATCGCGATGGCCGTTCCTCCTGCCTCGGGCTACGTGGTGCACGGGGGGACAGGACAGCCTATCCCTGCCTACCCCGCAGGCGCCGATCTGTCCAGGACCGAGCTCGGCCCGGGAGAGCTTGTCGGGTTCGATGTGCGCATCCTCGAGCACGACGACGCCAATGAAGCGACCCTAACCGGCACCATCGCGGGCATGACTCGCGATATGGCGGAGACCTTGCACTCGCTTCCGAGCGTTGTCGGCGATGCGCTGGGCCTCCTGGGCGATGTAGTGGACGGGGTGTGGCACCTGGTGGACTCGCTGGCAGACGCCATCCTGGGCGCCGGCGACGACTATGTGGGAGGCCACACAGTGGTGTTCTACCGGCCCAGCGCAACCACAGGCGACGCTCCGCCCGCTGGACCGCGCATTCCGGCAGGCGCGGAGGTGATCAACCTGGATGAGCTTGCGGCCGGAGTCCAGGAGAAGTTCTTCTTCATCGACGGCGGCAGCGAGGGCCTGTATACGGTCGTGTATGAGATAACGAAGACCGTGCGCGAAACGCCCCCGGCGACGGTTGTGCAGGGGTCTCCCGCGCAGGCAGGGAGCGGCGAACCGACGGGCGGCCTCACCGTCCAGGGCCAGGCCGTGCCACAGACCGGCCGCGGGACGGTGCGGCAGGTCCTTCCTCGGGGTGGCGATAGCTTGCCAGCGACCAAGAGCCGGGAGCAGGGACCCGCTCGGGCCACAGCGACGTCCCTGGCGGGCGTGCGCGCGGACAGGGTCGGGCCGGACGACTTCCTGGGCGATTACCGACTGTATCTCGATGGCGTCCCCTATCGCCTCCACCTGCTTGGCGATAGAGGTGGAGCGCTCACAGCCACGGTTGAGGACATGAGCGGCCACAGCTTTGAGGTGATAGACTTCGCTAGCGAGGGGAATCGGTGCCAGTTCGTGATCGGCGGCCTCTCGGGTAAAGATGGCCGGCCGCTGTTGCTGCGTGGCTTCCTGCTCACACACACGAAAGCGGAGCTGGTGGGAACCTTCCAGGTCGGTGGGCGGACCCTGGGATTCTATGCCACCAAGTACAAACTGGACTCGGACCCCACTAGCTCCCGCAATCCCTAGTAGACGAGCTTTTCCCCCCGAAACAGGTTGAGGTGCTATTTGGCTGTCTAGCATCCCGGCGAAGAGGTAGATCCAGGTGGGATGTGGACAAGCGGAACAGGCCGGAGTAGGTTATCCACAGGCCGCGGCAGGTGGAAGTGCAGCCGCGCTTGGCTGGACCTGCCCGAGGTCATGCGGAGGCTCTTCGGGGACAGGCTGGGGAGGTAGGGGGTGATGTCAAGGGTGGAGGGCGAAGACGGAGATGAGTTCGCCTTCGTTCTGAGGGAAGCGGACGGCGGCGGTCCAGCGGGGCTCCTTGGTATGGGCGGAAGAGGAGATCCAACCGAAAAAGGCGGGATTGGTTTCGCCGTTGTGCTTCGGTGGGGAGCACTGGTGATCGTCGCGCTATCTAGCAGGGCCGTCCAACCGCAACGCCCAGCTCGGACTCGCGTCGGCCGAGTGTGACAGTGATAAGGCGTCCGGCCCGGACACAGAATACGCGTACAATATCGGACTGTACAGTGGCCGATTCCTCGCTCAGCGGAGTGCAGTTTGACTCAGGCTGGAGTGACAGCTAGGTCACAAAAATGGCCTGCGTGCCTTTCTCTTGAAGCCCGAGGGCGCAGTTCGGTATCAAGTGGCTTCCCTCGGCGAGAGCGGTCCGGGCCTGAAGTCTGCGTTTGTCCGGCCTCAGCGAAGGTGGGACTTTGGAGATGTTAGGGTTTAAGGCAGTCCAGGTAGGGAGTTTCCGCTCCCCGGGGCAAGAGCAAAGCCCCGGAGAGGAGCGGAAGGGATGGCTGAACAGCAGAAGCAAGCTGGTAGCGCGCTGAGTGGGCGGAGTAAGTCAGCGCGGGCGAGGGAGACCGCGCGCGGGCAGATCCGGAAAGCCAAGGCGGCGACGCGGCGACAGTTCTTGGCGGACAGGAAGATCCGGATCGTGATGGAGGGGATGCGGGGAGAGGAGCCGGTATCGGTGGTCTGTCCTTGCGGACGGAATGGGACGACAGAGGCAGGAACGATAGGAGCGTTCGGTGGAGAAGTCTCAAGCATCTGTGTCGCGAGAATGCGATCCCGACGGGGAGAGTCCCACTGTCCTCTTTCTCGCCGCTATGCCCATCGCCTGTGTGGACATGTTCGCACAGTTAGGTGCCAGGTTCAACTCTTGGATGACCGTCCCTAACTGGCGAACGCGAGGTCTGCTGCTGGAGCGCGGCGTGCCGCCGGAGCGCGCCGTCCTGCTGAGCTGGCTCCCCCGAGCGCCCCATGGCGATCCGTTGCGTGCACCAGCGGACGCTTGGGAAGAACCGTTCCGTGCATTCTTAACCGGGGTGCGAGCGCAGCGGCTTGTGGTCTACAACCACTACCGTCCCGCATACCGCGCCGGCGCCGTGCGGGCCGCAAGGTCGCTCTCCATCCCGGTCATCTTGGTCGAGCGTGGGCCTCTCGCGAGCCACTACTACTTCGATCCGATAGGGGTGGGGGCGGAAGGAATCCCCGGTCAGGCTTCTGTCTGGCAGGCAATGTGCGAGGGGGCCGGGGCGGAAGAGGGAGAGCGTGCGCTGGCACGCTGGCGGAAACTGCAAGGCGAAGACGTTGAGCCACAGGCGGGCCGACTTAGCGGAGCGGAGTTGCGGGCAGAACTGGGCTTGCACCCAACCGAGAAGTTGGCTTTCTTCCCACTCCAGGTCGAGAACGATATCCAGCTCACGCACTTCTCGCCATGGGTGCGCTCCATGGAGCAGGCGGTGGCGGCAGTGGAGTCGGCCGCTGAGAAGTCGGGTTGGCGGGTGCTTGTGAAGCCACATCCTCGGGCGGGAGCGGTAGGCGGGGTTGGGAATCGGGGGCGCGTAGTCTTCCGATCGGATATGCATGTGGGCGCGGCGGTGGAAGCGGCTGATGCGGTGGTAACGGTAAACTCCAGCGTGGGCCTGTTCGCGCTGATGGTGGGAAAGCCGGTGGTGACGATGGGCCGAGCGATCTATACCGGCAAGGGCCTCACACTAGAGGCTTCGGATGAGATCGGCCTGGCCGAGGGTCTCCGACTGGCGGAGAGTTGGCGGCCTCCGCGGGATGGCACGGCGCTGTTGGCCGCCTTTTTGCTCAACTCCTATCTGGTGCGCTATCCGCTTGTGGAGCACTTTGCGCGTGCGGCAAGCATCATCGCGGAGCCCGAGAGGGCGGTCGATCGAATGCTGGGGCGATCGCCATGGCCGAGCGAAGGCACTCCCTTCCCCCGCCCACCTGATCTCACGGGGCGGAGGCTGCTGCTGCTGGTGGCGGCGCGGGGGGCCACCGCGCGGGAGGCGGAGCGTGCCCTGCGGGCGCGCTTCTCAGACGTGGAGATCCGGGTCCAGGCGCTGCCTGAGCACTGGTGGCGCTCTCCTGGCCGCTCCTTCCTCCAGCGAGGATTCCTGGGAGCAGGACTTGCTCGACACCTCCTCCTACGAAAGCCGTCGGAGGCGGTGATCGCGGTGGTGGACGACATGTTGCTTGCTCCCAGAGCCGTGCGGTGGGCACTCATGCTGAGCCGGGCAAAGGACCGCTGGTGGTGGTGCCCGGGGCAGGACCCGATCAAGATGACCTGGCGTAACCTCTGGGAACGGGAGGTGGGCGACTGGCTCGTCAAGTGACGGCCCGCGCCGCTCCTTTTCGACTGACCCGCCGAAAGAAATGCGCACTACCACCGATCTCTTTGGACATGGGGTAAGATAGCAGATCGTCCAAGGAGAGACGGGGCATGAGAGCAGAGAGTGAGGAGACCAGAGGGAAGGGGCGCTGGAGCGCGAGCAAGAAGGCCGGGGTGGTGTTGCGGCTGCTGCGAGGGGAGGACCTGGAGACGGTGAGCCGGGAGGTGGGGGTAGCGGTGCATGAGTTGGTGCGCTGGCGGGAGGCCTTCATCGAGGGCGGGAAGGAATCGCTCAAGGGCCGGCCCGCCTCGCCGGTGGAGCGGGAGCTGCGCACCGCGCAGCGCAAGATTGGGGAGCTGACAATGGAGCTGGAGATCCATCGCAAAAGGGGGGAGCTCCTGGGACGCCAGAGGGGGTGTGGGCGATGAAGGCAGAGCTGGGTGAGGCCTATCCCCTGCGGCTGATCTGCCGGGCGCTTCAGGTAGCCCTTTCCAGCCTCTGCGCCAGCCGGAGGCCCCGCAAGCCCCGCGCCGAGTGGGCGAAGCCAGGGCCCAAGATGCCGGTCTCGAACGAAGCGTTGGCCGAGGCGATCCGGCGGGTGCTGCGAGAGAGTCCCTTCCACGAGGTCAGCTACGCGTATGTGGGGGAGCCGGAGGGCAACGGGATCGTGGGGCGGTTCTTTCGCACCCCGAAGGAGCAGGTGCTGTGGGTGCACCGGGAGCAGGCCCGGCAGGTGATGGGGGAGTTCATCGCCCACTCCAACGGAGAATGGCTGATCGAGCGGCTGGGCTACCGCAGCTCGGCCCAGGTCAAACAAGTCGTTCCTGGTCTTGCACGAGGCGGCCTGATAAGCTAAAATCGTGTCCAAGAGACCGGGGGCGATAGACCTCTGTCCTTGCGCATACGACCTCCGAAGCTGGTCAGGGCAGAGGATCGCCCTGAGGCCCGACGACGAACGCTGCTAACATTTCGTGAACTTGCGGCAAGCTGCCCTTCGGCGTTTGTGGTCCGAGATGACGAGTCCTTGGTGCTCCGGGCAGGTACCGACACGGCGACGGCGCGTGGCATGAGCGGCTGTCTGAGCGAGCGGAATAGTTCTCGTCGCAGGACTCTCTGACTTGGGGGTAGGGGATGCGAGTACGTTGCTTGACGTCGGCGCACAAAGGGAGAATGCCGATCTCAGGTCAGGTGGTGGCGAGCAAAGTCCTAAGGGTAGCGCTGTACCCGTGGCGAGTAGCACGGGGTATGTGGCGGATGATAACAACGCTGTACACCGTTCGCGGCCACATCTGGGATTTCGCGGTGCGCGAGGTCGGGCAGCGCTATCGGGGTTCCGCGCTCGGGTTACTGTTGGCCTTCGCTTACCCCTTCCTCATGCTGACGATCTACGCGGTGGTATTCTCGATGTTACTTCGCGGCCGGGTACTGGGTTCCATATCCAAGAGCGAATGGGTCCTCTACCTGTTCAGCGCGCTGAACTTCTGGTGGCCCATCACCGAGGTGCTTGGCGGGGCTCCGAACTTCATCTATGCCCGCGCTAATCTGGTGAAACGAGTTGTCTTCCCTGTTGAGATCATCGCTCCCAGCATGACTCTGGCCAGCCTTTTCCATGGACTCATCGGCTTCGCGGTATACTTGATCTTCTTTGCCGCCATAGAACACCGCCTGCCCTGGAGGGCCTGCGCTCTCCCGCTGGTGCTAATTCCGATGATCTTGCTGTGTTGTGGCCTCGGCTGGCTGTTCGGGGCGATCGGGGTCTTCTTCAGGGACTTGACCCGAATCACCACGCCACTGGTGACAGCTTGGTTCTTTCTTACCCCGATCGTGTACCCGGAAACCGTGATCCCAAAGCGGTACGTAGGGATGCTGTGGCTCAACCCGGTGGCCGTGTTCGTGCGCCAGGTCCGCGAGGTTGCCTTCTACAACCGTTGGCCCAACTGGATCGAGCTGTTCGCCCTCACCATGATTTGCTTCTTCTTTGCATTTGCGACCTACCGGGTTCACCTGAGACTGCGGCCCGGGTATGCCGACGTGCTCTAATCAGCTAGTTGCGTGAGACGAGCCCGGAGACAATATACCCGCACGACTTGGTCGCATGGAGATCTTCACGAAGGATGAGCAGCGATATCGCGATCTCGGCAAGCAATCTGTCAAAGTGCTACCACGTCTACCGCAAACCAGCGGATCGGGCGCTGGATGCCCTCTTCCCTTGGACGAAGCATCGCTACGAGGAGTTCTGGGCGTTGCGGGACGTTTCCTTCGACCTCCGCCGCGGTCGAGTGCTGGGTGTGATCGGCCGTAACGGGGCCGGGAAGTCTACGCTGCTCCAGCTGCTCGCCGGGGTGCTCAAGCCGACCAGCGGTCAGATCAGGCTGAATGGGAAGGTGGCTGCGTTGCTCGAGTTGGGCACCGGATTCGTGCGCGAATACACAGGTCGCGAAAATATCTGGGTTTACGGAGGCATTCTCGGGCTCAGCAAGCAGGAGATCAGGGAGCGTCTGGAGGACATCATCTCATTTGCCGACATTGGCAGTTTCATTGACCGGCCCGTGAAGACCTACTCCAGCGGTATGTACCTCCGGCTGGCGTTTTCCATCGCCGTGAACGTGAGCCCGGATATCCTCATCGTAGACGAGGCGTTAGCTGTGGGGGACATGTTCTTCAGGAATCGTTCGTTCAACCGCATGAAGATGATGAGGGAGGAGGGAAAGACCATCGTCTTCGTTACCCACAGCATGGGACAGTTCCGAGAGTTCTGCGACGAGGGCCTCCTGCTGGAGGGGGGCCGAGTGATATCAAGGGGCTCGACCAGTCAAGTTGCCACCCACTATTTGGAGCTTACGCGGAGACGGGAAGACATGTTGGCGCAGTCCGGGCGGCTCACCAGGGCTGAAAAGGAATACTTGGCCGCCCAGATGGCCAAGGCGATCGCAGACAGAAGCAAAGATCTGCCGCGGCATGGCAAGCATCATTCATTCGCGATTGGCGCCGGGCGCTTCGTTGACTTCGCGCTCTACGATCACCATGGAAACCGCACTTTCGTGCTGGAAACCATGAAACCATTCAAGGTCGAACTGAAGCTTGTGATGGAGAAGCCGACTGAGAAGCTTGCGGTGGGCTACTGGCTGCATAAGGAGGGCGGGGAGCCACTCTACGGGCATAACACCCTCTTCTTGGGTCTCGATCTGAATGACATCAAGATCGGTGAGCCATACACCATCACCTTTGAGCAGCCTCTGCTGCTTCACCCGGGGTCGTATTGCCTTGGCATGGGCTGCGCGGACCACCTGGAGTCGCATGTCCGTCTGATTGACACCCACTACGGTGTGGCAGATGTCACTGTGATCGGTGAGAGGGACAAAATGTATTTTTCCTGGGTGGAGGGTCCGACACGCATGAGCGTGTCGGACCAAGCGGGTAACGTGATTGCTGCCCTCCAGCATCAGCCCAAGCTGTCCCTTTCCGCCGAAGAGGCGGACGCCGAAGTCAGGCCCCAGCAGAGCCAGGAGGCAGGCTCACCTGACCTTGTGAGAACTGGCAGCCAGGAGGGCACGAGAGAGCGGCAGGCCGATGGGTAGTGGTGCTATCCCACTGTCGGACGTAGAACGCGCTTACCGCAGCACTCAACTGCCAGGGAACCCTGAAGTCGCCATTCTCGACCTTGCGGGAACTCTGACGGGATCGGCGATCGGACGGGAAGCCGACGCCCTGTCTGCGGTGGATGCCCTTGCGCGCTATCTTCCCCTCTCGCAGTTGGTCGTCCTCGACACAGGAACAGGCTCCTCCTCTGGGCTGGGTTTGGGGGAGATCGCCCGACACTCCTATCACATGGGGTTTGCGACCCACGTGATCGCGTCCGATCTCCAGCGGCTGCGGCGGGACCTGGGAATCCTCCTCACCGTGTGTCAGAGTGTGGCCTGGCACGTTCCTGCAAGCCAGTTGGGCCACGCGGGGACCAAGGCCTTGTCTAGGCGGCTGCAACGCCTCTTCAGCCGGCGGCCAGCCAATCCTGTCGCTGACTTCGGGCTGATGATCTCCTGCGCTGAGGAAACGCCCGGTCTGGAAGAGTCGCTGCCATCGTTGCAGGACACTCTCGACTTCCTGGCAGTCGTCTCAACTGAATGGCCCAGGGATCTCCCGCTGCTGTTCGACCCGCGATGCCGCACTCCATTTGCCGTAAGGCGCAACACCTGCATCATCGCCGGCAGGGGTGGGGAGATCTGGGTAGATTGCCGACGACCAGTGCTACTGGGGGAGCACAACAAGAGCCCGATCCAGGTCCTATGGGCGCAGAGATCAGCCGCAGCTCATGAACCCAGCTCTCCTGAGCTGAAGCCCGCGATTGTGCACTTCTGGCGGCGCGACCCGGCAGTCCTTCCAGCTTTCATCTGGCCGCTCTCCGAGGAAGGGCCAGCCCGGGGAGCCCTAGAGCGGCTTACGCCCGAGGACCCGGCCTGCGCGGGGTCCATCGCCACTCATATGTCCCGCTATGCCTTTGCCGCCCAGCTGTGCAGGGGCAAGCGTGTGCTCGATGTGGGCTGCGGCGTTGGGTATGGCAGCGATTACCTGGCGGCAGAAGGGGCAGCCGAGGTTGTGGGCCTGGACATATCCGAGGAGGCAATCGCCTACGCCAACCGTCACTATTGCCGCCCCAACCTCCGTTACCTGCGGGCGGACGCGCTGCACCTCCCCAGTGACCTCGGTAGCTTCGACGTGATTGTTGCCCTCGAGATTTTCGAGCATGTCAGCGATCCCGGATGCCTTCTCGACCAACTGTCTCACCACCTGCGTGAAGACGGGGTACTCCTCGTTTCGACCCCTAACAAGCTTACCTTCTCGCCTGGCTTTCCGACCAACTCTTCGCCGAACGAATACCATGTCCGAGAGTACTACAGAGACGAGTTTCTCGCCATACTGGAATCGCGCTTCGAGCGCGTTTCTCTCTACGGCCAGGGGATGGAGCGCAACTACCTCGCGCGCCAGCGCGAAGCATCCCGGACGGTCCAAGCGATTTCCGCTCTCCAAGCCCAGCTGAAGGCCGAGAGCGAGGTGCGCAGCCAGCAGGCAGCCAGCCTCCAGGGTCAGCTGGAGGGGCTGACCTCCCAGCTGAAGGCCGAGAGCGAGGCGCGCAGCCAGCAGGCAGCCAGCCTCCAGGGTCAGCTGGAGGGGCTGACCTCCCAGCTGAAGGCGGAGAGCGAGGCGC
>Ga0272448_1008821_pt1 | contig 10415 bp, 9 predicted proteins | sample YNPCB0191_FD_202220 | JGI IMG/M metagenome (GOLD analysis project Ga0272448, IMG submission 202220) | Hot spring sediment microbial communities from Yellowstone National Park, WY, United States - YNP-CB-019-1 | ecosystem: Environmental > Aquatic > Thermal springs > Hot (42-90C) > Sediment... | reverse complement strand
AACTCTGTGATATAGTTCGCCGCCTGCATCAAAGTCTCTCCTTTCGCAACGCAGTGAACGGTTCCATACATCCCCACGAGTGCCGTGCCCGATAATGATAACGTGGCCGTCGGCTACGACCAAACAGGGGACGATTCTGGGGTGCACGAACAGTTTTGCTGGGTGAGCCCGGCCCCCGAGTCCCGTACGGGACGACGGGGAATAGCCCAGGACGAAGCCTTGCGGAGTCCTGGGTTCGCCAGCGACGCACCACGTCGCGCGAGTCCCGTAGGGACGACGGAACACAAATCCCGTCGCTCTTCCGTCGTCCCTTCGGGACTTCATCGATCCGATCTTCGTTCGTCCCCCGGAACCCCAGGAATGAATTCCTGGGCTATTACCCGCCGTGCCTTCGGCACTGAGGCTGGGTCTTACGGCCCCGCTCTGAGTCGAGGCCATCCCGTCCCGGCTACTGACGGTCGTCTCTTTGGGACGGTGCCAGGGGCTGCGAGGCCGGGCAATAATCATGCCGGCCCCATGTGAGAGCGTTCGTGCACCCCGATTCTGCGATTTTTCCGAAACAGGTTGCCCGAAGCCCGCATTTGGAGGGGCGATGGCTCAGCCCTATAATCAGAGGCAGAAAGAATGGACAGACGACGATGCTGCCGGCATGCACCTACGTGACCTTCTCCGAGTTGCTGTTCGGGGGGACGGCCGAGAAGTCCATGGATGCACGGCATGGTCCCGTGGGGTTCCGGGTTCGGGGCGACAGGGAGACAGATGTCTGAGAGGAGGTGCAGGCGCTGCGGGGCGGTGCTCGATGCTGACTCCGATATGGACGTCTGCCTCAAGTGCTCTAAAGAGGCGACGGAGTCGAGGATCGTCCCGCCGCGTGAGGAACCGGTCCTCCCGAAAGTGCTTCTCTGGCTCACATCGCTTCTCGCCGCCGGGTTGTCCGTCTATGCGTTGTTCGTCGTCAGCACACTGAAGGCAGTCCCTAACCCTGAGGGAGACAAGGTCGCAGACCTCTCCAACCGCGTCCAGGAGTTGGACGACAGCTACAAGCTGCTCTGGAAGAAGATGCTGCGACTGGAGGAGAAGCTTCCGGAGCGGACAACGGGCCCTGCGGCAAGCTTGCCGAGTGCCTCGCAGGCACGGAGCTTCGTCGTTCGCAAAGACGGGAAAGGGGATTTCAAGACTCTGCGGCGGGCGCTCGACTCCGTACCGAACGGGTCGCTTATCGAGATCGCCGACGACGGCGTCTATCAGGATTATTCCTTGATCTATCTCACGAAAGACGACATTACACTTCGTGGCACGGAGGGCAAGTCGCCGACGATTGACAACTCGATTGACACGGGGGCACACCCGGTCGCTCTCCACACGGGCGAAGGATGGCGATTCGAGAATCTGCGCTTCAAGGGCACCGGCAGTTCCACGCTCCTCTCCTGCGGGGCAAGGAGCGTCGTGGAGAACTGCGTCTTCAGCGACGGACGGATCGGCCTCTCCGGCGCGCCGCGGGGTATCAAGAACTGCCTCTTTCGCCGGGTGGAGAATGCTATAGTCCTATCGAAGTTGGACGACACGACAATCGAGCACTGCACGATCCACGGGGCTCTCAGCGCGGTGCGCCTCTCAGGGACGGATTACCGGTCTATCCGGATCGTCGCCAACATAATGGTGGCGCGAACTGCCTTGGACCTTTCCGACGCGAGGGTGGACAGTCTCGTCTCGGACTACAACTGCTTCTTCTACGAGAAGGCCGCGCCAGTTGTCATCGTCACCGAGGGAAAGACGTACAGGACTCTCTCGGTTTGGCAGCAGAAGGGGCAGGATAGGAACTCGATCATGGCCGACCCGATGCTGGACTTCAAGGACGACTGGTACGGTCTCAAGCCCCAGAGCCCTTGCAAGCGCAAAGCCCCCGGCGACTCCGACATCGGCGTCCGCTCCGAGTAAGTGGCTCCGGGCACCGGGCGGAGGACGAGAAGCAGGATAGCAGTGCACCGGTGTCCGCTCGCCTGCGGACCGACATCAGTCTCCACCCGTACAGGGCCTGGCGGCGTGCAAGAGCCGCCGGCGCGATCACGAGAAACCGAACCCACGGGCGTTGTCCCCCGCGTAGCGAAGCTGCCCTGTATCGGTGTTGCATCGCTCACGTCTCGCAATGGCCGGAGGTTAAAGGCGTACTTGACTGCGACGCTGGGTCGCAGTATCGTACCAGCGGAGGACTGCGATGAGCAAGAGAGTCAAGGCGGAACACGGGATCGTTTGCCGGCTCCCGGGAGAGAGATTCGGATACTTCGGTTGGCCCTCCATCGCACGGATGGAGGACGGCACGCTCGTGGTTGCCAGCTCCGGCCTGCGGACGGAGCATGTCTGCCCCTACGGGAAGACCGTGCTCAACTTCAGCCGTGACGACGGCGGGACGTGGTCGGCGCCGCGAGTGATCAACGATTCTCCGCTCGATGATCGCGATGCGGGCGTGCTCTGTCTGGGCGGTAGAAAGCTCCTCGTCTCTTGGTTCACCAGCGACACGCGCCGCTACTTCGGCTGGATCAAGCCGCACCTCAAGGCTGAAGACCTCGCCCTGTGGGAGCACACACTCGGCAAATGGACGGATGAACTCGTGGAGCGCTGGCTCGGCTCCTGGGTTCTGCTGAGCGAGGATGCGGAGAACTGGGGGCAGCCGATCCGCGTGCCTGTGTCGACACCCCACGGGCCGATTCGGCTCTCCAGCGGCGAGCTGCTGTACTTGGGCAAGGGCGGCTTCAACGCCGGCGATCAGGCGAATGGCGACATCATGGCCTGCCGAAGCAAGGACGGCGGCCGGACGTGGGAGGAGCTTGGCTGCGTCCCCCTTTGCGAGGGCACTCGTAAGGACAACTACCATGAGCCGCATGTCGTCGAACTCGGCGACGGCAGGCTGCTCGGCCTGATCCGCTTCCAGTACTCCAAGGAGAACGCTCCGGCCACTGAGCAGATCTGTTTCAGCCTCTTCCAGACCGAATCGGAGGATGGCGGCCGGACGTGGACCCGGGCGAGGCCGCTCGGTGTCTACGGCAGCCCGCCGCACCTCTCGAAACACTCCTCCGGAGCGGTCGTCTGTGTCTATGGCTACCGGCGCGCGCCTTATGGGCAACGGGCTATGATCACCCGAGACGGCGGCAGGACTTGGGATACCGACTGGGTCCTCCGAGATGACGGACCGGACGGCGATCTCGGCTACCCGGCCTCCGTCGAATTGCCCGACGGCTCGATCTTCACGATCTACTATCAAAAGTATGCGGCCGGCGAGAAGTGCTCGCTCCTTTGGACACGCTGGCGGCTGCCGTAGGGCGAGAAAGGATGAGCAGTCTCTGAGGTGTCGGACCTATCGGATTTGGTCTGACGCATCCGCCCCCTCTGGCCAGGGCTTTGGCATCGCCGGGCTCATGGTCTGGCTTGGCATGGTCCGAGCACCGGCGGCCGTCAATCCGGGGGCGTATCGCCGGGTGACCTTCCGATAGCCTCGCCCCTCGGCGTTCCCCCCTGCATGGGGATGAATCCGCTCCAAGATAACCGTCCCGTAGGCCGGGACCCTCGCGCTTGCGGCTGCGATTTGTAACGCGGTACGGCTTTCCTATGATTAGAGTGGAGGACGATATCAGGACGCGCAAAGTGACGGAAGAAGCGGTGGCAGCGGGACTCGCGGCGAAGGGCGAGTCTACACGGGTCGCACTGCTGACGGTCTCTCATGGATTCAGCGACTTCTACGCGACGGTGTTTACGCCGTTGTTCGCGACCTTCCAGTCCGCTTTGGGTGTGTCGCTTGCGCAAATGTCGCTGTTGCCTGCTTTCGGGGCCGTATTCAACTCGATGATCCAGCCGCTGTTCGGCCTGCTTGGGGATCGTATGGACCGTTGGCTGCTGGCCGGTGTAGGGATGCTGCTTTCTGCGCTCTTTGCGGGGTTGCTCGGCTTCGCGGGCGGTTTCTGGACGCTTGCGGTATTGCTGATGCTTTCGGGGTTGGGGGTCGCTGCCTTCCATCCCGCGGCGGGTTCGGAAGTGACCCGAGGCTTCAAAGGGAACCCGGCTTCGACGATGTCGGCCTTCTTGACGGGCGGCTCTGTAGGTCTGGCGCTTGCGCCTCTTGTCTCGACGCGGTTGGTTCAGGGCTACGGCATACAGGGCTTGTGGGTTCTCTCGCTGCCGGGTTGCCTGCTGGGCATCTACCTGATCCTCCAGGCCGGGAGCAGTCCGTCTGTGCCCCGTGCGACGCGGGTGAATGCGTTCAGGGAGTTGCGGGAGCTTGCCCACCCCGGTCATAGCGTGTTCTGGATTCATTGGGGGGCAGCGATTATCCGATCATTTGTGGTCGTGAGTTTCAATACCTATGTGTCGGTGATCGCTCTTCACAAGGGTTGGGACAAGGTTGCGTGCGGCTCCGCGATGTCGTTCATGTTCCTGCTCTCCACTGTCGGGCTGCTTGTGGGGGGGTACGCTTCGAGCCGCTGGTCGGCGAAGGGGATCATATTCTGGTCCTCGGTGGCGGCCTGTCCCTTCTACGTATTGTTTGTCGAGCTGGGAGGAATCGCGTGTGCGTTGAGCTATGCTATGGCCGGGTTTGTCATGGCGCTTGGTACGGCTGTGAATGTCGTGGAAGCCCAGAAGTCGAGGCCGTCCTGTGCGGGGGTGATATCCGGCGCGATGATGGGATTCGCTTGGGGGGTGGCCGCTTTGCTTCAGCCGGCGGTCGCCTTTCTGGCGGAGATACATGATATCGAGTACGGTCTGGAGTGCGCCGCGCTTGCAGCGGTGGTAGGGGGTTTTGTAGTATTATTATTAGAGGAAGAGGATGCGGATACCAAGTCGGTTGTGCCGGCCACCGGGTGATGGAAGGATGCATACGAAATCGCCGAAGCCACAAACTCCCGCAGATTCGTCGGGCACGCCCGCTCGGCCGCGTCTGCGTTCCCGATATGTTCGATGGTTCGGCAGATCCACGGTCCTGGCGTTGCCTCCAACGCCGCTATGGTTTGGTGATAGGAGATGAGGAAGAAGCTCAAAGTCGGTCTTGCACAAATCCGTCATACAGGCAATCTGAAGGAGAATCTGCAGAAGACCATTCATTTCCTCGAGGAGGGGGCGAAGAAGAAGCTCGATCTGGTCTGCTTCCCGGAGGCCTCGCTGAGCGGCTACTGCGGTGTGGACATCAAATCGCTGAGCGAGATCAACTGGAAGGATGTCAACGCCTCGATCGAGAAGGTTCGCGCGACGGCGAAGAAGCTGAGGATTGCCGCGGCCATCGGGACGAACCGTGCGAAAGGCGGCAAGGTGGCCAACTCGGCTCTCCTCATCTCGCGGGCGGGCCGGCTCATCGGAGAATACTCCAAGACGCAGCTTACCGAGAGGGACTTGAACTATTACCAGCCCGGCAACAGCATCAACCTCCTGCGCCTGGAGGAGATGGCACTGGGCATGATGATCTGCTATGACCAGCGCTTCCCCGAGCCGTGGCGCGCCCTTGCCCTGCGCGGTGCGCAGGTCGTGTTCCACCTCTCGAACGCTTGCGAGCCGGATGCGGTCTGGAAGCGGCCGGTCGTCGAAGCCCACATCGTCTCCCGGGCTGCGGAGAACGGGTACTACGTCTGTTCGGTCAACCGAGCCGGCCCGAACCAGAACTGGGCCTCCATGATCTGCAACCCCGACGGCCTCATCCTCGCAAAGGCGCAGTACGACAAGGAGGAGATCGTCTGGGCGGAGCTCGACTTGACGGCTCGCTTCCACAAGTTCCTGCCGCAGAGGCGAGTTGACCTCGTCGAACTTGTCGTCAAGTGCTGACGCCGGCCTCGCAGTACGACAGGTGCGCGGGCGATTCGTTGACGCTGCCGAGCGCGCGGATATCTGCAGAGGGTGTGCATCGGGCTCTGGCAGGGGGGCTGCGTCAGATCGCAAAGTGGATTTATGCGCGTCATCGCGATTGACTCCGGTTCCGCCTACACAAAAGCCATCCTCCGCGAGGACGACGCGACTCTCTCGCGGATGGTTCGCGCGACGGGCGGGCGACCAGCCGAGACGGCCGACCAGCTCTGCCGCGAGCTTGGCCAGGCGGACCTGATCGTTTCCACCGGCTACGGACGGCGGCTTGTCCCAGCGGGGAAGGTGGTGAACGAGATCACGGCCCTCGGCGCGGGAGCCAGCACCGTCCAGCCATCCGGAACGGTGATTGACATCGGAGGCCAGGACAGCAAGGTGCTCCGAATGGGGAAGCACGGCCGGGTCGAGGACTTCGTGATGAATGACCGCTGCGCAGCCGGAACGGGCAGGTTCCTCGAGGTCATGAGCCGTGCGATCAACACTCCCCTCGGGAGCATGGCAATGCTTGCCCGCGACGCCTCGGCCCCCGTGACGATCAACAACCTCTGCACCGTCTTTGCCGAATCGGAGGTCATCTCTTATCTTTCCCAGGGGCGATCGCTCAGCGACGTCGTGGCTGGCGTCTACCTATCCATCGCCAGACGAATCGCAGGAATGGTAGCACGTCTCGGACTCGTACGCCCCGTGCTGCTGGTGGGCGGCGTAGCGATGGATCGGGGCGTCATCGCAGCACTCGAGGAGGTGCTGGAGACCGACATCGTCGTCCCGTCCGATCCGCAGTTCATCACAGCGCTTGGAGCGGCGATCGTTGCAGAACAAGGCTCTTGAGCGTGGATTCGGCTACTACCTCGCGCTTATTGCCGCGCTGGGGCTGGTGCTTCGGACGGTATTCCTTGCTGCCGACCCGCCGCTATGGCTGACCTGGAGTCGCGGGATCTTCAGCGACGGCCCCGTGATGATCTCCGGAGCCAGAGGGTTGATCCTCTTCGATGACCTCCGTGCATTCCACGAGTTTCCGATCCAAAGCACTCTTGCCTTCCTGTCGTACAAGTTCCTCGGCATCGGGCTCGTCCAGGCGACCTTGCCCTTCGCACTGAGCGGTGTGCTGGGCGTCATCCTGATGGGACTGATCGGACGGAAGATCATGGGCGCCTCAGCGGGGCTTCTGTGCGCACTGTTGGGGGCGGTGAACTTCCATCTTGTTATGTACAGCCGGACGACGCTGAGCGAGGGGCTGCTCTGCACGGGACTCTTACTGAGTTGGTGCGCGCTCGAGTGCCAATGGCCTCTCACGGCCGGAATCCTCGGGGGCGTCGCGACCTTGTTCGTGAAGTTGCACGGGGTCGTCTTCCTCGTCGCGGCGACCGCCGTGTCCACCGTCGGGGCAATCCGAGATAGGAGACTTGGCCCCCTCGCCCACTGGCTTGCAGGGCTGCTCGCGGCCCTGGTCCTGTGGACCTTCGTGCACGTCGGGTCCGTCCAGGAAGCAACCGACCGCCTCGGCTCGCGAGGCCGGTACTATGCCGAGCAGCACACTGGAAACTACATCCTCGAATTGCTGAGGTTCGGCATGTCCTGCCGCTTCCTGAGTCGGATGCCGGTGGTCTCGCTCCTTGCACTGCTCGTCATCGTTAGGACGCTCGGTCGGCCATCGGAGAATCGCAGGCTTCTGCTGCCTGTCTTGTGGGTGGTGGTCGGTGTCCCGCTCTTGAGTCTCTCAGCCTACCTCCCCCTGCGGCACCTGCTCCAACTCGTGCCGCCGATGTGTCTGCTTGCTGCTGCCGCGACGACGCGACCGGGGACGCGGGGCGCCGAAGCTCCGGCGAGCTCCGGAGCCGGGGATTTCCCACGCCTACTCCCTGAGAACGTCGGAGCGGCAGTGGCCGACGGGGGGGGCTCGCCGGCGGGCGGGGAGCCGGTATGGAACGCCGCGATTGTTGCGGCCGTGCTCCTTCACGCAGCCTTTCAACTCATCGGCTACGTCCGACTCGGCGTGTCCGGCAGTGGATTGTGGGCCGCCGATCTGGGTGGTGGGATAACGGTACACCTTTCCTCTGAACTGCCGTTCCTGATCCCCGCAGCAGCCGCAGCCTGCGTGGCCATGGCGCTCCGACGGAGGCTCTTCGAATTGCGTGTCCCCGTCCTCGTGGCTTTCCTTGCCGTGCCCCTTGGCCTCGCTCCGTTTCTGTATTTCGTCTGGGACAGGGAGTACACCGTCTACCAGGTCTCGCGCGACCTCGGCGCGATGCTCCCCGGCGACGCGAAGCTTGTCGGGCCGCTCGCAGAGACCGTGGGGATAGAGAACCGTCTGAGGAGCTTCGCCCTCTACGAGTTAACCGCTGCCGAATGCGAACACGTAAGCCCGGCCGCTACTGCGACCTTCTTTCTCGTGCCGGAGGATTGGATGGCAGAGGGCAGATACTCCCGCGAGAGGCTTACCGCGGCAGGCGTACACCACGTCCGTTCGTACAGACTGGCAGGTGAAGACTACCTGCTTCTGAGACTCGGTCAGACCACGCCTACGGTGTACGAACGGATCACGGCGACCATCGAGGCGGGTAGGCCCGAGGAATCGCTACGAATCCTCGATAGCCAGCCCGACCGGCCGGTATTTCGCGTACTACGGGCGCACGCGCTCGAAGCACTGGCGAGACCCCAAGATGCCCTGAACGAGTACGAGAAGGCAGATCGCGAGAACCGCCGGGCAAGGCCGCTCTTCGATCCCGTGCTTCACAAGCAGATTCACAAGGGGATGTGGGCAATCTACAAGAGACAGGGCAACGTCAAGGAGGCCGAGAGCCACTGGCTGGAAGCTGAGCAATGGAAGCCAAGCGGATTCTTCTGATCCGGCCCTGTGCGCTCGGGGACTTCGTCCTGACGATGCCCGTACTATACGTCCTCGAGGAGCATTTCCCGCAAGCTGAGATCACGCTCGTCGGCAACCCGCAGCACAAGGACTTGGCCAGCGGTCTTCTCGACAGTGCGCTCGACTACTCCTCGGCACAGTTTACGAGTCTCTTCAGCGACCCCGACGAGTCGCTGAGAGGATGGCTCGCGCAGTTCGACCTGGCGCTCTGCTACCTGCCCGACGAGGACGGTAGACTGCGAGCCAATCTCCGGAAGGCCGGAATCCGCACCGTGGTCGTCCACAACCCTCGAAGGGAGGGCGGCGGCCACTTTGCGGACGAGCTTATGCTCGCCTTGAGGGAGATCGGGATCGCCCCGCCGCCCGCAATGGAGATTGCCAAGCTCCGGTACCATGCCTCCCCTGCGGTCTGCACGCCAGAGAAGCCCGTCTCCGTTCACCCGGGCAGCGGCAGTGCACGGAAGGTCTGGCCCGCGGAGCGGTTCGCGGAACTGTGCGACCAGATTCGGGCCGTTTTGATCGAAGGACCGATCGACGCCGATGTGGCAGCACGAGTCCGGGCACTTGCCCGACGGCCTATCGAGACGTGGCGTCCCCCGACGCTGGCCGCACTCCGAGACTGTCTTCTTCGCTGCTCCGCTTTTGTGGGCAATGATTCGGGTGTCACCCACCTCGCTGCCATGCTCGGCCTGCCGACAGTCGCGATCTTTGGGCCGACGGACCCGCGTCGCTGGGCGCCGCTCGGCCGCCGCGTGCACGTCCTCGGTGGCGAGCTGCCTTGCACGAGGGGCAGGAGTTTCGACAATGTGGAAGTCGAGGATGTCCTACATGGGTTACGCGTCGTCTGTTTGGGATAGAGCGTCCGGCACGTGCCTCCTGGGCTCCCGCCACAGGGGAGACAGCGAGAGAGGCTCCGGAGCGCCCTCTTCTGTCTCTGCATCCTCTGTGGCTAACAATAGCTTGCCCGTGGCAACGTACTGCGAATGAGGGACCTCGAGATGCCGAATGTCAGGCCGCGACTCGTGGAGCTGATCGTTTGTGACGACGTCCGCCGGGAGGTGGACAACAAGTCCAGTTGGATCGGAGTGTACCCGGGCCGGGTGATCATCGTGGACAAGTTTCCTGCTACCTTCCCGAAGCTGTGCTTTGTCTACCTCCTGGCGGAGGGGTACGGCACATTTGCCGTGAGGCACAGGCTTCTGGGGCCCGAGGGGGAAGAGGTCTTCATCTCTGAGGAGGGAGAGCTTCGCATCCCGTCCGAACAGCTTTCGGTCTCGCTGTCCATCACTTGTGCTCCGGTGCGATTCGAGAGCCAGGGCACCTATCTGGCGCAACTGGTCATGGACGACGCCCCGGACTCCGCCCTGGAGATTGGCATCTACGTCGTCCAGCAGCCCGGGGAGCAATGAGCCGTGCTGTAGCGCTCCCCACGGTACCCAGCACGCCGCCTGTGGCCGCTGAGAGCGCAGGGGAAGCCGAGCACTGATTCCCGACGGTTACGTCGGGAGGCAGTACTGGGCCGCGTCCGTGCGGGGCAACTGCGTGTCCGGTTAGAGGGTGGTGTGCGACCGATGGGGGGGCGCCGCCTATTCTTGCATGATCTCGGCGGTCTTCTTCTCGATCAATTCGTCGGCCTTGGCCTCGTAATCTTTGGTAAGCTCCTGGACGTCGTCCTTGAGGCGGAAGAAGTCGTCTTCGGGGATGATGCCGT
>Ga0272448_1008818_pt1 | contig 10416 bp, 14 predicted proteins | sample YNPCB0191_FD_202220 | JGI IMG/M metagenome (GOLD analysis project Ga0272448, IMG submission 202220) | Hot spring sediment microbial communities from Yellowstone National Park, WY, United States - YNP-CB-019-1 | ecosystem: Environmental > Aquatic > Thermal springs > Hot (42-90C) > Sediment... | reverse complement strand
TCAATGAGGATATATGTTGGGGACTTTGACCTTGAGATGACCCAGAGGAGCGGCCAGACCTCCCAGCCACCCTGGAGGGAGGTTGAGGGCGCCTTCAGGGAACTTCTCATCATCGAGGGGAGGCCCTGCCCGGTTGAGGTCAATGATGAGGCTGAAATGCTCAGGGTCAGACCCTACGTGGATGTACCTCAGAGGCCTCTCAGGGAAAAGATTGAGTACATATTCGACCTGAAATTTGATATTGAAGATTTCTACACATTCCTCGAGGATAAAAATTTATCATACACGCTTGAATCATCAAGGGGGCTGCGGCTGTTCCTTGCAAAGGACCCATTTGAGTGTGTGATATCCTCAATAGCATCAGCAAACTGCTCGGTTGTGAGATGGACAAGGTCCATAGAGGACATAAGGAGGCTCTGGGGAGAGGCCCACACCTTCAATGGTGAGACCTTCCACACCTTCCCATCCCCCCATGTACTGGCAGGCGTGGCTGAGGACTCCCTTGAGGACCTCCAGAGGTCTGAGGATAACCTCCCCTCTGACTTCAGGTTCAGTGGCCTCAGATCCTGTGGCGTCGGCTACAGGGCACCATACATCAGGGAGACATCAAGGATACTCGCAGAGGAGATGGATATCAGCAGTATCGATGGGATGGACTATTATGATGCAAGGGAGCTCCTCCTTGAACTCCCGGGGGTGGGCCCCAAGGTCGCTGACTGCATACTACTCTATGGCTTCAGGAAGACAGAGGCCTTCCCGGTGGATGTATGGATCAGGAGGATCATGAACCACATCTACCCTAGCAGGAACTTCAATGACAGGTCGATGGTGGAATTCGCCCAGAGGGAGTACGGTGAGATGGCTGGCTATGTGCAGCTCTATCTTTTCAACCATGCCAGAAGATCCGGGTTGCTTGAGAGGCTCAGGTAAGCATTGCATACAGCCTGCTGGATGGTGGGGAATTATATGGCAAGGAGCCAGATGAAGCAGATAATTGCCAGATTCAAAGGATCCGCAAGGAAATCCTTTGAGGACCTGAGGAGGGCCCTCGATGAAAGGTACTGCTGGAAGTGCCCCCAGAGGTCCACAAGGGAGAATATAGGGTGCCGTGAGGCAGATGCATGGATAAGGCTCCGATCAGCCCTTGAGGAGGAACTCAGGGCCCACCTGGCCGAAACCCTTGGGACGGATCGACTTGATCTTGTGCTCCTGAGGATGAGGGACAGGGAGTGCACCGGGGACCTGAGGATAATCAGGAGGCTCCAGGAGTACCTGGTTGTCCGGGACAGTGTATCCGGGATCAGGATAGGCCATGAGGTCCTGCTGGGACCCAATGTCCTTAGGGTTGAAAGAATTGAGGGAGTGAGGATCATAACAGATCAGGGAGCACACCCCATACATGAAATTGAGGGTAGGGTGCTTGGGAGGATAGGGCCCAAGCACCACCTCTACAGGGAGATAAAGGAAATGGAGGAATAGTAATGGATCTTAAGGAAAGGATTGAGTCTGCAGCGTCGGTAAGGGAAGCCTCAGATATTGTTTTTGATGAAATAAAGAGGAGGACTGGGAGCAGTTACTGCTACGTTGCCTATGTTGACCCCGAGAACGGGGACAGTGTCGGTATAAAATTCTCCCACCTCACAGAATACTGCAGACACTACGAGGAGATGGGGGAGGCACGCTTTAAACTTCCAGCCAGCGGCAGGTACGGGGGCCTCCTCGGCTACTCCCTTGACACCGGGGAATCATTCTTCACAAACGACCCTGCCAGGCACCCGGCAGCCCATGGCATACCTGATGGGCACAGGAGGGTTTCAAAGTTCCTTTCAGTGGCTGTTAAGGATTCAGAGGGAATACTCGGCCAGATAGTCGCAGCCGATCCACCAGAAAACTACGATGAAAACCACCTCAGAATAGCAGAGGAAATTGCAGAACACTATGCAGGGGTTCTCAGGAGGTTCTGGAGGGGCGAAATCCCCCTTGAGTGATATCAGGGAACGATTCATTCGTCGTAGACCCTGACCTTTAGCATCTGGTCTCCCCTTTCTATGGATTCCACAACATCCATACCCCTTACAACCCTCCCGAAGACGGTGTGGACACCATCAAGGTGGGGCTGGGGTGATAATGTTATGAAGAACTGGCTGCCGCCGGTGTCTCTCCCTGCATGTGCCATTGAGAGGGCCCCCTTAACGTGCCTGTTTGGATTTATCTCGCACTTTATGGTGTAACCGGGGCCACCTGTCCCATCGCCCACCGGACACCCACCCTGGATCACGAAGTCGGGTATTACCCTGTGGAAGGTTAGTCCATCATAGAATCCACTGTTTGAAAGCTTTTCAAAGTTTGCAACCGTGTTTGGGGCATCCTCCTCAAAGAGGATCAGCTCTATCTCACCCTTAACGGTTTCAATAACAGCCCTTTTCATTTAACCACCTTAACATAAATATTTATTATCAGTTTAGGTTCAACATTAATACAGTTCCCCATTATAAATTTTTGGTGATATCATGGATTCAGAGGAAATAATTGAACTTGAAGGTAAATTCATCATGCAGACATATACAAGGCAGCCCATTGTACTGTCCCATGGAAAGGGGGCAACTGTATGGGACATTGAGGGCAACTCCTACATAGACTGCTTTGCAGGGGTCGCTGTTAACAGTATCGGCCACGCCCACCCGAAGGTCGCCCTCGCCATCTGCCACCAGGCCCAGAGGCTCATCCATTCATCCAACATTTACTATACCCGGGAGCAGGTTGAACTCGCAAAGCTTCTAACGGCCATATCCCCACATGACAGGGTTTTCTTTGCAAACAGTGGTGCAGAGGCCAACGAGGGGGCCATAAAACTTGCAAGGAAGTTCACGGGCAAATCTAAGATAATAGCAGCTGAGAACTCCTTCCATGGAAGGACGCTTGCAACCGTAACTGCGACTGGTCAGAAGAAGTACAGCGAACCCTTCAAACCACTGCCTGAAGGCTTTAAACATGTCCCCTACGGCGACATTGGGGCAATGGCGGATGCTATAGGTGATGAAACAGCAGCCATAATCCTGGAACCTGTGCAGGGTGAGGGGGGAGTCATAGTCCCACCCGAGGGCTACCTGAAGGATGTTCAGGAACTTGCAAGGCAGAATGATGTGCTCCTGATCCTCGATGAGGTCCAGACAGGCTTTGGACGGACCGGGGCAATGTTCGCATCCCAGCTATTCGGTGTAGAGCCAGATATAACAACCGTGGCAAAGGCCATGGGGGGCGGCTATCCAATAGGGGCTGTACTTGCAAATGAGAGGGTTGCAATGGCATTTGAACCCGGTGACCATGGATCCACCTTCGGGGGAAACCCCCTGGGATGCGCTGCAGCCATAGCCACCATCGAAGTTTTGATGGACGAGAAGCTACCTGAGAGGGCAGCTAAGATGGGTTCATACTTCCTTGGAAGGCTGAGGCAGGTCCTCCATGGATGTGATGCCGTCAGGGAGATACGAGGTGTCGGCCTCATGATTGGAATTGAGATCGATGGTGACTGTTCAGGGCTGGTTGACGCTGCAAGGGAGATGGGGGTCCTGATAAACTGCACAGCCGGCAACGTCATAAGGATCGTGCCGCCCCTGGTAATAAAGAAGGAGGAGATTGATGCGGCTGTGGATGTACTGGGTCATGTGATCTCAGATCTCTGATAGCTCCAGCTTCTCGCACCTGAAGAGGTCTGGCCTATCACCTTTGAATTCACTCAGCCAGGGAGAAAATTCAAGGTCTCCTGACCTGAACCAGCAGAAGTCCTCATGCTCCATGCTCAGCTCAAGGGCACCCCCCTTGACCTCCACAGAGAATATTATATTCACTGATACCTTCTGGGGGAACATCTGCTCATATGCCCCTAGAAGATGCAGGGGCCTGACCCTGAGACCCGTCTCCTCATGGACCTCCCTTGAAAGGGCCTCATCAAGTGTTTCCCCTGCCCTCACCTTACCCCCCGGGAGCTCCCAGAGGGATGGGTTTGTGCCGGATTCTCTGGACCTCCTGAGCATTAAAACACCATTCTCGCCCCTTATAAGGGCCCTTACAACTGGAATAAACGGCTTCATATTTTCACACCCTAAGGACTTATATTGTCATTTGGATAAAGATTTGATTAAACTTTAGGGAGGCTCACCACTAATGTTTCCTGATATTGAGGTTAACGATAAGGGACATCTTGTGATTGGCGGTGCAGATGCAGTTGAACTTGCAGATGAATACGGCACCCCACTGTATGTAATAGATGAGATGAGGATAAGGGAGAACTACCGGAGGCTCCACAGGGCATTCTCAGGTGAATATTCACGTTTCCAGATATTCTACGCCTGCAAGGCCAACACCAACCTTGCAGTCATGAGGATACTGGAGGAGGAGGGGAGCGGAATTGATGCGGTATCCCCTGGGGAGATCTACACAGCCCTCCTGGCTGGCTTTGACCCTGAAAGGATACTCTACACAGGTAACAACGTCAGGGACGATGAACTGCAGTTCGCCGTAGATTCAGGTGTCAGGATAAACGTGGATTCAAGGTCACAGCTCCTCCGGCTTTCAGAGATCGCCCCTGAGGGTCTCAGGATATCCTTCAGGGTGAACCCCCTGGTGGGGGCGGGCCACCACGAGCACTGCATCACCGGCGGAGAGATGAGCAAGTTCGGTATAATGGATAGGGAGGCCCCGGAGGTCTACAGGATGGCCATGGACCTTGGATTTGAGCCTGTGGGGATACATGCTCATATAGGCTCAGGTATACTGGACCCTGAGCCCTTCATGCTGGCCGTTGAAACCCTCATGGACATAGCCGGAAGGGTTCATGAGGACACAGGGGTTGAATTCGAGTTCATAGACTTTGGGGGTGGGCTCGGGATACCCTACACACCTGAGGAGAAACCCCTGGATATCGATGAATTCGCATCAAAGATAACAGGACTCTTCAAGGATAAACTCTCAGAGTACGGTCTTGGAAGACCCATGATGTGCCTGGAACCCGGCAGGTACATAGTTGGGGATGCATCCTACCTCCTCACAAGGGTCAACACCATAAAGGAGAGCTACAGGAAATTTGCAGGTGTTGACGCGGGCTTCAACACCCTCCTGAGGCCCGCCATGTATGGATCCTACCACCACATACTTGTGGCTGAAAGACCTCTGGATGAGCCATCTGAGAAGATGGATGTGGCTGGAAACGTGTGTGAATCAGGGGACCTATTTGCAAGGGACAGGCCGCTTCCTGAAATTAATGAGGGCGATGTCCTGGCCATCATGAACTCAGGGGCCTACTCCTTCTCAATGTCCTCCCAGTACAACTCCAGGCCAAGACCAGCCGAGGTCCTTGTGAGGGAGGGTCAGGTTGATGTTGTCAGGGAGAGGGAGACCTTCTCTGACCTCTTAAGGGGACAGAATGTACCTGCAAGACTTCTAAAGAGGTAGATCTGATGACGAAGATGATACTCTTTTCCAAGATGCATGGACTTGGAAATGACTACGTGGTTATAGATGAGAGCACCCAGGAGTGCATATCCGAGGAGGAGAAGCCAGAGTTTGTAAGGGAGGTGTGCACCAGGGGATTCTCTGTGGGTGCGGATGGTGTTATATTTGTCCAGCCTGCATCCGGTGAAGGTGATATCCGCTTCAGGATATTCAATGCCGATGGAAGCGAGGCAGAGATGTGCGGAAATGGTATAAGGTGCTTCTCAAAGTTTGTATATGACAATGCCATAGTGAGGAAGAGGAGACTGGAGGTGGAAACCCTCGCAGGTATCAAGACCGTGGAACTGGAGGTCGAGGATGGTGCAGTGGTCTCCTCAAGGGTTGATATGGGTACAGCCACCTTCAAAACAGACCAGATACCCATGGATGTTGAGGAGTATGAGTTCATAGACAGGTTCCTCCCTGTTGAGGGCGAGGACATCAAGCTCACAGCACTAAGCGTCGGGAACCCCCACGCCATAATATTCGTTGACGATGCACGGGGGGTGGACCTTCACAGGCTTGGATCGGCAATAGAGAACCATCCCCTCTTTCCTGAGAGGATAAATGTCCACTTTGTTGAGGTCGTGAGCCCCTCTGAGATAATCATGGTGACATGGGAGAGGGGCGCCGGACCCACCATGGCCTGCGGTACCGGGGCCACAGCCAGTGTAATTGCAGGTGTTAAACTCGAAAAACTGGATGACAGTGTCCTGGTGCACCTTCCAGGAGGGGAACTTAAAATAGATGTCTACCAGGACGGCGCAGAACTCGGGGCCTACATGGAGGGGGATGCCGTCATGGTATTTGATGGTATACTGCTCCGTGATCCATAGGATGGTTTAAAAGGCCCTGTAATTCATTTTTCAAATCCTTGAAAAATGGTAGGGGCCTGGTTTTATCAGGGGATCCACTTGGGGATCTCCCATATTGTTTGATTTCTGGGTCGGGGTAACATGTGTCTCTCACTGTTCCATGTGAGAGCATCCGTGATGTCTGGTTCCTTTCCTAAAGTTGGGTTATAATATTGTGCATCTTAATAACACTTCAATTTTTCAGAGGTTTTTGTCTCAAGCTTTTTAAGAGGTGCATGCAGAGCAGACAATTAGATGTGTTTGCGGAATACTTAAAAGGAGCATGAGCATGTTTGCTATGAACAAGCCGATGTCTCCTGGTTTCAGAACTCTCTTCTTAATGTCACGTATGAAGATGAATATAAGGCCAAGGAAACACCCAAGACAAAGAGTTGAAAAAACTTCGATCTTGAAGGAATAATCTGCACCTTTACCCTTGATGTTCTGCATTTCCTCGTTGTTTTCAGTGCTGGTTTGAGCTGCGCTGTCCACGGCCGGAATGTTATGTGTTTCTTGGTTGATTACAGTAGTGTAACCTGTAAATCTCTTGGAAATTGTGGGGTGTTAATTCTCTATCTTTTTCCCCCCGCTGGATCTGCAAGTTCAACACTTTCATTTACTTGAGTTTAATCTCCTGCTGATAACTTTATGTTGGCTATTTCACCTTCTCTTTTTTATCAAATGCAAGTAAAATTAACGCTGCTATAGTCACTATAGTCATGGTATTTCTTAGTAACGGTGGCTGCCGGGTTAGTATTACTATATAAAAAAATAAAGCCAGAACTATTGTGTAAAACAAAAGTTTTAATCTTCTTCCGGGGGTATCATAGATACTTTGAAGTCTGGCATATCCATAAAGAGTTAGTACAATTAACATGAACATTAACAATCTTAACTCTGAGTATTGGAAAAAATTAAATTCTATGTATAAAAAAATCCCAAAAAAGACTGCAGACAGGAGTAACATTATTCTTTTTTCTTGTTTTTCATTTATATCCATAAATACTCCTCCTATTTCATAAAAATAAAATTAAATATCAGGTATATGTCCACCAACCCTCGTTAAGATGCGCTGTTCCCACGGTGCCTAGATAAGCTGTCCCTAAGAAACCAAACAGCTTACCCACGGGATGATTTGTGTAACCTAGTGCTACACAGACCCAGGCACCTCCATAGTAGACTCTCCACCAGTTAAAGCTTCGGTTGTACCATGCATTCCTGTTCCATCTCCCTTCTCTCTTTAACCTTTGATTTAGCCTGTACTTCCAGTTTTTACCTTTAATGCTTTGCATTTCTTCAGTGGTTAAAGTTTTTACTGTTTTCTGCTTGTACATTGGTTGTCACTGAGTCAATGGTTTAATTCTTTGTATCTATGGTTGTCTTATTGTTGAATATGGGGGCGTAGCCGCTGTAGATTTCTTGGAATTCATTTTATGCTTCTTTTGGTTTGGTTCTGGAGGATATGATCTTGTTTATCATGGCGTTTATCATGGCTCCTATGGTCATAAGTATGAGGGTGGTGAAAAAGGATCCTACTAGAAGTAGTAGTATCCAAGGGCTATTGTGGATCATTGATTCTGGTATTCTTATTGATCCTATTTCTGGTATGAGTCTGATTAATCCTATGAGTAAAGATACTGTGGCTGCTATAATCACTGTTATAATCATGTTAACTGCTTCTTCTTCCTTCTTACTGAAATGTGCAATAAAGAACCCTGCCAGGATAACAAAGGACAATCCTAGAGGGAATGCCACGTCCAATATCAGGGGGATGAGAAGTACTGCCGAACCAATTAACAAGACATATACCCGTTGCATTTTCACATGCCCTCGAATGATATCCATATTCTTCACACCTTATTTCTTCTTGCCTTCACAAAAAATAAGAAGGTGATAACTAATCATATTCTTCATACTTAATCTCTTCATGCCGCATACCTATATCCCACGCGCCGATACCAATCCATATAGCGATCACTATAAGTCTTACAGCGAGCATAATAATAGTCAAAGCCATCAGCATCCAGCGTAAAAATACAGCGCACCATTTGGGCTGTATAAGAGGCCAGATGGAATCCATAATAGGCACGGACACGCACAGGGTACCAACCACACCAATGATAAGAACACCGCCACTTCCATGGATGCCAATGTTTATGCCTCCATTTTTTACCTTTAATGTTCTTCATTTCCTCATCAGTCAGAGTTCTATTGTCTGCCTTCACATCAGAGGCGGTATCTGTCAGGTTATTTATGGAGTCTGATGAGTTTGTATTCTTGTTGCTTTGATCTGTAGTTTCGTTGACCTGTGGATCATTAGGATCATTTATAACCAGTGCATATCCGCTATAAATCTCAGCAAACTCTTCTATATTCATTTCGATGTTCCCGAGGCCTGGATCTGCGAGTTTGACCGTGTCATTGGTGATTCCGTTTATTACGGTGTAGTGTCCCGTGCCGTCATTGATGGTATAGGCGATCATGTTTTCTCTGAGTTCAGATATGTTTAGTTTCATGCCGTTGCGTTCACTCCCTTGGCCCTGGCGGCTTCCACAAGGCCCTGCATGGTTGTTCCGTCCTCGGTTGTGCCTGCAAGTTCTGCCAGTTCATCCTCTGTGGTGTTCACTCCGAGTCTCTGGAGGACGGTGGCGAGTGCTGCGGGTCCGCAGGTGTAGTTCCTTGTCTGGAGGACCACACCCTCAGAATCCACTGTAACATTATGGGGCAGCGCACCCGCTACATCATCCCCCTGTGCTTCAAGGACTGTAAAGTTGTCTGCGCAGGCCGTGTCGTCCAGTGTGGAGTTGTCTGCAGCGGCTGAAGAGTTAACAGACACCGCGAGGAGGAGCACGACCAGCAACAGGACATAAAAACCTCTCACCATGGACACCTCCATTAACTGATAATAATTCTATACAAAAAACTCATATATATATTACGGATCAGCTACAGCATATTACTTGAGGCGACAGTAAAATTTCATAGTAGGTATATAAATGGGGGACTCGCCATAAATCGATGGGAGATTAAAAAAACTGGAAAAACATGACACACCAGCTCATGGTGGTTATAAAATTCTTTATTAAATCCTGGCTGTTATCAGGACTATCTCCTCAAAGAAGTACCTCTCACTTGCAGTAACGGACGCATCAAAACCCATACCTGCCAGTTTCTGGAGGGTCTTCTCTGCATCGGAGAGGGAGGACTGCACCAGCTGGACCCTCCCCCCGGGTTTCAGGTGTGCTGGAACTTCGTCAAGGAACCTGTCTATAACCATCCTGCCGTCGGGGCCCCCGTTCCAGGCAAGGTCCAGGACATCCCCTGTGGCATCCTCCTCTGTGGCTGGAAGGTAGGGTGTGTTAAAGAGGATGACGTCAAATTTTTCACCCTCAACCGGCTCAAAGAGGTCTCCATGGAGGATTCTGATTTTAACTCCATTGATAACGGCATTCTCCTGCGCGCACTTAACTGCGGCGGGATTCACATCGGTTGCAGTCACATCCCCCTTCTCTGATGCTTTTATGGCAACAAGTCCTGTCCCGGTACCTATCTCAAGGACACTATCCCCTTCCATGACATCCAGGTTATCTGCAAGGAGGAAGGTGTCCTCTGCTGGCTCATAGACGTTTCTGCATGTCCTTATTTTGATCTCACCGTATCTTATCATTTCATTCTTCACCGTCCTCATCAAGGATGAAGACATCCTCGATATGCTCCCTTCCAAGGGCCCTTGTGATTCTGTGGGCAAGGATCAGGGAGGGGCTGTAGCGTCCCCTCTCAAGGGCTATTATGGTCTGCCTTGTCACCCCAACCCTCTCTGCGAGTTCCTCCTGGGTTAATCCGAGTTCCTTTCTGTGTTCCCTTATGAGTGTCCTCAATTCTCCCTCTCCAGCCGGTAGTTTGTCACGGATTTTGCAAGTACACCTGCAATGAGTGCAAGTACAATGAAGGGGTCTACGTGGGGCTTTCCCTGCAGGGAGCTTGAGATGAGTTCTATGAATACTCCAATTACAAGCACTGGCATCATGGCCCATGCGGCGTTTCTTTCTGCTATGGCCTCATGGAGGTATTC
>Ga0272448_1008816_pt1 | contig 10417 bp, 9 predicted proteins | sample YNPCB0191_FD_202220 | JGI IMG/M metagenome (GOLD analysis project Ga0272448, IMG submission 202220) | Hot spring sediment microbial communities from Yellowstone National Park, WY, United States - YNP-CB-019-1 | ecosystem: Environmental > Aquatic > Thermal springs > Hot (42-90C) > Sediment... | reverse complement strand
CACGATGTCCGATATGCCGATCAGGAACGTTCAACGTGAAACGTTCAACGCTCAACTTTTAACGGGGTGACCGAAAGGGCACATGGTGGCCGGGATATAGGGACAGACACGGAGTTACGGCGACACGGATCACTGGGCCTGTCGTGACATTACTGTGGCGTCGCTATCTGCAGTGTCTGTATTTGTTTTCGGCGGGCGTGAGACGGGGGCAGGGGAAGAAGTCGCAGCGGATATTTCGCAGCCTGGCGGGGCAGAGATTTCAGATCGACGGGTGCAGGCGCCGCGTGTTTGCGCGTGAGGAGACTTTGGTTCCGGCTACGCCGGGCTGGGGCATGTTCGTGCCAATGGCGTAGATAGATGTCACCCTCTGTATCCGAGAACGCGTGCTGGCAGAAAGAGCATTGCTTTCACCAGCGCAAGAACTGCGTTCACGGTGGTTCCAACCAATCGGAATGGAATCAGCAACACCCAGATGACCGGGTAAACAATCAATGCGATCAACGCCAACGGCCAGCACAAAACCAGCAGCAAGCACCAGAGTAAGAATGTCATCAGCATTTGCATTGTTCGTGGTTTCGATGCTCGAGTCATGGAAGCGGAGCAATGGGTTGGGGCTTCAGTCCTGATCGACAACGAGCCCATGCTTCCAAAAGTTCGTTTTGGTGACGGGATGCCCAATCGAGCACCATGTATCGGACATTGGCGGGCGCTTCGCCCTGGATGATTGCCACGGGGTCTATGGAAACCACCAATTCGTCATCGCCATGCAGCGCATGGAAGTGCGCGCCCAGCAACGGCGCGAACAGCATGCGGATCACAATTCCGTAGAATTTCGATAGCACTGGCATAGGTTTCCGTTTCAAGTCGGAGTGTTGTTTCAACCAAAGTCCGGCACGGTCTGACCGTGACCGAGTCGGATATCAAGGACAGGTTGGCACCCGACTTCATGAAACCCTAACACGCCGGCCCGAGTTTTTGTTTCAGATTTTCGCGGCTCAGAATCACGGGTTTCTATGCAGCGGTTGGGAAAGCATATCTGTAAAGCTCAACAACGCAGTTGTGAGTTGATCAATTTGCTGTGCAGTGTGTTCGCTGGAAACCACAAAGCGGAATCGATTTGCTGCTGCGCTGCCCGGATACCGTGCTGAGGTGGGATAAATCCCGTGTGCGCAGAGATGCTTGCGGAACCGGGCCACAGCCGACCGATTCGAGTCAATCTGCACCGACACCATGGGCGCTGGTGTATCAGGCACAGCGATTCCGGCTGAACGCATGGCGTTCTTGATTCTGGCGACATTGTAAAGAAGCCTCCTGCGCCGTGCGCTGTCGGTGCGGAGCACTTCCAACGCGGCCAATACGCCGCCGACCAGCGGCAATGGCATTGGAGTGGAGCCGGCGAAAAGCCTGCTTTTAGAAACTATTCGGTTGGCATGCTTGCGAGTGGTCAGGATGGCGCCGCCGAAAACTCCGACGGCCTTGCTCAGGCTGATGGTTTGGATTATCCGGTCAGACCGTGCGCCAGACCATTCAGTGGTGCCACGTCCACGTTCTCCGAGCACGCCGAAACCGTGTGCGTCATCGAGCAGCAGCCAGCCGGTTGGCGGCGTAATTGCGGTTTGTTCCGCCAAGGGTGCGATCGATCCATCTCCGGCGAACAATCCATCGGTCATGACCAGCGGCCGAGCTGAGGCTGGCAGGCGAGTCAATTGGCGTTTGAGGTCATCCACATGGCGATGTTTGAAAGTCGCGATTGGGCATTCGAGAAGCCTTGCCGCATCGAAGAGGCTTGCGTGTGCTCGTTCGTCAACAAGAACATGTGTTACTTTGTCGGCGATGGCCTGAGCAGCGATCAGATTTGCGGTGTAACCGTTGGGTGCCAGGACGGCGGTTTCGGTGCCGGCGAAACGCGCAAGTTCTTGTTCGAGGCGCGAGTAAAGCTCGTGGTTGCCGGTTGTGACCCTTGATGCGGCGACAGTGAGGCCGTGGTGGTCAAGGGTGTGATTGATGGCGGCACGGACGGTCGGGTGTTCTGACAGCCGGAGATAGTCGCAACCTGCAAAACACAACAATTCCCGTCCCCGATACAGGACATGGAATTCATCGGTCCATGACAACGCTTTTGCGCACTTGGATCTTGTTTGGGGCACTGGACCTGTTGCAATCGTGGTGAAGCACTTGGGGAGCCGTCGCAGGTTGTCAGGTCGTTGACGGCATTTTTCAGCGAACTGTCTATTCACCGATTCCGAGTTTGCCGGCGAGGTCGAGCAAGTGTTTTAGTGCGGCGTCGTATTCCTCGGCGTTGGGCAGGTGTTCGAGCATTAGGGGAGGGCGCGATGGCAATTGGGACAAGCGTGTCAGAAACGTTTTGTAATCCAGAGAACCTATGCCTGGTCTGACCTCTTTGAAATGGACGTTCATTTCGATTTCCCACGTGAGGTCTTTGGCGTGGCAACTGACGATCCACGGCCCCAATTTGTCGAAGCACTCATTTAAGAGGCCGGTGTTGTCATAGAAGCGCGACGGGCAGTTGATCAGATTGCATGGATCCAGATGAACAGCGAATGCGTCGCGGTCAACGGCCTGCACCAGCTTCAGAGCGCTATCCGGGCTGTCTGGCAGCGCCCAGCCCATCATTTCGTAGCAGAACTTGGCGCGCCTGGGTTTGACGGCGTCGATTATTTTGCGCGCGTTTTCGACCGCGGCATCAAAGAAGCGGGGCGATATGTTGTCGGGGTGCGGCCCGAACCATGAAGTTGGGTTGAACGAGCCTGCGATATCGACACAGCACAGCGCCCCGATTTCGTCTGCAAGGGCAAGGCCGTCGGTCACAAGCTTGAAGTTGGCCTTTCGCTTTTCGGGATCGGCGTCCATGAGATTAACCCAACGACCGACCTCGGCGATGACGACGCCGTGTTTTTCGAAAGCCTTCGAGATGGCCTGAATCCTGTCGCGTTGACCGAGGTCAACGTTGGGACAGTAAGCAGCGCGGTAGTTCAGGCGCCGGTGTGCGAGAGCGAGCTCTTCAGGGTCTTCGGGCGCGCCAAAGACCGGCCCGCCAAGACGGATTGAATGGTGTTTGCCTGTATTTCGTTGTGTGGATTGTGCGCGAACGCGCAGGGCATGTGACCCGAGTGTGGCAGCCGCAACGGTTGATCCGAAGGCGGACTTGCAGAACGAACGGCGATCGAGCTTTTTCATGGCACGAAAATGCGCGGCCAACCTTCATGGTCGGCGCATAAGTTACGCGTGGGATTCTGCACCATCGTGGTTTGCAATGCCAGTCCGCATTTTGGCGATGCCGGTTGCCGGGTGCATCTCGCGTTTGCGGGGAGTACGGACATTGCTGTCAATGATCAGTTGCTCTTTTGCCGGCAAAAACTAAAGTGTTGCGCGTGGACCTTGCCGATTACATCCGGCTCAGCCAGCAAGAGCCCGCTCTGAAGTCGCTTGTCATAGGGGGGTACGCTGTGGCCGCCCACGGTCATACGCGTGCCACTTTCGACGTTGATTTGATAGTGCGCGGTGCGGACCGAGGAGCATGGCTTGATCGCCTTGCCGGGGCAGGGCTGAATTTGGTTGCCCAAACCAGTTCGTTTGCGCAATTCAGCCCAACGAGTGGCGGCGAAGGACTGGACCTGATGTTTGTGAATGAGTCCACTTTTGATCGAATGTGGCAGGCTTCTGAAGAGCGGGATTTCGCCGGTGTAACGGCCAGAATACCTTGTCTTGACCATTTGTTGGCGTTGAAACTTCATTCACTCAGGTACGGATTGCCCCACAGAACAGCCAAAGACGCTGAAGACATTGAAATCCTTGTTCGCCGCAACAAGGTTAACATACGCGATCCAAGGTACGAGCAGTTATTCTTGAAATATGGAACCCGAGAAATCTACGAAACTTTCCTCCGCCTTCTGTGCGAAAGCTGAGCCGGGGTTGCCGTCGATCGAGCTGGATTTGCCGACGGACAATGGTTTTCGGTCGATGCCACCGCGGTTGTCTCTTGCAGAGTTTGTTCGGCGCAATCGTGAGCTTCGACGCATTTTCATGGCCGGTCTTCCCACCGAAGAAGAACGCTTGAAAAGGAAGTGCACGGTGGAATTCTGTATTTGAGGTCAAGTTGTACTGCCATCTTGGGAAACCCGGGCAGCAATCGCAAATTAGCTGATCGTTTGGTTGCGGCTGTGCTGCGGTGAGGCGTTCTGTGGGGTGCGGAGATCGAGCCGCGACATTGCGGGTTTGGCGGATGAATGCTCAACGCGTTGGAGGAAGCAATCGCGCAGGGAGCTGGACCGTTCCGGTGGTCGTGCCTTGCGAAGATCAAGCCGATCCTGGTTGTGTCGTGCGCCAAACTGTAGAAGACTGGTGACATGACGATGTTGCTGAATTGGTGACGAATCTGTCTTTGTTAATGAACCAAATGCTTTGTTTTGGGCTTGCGTGGTTGTTGGGCTTACACACTGCTTTGGCCGCTGCGCAATCGAGAGACATTGTAATTAACGAACTGATGGCATCCAACGGTGAGTCGGTCGTTGATGAAAATGGGGATTCGTCGGACTGGTTCGAATTGCTCAACGCAGGCAATGCTCCGGTCAATCTCAGGGGGTGGGGCGTGTCGGACGACAGAAACCGTCCTTTCAAGTGGGTGCTTGAGAATGCAACGTTGGAGCCGGGCGAGTTCATGCTTGTTTTTGCGTCAGGCAAGGATCGGCAACCACTGACGACCTCTTTATTGGCACCCACGAATCTCGCGGGTCTTCGCCTGTGGCTTCGAGCTGATGCAGTCAACACGAATGATGCCGCGCAGGTTCGGCGTGTTGGGTCGGACGTGTTTGTCCGCCAGTGGATTGATCAAAGCGGCCATGGCAATCACGCGGTTCAACTGGACGTTACACGGCAGCCGACCATTACCAAAGGCGGGTTCAATGGCATTTGCGCGCTGCGTTTTGATGGGGTTAACGACGTGTTTGGTTTGCCGCGGGTTTTGGCGACCAACAGTTTCTGTTTATTTGCTGTGTTTCGGACGTCGCAGTCGCATGAGATTGACTCTGAGAGTTCCGGAGATGTTGGGGGAGTATCCGGGCAACGTTACCTTTTTGGCGCGCAACACGGCGGTGATTACAACGCCGGAATGGGGGTGTCGGTCGGGACAAATGGCATCTCGGTATATGAGCATGGGAGCAGTTATATGCCGGCTGTTGCCGTTTATCGGGGGCCCGTTGGCACCGGGCCAGTTGTCGCTGCCGTGAATTATGATTTGAAGCAGGTCTCAATCGACTTTCAGGGGCTTCCGGTGCGCAAGGGGCTGACATCGGTGCGCGCGCAGGTGACCGCGCCTGTGGAGATCGGCGCGGGTGCCTATGGGGCTTTCGGGGGCGAACTTGCCGAAGTGTTGCTTTACGACCGGCCACTGAGTGAGAACGAACGGCGCGGAGTTGGTGCGTATCTGGCAGAAAAGTACGGGATTGTTGTATCGGCGCCGCGCCACACCAATTTTCAACTTGATGCGGACGGGGAAGAACTGCAACTGACCCGACCGGACATGACCGTGGCCGATTACATCAAGTTTGGTCCAGTGCCACGGGATGTGTCGTTCGGGCGAAAACCTGACGCTGGAGAAGAGTTGATGTTTTTCGTGCAGCCGACGCCGGGCTCGTCAAACCTCACCGAGGGCTCGACAGAGTTCCTTGGACCGCCGGAGTTTTCCGTTCCTGGCGGGTTTTACTCGAATGCGATCGAGCTTACGTTGAGTGTTTCGAATGCAGGGGCGGAAATTCGTTACACTCTTGACGGGGCGGAACCGAACGAATCGTCTCCGCTTTACACGGCGCCGCTGCAGTTGACGAACCGGGCTGGGACAAAGAATGATCTCTCACTGATACCAACGGTTCCCGGCGGACCAACGCCGTTGGGTGAAGTGTTCAAGGGTTGGGTTGTCCGCGCGCGCGCTTTCAAGACAGGTGCGTTGCCCAGCTCGATTGTTACGCGCACTTTCTGGATAGACGTCAAGGGGCGCGCTCGTTACACGCTGCCGGTGGTTTCGATTGCAACCGACAGAGCGAACTTTTTTGATCCTGACATTGGGATTTACGTGCCCGGGAATGCGCCTGGTGGCAACTATTCGCAGCGCGGGCCGGAGTGGGAAAGACCGGTTCACATTGAACTTTACGAAACGAACAATGTTCTGGCGTTTGCGCAGGAAGCCGATGCCAAGATTCACGGCAACACGTCCCAGGGTTTCCCAATCAAGGGCCTTGATATTGACGGGACTGGCGGCCGAGGCCGCAAGCCATTCAAATACAAACTGTTTCCGGGCAAAAACCGCACCGAGTTCGAGCATTTTTTGCTTCGGCCTACGGGGCACGATCAACCGTACGCTTTCATGCGGGACGAATTGCAGCAATCTCTGGCTGCTGAAATCGGCGCTGAAACTCAGGCGGCGCGCCCGTGCATTGTGTTTATCAATGGTGAGTACTGGGGTTTGCATTACCTGAAGGAAAAGGAAGACGTGGAGTTCATTTCATGGTGCGCCGATCATCCTGCTGATGACATTGATTATCTGGAAGGTTACGCTTCGGCCAAAGCCGGCGACACGCTTCACTATAACGCGATGATCGCATATGTGGGGGGACATGATCTTTCGGAGCCCGAAGCCTACGCGCACGTTCAGAGTCTCATGGATGTGCCAAACTACATTGATTACAAGGTCTGCGAAATCTTCAATTATCGCTGGGACATCGGCAATCACAGGCTGTGGCGCCCGCGGACGCCCGAGGGCCGCTGGCGCTGGCTTCAGTTCGACAACGATGTCGGCTGGGGCGGTTTTTGGGCGGAACAACCAGCGTGGGAATTCAACATGCTTGAGGCCGACCTCACGCCGAACGAGTCTCTCCACGGGCACAACAACGAAACGACCACGTTTCTATTGAGGCGCCTGATTACCAACGCCGATTTCAAGCGCGATTTTGTCAACAGGTTCGCCGATTTGCTCAACACCACGTTACACCCGTCGAACACGGTGGCCAGAATCAATGAAATGGCTGCCGCCCTTGCTCCCGAAATGGCCGAGCATATCCGCAGATGGCGCTCTCCTTCCTCGGCAGCAGAATGGAACAGCAACGTCCAGTACCTCCGGATGTATGCGATGAACAGACCAGGGTTTTGTCGGCAACACCTGACCCAGCGGTTTGGTCTGGGCGAAACGGTTGTATTGAGCGCGGGCGTTTCTGATACCAACGCGGGCTCACTGAAGGTCAATTCAATTGACATCAGCGCATCGGCTTCTGCGCCATGGTCCGGCATTTATTTCAAGAACCATCCGATCACGCTTGTTGCCCGACCGCGGTTGGGTTGGAAACTGGCCGGTTGGGATAACCTGCCGGGTTTGAATTCAACGAACATCACGCTATTGCTCCAGGGCGATTTCACCGTGAAAGCCGTGTTTGAACCCGACCCAACGGCGCGGCCAAAGTTCACCAACGCACAGCGTTTGCCTGACAATTCGCTAAGCCTCGAGATTCACGGCTTGCCAAATGCCGTTTACCGGATTCAAACCACCACGACCCTTGGCAATTGGAAATCGCTCGGGACGGTTGTGACTGATGAACTTGGACGTGCGCAGTGGAAAACGCAGATCGACCGCGGCACGCAACTTGGAATTTACCGACTCGAACTGACAGAGAGGTAAGAATCTGAGGTCTCTCGGGTGGGATCGCGCACCCTTCTGAAGCGAGAGCGGGCGCAAACCGTCATCTCGTGCTGGGGCCCTACTTGGCCGCTTTTTTGGTGTAGGCCTGCAGGGTTTGCTCCAGCTCGGCTTTCATCTCTTTGTCGGAAGCGGCTTCGACAGCTCTTTTCTGTTGAGCAATTGCCTCATCGAGTTTGCCGCTGTCGGCCAACGCTCTGGCGTAGGTGTCAAGGAACGCCGGGTTTTTGCCATCGGACAGATCAAGGGCGGCCTTTGCCAGTTTGACGGCTAGTGGGAGATTTCGTTTTTTGACGCGTGAATCTGTGAGGAGCACCCATGCCAGTTCGTTCAGAAGCATTCCCTGTTTGCAGCCGGTGGGGTCGATCTTGGCCGCCAACTCGGTGAGCTTGACGTCATCGGCTTTGCCCGTGGCCTCCGACATGTACTGGCTGAACGCGTATTGGAGCCGAACGCTGTTTTTGAAGTCGTCAAGGTCGATGTCAGGGAGCGCCAGTTCTTTTGCGGGCTGGAGGATTTTGTCGGCTTCTTCTTCTGTTTTCCCCGTGAAAACAGCCTCTCGATACCCGCCCATTATGCGGTCGAGCTTGACCAGTTTCCGGGCCTTTTCAGCGTCGAATTTTTCTCCTGGGACGATGCCATCGAGTTCCTTGTCCAACTGCTCGATTTGCTTGGCGAGGTTGTCGGCTTCGGCCTTTTTGGAATCGTCGCCTGCGATTTCGTAGAACTGCTCGATCAATTGCTGTCCCTCGGCTCGTTTGCGGGCGGCGTTGATGTCATGTTTGCCGTCAAGTATTGCCTGTATTGTTTGTTCGAGTTCAGCCATGGGATGGCCTTGCCATGCGATTCGGCCCTGCTTGTCAACAACGAACGCATGCGGGATCCCGTTTATCCCGAAAGCGCGCATGTAAGCCGAGAAAGTTTTGCGGTCTTTGTCGGCGGCGACGACGTAGTCCATTTTGTCGCCCATCTTTTGGACGAAGTTTCGGATTACATCCGGTTTTTCGTCGCTGACACCGATGAACACGACGCCTTTGTCCTTGAACTTCTTTTGCAGGTCGGTCAGATGCGGAATGCTTGTGCGGCACGGTGGACACCATGTGGCCCAGAACTCGACAACATAGACCGTCTTGCCTTTTCCTTCAGCGAGGTCAACAGGACCGCCTTTTATCCATTCAGCAATCTGGAGCGGTGCCGCGGGATCGCCAAGAGTGGCGCCAATCGAAGGGATTGCTCCCAGGAGCAGAGCGAGTGAAACAGCGACTTTTTTCATTAGCATACCAATTTGTTTGCGGGCCGGTTTTCTGCGCCGCGGGCGTAAGGTAATCGCGGTGAAAACCTGCGTCAAATATTGTCCGGCGTTTTGTGTTGAGTTGCGGTCCGCTGCTGCGGTACAAGAGGCAGAGTCAGTCACGACCACAATCGCACTCTGAAAACAAGGTTATTCTTATGAATGAAAAAGACATCCATCAAGCCGCGGACCAAAGCCATGAGAATCGAGGATTGTCCGTGCCCACGACCCCGAGTCCAAAGTATGTCCTCAAGGTCCGGCGCATCGTGGTACCGATCGATTTCTCCGAGTACTCGGTCAGTGCATTGCGTTACGCAAGGGCGTTCGCGCAACATTTTGGAGCAAGCCTGATTCTGCTCCACGTCAACGAACCGACAGTGTTTCCATCTGAACTTGGCTATGCGCCGATAGCCGCCGAGACCTTGGATCAGCAGCTTCGAGAGGATGCACACAACCGGCTGAAAGTGCTCGCCGCCGAATGTGCTTCGGAAGGGCTCAAAGCCGACGCCGTAATCCGCGTGGGGCGCCCGTTCAACGAGATCGTAACCGCAGCTCTAGAAATGGACGCGGACATGATCATAATCGCCACACACGGTTTCACCGGCCTGACGCATGTCTTGATGGGCAGTACTGCGGAAAGAGTTGTTCGACACGCCCGTTGCCCGGTGCTGGTGGTCCGTGAGAACGAGCGTGAATTCGTCGCGCCAGCCTAAAGTCTGCACTACGAATCGCCTCGGTTTGCAGCCCGGCCTTTGGGCGGCTCAAGGGCCGAAAAAGGGAATGGCAGAAAAATGGAAGGCAGAAAAATGGGGTGGGGAAAGATGGCGGCGGTCGTTCCGGCGCGGCGGGGTAAGCAATGGCGCCAGGAGCGCGCCCGTCCCCGGGTGCATCGATCCGACGACCGACGTTACACCGGTTTCGATAACGCAAATCCGACGACCGAATCTTTACCGGCTCTGAATTACGTGCCTGTCCCCATTTCGCTTCCAATGGCAGAAAAATGGGTGGCAGAAAGATGGGGTGCTGAAAGATGGCGGCGGTCGTTCCGGCGCGGCGGGGTAAGCAATGGCGCCGGGAGCGCGCCCCTCTCGGGCGCATCAATCCGACGACCGATGTTACACCGGTTTCGATGAGGTAAATCCGGTAACCGAATCTGGATCGGCTCTGAATTACGTGCCTGTCCCCATTTCGCTTCCAATGGCAGAAAAATGGGTGGCAGAAAGATGGGGTGGTGAAAGATGGCCGCGGTCGTTCCGGCGCGGCGGGGTAAGCAATGGCGCCAGGAGCGCGCCCCTCTCGGGCGCATCAATCCGACAACCGATGTTACACCGGTTTCTATAACGCAAATCCGACGACCGAATCTGGACCGGCGCTGAACTCCGTGCCTGTCCCCATTTCGCTTCCAATGGCAGAAAAATGGAAGG
>Ga0272448_1008814_pt1 | contig 10418 bp, 14 predicted proteins | sample YNPCB0191_FD_202220 | JGI IMG/M metagenome (GOLD analysis project Ga0272448, IMG submission 202220) | Hot spring sediment microbial communities from Yellowstone National Park, WY, United States - YNP-CB-019-1 | ecosystem: Environmental > Aquatic > Thermal springs > Hot (42-90C) > Sediment... | reverse complement strand
TGGTCTAAGAAATGTTTAGCAATATTATAACCAACACGTTGAAAACACTTAACGAGAAAATCACTCAACTTCAAATCCTTATCACAACTATTAACTAATTCACGGACAGTTTCAGCGTCAACACCGTGAGGATGCCACTTAACTTCATGTGGAATTTCAGGCATCAAATCAGTAACACGTTTAAACGAATAAACTTCCTTATCGTTAAAAGTAAACTTTACACTAGCATAAGGACAAACAATATTAGTCAACTGCAAATACTTAACAATATAATTTAAAGCCCTATTAAAATCCGCTTTACTGTAAAACTTAACAATAGTACCATGCCAATTATAACTATTATCAACTTCTTTAACACCATGAACAATAGGCTCGTTCCTATTAATGTCAACTTCCATAGTAAAACTATAAATCTTCCTAGAACCAACAGTACTACTTATAATACTGAAAGGCATACGAGTCTCACGCTGACTATTAATCAAAACAAGCTTACCACCCGCACCAAAAATACCACGATGTTGCTTCAAAGTAAACTTACTACCAAACAAGACTTTACCGAAAGCATTAGGAATAAACTCTTTAGGAACACCAACACCATTATCAGCAATCCTAACCTCATAAATATTACCTTCATACAGTTTAACATTAATATTAATATCTGGAAGTATCCGTGCAATTTCGGCTGCATCAAGTGAGTTTTCTGTCATTTCCCTGATGGACATTACAGCATTCTTGGTAGGATTACCAAAACCAGCCAAACTAATATTATCACTAAGCCACTTACTAACACTAATACTCTTATACTCGGCAACAGTCAAAAACAAATCACCCTTCTGTAACCTCTTTCAACATCTGAACTCCCCTAACAATTAATTCAGTAGCCATTTTTTGATACTCTGTTTTCTTTTTCCCACTAATACGAATCAGTAATCTATTATGTGGACCATAACTAAACTCGATAATATATGGAAAAGAAACAACATTATAAATAATCCCAAAAGCTTTATGGATAGCCACAGGGTCAGCATCAATAATCCTACTAATGTCAACATGTGTATGAAATAGTTCATCTCTTGGTGTTAATTCTAAAATCTTCTTAACAATTTTTGGCATTCCACTTCTTGGACCACGTTTTCTTCTAGGTTTACCTATGGGAGTAGAGATTTCAATTACATCTTGTTTTGAAGAACTATCAACAGTTGAGCCACTCATTATTATCACCACACTCTTTGTTAGTTGTTAATGTTTAAACATTTTTATTTGATTATTAAATCTTTATTATGATAATAAACTAACAGATATATAAAGATTATGTTACAGAATAACGATAGAAAGAAAGTAAATAACAATTGCTGAAAAGAAATCGGAATTCAATATATAATATTAGGGGAAAAAAGAAGAACACTAAAAGTTGAACTTTAACTTTTATTTAACGATATTTTTCAATTTACTTATTAACTCATCATAACTTTTAGCTTCAACCTTATCTAAACTACCACTGTAAGTCCCAGCAACTAAATTATAAACTGTTCCATCAGTAGCATAATCACCAGCAACCTGATAATGCTTATCATCTTTAGTTATCAAAACAAAACCAAAATTACCACTACCATCCCTATGCTTATTATGAAAACCTTTAATAGCATTCTTCAAGTTCAAATCCTTCTTCAACTTTGCTCCAGAAATTTCACTAAACAATATATTAGTCTTAACTCCTTCAGGAATTCTACCAGCAATAGCACGATTCACAGCTTTATTCAAATAGTCTTCAGCTATTCTTATTCTCTGTAAAGCTTTCTCATGAATACTCTCAGCAAGTTTAACATTGCCACGATATTTTGTTGGACCAACAACACTTATAGGTGGGGCAACACTTCTGGCACGAGATTCATCCAAATAATATTGATATAATGCTTTTCGATAGTAATATAGTGCTGTTTTAATTTCATTAGTAAACTGTTTAACACCATAACGGTTTAAGATGTTTCTTATTTCATCCTCTTTTCGTTCAACAGTATCATTAAATTCCTTATTTATGTCCACATAGAAATGACTGAATGTATTGAAAGCTTCAACTTCATCTTTACTGAATGGTGAACTTTTCATCCAAGCCATAAACAATCACCTTTTTAATTCCTTTTTCCTTTTCCTAATCATAAAGCGATAACCACTCTTTCTTAACAACTTTACAGCTCTCTTCAAAGCACTTTCAGACGCAACCTGCCAATACGGAACATACTTCCTATTTCTTGGATTAAACAAATAAACAGTCCAAATATTTCTGTATTTCTTCATGCAAACACTTCCAATCCTTTTTTAGTTATTCCAACAAAAACTGTGCTTGAAATAAAAGGGTCTGTAGTCTTCAGTTTATATTGCCTAACTAAACCTAATTTTTCAAGTTCTTCTAACAGTTTTACAAGTTCATTCTCGCTTATGTCATAGCCTAATCGTCTATGTAGATACGAAACTGACATGTCTCCTTTAGCGCCTAAAGTGTAGAGTAAATGTGTTATTATTTTGTCTTTTTGTGGTCTTAAGTAAACTCTTCTTGGTTGCCAAACAACTTTAACTTCTTTCATGTTCTAAATGCCACCAAATATCATGCACTATCAAAATTACTCCTACAACGAAACCAAATATTGCCAAATACACATTATATTCTCCGATAACGCCTATTCTAAAAAGATGTGCTAAAGTAGACCAAATAACTAACAGTAAACCAATATAAGCATGATGCATTCGAAGAAATGATTTCATCTTACACATGCTCTTAATAGTCCAGTTGCTATGTCATGGTGCAATTCAACATTCTCTAATTTAATACACTCTACACTATCAAACTTATGCTCACTCTTACAAAACTGACAAACCTTTAACACTTTTCCATCTTTTTCTACTAAATATCTTGCTCTTCTTTCTCCGCAAATATCACATGGTTGATGTTTCAAAAGAAAAGTTAGAACTTCAGATTTACATTCAGGACTACAATATATTATCTTAACCTTTTTGTTTTTGGTGTCAAGTTTATAAGTAGCATTGTTAGTCCTTAAAATAAAAAGCAATTCAGGAAGATACTTTCGTATACATGAAACTTCAAATGTCATCAATCTCTCTCCGTCAATCTTCTATTTTATTGTTGCTATATGTCTAACTTTTCTCACTCTGTTCTTCCACAAAAAATCTTTAACTTCAGAGTAGTCAGTAGCAAAATCTAAAGACTTATCAATTTCATTTTTCCATGAATATTCTTTAAGATATATGCGCATATCTAAAGGCTCATTTTTTGATGTAATGACAATCCTCACTTCTTTAAATGGTGAATCTATTGGCTCTAAAAGAACCCAAGAGCTATATTTTGGTTGTCGTTGCTTTTCCAAAAATGCTTCAAATTTTCTAGTTTTAACACCTATTATATCTTCTTTCATGATATTTTACACCTTGATGACTTTAATCTTTTTCTGTTAATCTCCCATAAATACCTAACAGCAATGGAATAAATGGTAAGATTACAATTGTGTTTAATATGTCATAAGTTATAAGCAGTAAAGAACATATTAGAAGCATTATTAACCCGTTAGTCCAAAGTGGAAAGCTGATTTCATCTTCTCTATCAAAAAAGTATTTGTGAACATAAAAGTTTGTGAATCCTATAGCTAAAGGAAACAGTAAAACAATTACTACAATGAATATTATTCCAATCGGATATCTGTAACCAATCAAATAGACAAGGTAAGTTGATGACAAGTAAATGAAACTCCAAGACAAAAACAAAATAATAGTTCCATGTACATATATCTTAAGAAAATCAAGAATTTGCATATTTACTCAACTCTTCTAATAAAGCACTATTATCTCTGATGTTGTAATTATATGGTGGCGAACTGCTACTCCAATCATGTATCCACGCTTGTGTTATTCCTAAATTTTGAAAAGTTTTTATTGCTGAGAGAATAAAGTTTTTCTGTGCTTCTTTGTTTTCAGCTACATAACCGAACTCTGCTACTATAATAGGCTTGTTTGACATTTTCTGTAATGCTCTATAAAAGTAATAGAATGTTTGAATTCCAGCTTCCATGTAAATGTCTATTCCGACAAAATCTAAATATGGACACAGTTTAGCTGGAACATCAGACCTTATAATAGCAACTGGAGAAAAATTAGTATAGAGTAAAGGTTTACAATTGTATTTTTGTGTAGCATTAACAACTTTTCCATAAGCGTCAGTGAATAAATTATAGAGTTCTTCAGGAATAAGTGGATACTGTAAAGTCCAACCAGTCAGGAGTTCAGGTTCGTTTAGTATTTGGACATAAGTTATGTATTTACCCCACTTTTCAAAATAGAAATCTATGCTTTCTTTTGGGATATATTGTGTCACTGTTTCAGAAACCATTAAAGCAACACTAAAATTGTAATGTTCAACTAATTCGAAGAAAACTTTTGTCAAATTGTAACTGTTGCTTAAAATATCAGTTATGTCAGTGTAAAGTGGTATTCTAATAACTTTTATTCCTGTCTTATTCAGTAAGTCAAAGTTTTGATATAAATCCCAATCAGTATCAGTGCTATACCAGTATGTTACTCCAAGAGTAAGTTTAGTATTGTTAATGTTTAGATTTGCAAGTAGAATGTTTGGAATATACAAATGCAAAAGAACAAGCGAGATTATCAGAATCGCTGGCAAAATGTACTTTCTAAACATTCCTTTTCCTCTTTACTAAACTATATGCTACTAAAATTGCAATTATCACAACCATTACAAAGAATGGGTTATCATACCTAAAGAAATTGTATGGTTCATTTATTGAATATGTGAATGTCTTAGGAGGCATTTCTACTACTCCATGAAGTTCAATCACAAAAACATAAGTTCCTGCCTTTTCAAACGTATAAGTAACTTTCACAATATTTGTGCCTGCTGGAACTATATCATAAGGTGAAACACTAGACTTTACTCCTTCAGGGTTTATCACTGTTATGTTTACGTCGCTTGGATTTACATTTAATCCTTTAGCTTCAAACTTCAAATAGAAAGTGCTGGTTCCAGTGACGAAACTTTTTATTAACTGACCGCTAGAATCTGTCATATAGACAATTATTGTAGGTTTAGTCATTTTCACTGTCAATGAATAAGAAGTTCCAAGATAAGTATTAGACGAAAGCTCAAGTGATAAGCGAATATCTCTGTCATCTGCTGTGCCGTAATATTTGAAAAGATAAGCTTTTATATATACGCTATAATCTTCTTTGTAAGATTCATAAGGAATTGAAATTCCTGTCTTTTCATCTATCAAAGTAAGATTTACTATATTGAAATCGCTGGTATAATTATTTTCAGCTTTGATTCTGAAAATAGCATTGAAGTCCACATCACCTGATAAGTCATAAGTTTGAATGAGTTGAGTTTCAGAAATTACAGATAAAGACGCTTTCACAGTTAAAGTGAAAGACTTTACAAATACATTCAAGTCAGCATCGTAAAAGTCTAAACTATATGTTCCTCCAGTTGTAAAACCATATGTAAAAACAGCTATGCCACTTTCATCAGAATAAACTTCCTTTGTATCAACTTGAACTCCATCCTTCAATATATTAATTCGAACCGGATAGTTTGGTTGCATTACATTTTGGATTTTTGGCTTTAACGTGTAATTTCCTATAGTGTTTTCAGGTAACGATGATGGTCCAGTAATTTCAATATCTGTTAACGGTTGTCTAGTAAACGTTATAGTTAAAGTTTTAATATCTGGAACTGTAATTGTACCTGAATTAGGCTTTGGAACATATCTGACATCTAATGATTCAACAGTGAATGTGAAGGTTCCGCCGTTGATGTTGTAAACTATGTAGTCTCCCGTCGCTGTATTTTCAATATTATTAAAAATAACTTTCCAACTCGTGCCTGAAGGAAGTCCACTTTCGGTAAACTTGACTATATATAGCACATTTACTTGTTTTGTGCTAGAAGCTTGCTTATCATTATTATCTGTAACCGTTACAGTTACTTGATAAGTTCCGCCATTTAAGTATGTATGAGAAACATTTTGTCCATAATCAGTAGAATAATCTCCAAAATTCCAAGAGAAACTTTTAACGCCATACTTAGAATAATAAGTTGCAGTGAAAGATATTGCGGAACCTTCAACTTGATTATCTGGGTTCCAGCTAAAATCTACGCTTAAAGGATATTCTGACACACTAATAATTTTGCTTGTAGAGCCTTGTTGATTATAAGCGTCAGTTACCGTTAATTTTACAGTCCAGTTTCCAACTACTGGTAATGTCATAGTAGTTATTGGGTCTGATTCTATTACAGTGTTATACAGCGTATTGTTTGGGTAATAAAAGTCCCATTTGTAAGTCGTTAAATTCACTCCAGTAGAAAGACTTGCATTAAAAACAATATTATCAGCAATACTTGGATTGTTTGGGTTGTAACTGAAATCAGCAGTCGGTGGAGGCGGTATAAAATAGCTTACTCCGCTAATAAACTCATCTGTGCCACCATAGTAAATAAAAGCTGTACCTACGTTTGTTCCAAGGTAAACAAACTGAATCTTATATTGAAGAGTTCCATCAACTGAAAATGAACCAGCTTTAAGAACACCACTAGAAAATGCAACTTCTAAAAATCTTGAACTGGCAGTTCTGAAATAAAGTTTCATTTTAACATCTTCATTAAGATTAATTATTGCGTTAAATTTTATTGAGTAGGTATATACAGAAGCAGAGATATAAGAAGAAAGTTCTTTAATATCAAAGCTTGTTAATGTTCTAGAATCTGCAAGAAATTCTATACCAAAATAGATAGGCGAAGAAGGAGCGACTGCAGATGTGTAAGTTTCAGAGCTTGTAGAAGATGTAGATAATGTTAAATCATTCCTAAAATACCATGTTACTGGTCCAACCAATTCGAACTTTGGCAAGTAACCAGTAAAGAAAAGAACAGAGAATATTATCAAAAGAAGTGCAACAACAAGAAGCAGTTTCGATTTATTCATAAGCTAAACTCTCTTTCAAATGAATAATATCAACATTCCTATTGTACTCATCCCAGCTTCTCTTACCCCACTTTGAAATATGGAAACGTTTTTCTATCTCTTCAGCTATGTTATGTATGGGATATGGATAAACTTCACTAACTGGAAAGTGATTGAAGAATGTTTCGTAAATAAATTTTTCTACCTCTTCATGCACACTCACAGATAATATCCAGTGTTCTCGTTTCAAGTCGTCATCAATTCTAATAATATTTCTATTCCTTTCTTTAAACCAATCACCAACTTGTTCTTCGCTTCTGACAATTTTTATCTTTGAAATAGGAAGTGGAACATGTTCTAGATAAACAATTATTTTGTTTCCTTCAATTTTGGCAGATGTTACTCTCATTTTTCGTAAAAGATTCACCAGTTTACTAGAAATTCTTGGCATCTTAATCACTAATAGAAAAAAGAGGATTATTGAATTGTTACTTCTACTTTTGCTATGTTTTCAACTTCAATATAAATGTTGCCATAACTGTCCTTCGAAAGATATCCTGAAACCATTACAGTTGAGCCAATATCTGATTCTGTTAATCCAAGTATTGTTGGGTCTGAAATTATTGTTCCATGATATTTTAAGTAAATTGTGATAGCATATTGTTGTCCAAATGACATTGTTGGAGAAACCCACTGATATGATTGCAATTGAATAGCCAGCGGAACTAAGTTTGTTCCAACAGGAGAACCGTCATACATTAGAGTTCCAGTAATAGTAACATATGGATTATCTGAAGTACAAGCTGTTACTTTGGTGAATATTGTTGTACTTATAGTTCTGTACCATGTAAAAGCGAATGAGTTTACATTTATCTGAACACTTATATCTATTCGCAACGTGTCATTATCAGGAATTGATTTTATAATTAGAATTTCTATTTTCCTATCTGTTCCGCTTTTGAACTCAAAAAGTTTGTTAAAATACACCTCTCCAATCCTGTTGTTGGCTATAGTGATTGATTTAAACACATGTACTGAAATATTATACTGACTTAGTTTGTCGAACGAGTCTCTGTTAGACTCTTTTATAGAGTAGTTAGCAGGCGGTGAGATTAGAGAAATAACCTTTCTATAAGTTTCGACATTTGTTGTCATGTTAAAATTAGATATATCTGATGATGAGACTTGCATATCACTTGAAAAACTTATTCCGACATATGTAGCTTCTGTAGTAAGTCCTGGAATAGGCAATTGTCCAGTATAGATTAGATAACCTCCAATAGCTATGGCAATCAGCACTATTGCTATTATGTATTTATTCATCTATTCACCTTTTTTCATCTGCGGATGTGTTTTTTATTCACATCCTTTGCAGTGAAATAGGTTATCAATTTGCCTCCACAATAAGGACAGAGCTTATGATGTGTAGCTAAATGAAGAACTCTTTTACAATCTATACAAATATAGACCTTTTCGAATTGCTTTTCTATTAACCTACTTGTATTAACCATGTTTCTATTACTGCTCCAAAAAGTAATAGTAAAGTAGTTATAAGCAAAGACTTCCAACTGTGGGTTTTCAGACGTTCAGTAACTTCTGTTCTATCTTTAATCAGCAAATATACAATTAGAATGGATTCTGCAATTAACAAAGTCATTGCGACTTCTTCTAAAATTCCAATTGGATTAGTGAAGTCTAAAGAGTAAGTTTGTCCAAGAGACAAATTATAGTATTGTCCTAAATTTCCATAGACTGTTCCAGTGTTGTATGAAGTAAAAAGATAAAAGAGAAAACCAACTATTGGAATGGCTCCTAAATAAGCTATCATAATGTTGTTTGAGAAAATGTTAAACCAAGTAGCTGTCTCTCGCATTTCAGAAATCCAAGTAATCGTTTCATTCACTTGTTCAGGAGAAGCTACATATCCCTCATTCATTCCTATAACTTCAAATAATGCTGAAAACGCAAATACAACTATGAAAATAATAATAAACTCTTTTCTGAAATAACTATCATCTTTCGACAAAGAACTTCACCAACTACACAAGCAGTCCAAAGAATACAAGAAGTATTCCTAATCCAAGTAGAATTGTGGGTAATCCTATGGGAATTGGTATGAAACCTAACCAGAAAGTGAATGAAGTAGGAATCCAAGGAACATACTGATGAAGTAAAGGTTCAATGATAGACCAGTAATACAATGCTATAACAATCAAAATGGCACCAACAAACAACTTTTTAAGATTCAATCTTTTATCTCTCCAACATTAACTTCTTAATAAGATTAATAGACTTTAAACAAACTTTAACAACTCTCTCAGGATAAGCCTTACCTTCATAAAAATACACATGCAATAACTCAGCATAATCACTTAACAAATCTAAATCTTTATATTTCCTTTCAAGTTTATCAGCAGTTCTTCCAACTTCAATGTGCGAGTAAAGTTCTTTTCCAGACAACAATTCAACAAGTAAAGTGTAAGCTCCATAAATTTTCTCACTTGCTTGCTGTAAACAAATAAATCTACCAGTCTTTCTATACTTAGCTATTTCTTCTTGAGCTTTTGACAAAAATTCATTGATTTTACTTTTCTTTAAAGATTTGTCCATTCTTTTTCTCCATAATAACTTTAATGAACTTTTCAAATTCTTCTGCTGAACCAACAATGAAAACGTGCTTTTTACCATCTTTAGTAGTAATAACTAACTGTTTCAATTAATTCACCATTTATGAAATGTAATCTATTTTATCATAACTGAGATAGTCTTGTTTGTCTAGTAAATTACCATATGCATCATATTCGGTATAATTGAGACGTGTATAAGTGTATAAGCATAAGCCAGAACTTTTTTCGTAATAAACTAGAGAATGAATTGTTCCAATTGATGTTGATTCATTTGCTGAAAAAATGTTTTCTATTACATTTATACAGAGTTTTCTGCTTAAGAAATCAATTCTAATTTCAGTTCTATTTATTGTAAAATTCATATAGTTTATCTCGTCTCCAACATTCAAGTTTGGAGCTATAATTAGTGGAACACCATATAACCCCGGATTACTAAAAAAGTAAGAACGAGTATCTGTATAGTTCATATAGGTAATTGAGTATGAAATATAAGTTGAGTTTATATCATTTATGCAAACATCAGCATTTTGAGCCGATGTGGTATTTTCTATGTAATCTTCTTTATAAATTAAATATCTAATTTTAGTTCCAGGTTCTAAATTTATGGTTTCAACCTTTATGAAAGGATTTTGCTCAGGAAAAGTTTGAAAGTACCAATATAGAGTGAAAAGTAACCCAATACATAAAGTTACACAGAGCAAAACAGAAAAAACTCGCCTAAAGGAAACAATAGAGTTCCTGAAATCGATAGGCGCAATAATAATAATGATTGGAGTATTGCTTGTGGTGTTGGCTTTCCAATATTTAT
>Ga0272448_1008812_pt1 | contig 10418 bp, 6 predicted proteins | sample YNPCB0191_FD_202220 | JGI IMG/M metagenome (GOLD analysis project Ga0272448, IMG submission 202220) | Hot spring sediment microbial communities from Yellowstone National Park, WY, United States - YNP-CB-019-1 | ecosystem: Environmental > Aquatic > Thermal springs > Hot (42-90C) > Sediment... | reverse complement strand
ACAGGTCGCCGCTTTCTCCCCCGGGGACTGCCTCGCCCTGGCCGCGAAGGCGGTACACCATGCCATCCTCCGTGCCCGGCTTGATCGTTACCGTGATTTCCTTTCGCACCACCTTGACTCCCTGGCCATTGCAACTCCCGCACGGTCTTCCGATGATCTCGCCCCGGCCACGGCACTCCGAGCACGTGGCGCGGAGCGTGAAGAACCCGCGCCTCTGGACTGTCTCGCCCCGGCCTCCACAGGCGGGGCACTTCTTTGGCGGGCTGCCCGGCTCCGCACCGGTGCCGTTGCAGTTCGAGCATACGTCGCGCCCGCCGACCTCGATCGTCCGGGTCGTCCCCAACGCCGCCTCCTCGAAACTCACCTCGATGGCAACCTGTATGTCCCTCCCTCTGAAAGACCCGCGGCTGTGCCCGAAGAACCCGCCTTCGCCGCGCCCGAAGATGTCCTCGAACAGGTTCCACCCGAAGAGGCTGCTCAGGTACTCGAAGATCTCGTCGGAGCTCTGGTAGTCCTGGACTCCCGTGGTGCCGCGAACCCCCTCGAATCCGAAGCTGTCGTACTTCCGCCTCTTGTCTGGGTCGGCGAGGACCTCGTATGCCTCGGCAATCTCCTTGAACTTTTCCTCCGCGAGCTTCTTCCTCTCGGCAGGGTGCCTATCCGGATGCCACTCCTTTGCCAGACGGCGGAATGCGCTCTTGATCTCGTCCTGCGAGGCGTTCCGAGCAACGCCCAAGACCTCGTAGTAATCCCTTTTTGCCATGCGGGTTCATGAAGGACTTGGCTGTCCGACTCTCGCGACGCGTAATTACGGCCAGACCCTGCGGGCCTCGTCCACGAACGCCTTGCGGTCTTCCTCGGTGTATCCAGGGATAAGGGTGTCAGTCTTCCTCTTGTAGCGCTTGTAGAGCTTGATCACGGCCTCCTGAGCATTGGCGAATACGACATCCTCCGGACGGCTGACGGCCAGGAGGAGCGGCTCCTTCGCCTTCTCGTCGCCCAGTGTGCCGAGAGCCTCGCAGGCGGCCGCGGCGAGACTCGCGTCCTCCGCTTTCGCGCACGCCACGAAGCCGGGGATGCAGTCCTTGGCTTTCTCTATGCCCAGCGTCCCGGAGAGTTGCACGATGGATTGGATGATGCGGGCCGCCAGTCTCGGTTCTGCTGCCTTTTGCGTCAGTTGGATCAACGTGCCCGACAGCGTCTTCAAGGCCGCCTCGTCGCCAACTTCTCCGAGGAGCTTCGTGGATAGGTAGCTGATCGGGAACTTCGCCGACTTTGACAAACCGGCGAGGGTAGCGTTGTGCTCCGCTATCGCCTCCTTCACCTCTTTGAATTCCTCCGGTTTGTTCCGCGCATTCTCCAAGCACTGGTTACAGATGAGCAGGGTATGGATACAGGCGGGGCTCGTCTCCTTGAGGAGAGGCGGGAACGCTTCGCTCTTGAGGAACTTGAGTCCCTCATGTACCAGTGTGCTACGAGCCTCGAGGATGAGAGACTCCGTGCTCTTCGCGTCGCCGAGGCTGGCGGCAGCCTCCGTGATACTCATCCCCCCTGCAGCGGCAAGAGCCAACGCCGCGGCAAAGGCTCCCGCGAGCCCCACCCTCCAGAACATTGCTATCTGACGCTCCCTTCGATCTGAGCCTCCTTATCCTCCTTTTCCTTGATATCCGTGATCAGTGTCTCGGTAGTCAGGAGCAGGCCGCCGATGCTAACGGCGTTAAGGAGGGCAAGCCGCGTCACCTTGACCGGGTCAATGATTCCTGCCTCGATCATATCCACATACCTTCCGCTGTTAGCATCATACCCAATCTGTGCAGGCCGCTCAAGTAGCTCGGCCACGACTACCGAGCCCTCCTGGCCTGCGTTTTCGGCGATCAGCCGTGCCGGGTACTCCAGGGCGCGGATCAACGTCTGTGCGCCGTACCGCTCGGCCTCGTCGAGCCCGCCGGCCAGTTCCTTGAGCTTGGGGATGACTCTCAGGAGGGCAGTCCCTCCGCCGGGTACGATTCCCTCCTGCAACGCTGCCTTCGCCGCGTTCACCGCATCCTCTACTCTCAGTTTGCGATCCTTCATGTCGGCTTCCGTCAACCCGCCTGCCTTGATCACGGCGACTCCGCCGGCGAGCTTGGCAAGCCGTTCCTGGAGCTTCTCCCGATCGTAGTCCGAGGTGGTCGTCTCGATCTGGTGTTTGATCTGCTTGATCCGGGCGTCTATCTTCGCCTTGTCGCCGGCGCCGCCGACGATGGTCGTCGTTTCCGAGGTCGCGGTCACGCGCGTGGCCCGTCCGAGGTGCTCTACCTTGACGTTCTCGAGCTTGATGCCGGTATCTTCCGAGATGAACGTACCGCCGCACAGTATAGCCATGTCTTCGAGCATGGCTTTGCGGCGATCTCCGAATCCCGGTGCCTTGACCGCCACGCACCGGAGCACGCCCTTCAGCTTGTTGATGATCAGCGTCGCCAGCGGTTCGCCCTCGATATCCTCGCAGACGATGAGGAACGCCTTCCCCGAACGGGCGACCTCCTCGAGGACCGGGAGGAACTCCTTGAGGTTCGAGATCTTCTTCTCGTACAGGAGGACGTAGCAATCCTCGAGATTCACTTCCATCTTGTCAGGGTCGGTGATGAAGTACGGGGAGACGTAACCCTTGTCGAAGCGCATGCCCTCGACGTACTCGACCGTGGTTTCTGTGGCTTTACCCTCCTCGACCGTCACGACTCCGTCCTTGCCGACCTTGTCGAGTGCCTGGCTGACGAGCTTTCCGATGGTCGCATCTTGGTTGGCGGCGATGGTCGCGACCCTCTCGACCTGGGCGCTTCCGGAGATCGGCACGGCCAGTGCCTTCAGCGCCTCGACGGCGGCGGCACACGCCTTGTCAAGCCCTCGCTTGATCGCCATCGGATCGATCCCAGCGTTGACGAACTTGGTCCCCTCGCGGTAGATCGCGTCCGCCAGGACGCCCGACGTGGTCGTCCCATCCCCCGCGGCGTCATTGGTCTTAGAAGCAACCTCGTTGACCATTTTCGCGCCCATGTTCTCGAACGGGTCCGGGAGCTCGATCTCCTTGGATACCGTCACGCCGTCGCGGGTGACAAGCGGTGAGCTGAACTTCTTCTGGAGGATCACGTTGTTGCCGGCCGGTCCGAGCGTAACCTGTATTGCTCCGGCCAGCTTGCCTATTCCTTCGCGGAGCTTCCGCTGCGCGTTCTCTCCGTACATGAGCTGCTTCGCCATCTCAAACCTCCGTGCAGTATCGGGCTCAGCTTTTCCGAACCCGCGCGAGGATGTCGCCCGCCCTCAAGATCTTGTAGTCCTTGCCTTTGATCTTGAGGTCTTCTCCCGCGTACTTCCCGAAAATGACTTCGTCGCCTTCCCGGACCTCGACCGGAATCCGCGTGCCGTCCTCGGCGATCTTCCCGTCTCCGACGGCTACGACTGTCCCGCGCTGCGGCTTCTCCTTTGCCGTGTCGGGCCGGATGATCCCTCCGGGTGTCCGCTCCTCAGCCTCCACAAGCTCCACCAAGACTCGATCACTCAGAGGTCTCAGATTCATAGGTCATCCTCCAAAAACTGTCATCGGTTGCTATCTGTCAGCCTCGTCGCACTCCCCCAGAGCGCTCGACGAAACTGCGTTGTCTCGCGGCTCCCGCAACGGCCTAGACGGGAGCCAATGTTCTCATTCTGTCCCGTGCTCCCACGAGCATGAAAGCTCCCTGCGCTCATCGTGCCCGCGCCCGTCAGAAAGGCGGGTGAGGCGCGTGGTGATGGCCGTGCCCGGCCGGGTGTGCCCGGGCCTTGGGCTTCTTCTTGGGCTTCTCCGTCACCAGCGTGTCGCCGGTCAAGAGCAGCGTGGCGACGCTCGCTCCATTGAGGAGAGCTGTGCGCGTCACCTTGAGGGGGTCTATGATTCCCGCCTCGATCATGTTCCGGTACTGGCCGGTCAGGACGTCGAAGCCCACGTCCGTTTCCGCGGCCTGCACTTTCTTCAGGACGATGCTCCCCTCGTATCCGGCGTTGCGGGCCAGTTGCTTCAGTGGAGCGACGAGGGCGCGCTTCACGACCTCGACTCCGAATGCCTCATCGCCCGAAGGCTGGAGGCTGTCGAGAGCAGGAAGCGCCCTGACAAGAGCCACGCCCCCGCCGGGCAGAATCCCGGTCTCGACGGCGGCTCGCGTCGCGTTGAGCGCGTTTTCGACCCTCGACTTCTTCTCCTTTACCTCGGTCTCGGTCGCTCCGCCGACGCGGATCGTGGCGACACCGCCCGTCAGCTTCGCAAGCCGCTCCTGGAGTTTCTCGCGGTCATAGTCGGACGTGGTGGCTTTGATCTCGCGACGTATCTGCTCGACCCGCGCCTTGATAGCCGACTCGTCTCCGTACCCGCCGATGATGGTACAGTTGTCCGCGTTGACGATCACCTTCTTCGCTCGGCCGAGGTCCGAGGTACTGATCTTCTCCGTCTTCTCGCCGAGCTCTTTGTAGATTGCGCGGCCGCCTGTCATCGTGGCGATGTCAATGAGCATCGCGCGCCGACGCTCGCCGTAGCCGGGGCTCTTCACCGCACAACACTGCAGGATCCCCTTCAGACGGTTCACCACGAGCGTCGCCAGGGCGTCGCCCTCGACGTTCTCGGCAATGATGAGGAGCGGTTTCTTCTCCTGGGCAATCCGCTCGAGGAGCGGCACCAGATCCCTCGCACTGGTCAGCTTCTCATCATGCACAAGAATGTAGGCGTCCTCCAACACGCACTCCGCCGAGTCTGGGTTCGTAACGAAATGAGGCGAGATGAAGCCTCGATCGAACTGCATGCCCTGGACGATATTGACTTCAGTCTCGATGGACTTGCCTTCCTCGACGGTGATGGCCCCGTCCTTCCCGACCTTCCTCATGGCGTCGGCGATCATCTTGCCGACGGTCGGGTCATTGTTCGCCGCTACGGTGGCGACGAATTCGATCCGGTCCTCGACCGGCTTCGCCAGTTCCTTGAGCTTTTCCAGGGCGGCCTCGACGGCCCGATTGATACCTCTGGCGAGTGCCATCGGGTCGCACCCGGCCGTCTTGTACTTGAGTCCCTCGGTGAAGATAGCCTCGGCGATCACGACGCACGTCGTCGTCCCGTCGCCCGCCTGATCGCTCGTCTTGCTCGCGGCCTCCTTGAGCATCTTGGCGGCAAGGTTCTCCCGCTTGTCCTTCAGGTCAATCTCATCGGCCACTGTGTGCCCATCCCTCGTCACCTTGGGGCTGCCCCAACCGCGGTCTATCAGAGCGGTTCGTCCCCGCGGGCCGAGGGTCGCCTTGATCGCACGTGCTGCTTTCTCTACACCGCTTTTCAGTGCAGCAGAGGCGTCCTCCTCAAAGGTGACCAGCTTAGCCATTCCTGTCCTCCATCAGCTTGCGTGACTTGGTCTTGCTCTCGATCCTGACCAGGTTACAAATGCAGCGCGAAAACATGGTCATCCAGCTCTTACGACAAATCCTGTGCCACAAATCCCCTCCACGCAGGACACCGCTCGCCATCGTTGCCCCATTATGGCCCTGTTCGACGATCCATGTAACCTCTTGCCGCATAGGAACTTGCCCACAAGGGCCGTATGCACCAGATCAGCCCCGCCCGATCAATTCCCAACTTCTTCAAATCCGCCGACGCCATTCTGTCAAACTGGCAACCAACCTCGTTGCCATTTTGACAGGTCGCCGCGCTACGGCACCGGTCGAGTGCCCGCACCATCCAAAGGCAAAGCGCCCCCCGCGGACGCAGCGCTCCGGCCCTTCGGAACTGCGGCCAGACCTTCCCCAGGGGTGTGCCTCCAAACCGACACAGGAGGAGAGAGACCGAGCTCACACCGATGGAACAGACGCATTGCCCCCGCTCTCCCGGCCTTCGTCCCCTCTCGCCTTCGGCTCATTCCTCTCCCAGGAGTTCCATGACGCGGCGAGAGACGTCGGAGAGGTTGAACGGTTTCCCGATGAACCGGAGTCCCTCGTTCGCCAGGAAGCTCTCGTGCACTCCGTCCGCGTCGTAACCGCTTATGAATAGGAACTTGAGGCCGGGTTCTCGGCGCCGCAGCGTCTCGTAAACCTGCCGGCCTCCGATCTTCGGCATGACGACATCGAGGATCACCAGAGCGATCTCCCCTCGGTGCAGCTCGAACTCTCGGAGAGCTTCCTCACCGTCACCCGTTGCGATGACCGTGTAGCCCTGGCTCCGGAGGATCTCCACGAGCAGTTCCCGCACAGCCTCCTCGTCCTCTGCCACCAGGACGGTCTCCCCGCCCCCCCTTCCGGGTTCTCCCAATGGAGAGAGACTGGGAGCATCAGCGGGCGCGGAAACTGCCTTGAAGTAGAGATGAAAGGTCGTCCCGCGGCCCGGCTCGCTCGTGACATCAATCAGGCCGCCATGCTGCTTCACGATACCGTAGACGACGGACAATCCCAGTCCGGTTCCCTTGCCAACGCCTTTGGTCGTGAAGAACGGCTCGAAGAGGTGTCGGAACGTCTCCTGACTGATCCCGACGCCGGTGTCCGCAAGAGAGACAGCGACATAGGCGCCCGGCTGCGCCCACGGATTCGAACTGCAGAATGCCTCGTCGAACTGGACATTCTGCGTTCGGATCGTCAGGCGGCCGCCGGCGGGCATCGCATCCCGTGCGTTCGCCGCCAGATTCATGACGACTTGCTGGAACTGAGTAGGGTCCACGCGGACCGCCCAGAGGCCGGGGGTCGGAACAATCTCGAGTTGGATGTGCTCACCGATCACACGCCGGAGGAATCCTTCCATGTCGCGAAGGGCTTGGTTGAGATCGAGGTTCCGCGGCTCGAGGACCTGGTGGCGTGCATAGGCAAGGAGCTGACGGATCAACGCGGCGGCTCTTTCGCCCTGCTTGCGGATCTCTCCAAGATGGGATGCGACCGGGCTGTACCGCGGCAGAGTCATGGAAGCCAACTCCGCATAGCCGAGGATAGCAGTCAGGATGTTGTTGAAGTCGTGTGCAATACCGGCAGCCAGCCGCCCGATGGACTCCATCTTGGCGGCCGCGGCGACCTGCTCCTCCATCTCCATCTGCTTTGTGATATCGTCAATGACGAGCAGTAGGCCCGCCTTCTCCCCTGCCGCCCCCGTCGAGCCGATACCGCAGATACGGATATTGAGACACCGGGGAGGGTGGGCGCTCGATTCGTGGCGCAGGCCGAGAATCTCATCCGTGCCGCCCTTGGCGGCTACGGATCGCATTCGCTCGAGCAGCGCCCCCTGCGCCAGTAACGAAGCGGGAAAGACGTCGACGATATTCTTACCGACGATCTCCGATGCCTCCGCTCCCTGCCTCTCGAGATAGCTCTTGTTGACCATGACGACATTCAACTCCGGATCCAGGACGAGCAGGCTCGACGGGATCGTCGCCATGACATTTTGGAGGAACTCGCTGAGGGAGCGCATATCCTGTTCCGCCTGCTTCTCCTCCGTAACGTCCCGTCCGATCGCGAGGACGCCGATACGTTCACCGTCCTCGTCCTGCAGCCGGCTTGCGTACCAGGAGATCGTGCGCGACTGGCCGTTCTTCGTCCGGATCGTGGCCTCGAGGTTCTCCAGAGCGCTTCCCGATTCCAAGGCCGCACGGACTCGCCCCCTGACAGACTCCCGGTAATCCTGATCCGGGAGGAGGTGGTCCCATACCTGCGCGTAGCCGAGGACTTCCTCGCCGGTGTAGCCGGTTATCTTTTCGGCAGCCCGGTTCCAGAGCACGACCCGCGAGTCGTTGTCAACCACCGCGACGAACAGGTTCGCATTCTCGATGACGAGGGATAGGAGTTTGGCGAGACGCTGAACCGCCTGTTCGGTGCCCCGCCGCTCGCTGACGTCCCGGGCAACCGCACAGATTCCAACGACCTGTCCCGCACGGTCTCGCAGAGGCGTCTTGATGGTGTGGAGGGTGACTGTCCGACCGCGGATCGGCAGAGTCAACTCGATTTCCACTGTCTCCCCTGCGAGCACGCGGAGGTCGGATTCCCTCACTTCCGGGACGGCTTCATTGCCGTGGAACTCCTCGTAAGTCTTGCCGATCATCTCGGAGGCCGGTACCCCGGCGAGCCTCGCTGCCGCGGGATTGACGAGGATGCATCGGCACGATTGGTCCTTGATATATATGCAGTCCTCCACAGCCTCGAAAATGGCCCGTAACTGTTCCTCGCTCCGGCGGAGGGCCTCCTCGCCAGCCTTCCGTTCCGTGACGTCGATCCCCACCGACTGGAACTCGACCACGCGTCCTCGATCGTCGAGGATGGGGCAGTCAGTCCAATGCACCCATATCTCCCGTCCGTCGGCCGAAACCAACTCCTGCTCGTAGGTCATGATCCGCGGCCTGGCGGTCAGCTTCTCGTTGAACCTCGCCGCCTCGTCCCGGGCGTGATCCGGAAGGAGCGAAAGCCACTTCTGACCGATCAACTCTTCTCGTTTCCGTCCGAAGAGCTTGCAGTAGGCATCGTTGACGTAGAGGAGCGTGGTATCCGGAAGCCAGCGGCATACGGCCTGGACCTGGCTCTCCACCATGGCTCGGTATCGTGCCTCGCTTGCAGAGAGCTGGGTCTCCAGGCGTCTTCGCATCGTCACGTCCTCGCCGATGGCGGCCGTGCCGATGATCGCGCCGCCGGCATTGCGGAGGACATTGCTGTTCCACGAGATCAACCGCCGCTCTCCCTGCCGGGTGATGATCTCGCTCTCGAAGTGTCGCGGAACCTTGCCGCGGCTCAAGGATTTCATATACTCCTGCTTGGTCATCCGCTCGTGGGGGACGAAAGTGTCGAACCAGTTGCGGCCAAGCACTTCCTCGCGCGTCCAGCCGGTCGCCGTGAGCAGATAGTCGTTGCAGAAGGTGACGTTCCCCTCGAGATCCAGCATGACCCCTATGAGTTGGACGTTCTCCAGCATCTCGCGGTAGCGTCGTTCTGACGCAAGCAGCTCGGCCTCCGCCTTCTTCCGCGCCGTGATGTCGCGGGCGACTCCGAACTCGCCGACGATGGCGCCTTTCTCGATCAGAGGGGCACTGGTGAACTCGCCCACGACGTACTCGCCGCTCTTCGAGAGGATACGGAGCTCGTACGGCCCCGTCGTCTCGCCCCGAAGAGCGGCCTCGAAGGTCTGCGAGGCCAGAGGGAGCGAGTCAGGATGACACAACCCCGCAAATGGCTTGCCAATCCACTCGGACCTGGACCAGCCCGTAACCTTCTCGAAAGCCGGGTTCAGGAAGGTCAACACTCCCTCCCGGGAGACCGTGTACACCACGTCCGGCAGCCCCTCCACGAGCCGATTGTACCGCCCTTCGGTTTCCCTGAGAGCGGCCTCGGCGGATTCAGCTCCGGGCCGGACAATCTGCCTCCAGCCCAGCTTGGTCTTGACAAGTGAGGAATCGTGGCAGAGGATCAGGTCTATGGAGTCCGATGGCCCCACCCTGGCCGCCGGGTACGAGCAGATCCACACCATCCGCTCCTCTCCCACCTCCTGGGCAAGAGCCCGCTCGTACTCCGCCACACACGGCCACATCTCCTGGGTCACCCAACCGAACATCACAGCCAGTCGTAACCCGTCAAAACCCCTTTCGCCGGCCAAGCGGACCTTCTCAGCCCATGCCGCTACCGCGCTATTCGGATCGAACCGGCCGCCCTTCACGAGCGAGGCAGCGTACGTCACGATCTCGATCCGCCCGTCCTTCAGACAGCTCCCCAAGTCAGGCACCGCCGAGCGAAGAACCTCTACGGCAATCTTCTTGCTCAGCGGTCTCGAGACGACCCAGACGCAGAGCTCGTTCGCCTCCAGGCCGGCCTTCAGGTACGGCACGAGGACTTCGAGCAGCTCGTCCCGGTTTCGGTAGAAGTGGCACAGGTGAGCTCCCCACGGAATAACTCCGACCGACGGGATTCCGCTATTTCTCAGAGCTTTTGGCATAGGTTCCGCCGCCCATGCCCGAACCTGGCAAAGGGGTACAGTACGGTGGACTTGGAGGCTCGAAGGCTGGAGCCCCCGGGGCTATCCGAGGAAAGCAAGAGGTCGGCTTCCGGCGAGGGGAAAGCTGGGCAACCCTTGTCGCCTCGCCGCTCGCTGGGCCCGGCGAGTTCCCTCCGTCCCGCGCTTCTCGCAACAAGCCCCGCAGGGACGTACCGATCCTCTTGCGGACGGGCAGACAAGCTCGTATCGGGACGGAAACCAGCCTCATACCGACCAACTAAACGCCAACCTCGCCGGACGTTTGTATGCCCATTGTGTAATTGTAGAATTAACCTGATGTACATGCAAATACTCAAGGAGGAGGCCACCTTTTCCGCTCGTGGCGGCTGCCCCGGAAGCTGGAAGCCCTGTGCGACAGGCACGCGGGCGTTCTGGGGGATGCTGCTGGGCTATGGAGCAGCTTCGCATTCGGTTTTTGGCCTCT
>Ga0272448_1008810_pt1 | contig 10419 bp, 12 predicted proteins | sample YNPCB0191_FD_202220 | JGI IMG/M metagenome (GOLD analysis project Ga0272448, IMG submission 202220) | Hot spring sediment microbial communities from Yellowstone National Park, WY, United States - YNP-CB-019-1 | ecosystem: Environmental > Aquatic > Thermal springs > Hot (42-90C) > Sediment... | reverse complement strand
CGAGCTAGTAACGTCTTAAGGCTTAAACGTGCAAGTGTCGCTTGCTATTTGTATTCCCTAAATTCCGGAAGCCTTATATTTCATTACTGTATTTCCAAGTATTGCTATTGTCGATAGAAATCCGCGAGTATGAGGCTCAGGATGTTGACGACTCGTTGAAGCAATTATGGTTGAGCGTTTCATACTGCCTTCGGAAGAGAATGCTGACAAATAGGTTAGTTTTATCCGTGGCAGCTTAGCAAGTGGGAAAAGCTTCCTTTTAGTAGCGAAGACCAGCAATAAACCCGTAGGGTTTGCGAAGGGCTCTGTCACAGAGTATCCTCTCGAGGTTTCAGAACACTTTGGCACTATAGATGATCTTTACGTGTTGCCAGAGTTCCGTGGAAGAGGCGTAGGCAGGAAGCTGGTTGTTGAAAGCTTGAAAACTCTGAAGGCGAGGGGCGTGAAAGCAGTTAGGCTTAACTTTTTTAAAGAGAACAAGGCAGCAGTTAAGCTTTACAGGAGGCTTGGTTTCAAAACCCGTAATTATGGTATGGAGAAAACCTTAGAAAATAGCTCGCGATCTTGCAGATTATTTAACCAGCTGGAACTACTGCTCGCCTTGAAACTTCAAGCATGCTTCAGCCATTTCCTGAATAACCTTCTTAGGATCCTTTGCCTTAACCACTCCGCTCGCTAGGAGAACCCCTACTGTGCCGAGTTTAAGCGCAGCGTAAACATCCTCGCCAGTCGTTATGCCTGCGCCACATATCACTTTAACCTGTGGGTTAGCCTTGCTGACGATGTTTACCGAGTCTAGAACAACTTCCGGCTTAGCCTTTGAAACAGGTATACCTGTCCCTATCAGCTCAGGAGGCTCTATGGCTAAGAAGTCTGGGCTCAGGGCTGCTCCAGCACCTGTTACCGCAGGGGTGTTCGTGCAGACCACGCTTACAAGATTGTTTCCCCTAGCCTTCTTAACAAGCGTCTCAATATCCGCTAGAATCAGCCTCTTCTCCGAGTGGTTGATCAAAAGGCCCTTCGCACCCGCTTCCTTAACCATCTCAACTGTAATAGCACCGGTGTGTGCACCCGGCTCCACCGGGTCTGCGTGCTGCGCGAACACAGGTATTTCGACTGAGGCGGATACTTTAGAAATCTCCGTCGCCGGCGGGGCTACGACTATCTGCACGCCCGTATCCTTGTAAACAAGCTCAGCAGCCTTGGCTATGCTGAGGCAGCTCAGCCCAATAGACTCCAAATAGGCTTTAAAGTTCACTATTATCACTGGCGTCCGGATCATTTGTAAGGACGCTTAGCCCTATTGTTTAAAAACTTAACCCTTTCGAAAAACTAGTAGTAATACTTGCCCTGAGCCCTTTGAAGCCTGTCTGTCTTAGAATCCTTCTTGTTTATCCTGGGACGGAGGTTTTCAGGCTCCCTTCTGAGAGTCACATCCAAATACTTCAGGAGGCTATTCATGCCTTCGGCAACGCTCATTGGTTCAGAAGCATATCCTTGGACACCGGGCTCACCCTGGATGAAGACAAGCCTGTCCGACAGGAAGTCGAGTGCTGCAATGTCGTGCTCAACAACGAATGCTGAAGCCTTCTTAGTCATAACGGTGTGGCGTATTGCACGTATAACGACGAGCCTCTGCTCGACATCCAGGTATGCGCACGGCTCATCCAGGAAGTATATTGGAGAATCTCTTAAAAGCGCTGCCGCTATCGCTAGAGCTTGGAGCTCTCCTCCGCTAAGGGTTTCTGCAAGCCTATCCGACAATCTGTCCAGCTTAAGGGGCTTTATAAGCTCGCTTACAAGAACCTCAGGCACCTCGCCGCCATAAGCCTCCTTCAAAATGTCTCCCACGACCCCGTTGAACATGCCGGAGACGTATTGAGGCTTATAGCCTATTCTCTTAGCCAGTTCACTGTCTGGCTGGGATTCCCCACCGGTGAAATATTTCAACAGTTCTTTCAACATTGTCGTCTTACCTATCCCGTTTGGGCCAGCTATGCCAACGACCTCCCCGACGCCTATGAAGCCCTTTTCAGCCCTGAGCCTGAAGCCTCCCAGAGAAACCTCGATCGAGGGCCATTCAAGCATTTTTAGTGCGGGAGGCTCTTCAATCGGGCTGTGAACATGAAACCTTATCCTGTCCTTTCTGAAACGGATGTTCTCCTGTCTTATGTAGCCGTCTAAGTAGGAGTTTATTCCGACGCGGGCTGAAAGAACCTGAGAGACTATGCCGTAAACCGAGGGCTGTCCGTAGATTATGACGAGATAGTCGGCAAGGTAGTCGAGCAGCGTTAGGTCGTGCTCCACGACTACTACTATCTTACCATTCTCCTTCAACGAGGTTATCAGCTCAGCCACCTTAAGACGCTGATTCACGTCTAGGAAGCTCGATGGCTCGTCGAACAAGTATACGTCGCCCTTCTTCATGAAGGCTGCTGCAACAGCCAGCCTCTGCAGTTCGCCGCCGCTTAGAGTGCACACATTATTATCCAGAATACTGTTTAGGCACAGTTTCTCCACGACTTCTTTCAAAACCCCTTTCTCATCTACTTTTTCAAGAGTCTCCCTAACGCTTCTATCTCCGACGACCCTTGGAATATCATCCAGGTACTGCGGCTTATAGATGCACCTCACCTTACCTTTGAAAATATCCTCAACCAGGTTGAAGGAAACGCTTCCCCTTAGGAACGCTAGTATCTCATTCACACCAACCTCCTCACCGACCCTACCCAGGTTCGGCTTCACAAGCCCGCTTATTATCTTCAGTATTGTCGACTTACCAATCCCGTTTTCACCAAGTATCCCTGTAACAGCACCCTTAGATAGAATAGGGAAACCGTAAAGCTTGAAAGCATTAACACCATACCTGTGGAAAACCTTTTTCTCAAGCTCATCTGGAAGGTTCACAACAGATATAGCGTTAAAGGGACACTTCTTCACGCATATGCAGCAGCCGCTACACAAGTACTCGTTTATCACAGGAGGATTCTCGTCCTCCATAAAATATATTGCCTCCTGACCTATCCTCACTATCGGGCAGTATTTCCTGCAGGGCTTCCCGCATTTCTTGGGCTTGCAGGAGTCCCTGTCGACTACGGCTACTCTAACCAATACGCATCAACCAGGAAAACCTTTGAAAAACTATTTGAGAAAAACCTTTGTCCCGCCTACCATTCTTCCTCTAGTTCTTCCTCTTCCCAGTCTTCCTCCCAGTCTTCCTCTTCTTCCTCCCATTCTTCTTCCTCTTCCTCTTCTTCGTCAAAATCCTCGCTCATCTTGGGTCGGATGAAACTTTGAAAAGCAGTATAAAAACATATCCCCTTTTTTAAAACCTCGAGATATGCTTATCAACCTACATTTCTTCCGAAGTCAGGGTGACAGTTGTCCTCTCCTCAATCCTCTCTATTACCCCGTCCCTCAGCCAGGCCAGCCTATCTGAAACGTCAACCATTTTAAGATCGTGGGTAGCACATATCACGGTAGTGTCCCTCTCAACCTTAAGCCTGTAGAGCAGTTGAACTATAGAAAGCCCCGTTGAGAGGTCGAGGTTGCCCGTAGGCTCGTCTGCAAGTATTATGGAGGGATTGTTTGCCAATGCTCTTGCTATCGCAACCCTTTGCTGCTGTCCGCCGGAAAGCTCCTGCGGCCTATGGTTGAGTCTGTCTCCTAAACCGACTAGGCTCAGCAGCTCCGCCGCCTTCTTACGCCTCTCCTCCTTGCTTATACCAAGGAAGACCATTGGTAGGGCGACATTATCCTGAGCGGAGAGCACAGGTATCAGGTTGAATGTTTGAAAAATATAGCCTATTTTCCTGCTTCTAACCCATGCGAGTTGACGGTCGTTCATCTGCGCTAGGTTTATCCGGTCTATAGACACGCTTCCGCTCGTAGGCTTATCCAGGCCGCCGATCATGTTGAACAGCGTCGTCTTACCACTTCCAGAGGGGCCCATTACAACCACGTATTCCCCTCTCTTCACCTGCAGGTCGATCCCCTTCAAAGCCTTAACAACACCGCTCCTCAGAGGATAATCCTTAGTGACCTCCTTAACGTCCACTACTATTTCCCGTCCCTCCAAGGCTGTTTAGTTGACGTATAAACTAGTATTTTAATCTTGCGAGTCCGAATTCTTCAGTCCATCGTCTCCGCCTACCTGAGTAACGGTAGTTCAAACGTACAGTAGCGCTATCCTTTCCTTAACAAGCTCAAGTACATCAGAATAGTTCAAAGCGTCAACGTTAAAGTCCTTGGAAAACAGGTTTCTCCAGAAGGAGGTGAACAATTTCTCATCCTCTTGGAAAGGCTCGAGCGATAAACCCATCTTAGAAAACTCCTCCTTCAAAGCATTCAAGGCCTCCCTTAAAACTGCAGCGTCCTCTGAAATCACGAGTATTGCTGCACGCTGTGAAACCGAGGCTCCGAGCATGCATGAGGCCTCCTGGAAGCTCCTCTTCCCGTAAAGTGCTACTAGAAGCTCCTGCTCAAAGCCTCTGAGCACGTTGTACCCATGTTTAAAAGCCTGGTGGACGTTATAGGCTAGAAAAGGTATTATTTCGCTCACTATGCAGTCGGGTTTGAAGAACTGTATGAAAAACCTCCTATTTTTCTTCAACTCAGTCGCTAAACTAACCCATTCCTCAGGCAGGCTATCGACCAATAGGAGTGCGAAGTACATGCCTAACGAGTCTATGCTGTAAACCGGCTCCAACAAGACTATTCTAGATGAATCGGATAAAAACATTTATTTTAGGGCATTTGAACGTTAAAGCTAGAATGGAGTTCGAAGTAATAAGCTGGGAGCATTTCTACCAGCTTACCTTGGAGCTTGTTGAGAAAGTTTTGAAATCCGGGTATATGCCGGAAGTGATAGTTGGGGTTTCAAGAGGGGGACTCGTTCCCCTCAGGATTTTCTCCGACGAGTTTGAAGAAACTGAGATAGGCGTCATAAGGGTTGCTTTCTATGAGGATGTTAAGAAAACCGGTCGTGAGCCGAGGATTTTGCAAGATGTTAACGTCGATGTGTCCGATAAGAGAGTCCTTGTTGTTGATGATGTCGCGGATACTGGTAGAAGTTTGGAGATAGTGCGTAGACACATTGAGGACAAGGGTGCTCGCGAGGTCAGAGTCGCCACCGTCTACTATAAGCCTTGGAGCACGTTCAAGCCTGACTACTACGTTAAGAAAACTGAGAAATGGATTATTTTCCCGCATGAAATCGGGGAAACGGTTAGGAGCCTTGCTAAAAAGAATCTTAAAGAAGGCGGTAAAACCCTCGACGAATTTAGAGACATGCTGATAGACATCGGGTTACCACCCATGATCGTAGACAGCTATCTGAAAAGACTTAACGCCTGTAAATAGGTTTTTAGAAAAAACCTCAGAGAGGTGCATGGTCTTCATAGAGATATCTCTCAGAGCAGGTCAGTTCACATCATTCGAAGAACTAATGCTTCAAGAACTATTTAAACCTGTAAAGCCAGTTTTCATCAAACCAGTTAATTCTTGCTGAGAATCTGCTCTAGGATTGTTGAGGAAAGATTGTAGAGGAAATCGCTTATCTCAACAGCCTCCTCCTCTGAAAACTGTATTTTTTCAACCTTTTCAAGAGCTTTGTCGTATAGGCTTCGAAGCCTGTACTCAACAGGGTTGGAAGACTCTTCGCTTACATTACTATTCTCATACTTGCCCATCGGCGGAAAAAGCATAGTTATCAGCATTCTGCTGGAAAGGATTGACATCCTTGCGTATATGAGTTTCAAGGGCGGAGAGGCTTTCTTAGACTCTTTAAGGTAGGCTTCAGCCTCTCTTAGGGCTCTCTTCAACCAGCCGTAGTCGAAAACAGATAGGAAGATTGGGAAATCATTCTTCTCCAACTTCAACCACCTCCTGCTGTTTGCCTCCGGGAGATGATTTAACCGATGTAATATATCCCGCAACTCTGTTCAAAAGCTTCTTAGACCTGAAAACCGCGACCTTCTTCAAAGCCTGTTTGTTCGCGTAGTAATCGTCGCTAAATAGGTCACCGTATTTAAGCAACAGCGTCCTCGCAACCCCTTTAACCCGACTGTCGTAGATCTTCCCCAAACTCTGGCAGAAGAAGAACCGTACCCTAATAAATGTTGTCTCCCACGAGAAAAGCTTTTAAAAAGACTTTTTAAAAGAAGGGTATCGAGGTGATGTGAAAATGGCATATGAACAGACTAGACCAGCAATAGTGCTTAAGGAAACGACCGTGAGGAGGAGTAAGGAGGAGGCTTATGAAAACAATATTGTAGCTTCACTCGTAATAGGGGAGGTTGTTAGAACTGCCTACGGTCCAAGAGGCTTAAACAAGCTCCTAGTTGGCTCGGTTGGAGACATAACGGTGACTAAGACTGGCGTAACTATTCTGAGCGAGGCGAACATAGAGCACCCGGTGGGGAAGATAATCATAGACGCCGCCAAGGCTCTCGAGAAGGAAGTTGGAGACGGCACCACCTCGCTCATACTCTTAACCTGCGACCTAGTTAGAAACGCGTACACCTTGTACAAGCAGGGCATAAGCCCGATTTCAATAGCCAGAGGGTATAACAAGGCTCTCTCAGAGGCTCTTGAAAAGCTTGAGAAAGACGCTAGGCCGGTCGACCTCTCCAACAGGGAGAAGTTGAGAATAATTGCTGAAACAGCAATCACCTTCTTCTCATCGCCCGAGGAGAGGAGGCAGCTTGCTGAAATCGTTCTGAACTCTGCTGAAAGAATCGTTGAGAAGAGGGATGGAGGGTATTACGCAGACATCGACTGGGTGAGCATAGTTAGGAAGCGTGGACACGACGTTTTAGATTCGAGGCTTGTAAACGGCGTTATAGTCGACAAGGAAGTCGTCCATCCGAACATGAGTAAAACGGTTAAAAACGCTAGGATCGCTCTGATAGACTACGCTCTTGAGGTTAAGAAGACCGAGATATCAACTGAAATAGAGGTTAAGACGACGGAGGAGCTCCGAGGGTTTATGAAGGAAGAGGAGGATATGATCAGGGAGAGAGTTGACAGAATAGTTGAATCCGGAGCCAACGTCGTTTTCTGTCAGAAAGGTATAGATGAGCTGGCGCAGCAGTACTTGTATAGAAGCGGCGTCACAGCGGTTAGAAGAGTTAAAAGGTCCGACATGGAGAGGCTGGAGAGAGCAACCTACGGGAAGATAGTTTCAGACCCTGAGGATATTTCTGAGGAAAAGCTTGGTGGGGCAGACATTGTTAGAGAAGAGGTTTTCGAAAACGAGAAAATAGTTTTTGTAGAAGGCTGCCGCGAGCCTAAGGCTGTCTCAATACTTTTGAGGAGCGTGAACGACGATCTTTTGAAGGAGTATGAGAGAGAGTTTAAACATGCTCTCTCAGCAGTCCTAAGCCTGTACAAGGATCCGAGGTGCGTCGTAGGCGGCGGGGCGGAGTTGCTTGAAATAGCGAGGGCACTGAGAAGAAGCGCGGAAACTCTGGTGGAGGAGGATAGGCTGATCTACGAAGCATTCGCCGACAGCGTCGAATCCCTGATTAGAACACTTGCCACCAATGTCGGCATGAAGCCTCTGACAACAATGTCCCTGCTCAACGGCAAGCATTCTAAAGACGGCTCGGGATACGGGATAGATGCTGTCAAGAGGGAAGTAGCTGATTTAGACGGGAGAGTGGTCGACCCATATCTAGTTGTGAAAAGCTGGCTTGTTTCAGCCGTGGAGCTGGCTACGACGATAATAGGTGTTGACGAAGTAATATTAACCACGAAGCCTAAGGCAGAGGAGAAAAGCTGAAACCCATTAAACCACCTTTTCAAAATGTTAAATTCGTTTTCTATGCTTAACCCTGACTGCTATGGCCTTGGCGTGAACCCGCTGCTCGAGCCTTTTTTAAGCCCGCCGGGATCCACGGAGTGAGAAGCATCGCAGAGACTCCTGATAGGGCAGAGGATAGGGCGAACATTGTCCAGAGCCCCCTGTAATCCGAGACCAAGCCACCCAAGTAAGGACCGGAAGCAGTTCCCAGTTGGAGCGAGAGATTGTAAAAACCAGCGTAAAGCCCCCTCCTTCTGCTTCCCCCGAGGCCTGAGCTGATCGCCATCCCTGAGACTGTAAACAACGCGTATAGGATGCCTCGAATACCTTGGATGAGCAGATAGCTGTAAAGATTCGTAACGGTACTGTAGAGCCAGTAAACCAGGCCTAAGCCCACTTCGCCTAAAAATAGAACCGGAAGGCCTCCAATACGGTCTGATAACCGGCCTCCCAAGTACATGGCTGGAACCTCGAGAAGAGCTCCTATCGCGATAACTACGCCCATGAACAATGGGTCGCTTCCTAGCTGGGAGAGCGAAATAGTTAGGAAGGAGGATGTTGCCCCTATGCCAATTCCTGATAACAAGATGCTTGCCGTGAAGAAAGCGGTAAGCTTAACAGACGCGCCTCCCCTGCTCTGCTTATCCTCATAGCGGCTCCTCTTCAAGCTTTCAACCCCCGGCAGAAAGAGGCTGATTAAGAAGGATAATGTTGAGAACGCTAGGGCTATTGGGAAAATGTTCCACAAGTTCCCCCTTGCGAGCAGACCAGTAAGAACGCAGGCGGCTGCCCAGCCCGTTGACCCGAATAACCTATATCTCCCCATCGAAACCCCGAGCCGATCGTCTTCGGAAAGATCCGCGATCATTGACTGAGCCAGAGGCATAAAACCGGCTAGAAATAAGCCGGCAACAACATACCATACTGGCATGCTCATAACATCCGTCGACAGCATTAGAATCAGGTATGCCAAACTCCTAGCAAGAAGGGACATTGAAACAATGGCCTTCCTTTTCCGATACTTGTCGGCAGCAGCGCCGAAAACTGGCTGGAGAAAGGAGGAGAGAAGGCTGGTAATGGTCATGAGAAGTCCGATGGAGGAGTAGGACAGCCCCTTGGACCTTAGGTAGACGCCGAATAAAAGAGTAAAGGGGGCGAACGAAGCCCATACCAGTCCACCCATTATCGATATCGTTAACGCTGCGCGACCAGATTCCACGGGTTTCATTTTCTGCAGCAGTTTCCAAATTGTATTTGAACTTTACTAATCCGCCATGTGTAAAAATGTGCGCAAACATGTTAGTGCAGGCTGCCCAGCATATTTGCCTAAATTCTTGAAGCGTAACAAATATATTGTGAAAAGGGGCAAATGCGGGTTTAATTGCGAGAATTGTCCTTACTTCGGGAAGCCATGCATCGGCTGTGTGATTGAAACGTGTTTAGTAGATAAATGCATCAGGGGCACCTCCTACACTGGGATAACGCATCCTAGCGCGCTATCGGTTCACTATTCCAAGCAGAGAGCATGAAAGGTTTATAGATGAAATAGGAAGTTTTAAGCCTGAGCATATAAGAGTATTTGAGGAGTATAGAAGATTAAAGGGTGAGAAGGGGTGAAAGGGGCTAGGGTCTGGGGATGGGGTGATGACCTAGAATTAGCTGGGGAGAATGCTCAGATGTATATAAACAAACGCTGGAAAAGTACGACGGAAGAGTGTTCCATTGCGATAGATGGTAGAAACCGTAGCAAAGATATATTGTTTAAAATCATCGTGTACATAAACTAACCTGAGGGCGTAGAGAGCTTAGTCAACGATCTCTTTGATGCTGTATTAACCGGAGATAAGGGGAACAAGATATACTTCGTCACAGTTAACTTATATGATCATGTAGCTTCAAACAAGAGGACATATAGAAACGACCTATCATTTGTGAAGGAAGCCCATGAGAAGCAGAGACTAATTCTCATACAGAAATTTAAGAAGCATCCGGAAGTCGAGCCGTTGTTGAAAGAGGGAAGAACCTTAGAGGTGTTCTCGCCAATCGCGGTATATTGCGAACTGGAATCAGAACGCTTCAATAAGGTAATAATGTGGATGAAAAACTATGATCTGGATCCTCTTCTAGACCATATGCACGTTTTTGCCAACAAGTTGGTTGAACTCAAGATCGCTACCCGTATTCTAGGGTATGAGCTGGGTGGCAATATCGAGGAGCTGGCGATCGAAGATTTAGATGTAACAGAAAAAGAGGTTACCTGTGGTTAGCTAAGAATAAAAGCTTTAAGACATTAATGCTCCGAGCGGGATTTGAACCCGCGCCCCGAGCTCGAGAGGCTCGTATGCTTGACCGGGCTACACCATCGGAGCTGGAAAACATTCTTCAGAGGGGGAGTTAAATCTTTTGCTGTTTAAAAAATATTCGGGAGCCGTTGAACTTTTATAACCCGCATGCTCAGCTTAAGCCGTGAGGAGCAGGGTAATAGTGGTGACCGGAACTCCTGGAACCGGCAAGACCTCCTTGTGTAGATATATTGTCAGCAGGAATAAAGGCTGGATCCACCTGGATCTAGGCAGGTTTGCGGCGGAGGCTAACGCGATCACTGGTTATGACGA
>Ga0272448_1008808_pt1 | contig 10419 bp, 14 predicted proteins | sample YNPCB0191_FD_202220 | JGI IMG/M metagenome (GOLD analysis project Ga0272448, IMG submission 202220) | Hot spring sediment microbial communities from Yellowstone National Park, WY, United States - YNP-CB-019-1 | ecosystem: Environmental > Aquatic > Thermal springs > Hot (42-90C) > Sediment... | reverse complement strand
GGCTGTCCACAGCCGAGCGTTTTGCCATTAAACTACATCCGCCATATTTAACTTTGTTATTATTTAAATTATCTAAGAGAATATTATTTAAAAACTTATCAGAAAAGAAATTATAGGCAAAGCTAAGAGAATTTTTCTCTTTATATATGGGGATACCCCCAAATTTTGCTTGCCATAATTATAAATAAAAGAATGAGTTTTTAAATTTATCTTTTATTTTCCAAATAATTAAGAATATTATGCCAAAATCCTTCTTCTAACTCGTCTTCCTCAGAATTATCTTTAATTTTTGAATTATATAATTTGTTATTTTTTATTTTTTCTTTTGTAATCTTTCCAAAATCTAATTGTCTATGCAAATCTGTTTCAGAAAAATCTTCAATAGGGCCTAAATAATTTGGTTGTAAAGATATTCTATTTTTTTCTAATTGTATATCGCTTAAATTATATTCACTAAGTTTTATTTCCCAATCTAAATATGTTCTTAATTGTCTAACAAGTTCTTGATAAAAATAATTTATGAATTGTGTTTGTACAAAACAATTTTTTTCTTTCATTCTTATCTAAAAATTTTAAAAGATTATAAAAAAGATATATTTTATAAATATTTTTATTCTTTAATATATATGAAATTTGTAACATTATGGTTAAGTTTAGTTTGCATAATTTTTTTTATTTTTCAATTAATTATTCCTAATTTTACAGATTTTTTTATTTTAAATTCTTCAAGTTATGCCCAACCATATAGATTTATTACTTCAATATTTTTACACGGAAGTTTTTCTCACCTTATTTTTAATTTGTTTGCATTGATTCTTTTCGGTTTAATACTTGAGAGTTTAGTAGGAAGCAAAAGATTTCTTATGATTTTTTTTGTTTCTGGGATTTTGGCAAATTTAGTTAGTGTTAATTTTTATCCCTTTTCTCTTGGTGCTAGTGGAGCAATTTATGGAATATTTGGAACCCTAACTATAATAAGACCTTTAATGACAGTATGGGTATTCTCTTTGCCTATGCCTATGTTTTTTGCTGCAATTATTTGGATTGTTTTAAGTATAATAGGGATATTTAATCCAACAGATAATACTGGGCATATTGCTCATTTATCAGGTATATTATTTGGTTTTATATTTGGAATTATACTTAAAATTAAAAATAAACAACAAAGAGTAAAAAAAGAAAAAATTCACATTCCAGAAGAATATATGCAAAGATGGGAAGATTCTTGGATCATGAATAGATAAATTATAATTTTAGTTTGTGCTTATAATTTTAAAAGTAAAATTAAAATATATTTTGAAATATAGATTTATTTAAAAATATTGAAATTTCTTTTTTAAAATGATATATACTCATAAAGATTTAGGAAAAATTTTATATCAATCAGTTTTTTCTAATTTTAAAGATTTGGAGTTTGCAGATGAGGAAATTAATTTTTATATTGCTAATATGCTCATTAAGTTTATTGATGCAAGAAAAGTTAGAGATTTAAAAAATTTTAAAATAGAAAATCTTATTCTTGAAGAACCAGAAAATATAAAACCAGAAGGAATTATAAAGAACATCGCAGATTCTGTTTTATTTAATCTTGGAATTTTTAATTCTTATTATAAAAAGAGGAATTCTGTTGGTTTTTATACTCATATTGGAAAAAGATTTTATTATGTTTCTTCATTATACTATCTTGATTTTGGGGAAACCTTAAAAAAAATTTCTGATAATTTTGAAGGATGTCTTTTTGGTTTAAATAAGGTTAGTAAAGAATTGAATTTAGGGTAAAGAGGCCTTGCTTATTAATTAACTCTTTTTTTTAAGAAGTTTAAACAAAAATTATAGCAATAAAAAAATTTCTCTAGAATTTATATCTTTACAAAAAATCTTTTTTATTTTATAATAATTATTAAGGTAGATATGCCCCCTACGAGATTCGAACTCGTGTCAGAGCCTCGAAAGGGCTCTATCCTTGGCCTCTAGACGAAAGGGGCATATCTATCTAATTAATATGTGGTTTATAAAATTTATTAATTCATAAAAGATTTTGTATATTATTACTTTTTAAATCTTAGGATGTAGTTTATATAATTGAAAGATATTTATAGAATTTTATCTCTTTTCTTTATCAATAAATTTTGTTAATGGAGAGGTTTTTCTTAATCTTTTTATTGTTTCTTCTAAAATTTTTAAAGTAAAATCTAGCTCTTCTTTTGTTGTGTATTTTGATATAGAAAATCTAACTGCTCCTGCAATTTCCTCTTTATTATTTTTTATTGCTTTTAATACATGACTTGGAGTTAAAGAGTGTGAAGAACATGCAGAGCCTGTTGATGTTGAAATTCCATGCATGTTTAAATATGCGACTATACTTTCTCCTTCAACTCCTAAAAAAGATATGTTTATGTTATTGCATAATCTATTGTTTCTTCTAGGACCGTTTAATTTTGTGTTAGGGATTCTTTTTTCTATTTCTGAAACAAAATAATCTCTAAGTTTTGTCATTTTTTCTATATCTTTTTTTGTTATTATCTGAGAAGATTTTGCAAATCCAACAATTCCCGGAATATTCTCTGTTCCACTTCTTAATTCCTTTTCATGCCCGCCACCATGAAGCAAAGGAGTAATTTTTATTCCTTCTTTTATGTATAAAGCTCCAACCCCTTTTGGGCCATGAATTTTATGAGCATTTAAAGTGACTAAATCAAGATTTTGTTTTTTTACATCAATTTTAGTTTTTGTATAACTCTGACAAGCATCTGTATGAAAAAAGATATTATATTTTTTGCATATATTTCCTAATTCTTCTAAATTTTGTATTGTTCCTATTTCATTATTTCCGTGTATGCAAGAAAAAAGCAGGGTATCTTTTGTTATAGCTTTTTCTAAATTTTCTAGAGAGACAAATCCCTCTTTATCAACATCCAAGTAAGTAATTCTAAAACCATTTTCCTCTAACCATTTACATGTCTTTAGAATAGAATCATGTTCAATTTTTGTTGTTATTATATGTTTTTTATTTGGAAAAGAAAATACCAAGCCCTTTATTGCGAAATTATTGCTTTCTGTTCCTCCTGAAGTAAATATAATTTCAGAAGTTTTTGCATTTATGCTTTTTGCTATTATTGCTCTTGATTTTTCTAATGCTTCTTTAGCTTCTATTCCTTTACTATGGAGAGAAGAGGCATTTCCATATTTTTCATTAAAATAAGGAAGCATCTCATCTAAAACCTCTTTTGATATAAAGGTTGTTGCTGCATTATCTAGATAAATTTGTTTTTTCATGTTATGTTGTTAATTTGATTAATTTTTTGTATAATGGAATGTTATTATAGGTTTTATTGATTGCCTTAATCTTTATATGCCGAATCTATATTTCTAGTATATTTCTTATATTATTTTTCTATCTTTATTGCTTGAACAGGACAAGAATCTGCTGCATCTTGCTCGCAAGTTATTTTTTTTGGTTGTTTTTTCACTTTTGATTTTCCTTCTTTTACTTCAAAGGTAATTGGACATATTGCTTCACATGCACCGCAACCTATACACTTTTTTTCATCTATTATAATTTTTACCATTATTATTAATAAATTATTAAGTTTTTAAAGTTTGTTTAAGCAAACTTTATAAATATCCATTTGTTTAGTTAAATATGTTATTAATATTATGGATTATTATAGCATTAATTTTTTTAGTTATAATCATATTTATTTCTTATTATAACAGATTTGCTATACTTGTAAATAGAATAGAAAATTCTGCATCTCAGATTGATGTTCAACTTAAAAAAAGAGCAGATTTAGTTCCTAATTTAATTGAAACAGTTAAGGGTTATGCAAAATACGAGAAAAGTATTATGACAGAAGTAATAAATGCAAGAAGAGCTTTGTTAGGAGCAAAAACACTTAATGATAAAGTAAAAGCAGGAAACAAATTACAAGAAGCACTGAAAAGCATTATTGCAATAGGTGAGCAATATCCTCAATTAAGAGCAAGTGAGAATTTTAGAGAATTACAACAAGAACTTGCTTCAATAGAAGATAAAATCGCATATGCAAGACAATTCTATAATGATTCTATTTTGGAATATGATAATTTAAGAAGCACTTTTCCAGGAAACTTTTTTGCTAGTTTATATAAAAGAAAAGAACTTCCTTATTTAAAAATTACAGAAGAAGAAAGAAAAGCTGTTAAGGTAAAATTTTAGAATAATAGAAAAATATAGTAAATTTGTAATAGGAGATTAGAGAATAAAAAAATTATAAAGAAAAAATTTTATTAATAATTTCTATAATTATTTTTTATTATTTATATTTTTAATTTTATTATTTTAATATTTTTTCATCATTAATATAACCCATATGTTCCCAAAATGATAGATTTATATCTTGGTAGATTTTGCCTTTTTCCATATTTAATTTTTTCGCAACATTTTCTATAACTTCTATTAATTTCTTAGAATAACCATTTCCTCTGTATTCTTCACTTAATTCAATCCATCTGATTTTGTAAGATTTATTTGGAAAATAATAAGTAACATCTAGTTTAAATGGAAATTCCCCAACTAGTTGTATACAATTACTATTTCTTAAAATTAATCTTAATCCAAATTCATCAAAATCCTTTTTAAATTCTTTTGTTAATTTTTCTAATTTATTTTTCATCTAAAATTCATTTTTGATTAAGTTTATAAAGATTATTAAATTTAAATATAATAATGGTAAGGGCATTAAACACAATATTTGGAATAGGAACAGCTGTTGTAATTTTTATCTTAGTTTTATTAGGAATACAAGCATTTTATCCTTCCCCTCAATATGGGAATTATTGCAATAATTCTTATTATGAGCCTTATAGTATAGAAAAATGTCCTGATAATATTACAGTAGGAGAATGCAGAAATTTAAATATAAAGGAAAACAATAAAGAAATAGAAAGTTGTTATGAAAAATTTAATTCTGTAAATAAAATTTATAATAAAAATTTCTTTATAATAGCAAGTATTATAGGAGTGGTTTTATTAATTATATCTTATTTCTTGTTTTCTTTTCCTAATATAGCTGCTGGAATTGCTTTTGCAGGAATTATTCTTATTCTTACTGGGTTTATAAGAGGATGGGGAAGCACAAATGATATGTTAAAATTTATTGTAGGAATAATAATTGCAATAATAGTAATTTTCTTCTCTGTAAAAATAAATAAAAATATAAAAAATAAATAAAAGTTTTGGATAAAAAAAATTTAAAAAGTTATATTTAATTTTATAGATATGACAAAACAAATTCAACATATAAATTTTAGGGATCAGATTGCAAGAAACAAAAGAAATTCTATATTTCTTTTAATTATAATTTTCCTTGTTCTAATTGGATTGGGGTGGATAATAGGAAAAATTATTCATGCTGATTTTTTTATTTTTATGGCAATATTTTCATTATTTTCAATTTTTTATATATGGTTAACTTATTATTTTTCTGCAAGTATAGCACTTTGGAGTGTTGGAGCTAAAGAAGCTCCTAAAGACCAATACAAACAACTTTACAATATTGTGGAAGGGTTAACAATTGGAAGCGGATTGCCTATGCCTAAAATTTATATCATGAATCAAGATGCAATAAATGCATTTGCAACAGGAAGAAATCCTAAAAATTCCGTTGTTTGTGTAACAAAAGGTGCCTTGCAAAAATTAAGCAAAGACGAATTAGAAGGGGTTTTAGCACATGAATTAAGTCATATAAAAAATTATGATATAAGATTTGTTACACTTGTTGCGGTAGTTGTTGGTTTAATTGAAATTATTGCTCAAATGTTTTTAAGAAGCATGTTTTATTCTTCTGGAAATAGGGATGATAATAAAGGGAATCTTGTTTTTTTTATAATAGGAATTGCCCTTGCTATTATTGCGCCTATTGTTGTTAAATTAGTTCAATTAGCAATTAGTAGGAGAAGAGAATATATGGCAGATGCAGGAGCAGTTGAAATAACAAGGTATCCTAAAGGATTAATTGGTGCATTAGAAAAAATAAAATATGATGGTAAGAGATTAAATGTTAGTAAAGCAGTTGCTCCTATGTTTATTTCTGATCCTTTAAAAGAGAGAATATTTGCCATATTTCAAACACACCCACCAATAGATGAGAGAATAAAAATTTTAAAGGCAATGTAAATATTTCGAGCGAATAGAATGAAATATAAATTGGGGATGAAAAATAAGTATGTTTTTTAGTATAATTAAATTTTTAAATAACTGTTTCTTGCTTTTTATATGATTATGCATACACAAATAAAAAGAGGGAGTAGGTTTTCTTTATCTTGGATTATGGCTCCTTGTGTTTGTGGTGCATATATTCTAACAGGTGCTAAATTTATATCAATACCCTGCTAAGCTCACTACAACAATATAAAGGAGCTTCGGCAGGCATACTATTCTAAAATGTTTCAAAATAATTTTAATTCATCGTGTATGGAATGTAAAGAAGAGATATTTAATCCAATTTGCCCTTCCTGTTTATCTGAAGAAATAAAAGAATGGCTTGTTGGAAAAGAGAAAAAAATAATAGATATTGTTGAAAAAGAAATTTCTAAAATTATGATGTTTAAAACAAATAAAAAAGGTTGTTTGAGGTGTAATCAAGATACATTTATGTGCCCATATTGTTTTACAGAAAGAATTTATCTAAAATTGAAAAAAGAGAAAGTATCAAGAAAAATATTAAAGGAATTTCTTACTTTTTTTAACTATGATATGGAACATACAGGTTATTCAAAAGATATGGAAAATCTAGGTATTATTTAATTAGATTTTCATTAAAAATTAAACTAAAAAGAAAAAATTTTTAAGATATGAAAATTGATTTTAGTGAAATAATGGATTGCTTTAATTAAGAAGAGAATTAAAGGAAAAAATGGGTGAAAGATTTTACAATTTTTTGAAAATTTTAGAATTAAATGATGATATTAAAGAATTAAAAATGAGATTACATCAAATAAGAGATATGACCTATTCTAGCTAATAATTTTATTTATTTCTTTTAGGTTTGTTATTATATAATCGGGGTTTGCTTTTAATAATTCTTTTCTTGAATTCCACGAAATATCATGGCTTATTGAGATGCTAATAATTCCTACTTTTCTTGCTATTTCAATATCTTTTATCATATCTCCTATATAAGCAATTTCATTTTTTTTGAGTTTTTTCTTTTTCATATAATTTTTTATAAAACTAATTTTATCTTTAAATTTGTCACCTCCATAAATTTCTTGAAAGAAATTTATTTTATTCTTTCTTAAAATAGAAATAACATGCTTAGTTATTGTATTTGATACAATTATTTTTTTTATTTTGATATTTCTTATACAATTAATATCCTTTGATATTTTTATTTTTTTTATATTGCTAAAAACATCTGCATGAACTTTATCTTTAATTTCTTTCAAATTTTTCCTTATTTTTAATTTTATTAAAATATCATGAAGTTTTAGTCCCAATAGTTCATTATGAAATTTTTCTTTTGATATATAAATCCCGTTTTCTTTTAAATGCTTATATATAGAGTTATAATAAAGTTTTTTTGTGTTTACTAGAGTTCCATCAAAATCAAAAATAAGAAGTTTAATCATTTTAATAAATTTTTTTATATCAAAATTTGTTTCTTTTTAAAAAACCTTGAATAAACTCTGCATTGTCTTCTCTCATAATTGATTTTTCCAAAGAATAAGCTATTGTTCCTTCGAAATTTATTCTATCTGCTTTTAATACAGACATCATTTTCTTATATATATCTTCAGATAATAATACAACGCAATTTTTTTTCAAAGATAGGTCTGCTAATCTTTTTGTTAAAGTTAAAGTATTCCCTAAAGCCGAAAATTTAACCTTATCTTCTTTTCTTATTATCATTTTTCCTGAATGTAAGGATATTCCTGCATTTATTGTTTCTTTAAATTTTTTATTATGTTCTCTTATGATTGTTGCTATTTTTTCTGCTATTTTCAATGCTATTTTTTCGTTTTCAAAACTTCTTGTATTTACAGATGTATATATAGATAATATATACTCATTGCTTTGATAAACCGCGCCCTTACTATCTTTTATTTCATTTATTATTCTTTCAAATATTTCTCTATTAACTCTTGAAACTTTTTCGAGATTATCAAATCTTATAGCCAAAACAGCTACTTCTTCCTCTTTTCCCTTTAATTCAACTTCATGTTGTGCTTCTTTAACATAAATTCCTAAAAATTTTTTGTCTATATGGTCTGGGGTTGGTTTTATTTTTTTTGTTTCTTGTGCATTCACTTTTTCAACACCCCCTCTTTCTGTTATAAAGTAGTATGTGTTTTTCTTTATTCTCTTTATTAGTACTACTATAAATAATATAACCAAAATTGCCAAAAAGCTCCAAACAACAGTGTAATTTTTCCATGAAATTATTTGTTTAACTTCTTCTATACTTATTACAGCCCCGGTTAATGGAACATTTGTTGCTGTGAAATTTTCATATCCGTCTGTTATAATTATATCATAATTTCCATCAGGAGCAGATATTGTGAAATTCTTTTCTTCTCCCAACATTAAATCTATATCTAAAATTTTTGTATAATTTCCTATTGCTATTTGTAAGGATTTATTAAAAAAAACATTTCCTATATTTTTTATATTTAATATTTGATTATTTAGATTAAAAGTCAATTTTTCATATTCTTTAATTCTGAAAGTTTTATCTGTTGATAGTCCTAAAGATTTTGCTTCTATTTTATAATTTCCGGGTGTTTGATTAGTTAAGAAAGTTAGAGTTGTATTTTCTCCAGAGTTAATTAATTTTTGGTAAATAATATTATTATTTGTATCATATATCTTGGCTGCAACCTTTTCATCTATTTTATCGTGTGCTTGATCAAAGATTACAACTGAAAATGTTATATTTTCTATAGGTAAGATATTCTGTTTGTCTACTATTACATCTATAGATTTTGGAACTTGTTTTACTGTTAGCAGAAAATTAACTTCCCCGTAATTTGTTATTTCATTATTTTGCTTTTCATAAACATAAACTACTGCAGTATAATCTCCTGATTTCGTATCAGAAGGAATATTTAAGGTTATTGAGAATTTTCCATTATTTACAGAAGCAGAATTACTTATTGTTGTATTTTGTAATTTTAAGTCAACAGCTCCCTCTGCATTTACAGAATTTTCCTTTGTTGCTGTTCCTTCAATAGTTATATTTTCTCCTGGATTAATTGTCGCATTAACCAAATTTATTAATATATTTATTCTGTTTGATAGTATAAATCCAGAAGTTTGTTGTTTTTCATTTCCGTATAAAGCTTGGATTATACAATTTCCATTCATATTTTGCAAAAAATCCTTGGATAATAATAAAGAATACTCTATTTTTTTCTCTCCGTCTTTTAGCCATAGCTGAGGGATATTTATAAGATTTCTTGATTCATCATTGCATATTAAATCAAGGGAAAAAGGTTTGGTTTCTCCTGCATTTCCTTTTATTGTTGTTGATATATCAAAATTATCTCCATAGTTATAAATAGAAGATGGCCGTGTAATTATAATTTGAGCTGAAACAAGATTAATTGTTAGTAATAAAGAAAATGTTAATGTTATTATTAAACTTAAAATTATGCTCTTTTTTATCATAAAGATAACATGTTTTGTATGTTTTTAAATATTTTTCTATTATAAAATATAAGTATTTTTTTCTGTTTTTATAGTTTTTTTAAAAAAGAGTATGTATCACCATAAACTACTCTTGTTTTTATTTTATCTAAAGGTATATTGGTATACCTTGCATACCAACTAACTGCTCTGGCTAATTGCTGTTGTGCTTTTTCTAAACAATTTCCGTTATTTTTATATTCTATTATTATTATTTCTCCTGTAGATAATTCAAATATAATGTCTGGTTGTGCAATTTGATATCTAATCCCTTTTTTTATATCATATAGCTTTTTTTCTAAGCATACACCAACAATATTTCCCTTTATTCCAATCTTACCCGGATTGTTTGCTATTTTTTCAATAGCAACTTTATGCATATTCATCTCTTTTTTGTGAGAGTACATAAATTTATTTTGAGAAAAGGGTATTTAAACAAATACAAACTAAAAAATATATTTTATATTATTTATTTTACACTACTCATTTTAGAATAAATTATTTTTCGATTTCTTTTAAAATAAGTTTGGCAGGAGTATTTTCTTTATAGTAACTTAACTTTGTTTTTTTCTTTTTTATTTTAGATATTATTTTCCATCCAAAGACAGAGTTTTCTATAGTTGGAAAATTTTCTCTTTTTAACGAAAAAAAGTTTCTAAATATAGTAGAATAAGGATTTTCAAAAATATCTAAGTTTATTCTTTTTTTATCAATTTCTATAAAAGAAATTTTTTCATCAAAAGCTTTTCCTG
>Ga0272448_1008807_pt1 | contig 10419 bp, 12 predicted proteins | sample YNPCB0191_FD_202220 | JGI IMG/M metagenome (GOLD analysis project Ga0272448, IMG submission 202220) | Hot spring sediment microbial communities from Yellowstone National Park, WY, United States - YNP-CB-019-1 | ecosystem: Environmental > Aquatic > Thermal springs > Hot (42-90C) > Sediment... | reverse complement strand
ATGCCAATTGAAATAAAAAATCCTCCAAGAAGAAGAGCGCCGATATATCCCGAAATTATCGGACCAAAATCAACATCGCTGTATGCCTTCAAAATAAACACATAAACCAAAGTCAAAACCCAAGCAAGCAAATAAAATATAAAAGATGAAAAAAACTTTCCAAGAACGATTTGAACATCGCTTAAAGGTGCAGTTAAAAGAGTTTCAATCGTCCCAGATTTTCTCTCTTCCGCTCCGAGCCTCATAGTGAGCGCCGGAATCATAACTATAATTAGAAGCCAGAAAAAAAATGTCCCGCCGAAAAGAAGAGCCATCGGAGACAAAGAAGGGCTTTGAGCCTTGCTCATAGCGGCAAGAACAATATAAAACACAAAACTGTTTACAAGAACAAAAGAACTCAGAACGATGTAGGCAATTGGCGAAAAAAAGTATTGCCACAACTCTTTTTTTATAATTGCAAAAACTTTGCTCATTGTTATTCCTCTCCTTCTTCTTCACTAATCATCTTTAGAAACGCCTCCTCAAGAGTTCTCTTTACAGAAGAAATCTCAATAATCGGTATTTTTGTCTCATAACATTTCCAGAAAATTTCTTCTCTTATGTCGCTTCCCTCTCTTGATTCAACGATAAAAGATGAAGCGTTCTCTCTCTCACTTTTTTCAACCTTGAATTTCTCAATCGTGTGAATTTGAGAAAGGATTTCCGCTCCTTTGTATTCAGGACATAGAAATGTAACTTTTAATACCATTCCTCCTTTTAATGCCGATTTCATCTCATTGAGAGAGCCGTCAAAATGTATCGTTCCTTTGTGTATCAAAAGAACTCTTGAGCAGATTGCTTCCACTTCGCTTAAAATATGCGTTGACAAAATGACTGTATGCCCCACAGAGAGAGATTTTATCAATCCTCTTGTGTGATAAATCTGAGCGGGGTCAAGACCCTGTGTAGGTTCGTCAAGAATGAGAAGTGGAGGGTCGTTTATAAGAGCATCAGCAATTCCAATTCTCTGTTTGTATCCCTTTGAACAACTTCCGATAAGTTTATTTTTCACATCCCCTATTTCACATTTCTCCACAACATAATCAATTCTCTCTTTGAGATTTTTTCCCTTCAGCCCTTTAATTCTTCCTCTGAATTCAAGATACTCATTAACTTTTAAATCTTCATACAAAGGATTGCTTTCGGGAAGGTAGCCGATAAATTTTCTCGCTTCAGTAGGATTTTCAAGAATTGAATGTCCTTCAACAAAAGCATCTCCTTCATTAGGATACAAAAAGCCGGTGAGAAGTCTCATCGTCGTTGTTTTTCCAGCGCCGTTGGGACCTAAAAATCCAACTATTTCACCTTTTTCAACATTAAAAGATATATTTTCAACTCCCTTTTTACTGCCGTATGTTTTCGTAAGTTCAAGCGCTTTAAGCATTTCACTTCTTCTCCTTTGAGACTAAATAGGTGTTAACACTGTTTGAAACGCTTTCTTTGCCGAGTTTTTGGGCATTTTCTTTGAGTCTTAAAAGTTCTTCCCTGCTCATTTCTCTTTTTAAAGAGCGGCAGACATTCTGGTACAAAACAAGGTCTGCTTCTTCTATGCTCTTTTCCTTAACTTCGTTTATCAAACTTTCCTCATTCGCCTTTTCAAAATACTCAAGAGCATCATAAAGCATTCCTTTGGCGAAATATTGCTTACCGTAGGATATCAATTCTTCTTTTGGAGTGTTTTCTATAAAAAGAATTTTGTGCCTTTCAGACACTGATAATGGAACTTGCTTCTCTGCCATAAATTCCTCCAAATCCAAGGTAATTTAGCATAACATAAAAAAATAGAAATGATAAAGCCGCTTAACCGCAAATGTTTTTAGCATTTTGATTCATCCGATTAAAATAGAGAGAATCGCTGAAAGAAGAACAAGAACTATTGGCGAAACTTTCAGTCTCAAAAGGACAAAACTTGCTATTATCACTAAAACACTTAAAAGGTCTGTCGCTCCTTTTGCGGAAAGATGAAAAAGAAGTTGAAAAAGCATTCCGATAAATGCGCACACAAGCCCAGCAGTAAAAGGTTTTACAAAGGGCATCTGAGATATTTCCTTAAATAATGGCGAAAGAAAAAGAAGAATGAGGTAAGAAGGAAAAAGAACTGCAATCGTAGATAAAACCGCCCCTGTAAAACCTCCTATTTTGTAACCAATAAAAGTTGCGGTAATTATAACAGGACCGGGTGTTATCTGTCCGAGAGCAAGACCGTTGACAAATTCGCTTTCTGTAAGCCATTTTGTCGCAATAACGCTTTCCTGAAACATAAGCGCCACCGCAGTGTATCCTCCTCCAAAGGCAAGAAGATTGACTTTAACCATTCTAAAGCATAGTTCTTTAATATCGGGCGAAATATTCCCAAACAAAAAGAATATTGCCAAAAGAAAGACAAATAAAACAAGCGGGAAAAATGACAACTTTTTTAAATAGCCAAAAATTGTCTTTAACTCAATTTTTTGTTCACCCTTTTTTTCAAAAAGAAGAACTCCCAATACTCCAGCAACCAAAAGGATTAACACAACCTCACCGTTCAATATAAAAGCGACGGCAGATAATAGAATTAAAAGTGCTCCTTTGAAGTTTTGTTCCGCCAACTTTCTCATAGACCAGATTGCTTCAACTATTATTGCCACTATTACAGAATCAAGATATTCAAAAAGTTTTATAAAAGATGGAACCTTCTCGTATTTGAAATAGATAAATGAAAGGAAAAGAATTAAAAGAAAGGTTGGCAGAGTGTAGAAAAAAAATGCAAATAAAGAACCAAGTGTTCCCTTGATTCTATATCCTATATGAGCGGATGTCTGGACAGCAATTGCCCCCGGAAACATCTGGCAGAACCCCAACGACTCTTTGAATTCATCATCTGTAAGCCATTTTTTCTTTTCAACAATCTCTTTTTTTATGTATGCGACAATTGCAGGTCCGCCCCAACAGGTAATTCCAATTTTAAAAAAGGTCTTTGAAATATCAAAAAGAGAGATGTTTTTCATAAAACCAATATTACAATTTTAATGAACCAAATTCAAAAAGTTTTCGGTTCAGAAATCCTCCTTTAAATGATATAATATTACAGGAGGAGTAAAATGGAAAGAGCACGACTCAGAATACTTGTAGGAAAAGTTGGACTTGACGGACACGACAGAGGAGCAAAAATAATAGCAAGAGCGTTGAGAGACGCCGGACACGAAGTTATTTACACTGGCCTTCACCAAACTCCCGAACAGATTGCCGCTACAGCAATTCAGGAAGATGTTGACGCTGTCGGCTTATCAATTTTAAGCGGAGCGCACAACACTCTTTTTCCTAAGGTTGTAAAAATTTTGAAAGAAAAAGGCGCTGACGATATCGTAGTTTTTGGTGGCGGCATCATCCCTAAGGAGGATATTCCATTTTTAACAGAAAACGGAATTAAAAAAATTTTTCTTCCCGGAACTACAACAGACGAAGTTTTGGAATTTCTTGATACAGAAATAGCGCCCCTGAAGAAAAAAGTCCTTGAGTGGTAAATCTTCAATAAAGTTTTGCACAGAGCGATAGTTAAAGGAAATCGGATGCTTTAAAAGGGAGCGGATAAAACCGCTCCCTTTTATGATTACTTACGAAATGAATTATTCAAAAAAGTTTTAGAACTTAAAAACAACCCCCCCTCTTACATCCCACAGAGGCGAATACCACCAATTAAAAATGTAGTGATATCCAGTTTGCAAAACTAATCCAATGCGATTCCCGATGAAATACCTAATTCCAATGGCGCTTCCCAATGTCCATTCATTCATTCTCATCTTGTATGTTCTATAATACAATCCACAGTCGTTCCAATAGTAATCATTTGTGCTGCCTGAAGTTCTTCCAAAATTTAATTGCAAATACAATTCAAATTTGTCTGATAACCTGAAGTTCCATTCGGGTCCCAATTCCCATATTGAAATGGGATTTTTGTATTTGTAAGGTCCATATACATAACTGCTCCAATAGACCCATTCATTGTGTTTCCCAGCGTTTGATATGTAGGCAAAATGAAAACCGTAATGCTCTGCAATCTTGTAATTAACATCAATGCTGGAAAAACTGCCTTTCTTTGCTTCGCTTTTTACTTTGTAACCACAACAAGCAGTATCAGTATTGCTCAAAGTATTCAGTTTTGATAACCCGGCAACAGTGAAAGTGACTATTTGCCTGATTGTGAAAAAACACAGGATGAAAGAAAAACCATTAGTAAAGTTGAAACGATTTTTTTCATTTCTACCTTCTTTCATATCAATTTGAACATACATTTATTAAAAAATCAAGGAAAAAAGTTGACCCTCCTCAGTTGCTGGGATTTTTAGGAATGGCAACATAAAAGCCTAACTGAGCCGCGTTCAAAGCAAAGATATAACAACCAAGTCTCTTTCACAGCTTATTGAATGGCGTAATGCAAGAGAAAGTTTCAAAAATACCCCACCTCCTTTTCAAACCTCCAAAAAGCCCATCTAAAACATTTATTTTTTGAGGGTTTGGTTACCGCTTACAAATTATTTTTGACAGCAGTGAATTAACCCGCAGTTTCTTTTTCTTCCAAAAATTGCTTTACGAAAATATACGAATTAAATATCTTTCTAAGAAGAAGTCAATTGACTTAATTTAAGCCGCAGTTGAACCAAAAATGGCAAATTTTGAATGCAAAATCTTTCTTTTTAAGTGCGAAAAGACACTTTTTGAATACGAAATCTGTCTTTTTAAAGACAAAATTGTCAATTTAGAAGTCAAAATTACCGATTTTAAAGTTGAAATCACAGATTTTAAATTCCATTTTTTTCTTTTTAACTTCCAATTCGCTAATTTTAACTTTCATTTTGCCGATTTTAAATTCCATTTTCTGGATTTTGACTTTCATTTTATCAATTTCAAATTCCAAATCGGCGATTTTAACTTCCAAATCGTCAAATTCAAATTCAAAATCGCCATTTTCAAATTCAAAATCAGAGAAATCAAATTCAAAAAAGGGCGGGAAAGATTCCCGCCCTCTTTCCAAAAGATGTAAGCTAATCGATCTGATTGGTCTTCCCCTTCACTAAAGGAGACTTTAACCAGAAGACCATAATCAATGCCAAAAGTGTAGAACTTACTAAGATGATATAAAAAAAGAAAATTTGTTTTGTCAGTATTAACCAAACGACAGAAAATAAATCCAGTAGGGTAATTAAAAGGGTAAAGATGGATAGATGTAGAAACTTTTTATCTAAGTTGCTTTTTCCATCCTCTTTTTCAGTTTCCTCAGATGAAAATTTTATTTTACTTAACCTTAAAATAAGAACCAAAAGTGAAAGCAAAAATACTGAACCGCTAATTAGGATTAAAACTGCTAACGCAGAATCCTTGTTATTGTATTTTACCCACATTTGCAATGAAAGGACAAAAGGCACGATGAATAAACCAATTAAAACGACGCTTCTTTCTAATTTCCCCATTAGAAAGAATTTTTTTACAATTGCTTTGCTAAATAGGGCTGTTATAATTGAAACTAAAGCCCCTCCGACAAAGAAAATTGCTAAAATTTGAAGAAGTGATGTAATCGTTTTTTCATCCATTTCTTATGCCTCCGGAGCAAAACAAGCAAGTATCATACTTACTATTGCGAGTTTCTGTCCTATAACTCCAATCAGACATCCAACGCCAGATGCGCAGGCAACAATCATTCCGACTGTAGCTACCACCCATGCGATGACTGCAATTACACATCCCCACAAGCCGTATGTTTGAAGGTATTCATCTTTAAATTTTTGGACATTTAAGACAATTTCGCCATCGAAAGCTCTATTCCATAACCCGCTGTTAAAACCGTAAGATAGAAAGCTACTTGCACAACTATCAAAAGAGGGCATAATCGAGTTTAAAAGTTCTGAAAATTGTGCCAATGCATTAGGATTTTGAGGAGATCCATTTTCATCTAATGTCAGAACCGAACTTTGTCCATTATCTCTCTGCAACTTAACTTGATAAAAGCCATTGTTAAGCCAATGAAATTGTAAAGAACCACCTGAAAATTGAAAAGAAGCAAGTTTGTTAATACTATCTACTGTTGCGAAAAACGTTTGATTTGAGGAGGATTGGAAGTTAAGATTTATTATTGTCCCGTCTTTGTTAGAAGTGTCAAATTTTTGAAAAGTCAAAGTTCCTTCCGGTCTGGTTATTTCAAAATTTTCAACAAGTGTTAGGGAAGTGCTTTTTTCTTGTGAATAGACTGTTAGATTAAAGAAAAGCACGGCGAAAATAAGTACTTTTGCAACCATTTTTTCTAATAAAGAAAATTTCATTTTTAACTCCTAAACTATCTATTAAAGAACGACCTTTCATTTTAAAATTGCTATCCCACTTGAATTTTTTGCTAAGGCGGAGGTTTCTGCCATTTTAACTTGGTAATTGTTTTTCGGGGGAGGGGCAGATTTATAGAAGATTAAATTGATTTTTCTTTTTTCAAAACCAAAAACCTTCTTCATCCCCATTTAACCTCTCCAAAAAAGTTGCGAATCTTGCTGTCCCAACTACTAAAAATATAATGCCAGAATCAAATTTTGTCAAACAGGGCGGGAAAAATTCCCGCCCCTTAATTTACTTCTTTTCAATCACCAAAACTTTTGGGTTTTTTGCTGGAACTTCGTCTTTAGTGCAAGGGAACCCAAACTTTGCGTCAAAATCGCAATCTATAGGCAGAATCTCTAATTTTGGTTGTTGCTCCGAACTCACGCTTTCTTTTAGCAATTTTACGAATTCTCCCAGACCACTATTTATAGCCCCCATAATCAGTAAAGGTTCTCCAAGTTGGAGAAAAACCACTTGGTATCTTAAATCTAAAAGAGAAGAGACAAAGGAATAACTAAAATTTTCTTTGATAAACGGGACAAAATCAACCTTGCCCCCTTTTAGAAGTTCCTTACCTTCTATTGTAAAACTTTTGTTAGAACTTGATGAGTAAGTTATCTTAGATAGAGATATATCATCAACAAAAGGCGCTACTTTGACACTAATAGATTCACCTGTTTTTAGATAGGTACATTCTCCGTAAAAGAAACTATTGTCGTTTGGAATCTCAATTTTTATTATCCATCTTTCCGTATCCTTAAATTGAATGAGATAAACCTCCTTTTTGCAGTTTTCACAGTTGTATTTAATGTAAGAATATTCAAGAGGTTTATCAGCACAGTAATAGACCTTGTTGTGGTTTCTAGTAATTTCTGGAGTTTTTGCAGGGATTTCAATATTTAAAAACAAAACCATTAAGATAATCAAAACAAGGATACTATTTTTCATTTTAGCCTCCTTTAATAATTGCATTGTTGCATACAGATGTCGTAATTTGCCCATGCCTGCGAAATACATATAATATAACCCCGAGGTTCCTGCCATTTTATTGCATAGTTTTTGCCTTTCTGGGGGGGCAGACTTATAGAAGATTAAATTGATTTTTCTTTTTTCAAAACCAAAGACCTTCTTCATCCCCATTTAACCTCTCCAAAAAAGTTGCAAACCATCGCTCAGTCAACTAAGTAAATCGTAATTTCACAATAATTTTTTGTCAAGGCATTTATATCACTTAAACCTTACCCAATTATATGTTGATGTATAATAAATCGGAGGCAGAAGTGGTCTCTTCAAATTCTTTTCAGTTTGAGAACTTAAAAAGCGTAAGAAATTTTCTCTATAAAGAGGTTAAAATTGCTCAATTTGACAAGATTCTTGACCTCGGAGCGGGCGATTTGAGAATAAGCAAAGAAATATCACAAAATATAAGAAAACCCGTTTTTGCCCTTGATTTAAAAACTCCATCAAAAATCCCAGAAAATATAATTTTTGTTGAGGGAAACGCTTTGAACCTTCCATTTAGAAGTCATACTTTTGATGCTGTTGCGGCAAGTTTTTTCTTTGTTTGGATAAAAGAGATTGATAAAGCAGTCAAAGAGATTAAAAGAGTTTTGAAAAGAAACGGAGTCTTAATTGTCTTATCAGAACCGCTTTATAAGAAAAGGGTCTGCCATCCCGAGTCAAAATTCAATGAACTTTACACAAAAGGTCTTTTAAAATTGGGGGCAGATTTTGAAGTTGAAGAAACACTCAAAAAAAATCTTTTAAATCTCGGTTTTAAGATTCAATTCAAGAAAACTCAAGGAAAAAGGGTATATTCAAAAGATGAGATTTTTGAAGAAATTGATTTTTTGCTTGAAAATAACTTGATTGATTTAGAAACTGCGAAGTTTCTAAGGCTGGAGCAAAAAGAAAGGGATTACGAAATAGAACTTCCAATTTTTTACGGCTTCGCCTTTCTTCCGTAGTTTTCAGTTATTCCCAAAATAACCCCAAAAAGAGAAACTACTGCCGCGGGATAAAAGAAAATGTGCGGCTTTTCTGAAAAAATCAGAAAAGCGAGAAATGTTGAAACAATCGGCTCAAGCAAGAGCCCTAACTGCACTTTGTATGCTTCAATAAATCTTACAGCGTAATTTAAAAGCGAATGACCTATAAAAGAGGGAATCAAAGCCATAAGGAAAAACATCAGGTATGTTGTTTTTGAGAAACCATAAAGAGGAACGCCGCCCAAAAGACAAATAACAAGCAAAATCATAGAGGAGAAAAAATAGAGAGAAAAAAGCCACACTGGAAGAGGGATTTTGTCTCTTACACTTCTTCCCGTTATCAAATAGGCGGAAGCAAAAACAGCAGCAACAAGCGCAAGAAAATCTCCCAGAAGATTTTCGCTTCCTTTTCCAATATCAAGAAAAGCGATGGCGCAAACTCCACAAAGAGCAATTAAAACTGAAAGAAGACCTCTTAAAGAAATTTTTTCCTTCAAAAACAGAGCCCCAAGCAATGCAGACCAGATTGGCTGTGTGGCGACAATAACGAGTGAAGAGGCGACAGTTGTAAGTTTCAAAGAAGCGTTCCAACTGTAAAAATGAAAAGCAAGAAAAAATGACGCAATAACTATCTTTGGAATAAGGCCGTAGTAAGAACTCAATTTCTTTAAGGAAACCGCAACTATCGGCAGAATGAACAAAGATGCAAGAATGTTTCTGTAAAAAGAAATTGCGAGGGCGTTTGCTTCTGCCAGCCGAACAAATATGGCTGGAAAAGATGTCGCAACCAAGCCGATAAATAAAAGCGTTATTATCTTCCTTCTGCTTTCAGCCATTTTAGAATAATGACAGAAAACAGAGAAAATTTCAAAACATAGCGCAACATTTTTTGTTTTTTTTCGTAAAATCTACTTTAGCGCTTTTTGGCGAAAGGAATTTTTTTGTAAGAAGAGGTTTTGTTGTTGAACTTTTTTGTTTTTTTTGAAATAATTTCAGTTTGCGAACTATAGAAAGGAGAAAAATATGTTAAAGAGAAAGTTGGCTTTGTTAATCTTGATTGCTTTTGTCTTTTCAACGATTGCCTTTGCGGGCGGGTTTGACTCAATTTCCAACAGCGTAGTAGAAAAGACGCTTCCCAACGGACTGAAGGTTTTGATTCTTCCAAAGCATGACGCTCCCGTTTTCACTGGCTTGATTTATGCGGATGTCGGAGGAGCGAACGAAAACCAGAACGCTACGGGGCTTGCACACATCTTTGAGCATATGGCTTTCAAAGGGACAAAAACAATCGGAACAAAAGATTACGAAAAGGAGAAAGTCGCTCTTGATAAAGTTGAAAAGGCGTTTTTAGAATTGAGAGCGGCAAGGGAGAGAAAACCAAAAGCGTCAGAAGAAGAAATAAAAGCGCTTGAAGAGAAATTCCAGAAAGCGCAGGAAGAAGCCCAGCAGTTTGTTGTTCAAAACGAATTGGGGGAAATCATTGAAAGAGAGGGCTCTCCAGATTTAAACGCTTTTACTACTTTTGACCAGACAGTTTATATGTATTCTCTTCCCTCAAACAAACTTGAACTATGGGCGGCAATTGAATCGGACAGGTTCACAAATCCCGTTTTAAGGGAATTTTACAAAGAAAAAGAAGTGATTATGGAAGAAAAAAGAATGGGCGAAAGCAACGCCTTTGGCAAACTTCTTGACGATTTTATGGCTGTCGCTTACAAAAACCATATGTACAGGTCTTGGGTTATTGGATGTATGTCAGATTTACAGCATATGTCAAGAACAGAGGCGGAAGCGTGGTTTGATAAATGGTACAGGGCAAAAAATCTTACTGCGGTAATTGTCGGCGATGTTGACCCTGCTACTGCGATGCCAATTATTGAGAAATATTTGGGCAAAATTCCCGCAGGTGAAAAACCTTCACAATATGTTTCTGAAGAGCCGCCGCAAAGAGCAGAAAAAAGAATTATAATGGAAGACCCTTCACAGCCTTTTCTTGTCGTTGCCTATCACAAGCCCGCTTTTGACGACCCCGAAAACGCAGTGTATGATGCAA
>Ga0272448_1008806_pt1 | contig 10420 bp, 8 predicted proteins | sample YNPCB0191_FD_202220 | JGI IMG/M metagenome (GOLD analysis project Ga0272448, IMG submission 202220) | Hot spring sediment microbial communities from Yellowstone National Park, WY, United States - YNP-CB-019-1 | ecosystem: Environmental > Aquatic > Thermal springs > Hot (42-90C) > Sediment... | reverse complement strand
AAGCATCTGGCGCAGCTCCTCCTCGTAGAGCTTCCCCCACAGCCAGCGCGTGCCAACCAACTGGCGCGTTGGGGCGAAGGGGGAGAGATCCGCATTGTGGCCGATAAGCCACGCTCCCAGGCGCTCGGCGGTTTGCGCGACGCCAACGGAGTTGTCAAGCACACCAATGATAATGTCATGTCCCTGGTTAATGAGGGCCTCGGCGGCCTGGGAGGAGAGCACCGGGTCGAACCAATGGTTAATGAAGGCTACCGTCGCGGTGACCTTCGGGTTGACGGACCGGGCTCCCAGCACGTACGCATTGATCTGCCACTTCATCGGAGGAATCGGATGTGCCGCTACGACGCCGAGCTTGTTCGTCTTGGTCATCCGACCCGCCACAATCCCCATCAAATACCATGCTTCGTACATCTTGGCTGAGTAGGAGCCCAAATTCGGGGATCGCTTGAACCCCCAGGCTTGAAGGACACGGACGTCAGGATGGCGTTGAGCGATCGCTACCGAAGCGTCCTGATAGCCGAACGAAGTGGCGACGATCACCTTGACACCCGCGTTGATAAGCCGCTCCATCACCCGCTCGGCGTCGGCGGTCTCAGCGATGTTCTCCACCACCCCGGTCCGCACGCGGTCGCCCAACGCCCGCTGCACGTATAGGCGGCCCTCGTTATGGGCGTAGTTGTATCCCCAGTCCGAGGCCGGCCCGTTCGTCAGGAAGGCCACCTGCATGCGCTTTTCAGAGCGTTCAAAGCCCTCGAAACGCGCTTCCGTGCCGGTTGCCCCTTCCCGGCCCCGGCAGCCCAAAGCAACTAGGGAAGCTATAATCGCAAATCCCAGGTAAAACTGGGTCCATGGAAATGGACGATTCACGGTTCCTCCGCTTGAAAGCAACATTAGTCCTCTATTCGCGCCAGCTCCGCCGGCATGCCCGAGCTGGAAGCCCACCACCTGGCCCCGATCAGGGTGAGGATTGTGAACAGGTAGGGGAGCATGGAGAGCAGGTACGGGGAAACGGCCAGCCCTGCCACTTGGGCGTTGAGTTGTAACGCCATTACCCCCCCGAACAGGAAGGCGGCGGGCACGGCGTACAAAGGGTTCCAACGCGCCAGAACTACAAGACCTATGGCTATCCATCCCCTCCCAGCGGTTACACCTTCGATCCAGGTCCTCGAAAAGACCAGCACAAGGTGTGCCCCTCCAATTCCAGCCAAGCCTGCGCCCACGGCCACGCTGGCCACACGAAGCGCCCTGACGGGCACACCCTCAGCCTGGGCAACGGCCGCATCTTCACCTGCCGCCCGGAGCAGCAGGCCCACCCGAGTTCGGAACAGCAACCACCACCCTGCCAGCGCCGTGGCTCCCGCAAGATAGACAAGAAGATCCTGGGCGAAAAGCGCCTCACCTAGGACCGGGAGATCTGCCAAGAGTGGCCACCGGAGGGCATGGAGGCCTTCGAGAGGCCGGCCGACAATGGGCTGACCCCAAAACCCCGATAGGCCCCGACCGATGAAAAACAGGCAGATCCCACTCGCCAGCATATTGAGTCCCGCAAGGACGACGGATGCTGCGTGGACCACACCCACGAGGAGGCCGGCTCCCGCTCCTGCAAGGACTGCCAGCAGCACGCTGCCGGTCATCAGGTGGGTCCACGCCGCCGCCACAGCCCCCATTAGCATGGCCCCCTCCAAGCCGAGATTGATGACCCCAGCGCGCTGGGTCAACACTTCACCCACCGTTGCAAACAGCACCGGGGTTCCGGCGCGAATAGCACTCCCGACGATCAGGCCAGCCACCATGAGGTTCTCACTCACTGGCAGCCTCCAATGCCCGGCGGATCGCCTGCCTGCGCTCCAGCCGGGAGACCACGGGCGTTCCGAGCAGAATGAGCAGCAGCAACAACCCTTGCGCGATCTCGGCGGTGGCAGATGGAAGTCCGGTTGTGATCTGGAGGTTCTCCGTGCTGGAGACAAGCCCGGCAACCAGCAGGGAGAAGGGCAGCAGCAGCCAGAGCCGCCCACGGCACATCCAGGCGACGAGAAAGCCAGAGTACCCAAAGCCGGGGGAGATCTCGGGTCGAAGACGGTGCTGCACGGCAGCGATCTCATAGAAGCCAGCCACGCCCGCGAGCGCTCCTCCCAAGACCATGCTGCCGAACAGGTACGACCGTACAGGAATATGGACGGTCGTCGAGGTCCGCGGGCTGCGCCCGACGGCGCGAAGTTCAAATCCCAGCCGCGTGAGCTGAATCAACCAGATCAGGCCAATGGCCAAACCCACTACGACGAACACGCCGGCGTGCAGCCGGGACGAGCCTAAGGGCTTGAGCCAGAGAATTTCCGGCAGCGTAGGGCTCATCGGCCAGCCCAAGCTAGCGGGATCCTTCCACGGTCCGTGTACCAAATACTGGAGGAAATGGATAGCAACGTAGTTTAAGAAAAGGCTTATCAAAGCCTCGTTGATCCCGAGCCCAGCTCGCAATCCAGCGGGGATGGCACCCCAAGCCGCCCCGGCTATGATTGCACCCGCCACCATGAGGCTGAGGGCGATTGCAGGTGGATGCCCAGACCCCAGCATCGCCCCTGCCACCGCCCCGATCGCCCCTAGATGGAGTTGCCCTTCCCCGCCAATATTGAACTGTCCGCTTTCGGCCGGAATCGCCGCCGCGAGGGCACATAGCAAAATGGGAACCAGGCGAAGCAGGGTCTCTGTCAGACCAAACTCTGATCCGAAAGCCCCACCAAGGATAGCTCCGATGGTCACGTCCGGACGGCGCCCCAGCAGACTCAGCACGAGCGAAACCCCGCCAAGTGCAAGGGCGAGGGCGAGAGTAAACCAGAGAATCGGAATCAGTCGGCGCACTGACACCTCTGCTCCTGGCAAACGCCTGTCGGGAAGGAAACTTCCGCCAACGCCAGCCCGAGCGATTCAGCGGTCAACTGGTCGCCAGTCAGCTCGGTAATAACCCGGCCCCGCGAGAAGACCACTATACGGTCAGCTAGACTGACCAACTCGTCGAGGTCATCGGAGAGTACAACGACACACGTGCCTCCCGCAGCTTTTTTCCGGAGCGCTTGCCGAACCACTGCGGTCGTGGCCGCATCCAAGCCGGCTGTTGGCGAAACAGCCACGAGGAGTTCTTGAGCGTAGTCCAACTCGCGGGCAAGAAGCACCTTTTGGAGGTTACCTCCTGATAACGCTGAAACCTTCATCCGTTGATCCGGCGGCTCGATTCCAAAGCGCCGCATCAGTTGGGCTGCAAAGGCGTGGAGGGCCTTACGACGGGATAGGGCGTGCCGCCACCCAAGAAGATCGCGGCGGCGTAGGGCCAAATTCTCAGCTATGTTGAACTCGCCGACCAGTCCGGCACGAAGGCGATCTGCGGGAATCACACCGATTGCTCTCGGCGGATCTTTCGAATCCTTGCCGCTGGCATCAAACCACTTGACGCATCCGGCGGCCACCGCTGAGCAGTCGCCGTATAGAATGGGGAGCAGAGTCGCAAGGCCGCTTCCCGGCCTTCCAGCGAGGCTAACTACCTCTCCTCGGTCGAGAACCAAGTCAACTCCCTGAAGGGGGGCCTCCGTGGAACGATTGGAGGCAGTGCACAGCGCGCTGATCCGCAACAGGGGTGTCTTCGCCGTGGCAGCGCTCGCGCGGTCCTCAGTGGGCCGCATCGAAACATCCACCCCCTCAGGACCGCTTGTCAAAAGCTGGACGAGTCGCTCTCCTGACACCTGGTTGCGCGCCAAGCGAGCAACCACCTGCCCCTTCCGAAGGACGGTGAAACGATCGGCGTGCGTGAGAACTTCCGGTAGCTTATGGGAAACCACAACGATCGCGCACCCTGTGTCGGCGATCGCCCGGAGTGTCTGAAAGAGAGCCTCGGACTCCTGCGGGGCAAGCGTTGCCGTGGGCTCGTCAAGGACCAAAACGCGCGCCCCCCCCTGCAAGCACTTCTCAATCTCAACCAGCCGTCGCTCCCGTGGGCTCAGTTCACGGACAAGCCGTTCACCACCGACCGCGGAGGTCCATAAGCCCACCCGATCGCCATCCGACCGCGGCCTACCACTGGTTCCCAGGGCCAAGTTCTCGGCTACCGTCATCGTCTCAATGAGCGATCCGGCTTGGTGGACAACCCCCACTCCCGCTCGCTTTGCCGCGCTCGGGTTTCGGAAGTGTACCGCCCGCCCGTCAAGCTCCATCCACCCGGTATCCGGGCGGAGCAATCCACCAAGGATCTTGACAAGTGTGGTTTTCCCTGCCCCATTCTCGCCGACGAGCGCGTGGATCTCTCCCGCGAGAAGCTCGACGGAGACCTTTCGGCACGCCACAATGCCAGGGTATGCCTTGGTGATCTCCCGCAATGCAGCGATTACGCGGCGCATCAAAGTCTACCGCAAGAAGACACAGCAAGCGACGGGCCAAATGCCGGCCCGCGAGAACCAACCGGTAAGTTGCAAGCGAAGCGAGGAATCGCCCAGAAATGCGCCCGGAATTCGGGGGCCTGCCTGTGTCAAAGGTGCACCTCAGAATAGCAGAATTGATACTCCCGGTAACGACGTCTAATTCGAGGACCTCGAACGCGAGCGCGATTCGCTGCACGAACCGAAAGGTTTGCGGCCCATGAGCGGCTTCCAGTCCCAGTTCAGTAGGGCAGAGGCGGTTTGGAACGGATGTTGCAATGGAAACGGCAGGAGAGTAGGCATGTGCGGGATTGCTGGCGTGATTGCTGAGCATCTCCCTCCCCAAGAGCGGGAGGCGATCGTGTGGCGCATGGTCGCCGCCCTCCATTATCGCGGGCCCGATGCCCAGGCCGTCTGCACACTAGGGCCCGCAACCTTCGGTGTCGCCCGGTTAAGCATTGTCGATCGCCCGTTGGGCAACCAACCCATGGTTTTTGAGGAGGGGGGAGAGACCCACTCAATGATTGCCTATAACGGCGAAGTTTACAACTTCCTAGATCTCCGGCAGCAGCTCACCGATGGCGGTACAACCTTCCGCACGCGCTCTGACACCGAGGTCGTCCTTGCCGCCCATGCGCGCTGGGGGGACGGAGCCATCCACCGCCTCGACGGCATGTTTGCCTACGCCGTCTGGGATCGTCTCGAACGCCGCTTGGTCCTGGTGCGTGACCGTTTCGGCATCAAGCCTCTGTTCTACGCAGATCTTGGTCATGCATTGCTGTTCGCCTCCGAGCCGAAAGCCCTATTCGCTTCGGGCTTGCTGAGTCCCTCCCCCAACCCTCTGGCAGTGGTGGAATTCTTCACCCACGGCGCTGCATTTGCGTCTGGATACGTTACCCAGGATCGATCCTTCTTCAATGGCGTGATTGCGCTTCCTCCCGGACATGTGATGCACTGGACCCCGAAGGCCCAGGACGTTAGAAGGTACTGGGGACCTATTGACGAGCTTGGAAACCTAGCTTGCCGTCGGTCCACAGCTCCTGGGGTGCTCCAAGAGCTGGTCACCACCAGCGTGCGATCTATGCTTATGGGAGAGGTTCCTATCGGGACCGCTCTGAGTGGTGGCCTCGACTCCAGTGCGATTACGGCGGTAGCCGCTCAATCGCTCGAGGGACCACTGGTTTCAGCCTGTATCACCTACCGGGACGACCACGACGATCCAGATGCCCGTCATGCCACCCTGCTCTCCAGCTGGCTTAATGCGAGACGGCCAGGCTGCCACCGCCTTGAGTACACCTACCTGCCTCGGGAGGCGTACCTCCAGCATTTGGATCGCCTCATCTTGGCATTCGACGAGCCCCATTGGGAGCCGCGGCAGGTCGCTATGTTTGCGAATTACCAGAAGCTGGCCGACCTCAGCCGAACAGTGGTCCTGACCGGCGAGGGATCAGACGAGCTGTTCTTCGGATACTATCAGAGGTTCCCCGGATTCCGAAGTCCGCCCTTCTCAAGTCCCGCTGACTTCGCCCAACATTGGCGACAGCGGCTCCCCTGGGTCCGAAGGCTGTTGGCTCCGACCTTCGCGAACGGCTTACCCTTGCGGAGCCCGGAGGACCTAATCGATGCGGCTGTTGATCTCTATTTCACGCCCTACTGGCAGGCTACGGGGGACCGTCTGCGGGCGGTCCAGTGTTGGTACCTCCACACATTCCTACCTTGGCTGCTGATGGTCAACGATCGGTGCAGCATGGCCCACAGCCTGGAAGGACGTTTCCCATTTCTCGCTAGGGAACTGGTGGGGTTCGCGCTCAAGTTGCCGCCGGCTTGGAACGTGGCACCTGATGGCTACATGCGAGAAAAGCTTGTTCTCCGCGAGGCGTTCAGCAGCTGGTTGCCTCTCGACATCTGGCGGAATCGGGCGAAATCCCCGCTGCCTCTGCCTCAGGCGGTGGTCTATCATGAGACCATCGCAGATGCCTTAGCAGCAGAGACGTGCAGTGCCCCATCAGGGGTGTGGGACTTCCTTGACAAGGGAGTGGTGGGTAGCATGGTGCATGACTTCCGCGCTAGGGCCCGCACATTACACGGCGACCACTCGGCTGACGACACACTTGCCGGATATCTCCCCCTGGGCGCCTCGCTTGAGGTGCGGACCCAACACCTGTTTGCCATTCTGACCCTTATACGCTGGTACACTCTGAACTTTGGCGTCTCCCGAGAGCTAGCCTATGAGCATGAAGCACGGCCCGCTGCCAAACACCGATCTTGAGCTCGATGTTCCCAGCCACTGGCTGAATCTCTCCCCCCAGCTTCCCTGGAAACTACCGCTACCACAGGATGCCGACGGGGAAGAAGCCTCCCACAGTTTCCTGGCCCGCTTCTATTCAGACGAGTGCGCCAGCATCGAACGTCTGGAAGGCCCATATGCCACCGAGTGCTTGATTCCTATTCCCCAGGCAGTCCTTCACGAGTACCGAAAGTACCGTCCTACCCGTCTGCAAAGGGCGCGCGGCTTGGAACAGCGCCTCAAATACCCCGGCCGAATCTTCTTCAAGCGAGAAGATATGAACCCAACGGGCAGTCACAAGCCGAACACAGCCATCCCACAGGCCTATTATGCAAAGGCTCAGGGGCTTAAGGAGCTTGTCACCGATACCGGGGCAGGGCAATGGGGTGCGGCTCTCGCTTGGGCTTGCCGCACGCAGGGATTGGCCTGCACGGTTTTCATGACCCGGAGCAGTTACGACTCCAAGCCCTACCGCCGATACCTAATGGCGCTGGCGGGAGCTACCGTCTGCCCGTCTCCCAGCGAAATGACTGAGGCTGGCCGCGCCCTGCTCGCCCGGGATCCGAACCACCACGGCTCCCTCGGAATCGGGATGGGCGAGGCGATGGAATGCGCGAGTCGGAGGTCCTATGCTCGCCTCGCTCTCGGATGCATGTCGTACTACGCCGCTCTGCACCAGACTGTGATTGGCCAGGAACTTGTGATCCAGCTCGCACGGGAGGGTGTTGAGCCCGACATCCTAATTGGTTGCGTTGGTGGTGGTACGAACTTTATCGGCTTCGTGGCGCCTTTCGTTGCCCGCCTGTGCACAATGGCGTCCGTCCCGCGGCGACCCCGATTGATCGCCGTCGAGTCGGCGAATGTTCCTGTGTTGACGAGGGGGCGCTACACATATGAGCATGCAGACGCCTTCGGTCTCGGCCCCCGTGTGAAGATGTACACGCTGGGACGTGACTTCCTACCTCCCCGGATCCACGCCGGTGGCCTCCGCTACCACGGTAAATCGCCGATCCTGTCTCTGCTGGTCCACCACAGGCTTGTCGAGGCGACTGCTGTGGACCAGAAGGTCGCTTTTACCGCAGGTCAGCTCTTCTTCGAAGCCGAGGGCATTGTCCCTGCGCCCGAGTCCGCCCACGCGATCGCCCAGGTTATCACCGAAGTTGAACAAGAGAAACGGCAGGGGACAGCCGCCACCATCGTGTTTTGCTTATCAGGAACCGGCTACCTTGATTTGCCGAGCTACCGAAGCCTTCTCGGGTTCGGTGAAGTGGGCACCGAAGCTCCCTTTAGTTGAAAGCGCCCGCCATCCGCGCCTCTGGCCCCCGGGGCGGACCGACCACAGGCTTGGGGTAGGAACTCGATCCGACCTGGCATCAGTCGGTTATGCGCGTCTGATCTTCGCCTTATCTTCCCTGTGGTAGAATTGCCTTTTTGCGCGATCCATTTCGCCGAAAGGTCTAGTTTCATCCGAAGGGCACTCCATGAAGCTCGAGTACAACCAGAGGAACTTTCTTCGTCTCGTTCCTGCCGCGTTGCTCGGCAGGTATTTTGCGAGCCGCGGGGTTCTCCGCGAAATCGATTGGGAGGCGCCTCCCGAAGTGGACGAAATCAACGCCGCGCTTGTGGCGCTGCCGCGGGAGGAGCGGCAGGCAGTCGCCGTGGATTTCCAGAACGTACATCGGCTGGCCTCGCGCCAGGGCATCCTGACGCTGCTCGATGTCGGCCGGGCGCGCCGCATGGATCTGGTACCGGTGATGGGGAAAGCGCGGACCAACCTCGAGAAGGTCTTCCGCGTGCTTCTGGAACAGCCGCGGCTGTTTCGCATCGCCGGCCAGTTCGCCTGGGCGGATGGCCTCAAACGCTACTGGCACCGGCGCAGCGACCTGCCAAAGGTCCCGGCGGACGCCCGCCCCGCTGCTCTCGCGGGGCTGCGGCAGGCGATCTCGGCCTACTATGTCAAGAACGAAGGACGCGGGGAGTTCGGCACCGTCGAGGTCGAGCCACGCGGCGAGGCGCTCTACTTCATGGTCTACCTGGCCGATTACCCGACGGCCGTCGTCTGCTTCGAGGACTCGAACGAGCTCAAGCGCAGCCTCCAGCAACAGGCCTTCGACGTGGTCTTCATCTACCACGAGCAGGAGGGGCGGCTGGACCTCTACGCCGAGGGCGGCTGCGATAAGCGCAAGGAGCTAGCCCAAATGTTCGCTGAGCACATCCTGGGGCAAAAGGTCGGCTTGGATGCCACTGCGGCGCCGGTCTTTGATCTCGAGCGGCTCAAAGATCCCGCCTTCCGCTTTCGGATCGAGGCGGCTGACGGCATCGCCGCGATGCAGCCGCGCTCGATGCGCTTCAGCGAGCCCGAGGGAGATGGTCGTACGGTGACCTTCTCCACCAACGGCCGCTGCCGGGACGGCGATCTGCACGGCTGGATCGCGCGCGGGCTCAACCAAGCCAACCTGCCGCTCGACAAGCTCAAGGTCGCCTCGGTCACCATCCAGGCGACGCTGGCGACCGGGAATCCCCGGCCGAAGACCGTGACCTTCACCATGACCGCGCGGAACTCCTGCAACCTGAAGGACACGCCGGACCACCAAAAGATCCGAGACGTGCTGCGCCGCTCCGAGGTGATCTGTGCGTAGAGCGCTCGAGCAGATCTGGATCCGCAGCAGTGTCGAAGGCCACGTTTTCACCTACGACGAGACGTTCGCCTGGCCCAAGGCGGAACGCGAGCTGGTGTTCTCGCTGGCGCTGCTTCGTCGGGTCGAGGACGCCGACTGGGCCGAGTGCGACGCCTGCGGCGAGGCGCACTCGGAGGATGTGGTCTTTCTGGATGAGGAAGGCTTGTATCCGGTGATCCCCTGCCCAGTGGTGGGCTTGGTCCGGATCAGCCCGGAGCGGCTCCAGCGCTGGGAGGTGGATTTCGGCGTTGTGGCGCAGCGGCTTGCGCAGGCGTTCGGCCTCACGGGCACGCTCCAGGAGCTGAAGGCGGGCCGAGTCTGGCTGCTCGGGAGCCGCCGTTTGGCGGGCAGGCTGGCGGAGTTCTTCCTGGTTCAGGGTGTGGACTGGGCCGACGGTCCGGAGCTGCTTTCATCGACGCCGCGCCTTCAAAACTCGCCGGCCCCGGTGGTGCTGTTCCCGAGCAGGTTGCCCGAAGACCCGGTCTGGCAGAGCAATGGCCGTGCGCTCTATTCCCTGCGGGAACTGGTGCGGCTGGGAGAATCCGGCTTGGTCACCACGCTCGAGCCGCTCGAAGACCTGTACCGCCAGATCGCCCTGCGCCTCGAGGAGCCGATCGTGCCGACCCCGGTCAAGGAGCGGCCGGCGCTCCTGCGGCGGTATTGCGCGCGCAAGTCTTGTCAGCTCAAGCACATCTGCTGGTGGGCGATGGTCCACCGCCAGGATCTGAACGCCTGGAAGCTGGGCAAGCCCGAGGTCCCGGACGGCGGTGAGAAGGCCGCCCGGATCGAGCGGCTGCTCCAGCTTGACGTCAAGGCCCGCACCTGAGCACTGACATTTTCACTGACATCACTGACATTGATCACTGACATGGGTCGTCCCGCATGATTGGGCTGTAGCGAGCGCGAGAAGCGCCGCCGGCAGCCATGAAAGCGAGCGGGAACCAGTCAGCCACACCGAGCTTCGCCGACGTCGAAGCCGGAAAGATCATCCTCCGGGCGCCGTTTGCGAACCTCTTGCTGTGCAAACGGATTCCCGGGGCCTGGTGGGACGCCTC
>Ga0272448_1008805_pt1 | contig 10420 bp, 14 predicted proteins | sample YNPCB0191_FD_202220 | JGI IMG/M metagenome (GOLD analysis project Ga0272448, IMG submission 202220) | Hot spring sediment microbial communities from Yellowstone National Park, WY, United States - YNP-CB-019-1 | ecosystem: Environmental > Aquatic > Thermal springs > Hot (42-90C) > Sediment... | reverse complement strand
CTTGGTGCGAACACGAGGCGGATTGTTCTCGTGTCCAGGTATGCGTCTTGTCATAGCGCCAGTATACCACTATCAGGCCATTCTAGGATAGCCTCTAAGCTGCGCGCAATTGGTACTCTGCAGTACTAGATTCTATGCTGGCGGGTGATAGACTGCTAACGTGGCCCAAGGTCTGGGCTGCAGGATAGTGGATGTCCCGTCGTTAGGTGTATCCAGACGTCTCATGACTCGAGCGCGGCCACGCACACTATTGGGTGTTGGCAGGTGCGGTGACAGCGCTTTTGCGAATGCCTGCGCTTGCGACCTTTAGGACGAACAGGCGAATGCGCCCACAGTATATAGGGTCCGCTCACCGCCGTCAATCTCCAGCACGGCCTGATGCAATCTGTTAGGCCTTGAGAGCTTGCCCGACGCCAGGAGTAGCGTGATTTCGGGGTCTTCGCCTGTGGATCGAGCAGTCTGGGCAACCGGCGTGCCCAGCATCATCATGTGGATGAGCGCCGGTCAGGTCATACAGATTATCAGGCCAGGAGGATGCGCAATGTCAGGTAGCAGTGACGACGATCCGCTTTTCGACCTGTTCATGCTCTTTGTCGCCGGCTTTGTCATCGCCGTGGCGTCCGTGATCTACACGGTGGTCAAGTCGCTGACAGGGGCAGCCGACAGGCAAGAGGAACCGGCCGATGAGCAATTCATCGGCAAGGAGGATGAGCCATGGAAGAAGTGATCATTTGGCCCGAGGCTGACAGAGTGATTCGCGATGAGTGTGCCCGACATCCTGGGGAGGAAACCGGCGGCGCCCTGATCGGCCGGGAGGGGAGATCGGCGGGGATTGCTTGCGAGATTCTTGCTGCCACTGGCCCTGGGCCTCGGGCAACACACAATCGGGCAAGCTTCTCTCCGAACGTGGATTGGATCAATGATGAGCTGAAGCGAATCAGACAGACCCTCCCAGGCGCCGACTACGATGGCACCTATCACCAGCATCTGAGCGATGAGGCCATCCCAAGTGGGCAAGACCTCAAGCAGGGGCTGGAGATCGTGAATGACCCAGAGTACAAACAGAACGTGTTTGTGGGCATTGTTACCTGCAACAACCCCGACCGGACGCGAGCTTACCTCTTGCGCAGGGGTGATGTCAAGTTCAAAGAGGCGCGCCTCGTCGTGGCAGCGCCGGACGCAGCGCCGGCATCAGCCCAAAGCGACGCCATAGCGGCCGACATTGCGCAGCTTGAGTCGTCCGGCTGGATCACGGAACAGCGACGGGCCAAAGACGGCAGCCTCGTTCTGAACCTCCGCCAGCCAGGTAGCAACGTTGTCAGGAGCTTCCTCGTGCCCGCAGACTATCCACGATCTAGGCCAGCGATCCTGGTGCAGACGCAGACGCCATGGCCTGAGGGCAGCCGGGATCTGAGCAGTGCGGCTGCCAGGCTGCTTGCAACGGACGCGCTGTTTCGCAGCAGGGAACTGGCTCACCTTGTCGATGTCCTGCGCCGGCGTGGCCTGCAGGCTCAGGCGCTCTGGCAATCAGAGGACGCTGTCACGTTCGCTCTGCGCGATCGGGGCCTGGGGACCGCCGGGTTCATGGTCGTGCCAACCGGGGTTAGCGCGCCGTCTGTCTACGACGTCGATCTCAAGATACGCAATATCACGGCTGACACGGGTCTCGACGCCTGGGCAGGTGACGTGCGGAGAGCCCTCGTCATCCAGCATGTTCAGCCTGTCGATCGGCGACTCCGAGCTGCCGCCGGTGTTGCCGCCATCGGCATCGGTCTGGCCGGCCTGTTGCACGAACTCGGTCTTCCGCGCGACATCGTCGCCAGTCTGCTCAGCCGGTTCGGGAGGTAGCGCCAATGGAAACCAGTGCAACCTCGATACCTGGCTGGGTCTGGTTCGGGCTTTGCCTGCTGGCTGCGATCATCATCGCCGCGGCATGGGATCACGTGGAGAGCCGCCGCAGGACTCCTGCAGCGCCTCACCAGGCCCCAACCGAGCACGAGGAGGAGATGATGGACCCTGTGCAGAAACTGGCGGAGAGCATCATCGCCGTCAGCAAGCTGGGTTGGCCCTACGAGGTGCGCCGGCTACGTGATGGCAGACTTTGTCTTGTTCTGCACTTCGGCGAGCGGGAAGGCCTGCCAGTAGATGCCTTTCTCGTATTCCCTGGCACCTACCCGGCGCGTCCCCCTCAAGTGGTCGTTGCCTGCGGCCGGCAGAGGCTGCCGATGACGCTGCCAGGCATCGCAGGTTGGAGCTCCAACTCATCGCTGGCAGATCTCGTGAGCGAGGTCGTCGCCCAGGTCCCTGGACTGGCCCCGAACCTGCGGGTCAGACTGACAGCCGAAGGCGACCTCACATAAATCCATTAAGGAGGGATGGCACCATGACCGTCGAGGAGCTGCGCCAGGCTATTGAGCAGAGTGAGCCCATTGTCATCCAGCAGGATGGCACGCCGCGCACTGCTCAAGAGGCCGAAATGGATCCGGACAGCACTGGCACCCGGGTCAAGCCGCAAGTGTGGGCTGCTCGCTAGTCCACATCACCACCGGGAGGACGGCTGCTTCTGCCGTCCTCCCCTCGTAGGAGGACAGGAATGACAGAGCAGTGGTTCGAGAAGAATCCAGAACGACTGGCCGTCGAGATGAGAGCTGTGCAGGAGCGCTTTCCCAGCTTTGAGTTCCGTCGCATCAGAGACGGCGGGCTGTGCCTTAAGGGGAAACTACGTACCCTGAGCGGCGCAACACACGACGTGGTTCTCGTCTACTCATCGAACTTCCCACAGACCGCGCCCAAGGTATACCCAATCCCTCGGCGTGACGGCCCACATCAGTACTCAGACGGGTCCATGTGCCTCTATGGCACTAATGACCGTGTCTGGCTCAGCACGTCGACGGCACCGGTCATCCTGGCACTGGCGGCACTCTGGCTACATGCTTACGATATCTATCGCCAGACCGGCCGCTGGCCAGGCAGGCAGCACACTTAGGAGGGTCACGATGTACCCCACAATCCCCAAGCCAGTGATCGACCTCTGCCGCGCCACTGGAGAGCGGCGGGGTTTCGTAGTTGGTGTCGTCAAAGACCAGGATGTGTACCAGATTCAGCATGCGCTGCCAGCAAGTGTGGCCACGCTCCCGCCTGATGTCGTTGGCGCGTGGGCGCGGGCCAGATGCCATAGACGAAGCGACGCAGGCGCCAGGGCCTGTTCTTGTCGTTATCAGCGACGATTCATGTGAGTTTTGGCAGCGAGGGCCGGACGGACGGCCAGCCGGACGCGCGGACGGCATGGTGGTCGACCTGGCTCAGGACCAGTTCCGTCGCATACGGTCGCTCGTGAATCTTAAGCAGCTCCAGCAGATGGTACTCGTTGTCATCGGCGGCGGCAGCCTGGGCTCGAACATCGCCTATCTGGCCGTTGTGTCTGGCGTGGGCCACATCATTGTAATCGATCGTGACCGGCTCGAGACGCACAACGTCATACGCCATCTATGCGGATTCAGCGACCTGGGCCGGTTCAAGGTGCACGCAGTAGCCGATCGTCTGCGTGACAAGAATCCTGATGTTGTGGTTGAGGCATGGCCTGTTGATGCTGACCAGAGGCGGGACGTGCTGGAAGACGCGATCCGTCGCGCGGATCTGGTCGTTGCAGCTACGGACAGCCCAAGCGCACAGATCATGATCAACGCTTCCGCCTTGGCCGCTGGTAAGCCGGCAATCTACCCCGGCGCCTACAACACGGCCTTTGGCGGAGAGGTGATCAGAGTCATCCCCGGCAAGACCGCCTGCCTGCGCTGTATCTATGATACCACGGCTGACCTGTTCAACCGGCAGGAGCCCGGCAGCGACGGGCAGACCCAATCCTATGACGCCGACCGTGGTCATCCGGGCATGTGGACTGACCTAGGCTTTGTCTCTCATCTTGCGGCGCGCATGGCCATTGAGACGATGCTCGGCCAGCACGATCCTGCCCGGCATCTGACAGGTCACTACCTGCTGTGGGGCAATCGCCGCATGTGGGCTTTCAGCCGGCCGCTGCAGCATCGCTGGTTGAAGATACCTCGCAATCCACTCTGCCCCGCCTGCAGCGGCGAGGCAGCGCTCGACGCCCACGTGGCCAGCGTCGGTCTGGACCGCGCCAGCGCACGCACAGAAGGATTGCGCGTGTTGCAGGTGGCCAACGAGAGCCCAGTCGAGGATCCGATCGACACCGTGAGATGAGGGAGGTTACCCCTTGTTTCCCCTACGGTTAGTGGCAAACGTACCCGAAACAATAGGAGCTGCAGTTGCTCATTGTATGCGCCAGCAGCCGGCACGTCCTGCAAGCCCGACTGCTGGTGCTGCTGCCCTCGCATCGCCAGCCAGCAGCCAGCCTCCGGCAGCACCAAGCGTCCAGCACGCTCAGCCACCACGACAACCCCCATATGACATCATCTGGCCCGCTGCGCAGCTAGACATCCAGGTCCCCCGCGGCATGCCATACGTGCCCGAACTGGCCGTGCAGTTGATCACAACCCTGGGCGGCTTGCGCTGCTTGACGTCCCTGGAAATCCGCAGCCGCTCAGGGCAGATTAGCTATCATGTCGTCGTCCCTTGGTCTGCCAGCGAGGCCGCACGCAGCGCCCTGCTTGCCGTCGCTCCCCATGCCATGATCGTGCGGCGTGAGCCTGTGCCCAGGGACGACCGGCCGTTTGTCATCGCCTTCGGCAGTCGCCCGGGCATGCCGTGGGCACCGCTTGCCGGCCTTGGCTCCGCTCGGACTCCCGATCCTCTCAATCCCCTGCTTCAGGTGCTGGCTAGCCTCCGTCCCCACGAGGAGGGTTTGCTACAGATTCTGCTCCGCCCAGCCAGCGCTGACTGGTCACAGATCATCTACCAGGCAACCACCAGCAAGGCTATCCCTTGGGGAGATCTGTTCAACTGGCGGCACTGGCCCGCAGCAGCGATCGGCTACATGCTGTCTGAGCCGCAGCCGCGCTTGGAAGCGACATCCAGCGCATGTGCGAAGAGAAGCGGCAGGAGCCTTGCGTGGAAGCGACCATGATCATGGGTCTTTGGATGGCGCCGGACCGCGCCATGGCAATTGCTCGCACCTGCGTGATGGCGCTTACTGGCTATGCCACACCCATGGGCGCGCTGCGGCTCGCACCGTTTCGTGCCAACGCTGTCCCAGAACTGGTTTCCAGCCTGAGCCATCATAGTTTCAGCATCAGGCCAGGAGAGACCAGTTCACCACGCTTGCTTGTGTTGACGAGGCGGGAACTCGCTGCTTTGTGGCATCTGCCCACTGAGGCGACGACTGTGGAGACAATCCTCTGGGCACCATCGAGTAGCTTGATGGCGCCCACCCAAGCCGTGGCCAGACCGCATGGTTCGTTCATCATCTTGGGCGCCGCCATGCGGCCGGACGGCCGGGAGCCCGTCATTCTGCTGGAAGGCGACCGCAAGATGCCTTTGCTCACTATTGGACGAACGGGGACAGGCAAGACATCGCTTATGGAGAACCTTATCGCGCAGGACCTGGCTGCTGGGCGTGGTGTTGCCCTGTTCGATGTACACGGCGACATGACGCTGCGCCTGCTCGGCCACGTGCCACCGCAACGCATCGCACAGGCAGTGGTCATCGACACATCAGGGCCCGAGTCGGTCGTTGCCCTCAATCCGCTGGCCTTGGCGCAGAGAGCGGACACAGGAATGATAGTCGGGGAGATGCTTGCCGTCTTCCATCAGTACTTCGGCGAGCTCTGGAGCCTTGGACGTATGTCCGATACTATGAGAGCCGCCTTGTGGGCGCTGGCGTCGCGCCCGGGACTGAGTCTTGGTGACATTGGGCGGCTGTTTCACGACCCCGTCTTCCGCCAACAACTGGTGCCAGCAATCACCAACCCTGTCGTGAAGGAGTATTGGTCGCAGGAATACCCACGGCTTTCAGCGGCCCAGCAGCAGGAGCGCTCTGGCGTCCTGCTCAACAAGGTGCGTGCCTTCCTGACCAACGATGTTCTGCGCCGCATGCTGACAGCTCCGACCTGTCTGGACCTGCGGCAGCATCTGGACAGGGGCGGAATTCTCTTTGTGCGGCCAGTCGGGCTGCCTGATGCCGAGAGCACGCTGCTGGTCGGAACGATCTTAGCCCTGCTGTTCACTGCTGCCCGCTCCCGGGTTGACAGCCCGGCTGCCATACGCAGGCCATGTTACCTGTATCTGGACGAGGCCCAGACGGTGACCTCACCTTCACTGCCGACGATTCTGTCGCAGGGGCGCAAGTTCGGCCTGCTGTGTGGCGGCCTGGCTCTCCAGTACCTCGATGCTCTGGAGCCAGCCACTCGCCAGGCCTTGTTGGGCAATGCTGGGACGTTCATCTCATTTCGATGCGGGCCTGGAGATGCTCGGCTGCTTCAGGCAGCCTTCGCGCCACTGGATGCTGCAGATCTTGAGAATCTGGACCGCTACCAGGCCGTCTGCAAGATGCAGCGCAGCGGCGCAACCCTCCCGCCGTTCGGATTAGAATTGCCCGATCCGATCCATCCGGGCAGCGCAGATCGGGCAGCAGCAGTCCTTCAAGCCAGTAGCCGGCGCTATGGCCTGCCGCAAGAGGCAGCACAGGCAGCGCAAGAGGAGCACGGGAATGCCGACAACGGGCAGAACAGGCGTGGTGACGGCGCCTGGGAAGCGACGTAGCCGCTACAAGCGTTCGGCTGATCCTCCAGGCATGGTCTTGATGCCTCGTGATTTGGAGGTGCTGGGACACCTTGTGCGCTTTCATCGGATGACCGGCCAGCAGATCAAGGAGATCGTGCCGTTTGGCTCTGTCCAGACAGCCAACTACCGTCTACAGAAACTGTGGCAGCACGGCTACGTGGAACGAAACTACTGGCCGCTTTCGTTGGGTAGCTCTCCGGCCGTTTACCGGCTATCGCACCGAGGAGGCGCTGCCCTGGCCTCAGCCATTGGCGGCGATGTCGCACGGTACACCAGAAGCAGTGCAACACGTGATCAAGTTTTCCTTGAACATGCGTTGGCCGTCAGCCAGGTTCTGATTGCATTCGAGCTTGCTGCCCGCCGGGCCGGCCACCGGCTCGCATGGCAGATACCTGCCGACGCACTGGACAGACTGCCCGATCCGCTCGAAGAGGAGAAGTCCATACCGATTCTGCCGGACGCAATTCTCCTCTATGAAGTGGGCAACCTGAAAGTGCGTGCCTTTCTCGAGGTCGACCGTGGAACGGAGTCCCTGCGGCGAGTGGCCAGCAAGGTGCGCGGCTGCCTCGCCTACCTTGCGAGTGGCAACTACCAGAGGCAGTATGGCCGGCGCACGCTTCGCCTGCTCATCGTGGCGCCCAGCGGCCGCCGTCTAGCGTCTCTGGAGTCCGCCGTCACTGCAACCGTGCAGCGAACAAGCGCTCATCTTAGTGGTGAGGCAGTAGACGATCTCAAGATCTGGTCTGCTCTGCAGGAGAATATGCACAGCGATACTGTACTGGGAGACGTCTGGTCTGCCAACGGCAGGAAGGCGCGCTTCCTGGATGGGCAGGTCGAGTAGCTGTAACTGGAATTCAAGGATGGGGTTGAGGTTGACATGATACGGCGTCTCGGTGCACTGCTCGATGACATTCTGCTGGTCGCCCTGCTAGCTGCCACGGTGGCCCACATTGCGGGATTCATGCAGCAATATGAGGAATCATGGTTATGGCCGGCCGCTTGGCTCCAGGCCCTTGCGGTCGATATGGCGATCCTCCGGGCCTCCTATATCTATTATCTATAAGGTGACGCCAGCGGCCCAGGCTCGTCGTGTTGCCCTGATTGCCGTGGCTCTGTTTTCGGCAGTCAGCTTCTTGCTGAACACCGCATACTATCTTCAAGCGGGTGCACATTTCATAGTGGCCGTTCCGATGGCTGCCTTCTTTCCAGTCGCCGTCACTCTCCTGTCCTACCTGCGGGCAGTGCGGGACGTGGTGGACGACCGGCGGGAAAGACGGCTGGCCGGCCGGGCGGCTGGACAGAATGGGACGCCGGATGCACGCCTTGTCCAGTCATTGGACGACATTGGACAAATCGTTGCTGCGGACAGAGGGGCATTGATCGTCCAGGTTCGCCAACTCAGAGCGGAGGGCATGACCTTGCGTGAGATCAGCACCAAGACCGGCGTGCCCAGGTCCACAATCAGTGTGTGGCTGCACAAGCAAGGGCAGACGGAGGGCGCCGATGGCTCCGCCGGCGGATGAGCAGCGGTTGTCTCCATATTTGTGCCCGTGGTGCCGCAATGGATTGTCATTGAACGAGTCTCATGAGAACTGTCTGGTCGGCGGCAAGTTCGACCGCTTCTGGCCCGTCGCCGACGTCGACATCGGTGATGTCCCGCCGTTCCCTGTCCGCGAGTTGGCCGCTGGTGAGCTCTCACCACACGAAACGCGCGTCATCGTGTACTTCTACCTGTCGCTTGTCGTCAAGCAGTATCAAGAGGAACGAGATGGGAAGAAAACTGGAAACCGAATGCGCAATCACCACAGGTAGGGTGAAGTTCTGTTTGAAGAATCTCCACAACCTGCTGGCCTTGCGTCAAAGCCCACTCAAGGATCTACCGTGCATTACCAAGATGGCAGGTGACAACCCTGGCCGGGGAACTAACTGGGGACGGGCCTATGCCCTGCAGTCCGCCCTGATGTTATGCTGCAAGAGAATCATCACCGGGCTTGAGGGCCGGCAGGACTCGGTACTGATGACCGAATACCTCAAGCTGTACACGAGCGGGGATCCGATCAACGTTGCCCGCTTTGCCCGGGAAGCAGGCACCAACCGGATGATGGTCTACCGCAAGATAGCCCCCCTGGCTTTGGCGATGGTCACCGAAGAACTGGAGTGTTACAACCGTGAGCATTCCGGCACAGGCTGAGCAGAAAAAGGGTTGACAGGTGCAGACATAAAGAGTATACTTTCGTCGGAATCGTGTGTGTGGAGAGTGCCTGCTTCATCCTGTAGACCATTCTGCTAGGCCCTGGGATGTAACGTATACTGATGTAACGTATACTAAAGAGCAAGCGGGAGTAGCTCAGTTTGGCAGAGCGTCTGCCTTCCAAGCAGAATGTCGCGGGTTCGAGTCCCGTCTCCCGCTCCACACACAACATCGTCCCCGCCCGCCAGACACCTCGTCCACCTGTCGCCCGTGCCAACTACCCATCAGCCTGTGCTCCGCAGCCCAGCCGCAATACCGTTCACGCTCAGCAGCACTACCTCATGCAGGGCCTCTGCTTCATCGCCTTTCGCAGACCGCAGCCGACGTAGCAGCGCAACCTGAATGTAGTTCATCGGGTCAATATAGGGGTTGCGTAACCTGATGGCCCGCTGCAGCCAAGACGCCTGATCGAGCAGATCGCGCTGACCGGTTATCCGCAGAATGGCAGCTTCGCCACGAGTGTACTCTTCGGCGATGACGGGGAAGATGGCCGCACGCGTCACGCTGTCTGCCAGGCCGGCATAGACCTGGGCAATCTGCATATCGGCCCGGCGCATAGATACCTGGGCATTGTCTATGAGATTTGCGAAGAATGGCCACTCCCGGTACATCGCTCGCAACAGTGTCCAGCGCGATGCATCCTCCCCGGCCCAATCGTGGAGCGCTGCCCCAATGCCGTACCAGCCCGGCAGGTCGGCGCGGCACTGCGTCCAGGCAAAGACCCAGGGAATGGCCCGCAGATCGTTGATGCCCTCTGTCTCGCGCCGCCGTGTTGGACGACTGCCGATGTTTAACCGCCCGATCTCATTGATCGGCGTTGCTGCATTGAAATAGGTAAACAGCACCGGAGACTCATAGACGAGCTTCCTGTAAGCTCGCTCGGCCCTGTCTGACAAGGCATGCATTGCCGTTTCCCAGGTGCCGCCACGCGCCTCCACATGGATAGGCCGCTTGCCGCTGGTCAGCAACACCGCATGAAGCACCTGCTCAAGATGGCGGCGGGCAATGTCGCTGAAACCATAACGTTCAGTAACCGTCTCTCCCTGCTCGGTGATCTTGATCCGCCCGTGTACGGACTCGGGCGGTTGGGCCAAGATGGCACGGTTCGTCGGGCCGCCACCACGCCCGATCGTACCACCGCGGCCGTGAAACAGCGTCAACCGGATACCATGCCGCTCACATACCACTGGCAGGGCCCGCTGAGCAAGGTGCAGTTCCCAGTTGGCCGTCAGATAGCCACCATCCTTGTTCGAGTCACTATAACCAATCATAACCTGCTGCTCTCTGCCGCGTCGCTGCAGATGAGCAGCATAGGCGGGGTTGAGCAGGAGTTGCTCCATGACCGCTGGGGCGGTATGCAGGTCGGCAATGGTCTCGAAGAGCGGCACCACATCTAGCGCATCGGCCACGCCTGCATCCTTGGCCATTAAGAGGACAGCCAATACGTCGCTCGGCCGGGTGGTCATGCTGATG
>Ga0272448_1008804_pt1 | contig 10423 bp, 5 predicted proteins | sample YNPCB0191_FD_202220 | JGI IMG/M metagenome (GOLD analysis project Ga0272448, IMG submission 202220) | Hot spring sediment microbial communities from Yellowstone National Park, WY, United States - YNP-CB-019-1 | ecosystem: Environmental > Aquatic > Thermal springs > Hot (42-90C) > Sediment... | reverse complement strand
TAAAATAGCGGCAAATTATAAGGAGGAGCAACGAAATGACGGAAAGTGTTCATTGTGTTGTAATAGGTTCAGGCCCGGGCGGATATTCGGCGGCTATAAGATGCGCTCAAAGAGGAGCGACGACCGCTATTATCGAAAAAGAATTTATAGGCGGGACGTGCCTGAACTGCGGGTGCATCCCATCAAAAACACTTCTGGCTTCGGCACATACGCTGCTGGTGGCCAAGAACGCCGCTGCTTTAGGTATCAATGTCGCTGGCGTTACGCCTGACTGGCAAAAGATACAGGCAAGAAAAGACGCCATCGTTACCGGTTTTCGCAAAGGTCTGACCGGTCTTATACAGGCGAACAAGATAAAATTATTCAATGGCCGCGGGATCGTTATCGCACCGGGACAGGTAAAAGTCGAATCTCCGTCGGGTGAAATTCTGATTAAGGCTAACCGAATCATCTTAGCCACCGGCTCTGAACCGATTGAAATTCCGGCATTTCCATTCGACGGTCAAACCATAATTAGCAGCAAAGAAGCCCTGATGCTAAAGCAGATACCCGCTTCGATGGTTATCGTCGGCGGCGGAGTAATCGGCTGCGAAATGGCGTGCATCTATGCTGCCTTGGGAACTAAAATTACAATCGTCGAGGCCCTGACAAGGCTCATTCCAATGGAAGATGCCTGGGTGGGGCAACTATTAGCCAAGGAATTTAAAAAGCTCGGTATCGATTCGCTTACCGACCAGAAGGTAACAGAGGTCGAAAAAATCGGAACAGGGGCAAAGATAGTATTGGCCTCCGGTCAAACTATTGAGGCGGAAAAGGTCCTTGTTTCTGTAGGCAGAAAGGCAACCATCGACAAGGAAACTGTCGAGGCACTCGGCCTGCAGATGAACGGAAAAGCAGTCGCGGTAGATAAAAAGCTAAGAACAAACGTTATAAATACTTACGCTCTCGGCGACGTAGCAGGCACAACCTACCTTGCACACGGAGCATTTGCCGAGGCAGAAATAGCCGCTGTAAATGCAACCGGGGGTTCTGCGGAGTTCGGCGATTATGACCTTATACCGCGAGCAGTCTATACCTTCCCAGAAATCGCCTCGGTCGGGAAAAGTGAGGAGACCTGCAAATCCGAAGGCATAGACGTCGCCGTCGGGAGATCTTTTTTCAAAGCCAACGGCAGAAGCGCTGCACATAATGAGACAATTGGCGAAATTAGAGTTGTAAAAGAAAAATCAAATAATACAATATTAGGAATTACGATGGTCGGAGCGATGGTGACTGAATTAATTTCCGCCGCCAGAACGCTCATAGGTACAAAGGAGAAGATTACAGACATCAGCTTCCCGCACCCGACGGTTTCGGAAGTTTTAAAGGAAGCTGCTGAAGACGCCTTCGGTGTGAGTTTACACAATCCACCGAAATTGTCTTAAATAGATGTTAAAACTTACTGAAAAATCTGAAGAAGCGAAGCCCGATAGTCCGCTAAACATCCTCGTGATGGGACCGACAGACTATCGAACCGTCCTGCAGATGCAATTACAGATGGTCGAGCAGCGTCAGCAGGAACAAATTCCGAATACCGTTTTGATTGTCGAACACACTCCGGTCATCACTCTTGGAGCAAGGCAAACCGCAAACAGACTCCTGACACCTCGTATAGAACTGGAACAAAGGCAAATTGACGTAATCGACATCCGCAGAGGCGGCGGCGCTACCGCACATAATCCCGGTCAGCTCGTCGTATATCCAATTATAAACATAAAGCAGTTAGGCCTCGATGTCGGTGAATATGTCAGGACACTCGAAGATATCGGAATCGAACTGCTCGAACAATTAGGTGTGCACAGCCGTCGAAAACGGGGCATGCCCGGCCTGTGGATAGGCAATAAAAAAATCGCATCTATCGGTGTGCACATCGCCAGATTCGTGACCTATCACGGAATGGCGATTAATATTCAAAATGACTTGTCGATTTTCGATTCGATTGTCCCTTGCGGCATCGAAGGTGTGAAAATGACTTCTGTGCTTGAACAAACTGGCAAACACTACTCGATGGGACTGCTGAAGGGAAAACTCTCGCAACTGCTGATAAACCATTTTTCAGCATTTCCTACACAACAGGCAATCAGGCGTCTGCCGCGATGGCTTCATCGTCCTTTGCCTGCTGGTGCAGCTTACACACTTACAAGCGACATATTAAAATCTCTCAATATGGAAACAATCTGCGTCAATGCCAACTGCCCCAACCGCGGCGAATGCTGGCAAAGAGGAACCGCGACCGCGCTTATACTCGGGAACATCTGTACCCGCAATTGCAAATTCTGTTCCGTACCCAAAGGCAAGCCTGCTCCACCCGACCCGGAAGAACCTGCCAGACTGGCGCAAATGACAAGGCAACTGGGTCTAAAATACCTCGTAATCACCAGCGTTGACCGTGACGACCTGCCCGATGGAGGAGCATCGCATTTCCGCGACTGCATCAACACCGTAAGACAAAATTGTCCCGACACAAGATTTGAGATTCTCACCCCCGATTTCCGCAACTGTCAGCAGCAGGCCCTCGAAATCTTGCGCGATGCACTGCCTTTTGTTTTTGCTCACAATATCGAAACAGTCCCATCACTTTATAAAATCGCCAGGGGTGGCGGCAACTATCAGGAATCCCTAAATCTTCTGAAAATGGCGAAAGAAAAATTTCCCGAAATCCAGACCAAATCTTCGATAATGCTTGGTCTCGGTGAAACCGAAGACGAAGTTGAAGAGGTGTTAAGGGATTTACGTGCCGTCGGCTGCGACAGAATTACTATCGGTCAGTATCTGCGTCCCTCGAAAGACTCACTGCCAGTAGCAGAATTTATAACACCGGAAAAATTCGACTTCTGGAAACAAAAGGCGATAGAACTCGGCTTTTCCTGGGTAATGTCGTCGCCATTTACTCGCAGCTCTTACTTAGCTGAACAACAAAACACAAACTCAAAACTTACCTATGCAGTATGAATGGATTTTAACAGCTATAAGCAATACGAATACACACATCGCTATAAGTTTTTATAATTTGACATACCCAATAATATTATATTTAATCTTCCTAAACATCAGCATTTGTAAAAAGGCTTTTACGTTAATACACAAAAATGGAAGGATAACTTTAGCATGCCTAAACGCAACGACATAAAAAAAGTAATGATTATCGGTTCCGGTCCAATTATAATTGGCCAAGCCTGTGAATTCGATTATTCCGGCACACAAGCCTGCAAGGCGCTTCGCAAGCTCGGCTACGAAATTGTGCTTGTCAATTCCAACCCCGCGACAATTATGACCGACCCTGGTATGGCTGACGTGACATACATCGAGCCTCTGAATCTGCAGACTATGATAAAAATTATCGAAAAAGAACGACCAGACGCCCTGCTTCCCAATCTTGGCGGGCAGAGCGGACTGAATCTTTCCTCGGAGCTTGCCAAGGCCGGTGCGCTCGACAAATACGGTGTTAAAGTCATTGGTGTCCAAGTAGATGCTATCAAACGCGGCGAAGACCGCATCGCCTTCAAGGAAACAATGAACCGCCTCGGCATTCCGATGCCGAAAAGCGAACCGGCATATACTATTGAAGAAGCGGAAAAAATCGCTGATAAACTCGGCTACCCTGTTGTCGTCCGTCCAGCTTATACGATGGGCGGTACCGGCGGCGGACTTGTTTATAATACTGAGGAACTGCGAACCGTCGCAAGCAGAGGCTTATCGGCAAGTCTTATCGGTCAAATCCTGATTGAAGAATCCGTCCTCGGCTGGGAGGAACTCGAACTTGAAGTCGTCCGTGACGCAAAAAATCAAATGATAACAGTCTGCTTTATTGAAAACGTTGATGCTATGGGCGTGCACACCGGCGATTCTTACTGTACTGCACCGATGCTGACTATTGATACGGAACTGCAAAAGAAACTGCAAAAATATTCTTACGACGTCGTCGAGGCAATCGAAGTCATCGGCGGCACCAATATTCAGTTTGCCCATGACCCTAAAACAGACAGAATAGTCATCATCGAAATTAATCCCCGGACATCCCGCTCATCGGCACTCGCCTCAAAAGCAACTGGTTTTCCGATAGCGTTTGTTTCTTCATTGCTTGCCGCCGGAATCACCCTCGATGAAATCCCCTACTGGCGCGACGGCACTCTCGACAAATACACACCAAGCGGCGATTATGTAGTCGTCAAATTTGCGAGATGGGCATTTGAGAAATTTAGAGGGCTCGAAGATAAACTGGGCACCCAAATGCAAGCCGTCGGCGAAGTAATGAGCATCGGCAAAAATTACAAAGAAGCTTTTCAGAAAGCTATCCGCTCGCTCGAAACAGGCAGATACGGGCTGGGTTTTGTGAAAAATTTCAACAAAATGCCTCTCGATGAACTAATGATGCTTCTGAACAATCCATCCAGCGAACGGCAGTTTATTATGTACGAGGCACTGCGAAAAGGTGCCTCCATTCAGGCTTTGTCCCAAAAGACCTATATCAAAGCCTGGTTCATTGAACAAATGGCTGAACTTGTCAGGCTCGAAGAGGAAATCCTCAAATTCAAGGGCAAACAACTGCCCGATAAACTCCTGATACAAGCCAAAAAAGATGGTTTTTCAGACCGTTATCTATCGCAATTACTGAATGTGCCGGAGGAAAAAATCCGCAAACAGCGAATCTCTCTGAATGTCGTCGAGGCATGGGAGCCGGTCCCCGTCAGCGGTGTTGAAAACGCCGCCTATTATTTCTCAACTTACAACGCCCCGGACAAAGTAGGGGTATCGCAAAAACGCAAGGTGATGGTCCTCGGCGGCGGTCCGAACCGCATCGGCCAAGGAATTGAATTCGACTACTGCTGCGTTCATGCCGCCTTCGCACTGCGAGACGAAGGCATTGAAACAATAATGGTCAACTGCAACCCCGAAACTGTTTCGACCGACTATGATACCTCCGATAAACTCTATTTCGAACCACTCACCGTTGAAGACGTTCTAAGTATCTATGAAAAAGAAAAACCCGAAGGTGTCATCGTACAGTTTGGCGGGCAGACACCTCTAAACATCGCGGGAGAACTCGCAAAAGCTGGTGTAAAGATTCTCGGTACATCTGTCGAAAGTATCGACCTTGCCGAAGACCGTGACCGATTCCGCAAAATGATGGAAAAGCTCAACATTCCGATGCCGGAATCAGGTATGGCTGGCAATCTTGATGAAGCCCTTGCTATCGCCAAAAAAATCGGTTACCCGCTTATGGTACGTCCTTCTTACGTCCTCGGCGGTCGTGGTATGGAAGTCGTGCATGATGAGGAAATGTTGCGTCATTATGTTGCCAGGGCAGCGGAAATAACTCCTGAACGTCCCATTCTCATCGACAAATTTCTCACTAACGCCCTCGAAACCGAAGCGGACGCAATTTCCGACGGAAAAGATGTTTTCATCCCTGCAGTTATGGAGCATATTGAGCTTGCGGGCATACATTCCGGTGATTCCGCCTGCATTATTCCTCCCGTCAGCATTCCCAAAAAGCACCTTGCCACCATTGAGGAATACACCAAAAGAATAGCGACCAAATTAAACGTCGTTGGCCTTATGAATATGCAGTATGCCATCGCCGAAGACGTCGTTTACGTACTCGAAGCTAACCCGCGAGCATCCCGAACAGTACCTCTGGTTTCCAAAGTCTGCGGAATTTCAATGGCTCGCATCGCTACACAGGTGATGCTTGGAAAAAAACTTTCGGAACTGAAACTCAAGCGCCATATAATCCCGCACTATGGCGTCAAGGAAGCAGTTTTCCCGTTTAATATGTTTCATACGGTTGACCCTGTCCTCGGCCCTGAGATGCGATCCACCGGCGAAGTGCTTGGAATGGCGGACTCCCCTGGAATGGCGTTCTTCAAAGCTCAGGAAGCCACACAGTCGCCGTTGCCCTTACAAGGGACCGTTTTAATTACAGTCACGGATAAGGACAAGAAAGAAATCCTTCCGACTGCCAAACAATTTGAAAAACTTGGTTTCAAAATTAAAGCCACTGAAAACACACAGAAGTTACTCATAGACCATGGCATTAAAGCGGAGCGCATTCTTAAAATGTACGAAGGAAGACCTAATATCGTCGATGCGATCAAAAGTCACGAGATTCAGCTTGTTATAAATACGCCCATCGGGAAATTAAGCAAACACGACGATTCATATATTCGCAAGGCTGCTATAAAATACAAAGTTCCATATATCACGACAACTGCCGCTGCTGCCGCTGCCGTCAAGGGTATTGCCGCAAGACGCTCTAACGATACTGTCGTAAAATCACTTCAGGACTACCATGCGGACATAAAGTAAAATTTTTTTCTGCAGTGTGATTTCTCTTGCTATAGTATTGCCGGATTTAAAATTTTTGTATTGCAGCCATCGCTGTTTTCCTATATCATTCAATCGATATACTTATGTTTAATGTGTTTAATAACAACTGGGGAAGAACCAATGGGAAGTAACCTCAAAAACTTTTTGTTCGTTGACCCCCTCAAGTCAATCTTTGTGCAAGAGGAAGATTCTTCAAATATAAACAGCTTGCCAGATAACGAAAGCGAATTGCGACAAAACCAAGAACTTACAATACCAGAAGTAATCGGGATTTTGCCCATCCGGAATGCGGTCGCTTTTCCCGGGACTATCACTCCATTAGCCATTGGACGCGACCCAAGCAAAGCACTTCTTTTGGACACACAGCCGAACAAAACCGTAATCGGTCTAGTTACACAGCGAAATCCACAAACAGAGGAGCCGACCTTTGACGACCTCTACACCGTCGGCACCATCGCCACGGTTCTCAAAATCATAAAACTTCCGCAGGGACCGATGCACATCGTCGTTCATGGCCTATCGAGATTTAAAATAATCGAACCAGTCGCAACACAACCGTACCTCAAGGCCAGAATTCAGCCGCTCGAAGTCATCACCAAAATAAGTAAAAAGCTACAGGCTCTTATGGTAAGTGTGCGTCAGACCGCCGCCCGCGTTATTCAACTAAGCCCAAATGTTCCGGAAGAGGCTGCTGTCTTGCTCGCAAATATCGAAAACCCATCCACTCTTGCGGATTTTCTGGCTGCCAACCTTAATATAGAAATTACAAAAAAACAACAACTGCTCGAAGAACTTGACACCGCCAAACGACTCGAAGAAGTTTCTTTCGCCCTTGCCAGTCAGCTTGAAGTGCTCGAATTAAGTCATAAAATCCAAAGCCGTGTCAAAGAGGCCATTGATAAAAGCCAGCGGGAATATTTTTTACATGAACAGTTAAAGGCCATCCAGTCTGAACTTGGTGAAACCGATCGACGAACGGAGGAAATTAAAGAGCTAACCGACAAAATCAAAGCGGCAAAGATGCCAGAAAAAGTCGAGGCCGAGGCCCTCCGAGAACTCGACCGTATGAACAAAATGACTCCAGCCTCGCCGGAATACAGCGTTATCCGAACCTATCTCGACTGGGTTTGCGAGCTACCATGGTCTATCCAAACTGAAGACCAACTCGACATTAAAAAAGCAGAGCGAATCCTTAACGAGGACCATTACAATCTTAAAAAAGTGAAAAAACGCATTATCGAATTTCTCGCAGTTCGCAAACTCAACCCAACCGGTAAAAGCCCGATACTTTGCTTTATTGGGCCGCCCGGTGTCGGAAAAACTTCGCTTGGAAAATCTATCGCAAGAGCGATGGGGCGAAAATTCATCCGTATTTCTCTCGGTGGTATCCGCGACGAAGCAGACATCAGAGGACATCGAAGAACATACATTGGGGCACTGCCAGGCAGAATCTTGCAGGAGCTGCGAAAATGCGGCAGTAAAAATCCTGTCTTTATGCTTGACGAACTCGACAAAATCGGACAAGACTTCCGCGGTGACCCGGCAAGTGCACTGCTCGAAGTGCTCGACCCGGAGCAAAACTTCAGTTTTACCGACCATTACTTAGACCAGCCTTTTGATTTGTCCAACGTGATGTTTATTGGCACCGCAAATTACGCCGAGCCTATTCCACCTGCTCTGCACGACAGAATGGAAATCATCACCCTACCCGGTTATACAGAAATCGAAAAACTCAACATCGCGAAAAAATACCTCATACCTCGCCAGCTTTCTGAACACGGCTTAAAGAATAACCAGCTTGCAATCAAAGACGATGCAATCCTATCAATCATACGCAACTACACCCGTGAGGCTGGCGTGCGAAATCTTGAACGCTGTATTGCCGCCGTTTGCCGCTCTGTCGCAACAGAAGTCGCAAAAGGAAAAGCGAGAAAAACTGTTGTTACAAAAACAGAATTACCGCGTATCCTCGGCCCAATACAATACGAGTCAGAACTTGCCCTGCGGACAGGAATCCCTGGTGTCGCGACGGCGCTGGCTTATACACCTGTCGGCGGTGAACTGCTCTTTGTTGAGTCTGCCTCTATGCCCGGCAAAGGCCAACTGCAGTTAACAGGCCATATCGGCGACGTTATGAAGGAAAGCGCACAAACCGCCTTTTCAGTTGTGAAGGCAAATGCCAAAAAATTAAAAATCGACTCCAGCAGATTCAGCAAATTTGATTACCACATCCACGTACCCGCTGGAGCAATTCCCAAAGATGGCCCAAGCGCAGGAGTGGCGATGTTCATTTCACTTGTGTCGCTGTTGATGGGTAAGCCCGTCCGACCCGATGTCGCTATGACTGGTGAAATTACCTTGCGAGGTCTGGTGCTACCAATTGGAGGCTTGAAGGAAAAAGTCCTCGCCGCAAAACAGGCCGGCATCAAAACCGTAATACTCCCTGCTCGAAACAAAAAAGACTTGCCGGATATCCCCATGGAAGCCAAAAAAGGTTTGAATTTCAAATTCGTAAAAAATCTTAACGACGCACTCAAAATCGCTATCGGCAGCGATTAGTGTTTGATAGCATTTACAACTTTTACTACATCAACCATTTGCGTAACGTCGTGGACTCGCACAATCGAAACTCCAGAGAAGGCACACAGGGCAACTGTAGCTGCCGTTCCGAAAATCCTGTCTGCAGGTTTTTCTATGCCTGTTAATTTGCCCAAAAACGCCTTGCGGCTTGTACCAACAAGCACGCGGTAACCCGTCACAACAAATTTATCGATATTCCGCAAAAGCAAAATATTATGCTCTATAGTTTTTCCGAATCCAATTCCCGGGTCGATAAAAATACGCTCCTTTGGTATTCCCATCTTCTGCGCATACTTCGCACGGCTAAGCAGAAATTCCAAAACTTCTTTTACCACATCTTTATATTTCGGCTTTTTCTGCATCGTCGCAGGTGTCCCCTGCATATGCATCAAAACCACTGGCACTTTTTCATCCGCCGCCAGCTTAGCCATCCGTGCATCCTTCAATGCTATAATATCATTTATTATAGATGCCCCAGCATCTAAGGCCGCTTTGGCCACTTCGTAATTGTAAGTGTCGATACTGATTGGGACCTTTACTTTTTTAGCCAAGGTCTCTATCACAGGAATTGCTCTTTTTATTTGTTCCTGTGCCGAAACAGTTTCGGCCCCAGGCCTCGTTGATTCGGCTCCGATATCGAGTATTGCAGCTCCTTGTGCTGCCATTTCAATTCCGCGTTTTATCGCAGCATCTTTTTTGAAAAATTCTCCCCCATCGCTGAATGAATCAGGCGTAACATTTAATATACCCATCACAACACAGCCATTGCTGAAATCAATCCTGCCCCTGTTCCACTTAAGTATATTTCCATCGCCCTTTTTCAAATCACACCTCAATTGTCATCCCTGCGCAAGCAGAAATCCAATTCCTCTAAACTTTTTTGCTAAAATGCTGTCTGAATTATTTAAAATAACTCGTGTATTTTGAAATTCTCTTCTGATTGGATAATTCTTCCTTAATTCATCGAAGAATTTGCCTCGCGAATTTTCTTCGACCATCAATATCTCACGCATATTAAAATCATCTCGGTTTATAGGATAAATCTGCTGAACCGTTTCGTGCAAAATCTCCTGCTCATCCTTGTTAACACCTTCAATCTTAATTTCCGGCACAAGTGGAGGCGGCAGATAATCGGCTGCTGTTCTTTGCGGCTTTACCCCGAAGAATTTGCAGGCCGCCTCATAAATCATAATCATCCCCGCAATCTTGCCATCATAAGAATATCCCGCTATATGAGGCGTACCGATATCGACCATTCGCAAAAGCTCTTGGTCGATGTTCGGTTCATTTTCCCAGACATCAAGAATAACAGCTTTAAATTTTCCACCCTTCATCGCTGCCTTCAATGCCTGCGTATCCACTACCCCACCGCGCGAAGTATTTATAAAAACGCATCCTCGCTTTAGTGACTGAAAAAATATTTCATTTGCCAGATGAAATGTCTTATCAAGACCGTCGAATGTAAGTGGGGTGT
>Ga0272448_1008803_pt1 | contig 10424 bp, 8 predicted proteins | sample YNPCB0191_FD_202220 | JGI IMG/M metagenome (GOLD analysis project Ga0272448, IMG submission 202220) | Hot spring sediment microbial communities from Yellowstone National Park, WY, United States - YNP-CB-019-1 | ecosystem: Environmental > Aquatic > Thermal springs > Hot (42-90C) > Sediment... | reverse complement strand
GAACCAAAAATCTACGAAAATGCTCATTGGTTCTCGCTTGTCTTAATGGATAGAAAAACATTTTCAAAAGTCGGATATTTAGATGAAAGTTTGCCTTATAGGTTTCACGATCAAGATTATTCTATCAAGGTTAAAAAGGCAGGGTTTCCCGTAAGGAGAACAGGGAAAGTAATTGTAAAGCATATCAATATGGCAACCTATGACGCAATGGGCAGACCGAATGAAAAATCAGAGGAGGAAGAAATGCTTAAAAGATATAACGCTTTAACTTTTGACCAATGGATAAAAAAATAGCACTTTTAATACTGGCATATAATGAGGAGGAATATATAGGCGCTTGTATCAAACAATGGCAGGGCTTTGTTGATAAGATAGTGGTTCTCTTATCTGCCAAGCCGTGGTATGGTTTACCGTCAGAAGCAGACAGAACATTGTTTATCGCCAGAGATTTAGCCGAAGTTCTAATTCAGGACTGGAGAACAGAACACGACCAGCGAAATTATGGATTAGCAAGGTTGTATGATTATGACTATGTCCTTACTTCCGACGCAGATGAGTTTTACACATTAGAGGACAGAAAAAAAATTATTAAAACGCTTCAAAACCAAGACGAACCTTGTTTCAGGGCAGATAGAATGATTACCTACTGGAAAACCACCGATTATATCTTTGACCCGCCAGACGGACATAAACCAATAATAGCGGTAAATCCAAGAAAGATTAAGTTTTACGAACACAGGCAACCAATGCCAGTTGAAGAAACAAAACTTCAAACCTATCAGCCGATAATTCCAGTAGCGATACATCATCTATCTTGGGTAAGACCAGACCACAAAATTAAAGACAAGATAGAACATTTCAGCCATTATGACCAGATAAAGCCGAATTGGTATGAAAATGTCTGGCTTAAATGGACACCAGAAATGGAAGACATCCGACCATACGGAATTGAAAAATCAAAAGCAAAATATCAGCCAATTCCCGAAGAAATAAAGGAATTGGTAAAATAAATGACACTCACACAACTTCGCAAAATTGTTCGTGATTTAACTAAAACACAATTAAGTACCGATGATGGTGGTTCTGTTTCAGGGGGAGACCCAAACTTTACCGATAGTATGATAAACCTGTATTTGACCAATGCGGCTCATTTGATGACCACCGAGATTATTCAGTCAAACGATGACTGGGATTTTCAGGAGGACTGGGCTACCACTGATTTGGTGGCAGACCAAAGAGAGTATCCTTTTTACGGAATATCAATGTTGAGAATTAAGAGGGTTGAAGCCTGTCTTGACGGAACAAATTGGGTGAGATTATCCCCCATAATAGAATCTGAAATATCATCTGATATTTCCACTGAAAGCGGGATAACCCAAATTTTTGATAACACCCAGCCATATTTCAAGTGTTTGGAGAACTCAATATACATCTATTCTGGAACAATTACCACAGTGCCGGAAGGGTTAAAAATCTGGTATACCAAAGAGATAGTAGGTAAAAACGCCAGCGGAGAGGATATCACTTCGTTTTCCGCTGCAACTGACACTCCGAACATAGCCGCCGCTTATCAGGAAGGATTATGTTATTTAGTGGCTAAAAAGTTTTTTGAGGGATACGGCGACAGCAAAAGAGCGGTTGATATGGATAATCAATTTGAAAAAATAATAGCGAGATTGAGGCAACACTACGCCCAAAGAATTGAACCAAGAGGGTTGAGATTCAAGGGCGCTGGCGATTTGTCTCAATACGAATAAATATGGCATTTACTAACAGAACAAAACCAAGTGTAAAAACTTGGGCGTCAACCTCGCCTCTTACTTGGTTAAGTTATTTAGACAGAATTTGGCAAAGTTTTATTGGCTTTATCAATAGAATTAAGCCAAGTTCATAAAATACTATGTCAGAAATAATTACTTTAAATTCAACAGACAAACTTGAACCAGATTCAAGAGAGATTATAAACACTAATTTCGCCAACTTAAACAACGATAAGTTGGAAAAGTCGGCTAATCTCTCTGATATAGCTGACCCAGCAGAAGCGGCAAATAATATCCTGCCGTCTCAAACTGGACAGGCGGGGAAACTTTTAAGCACTGATGGTGCTGGAAATTTGTCTTGGGCAGACCCAACAACCGTTCCAGATGCTTCTACCACTACAAGGGGTATAACAAAACTATCAGTTGATCCCGCCAATCCTTCCAATCCGATAGCCGTAGGAACTAATGATCCAAGGATGCCAACCCAAGACCAAGCCGATGCTCTTGCTGGAACTGGAATTCCGTCAGCGAGCAACAAATATGTCACCAACGACACCTTAACCAGCGGATTAGCGGGAAAGGTTAGCACTACTGGAAACGAAACCATAGCAGGAGTAAAAACTTTCAGTTCTATCCCTGTTTTACCTTCTTCTAACCCGACTTCTGACAATCAGGCGGCGAGAAAGGCGTATGTGGACGGAAAAACTGGCGCTAATGGCTATGCGATTGGAGCGGCTACACTATTTGAGCACCCTTTCACTAATACTGAAGATAATACTTATGATGAAGTTATTACTGTTGGGTTCCAACCGAGAATTATTAAACTTTATTTTTGGGCAGAAGGATATTGTGGGGGGAGAGGATCATCTGGTTTTAAGGGAATTGCTTGGTGGACTGGCACAACATTATCGAGAATTTTTCAGGTTTGGGGATTTAACAATACTTATACACCATGCAGTGGTGCAGATGCTTATTTGGGAGAAGGTAGCGTGTACAAATCTGTTGACGATACTTCACAATCAGCAATTATTGTAGGAGATTTTGGTTCTAACAATGGAGGCAAACTGACTGTGTCAATCGTTAACATTACATCAACTGGATTTACTATAAGAAAACGCACACAGACTCAAAATTACGGAGCAGGCGTAGCGAGATTTGCAGCGTCTTATGAAGTATATCAATAAACCCATGCCAACCCCAGAAATAACAATTAAAGACTGGTATAAAGGAATGAGTTCATCTCCTCATACTTATGACGGAGCGATAGCCAAATCGGTCAATTTAGACATTTTTAACTATCCAGGAGTAGTTAGGGGAAACTTCCAATTATTCAACTATGGCGGAAGCACAATAACAGGTCAGGTAAGATGGACAGTTCCATATTTTTCTACTACTGGCACTTATACTTATTTTGCGTTAGATAACTCCAACAAAGTATACAAATCAACAGATGGCGGAAGAACTTGGTCGGTGGTGACACATACAGGGGCAAGTTCAGGGCATGGAAATGGTATGGCAATATGGAAGGATTATCTGTTTGTGGCAGGAGATGACAGAATTGATGTTTATGGACCCTTGTCTGGAACTCCGTCTTGGACTAATGACTTTAAGGGATTAAACGGAAATCCTACCGCTCATCAGGTAGAAATATCCTGGCATCCGATGTTGGCAAGTTCCCAAGATAACATATTGTATATCGGAGACCTATTTCAATTAGCCAGTTTGCAGGAAGTGTCTGGGAAAACTTTTAATCCGGGAGATAATTCTACTTTTACTTGGAATCCGACAGCGTTATCAATACCAATGGTTTATTCTATTAGATGTCTGACAGAACTTCGTCAGAATATCTTAATTGGCACATATCAGGGATATAGACCAGTTGATTCTAAAAAAGCCGCTATATTCCCTTGGAATAGGTCTGGAACTTCCGCTTATATGTCCTTTGATTATCCGATTATTATTTATGAATGCGGAATACACGCGATGAAAAACATAGATGACCAAGTGTATATCGTTGCCGGGAACGAAGGAAAATTATTCAAACTGACTGAATCAAACTTAACTTATTTAGGCAAACCGCCAATAGATTTGAGAGATGGATTTATAGAGGTTTATCCAGATGCAATAGAATCTATTAGGGGAAGGGTGTTTGTCGGATATTCCAGTTCAGATTCAAGCCCGTTAAGTTTTATTCCAGGAATATATTCTTATGACCAAAACAGCGGGAAGTTTAATATAGAAAATCTTGTTTCTAATTTAGCGATTTCTAATGTTGTTATCGGGTCTCTTTGCTATAACGGAGGATATTATTCAGGAGAATCGTTTTTAGTTGGTTGGAAGTCAGGAAGCGGAACAGGAGCAAAGTATGGGATAGATAGCGTTAATTCTTGGACTTATTATTCCCCTTATACTTCATATTTCGAAACACAATTATTTCAGGTTGGTTCGGTTTTAGAGCCAGCCAATTATTCGCAGGTTGAGATACAATTATCAAAGCCGTTAGTTTCTGGCGACGGAATAAGAATAAGAATGAGAAAAGATTTAGATACTCCTTTCGGAACTGGAAATAACGATTCAGATATTTTAGCGACAATTACTTCGGACAATTATAAATCTGCTTCTATCCTTGCTCCGTGCAGAATTACGGGAGTAAGCCAATTTCAGTTGAGAGTGGAGTTTAAGGGTTCGGCAGAGATAATTGAAATGACATTAGTGCCATCTACATAATATGCCTTATATACCAACAGAAGAATTACAACGGATTATAAAGGAGGAAGTTGCTAAACAATTAAAGCAATTTTCAAAAGAAAACATTAAAGAGTTGTTAAAGGATTATTCCAAAAAAGACCATCGCCACGAGGGGCAGATTTCTTTTCCTGTCAGTTTTATAGACCTAAAAGATGGAATAAAAACAACTTCTTCCGCTCCGTCTGTAATACCTTTGAAAAAACCTTACGAACAAATTGTTATTTATAAAGACGGAAGCAATAAAGTATTATACATTTTTGATTTTGTTAATTCTGCTTGGATACCATTGTATTCAGGGACAGATGCAATAATAACATATTCTAAACCTGGAGGAGGTTCGGGAACTCTTACTTTTAAGAAGGGTTCTCTGGTCTCTTACACATAAAAACTATGGCAGATTTTTTTCAATCAACACAACCTATATCTAATATAGATCAAAAGACAATAATCGGGCAGGAAACAACTGATTTGTGGTGGGACAGGCAGAAAGCAACTGATTTGTGGTGGAATATTGATTCTGTAGCAGGATCTGAACCCTTTCAAACACCAATTCAATCAACTCAAACCTCTGTTGTTCCCCAAGTTAAAGAAGAAACCAAACCTTCAGAAATTATTGAAAAGAGTCAGGTTAAACCAACAGAACCGATAGATACATCAGAAATTGGAACTACTACCCAGCAATTAAACATTACCCCTTCTCCTGTTAATTCAGAGACAAGAGAAACAGGAAATCAAATTATTTCTTCTGTTAAGTCAATAATAGATAATGTAATCAATCCTCTTAAACAGCAAATACAAGCGACTAACGAGCAATTAACTCAACAATTAAAACAAACTCCGACATTAGCAACTTCTCCCCAGATTATCAACGCCCAGAGCATGTTGTCTCAACAACAGCAAAAACTGCTTGATTTAGAACCAGATTTGCTTAATTTGAGCCAACAATTAGCCGATTTGAAAGCCAGAGAAGCAAACGAACTGGCGATGGTTGAAGGTCAAGCAATTCCGCAGGGAATTATTACAGGTCAGCAAGCGGCAATACAAAGAAAATATGCGGCTCAAATAACGGCAGTATCGGCTCAATTAGCAGTAAAAACCGCAATGGCTAACTATTATCAAGGAAACATAGACAATGCTAACAAAGCAATAGACCAGGCGGTAAAAATGTTGTCTTACGATATTAGCCAACAGAAAGACGATTTAAAATATTTTATTGATAGAAACGATAAATTGTTATCAACATTAGACGAAAAGACCTGGAATATGCTTGATAAAGTATTTGATGAACTATCTTTACAGGAAAAATACGCCCAACAGGATTATAGGGATAAATTGGCTTACATAGTAGATGCTGGACTTGATTTAACTCCGAGTGAGATTAAGAGTAAGTCATTAGGGGAAATAGCAATGATGGCGGCACGAAAGAAGGAAGCGGAAAGTGCGGCTAAAGCAGATTTAGGTTATGAAGGAGAAATAAGATTTGCTTTGTCGCAAGTTAATAATGACCCCGCAATGGCGGCAAGATTGGTTTGGGAGCAATTTGGGGCTAATTTATCTGATATGGGTTTTAAATACAATGATTTGTATAACAAAGCAGTAGAACTTTCTAAACAACCATTGCCTCAAACACCAACAACAGAACAACCGACACAGCAACCGACGCAAAACAAACCATCAATTATTTCTACCACGTGGAATAAGATTGTTAATTGGGTAAAGAGTTTATTTAGCGAATAATATGGTAACAGATTGGACACAATATAAACCGCCAACTATTGATTGGTCTAAATATCAACGACCAACTATTGATTGGAGTAAGTTTTATGGCAAAGAAACTCAACCGCAGGAAAGCACCTTTCAAAAATGGACTGGAATAAATCCTTCTACTTATGTTCAAGAATCTGTGGAACAGGTTAAACAAGGACCAATTAACTGGGTTAAAAATGCCATAGGAAGTATATATAACACATTTACTAACGCCTTTAAGAACGCTTGGAAAGAGAACAAAGACCTCATTACTACCGCAATGGACAAGAATATTCCTTCCTATGGGGCTCAAAGATGGAAAGAGCTTGCGGAAGCAATCGGTGCAGATGTAGGCGTTGTTTTTTCACCAATTACCGCTATATTTTCTGCCGCAGAGCAAATACCAGTATTAAAACAAGCCAATGATATTTTAATCGGAGTGCCAATGACCGCCACAGGAGAAATTGGTAAAATTGCGACAGATAAATTTGTAGATGTTTTGCCTATTTCACAAGAAAGCAAAGAGATAATTAGACCAGCGTTTGACCAATTAGGTTCTACTTTTGCTCAACTGACTTTAGGGGCTAAAGTAGTTGGCAGGATAATGGAAGGTAAAAAGATAGACGCCAAAGCCGTTGAAGAAGATGTTAATCTTGCAAAACAATACGAACAAATCAGTAAAAAGGTTATAGAGCAAAATCACCCAGAAGTTATAAAGGCAGTAAAAGAGATTAAGCCAGTAGAAAAAGCAATTCCCAAAGAACTTGAACCATTAGCAGAAGAAGCAAGGAAGTATAAGAGTGCGGAGGAATTTGCGGATAAAATATTTAGAAAAGATTTAGATGAAATTTATGAAGCACAAAAAGAAATTATTTCAGAATTGAAAGATAATGGATATAAAATACAAAGTTTACCTACTGGATATATTACTCTTCATCACGGAACAACAGAAGAAAATGCTCAAAAAATTTTAAAAGAAGGTAAATTTGACGAAATGTCTTTTTTTAGCCACGCAAAATCTCACGCCGCTTTTGGTAGTGAGGGAGCAAAAAAATATGGTAAAACAATTTTATCTATAAAGGTTGACCCCAGAGATGTATTTTTTAATTCTGGAACAGGGGAATTTGAAGCAGAAGAAGGATTGGTGCGTGGAATAGATGGTGTTTGGAGGTCTCCAAAAAGATATAAAGGAGAAAAAGTATTATTTCAAGGAAAAACCTATGAAGAATTAAATGACTTCTACAACCTCGCTACTAAAGGAATAAAAGAAGTTAAGCCAGTATCAGAAGTAAAACCTCTTACCCCCGAAGTAGCCATAAGTAAAGCAGGAGCAGACCTTTTGAGAGAAGCAACCGAGAGAGATATAAAACTTAAATCCCAAGAACTTCCGACACACGAAGTTGTCCGTTTAGCCGAAATGGACAGAAAGGCAAATGAACTTCTTATCCAAAATCCCAAACTTGCGGAAGACATAGCGTTAGGTAAGAGAGAAGCCCCAGAGGGATATTTGAAATCATCTATTTATGAGGCAGTAGAAAGAAAAGCGATTTTAGACATAAATACAGATTTGATAGAAAGATTAAAAAATTCACCAGTCGCCACAAAACAAGGTCAGGAATTAAGAGGATTTAAGGGATATGACGAATTAAACCCAGTGGATAGAATTAAAGAAATTGAAGCGGTAAGAGGAAAGGGTCGGGAAGGACAAACTAAGCGTATTTCTGAACGACTTAAAGAAGAAACCAGCAAAAAGAATTTAGATAAAAAAACATTATTAAAAAAATTGTCTGATTATATAGACGAAATACCAACTTGTTAATATGAACATTTGTTTGCCACAAAGCGTTAAAGACAAAGTTAAATCTGCTCTTAAAGGCAAAGACATCACTATTAGCAAACTAATGGATATGTCAACCGAGCAGAGAATTGAATTATTTAAGAAACTTGGAATTGAAAATGCCAAAGAGGTAAATGCTTTATTTGAAAGTAAGTTAATTCTTAAAAACAAATATATTGGTATTAAAAACTGGATAGACAAAGTTGCTGGTATTGGCAAATACAGCGAAGCAAAGAAAGCAGAACTTCTTAAAGCCGCAGAAGAGTGGCGTAAACAACAAGAGGAAATGATTTTAGGCGGTGTAGAAGGCGGAGAACCATTATTGGGATTAGCCGAAAAGTTAGTAGGAACATCTATTACCAAAGAACAAGCAACAGAAATTTTGAAATTAGGAAGAGTTGTAAATGAAACCCTTAAAGAATATAACCCAGATACTAAAACTTGGAGTTCAGAACAGGCTAAGAGAGATTATGGTTCAGCAAGAGTTGCTTATGAGGATTATATTGAAAATCTAAAAACAGATAAAAGGTCTTTAAGAGAGATGTTAAGAGACCGATTAGCCGAATATAAAGCGGGATTTAAAGAAGCCCCAGTAAAATCAACTTCTGATTTATTGATTGACTTCTTGAAATTTATTTCAGAAAATTCTATTTCAGCAGTTGCTTCTTTTGATAACTCATTTATGGGAAGACAGGGTTTAAAAACTTTAATGACAAAACCAGGTATTTGGTGGAAAGAAGATGTCTTGGGTTCGTTTTCAGACATTGTCAAAACATTAGGCGGAAAGAATGCCAGAGATGTTATGTGGTCTGATATTTATACAAGAGACAATTATCTTAATGGTTATTATAAAAAAGCAAAAATAATTCCTGAATGGGAAGAACAATATCCAGTTAAATTTCCAGAGAGAATACCGATTTTGGGCAGATTTTTCAAGGCGTCAGAACAGGCATTTACTGGTTCTGCCATCAGAAGCAGAACAGCATTGTTTGATTTTTGGTTAGACAAAGCAAAAAAACAAGGAGTTGAAATAAATGATAAAGTCATCAAAGATATAGGACAATTAGTTAATTCTCTAACTGCCAGAGGTCAGTGGGGAAAACGGGGAGAACCAGCAATAGTAAGATTATTTTTATGGGCGCCTAAAATGATAAAAGGAAACATTGATGTTTTAACTGGTATGCAATTTACCGATGTTGGAACATTTGCCAGAAGGCAGGCAGCAGAAAACTTGGCAAAAATAATCGGAACTACTGCTTTAACTATGATGGTGGCTAATTCTATTAAACCAGGAAGTGCCGAGACAGACCCAAGAAGCACTAATTTCGGAAAAATCAAAGCAGGCAATACAACTTTTGATATTACTGGTGGAGCGGCTTCAATAATTACATTAGCGGCAAGAATTGCCTCCAATTCATATAAAAGTTCAACTACCGGTGACATAATTAAATATGGCACTGGATATGCAGACCAAACAAGATTAGATGCTATTATCAACTTTCTTACTGGTAAGACCGCTCCGCTTCCAAGATTATTGATTGATTTAGCAAAAGGACAAGATTTTAGAGGGCAACCTGTTACTCCTACAAGAGCCTTAATGAGTTTAACAACTCCTATTGCAATACAAAATGTAATCAATCTTAAAGACAATGATTCTGCTGATGCTGTTTTAGGGTCTATATTAGATGCTCTCGGAATTAACGCTACAACTTATGAACCAGGCAAGGATTGGACTATTAGTCCGGGAAAAGAACTTCAAGCATTTAGAGAAAGGGTGGGAGATGATAAATTCAAAGAAGCCAATAAAAAATACAATCAAGAATATCTTAATTGGTATGCGGCGGTTAGACAAGATATAAGATTTCAACAACTTACAGATGACCAAAAGAAACAAATTGTTGAAAATAAGAAAGAAGATTTGAAAAAGAAAATAATGAGACAATACGGATTTATTTATAAAAGACAAAAACCCTCTAAATTGCCAAAATTCTAACAATGTCAAGCAGATTATTTGTCATATTTACAACCTATGAACTTTGCGGAGGGGGGCTGATTAACAAACTCATCAGAGAAGGAGAACAGGTTTTGGTTGCCGTTATCAGACCAGAATGGGAAGGCGATAAATACAAAAAACCCAAAAATAAAAAAGAGGAAGAAGAATTTGAAAAAAAATACGAACTTATTGATAAAATGGGCGAAGGAATGTTTCAGAAAGAGTGGGCGGAGAAGGTTGTCGCTAATTTAATCAAACACAAAAAAGATTTCATTGATAAAACATACATTATTTGGGATTACATCGCGGGACCAATGTTTTCCGAAAGGTTGAGAAAGGA